>ERZ795048.122-NODE-122-length-82280-cov-18.277726_pt1 | contig 82280 bp, 75 predicted proteins | sample MGYA00375132_ERZ795048 | MGnify/ENA primary metagenome ERZ795048 (study PRJEB30177, sample SAMN05720225) | activated sludge metagenome | isolation source: Anaerobic digester | place: Hong Kong | collected 2014-12-17 ...
TCACTCTCAGGCTACCTGGAAACAAAGGGACTGCCGGTGAAGGAAAACCGGTTGCTGATCACCACCGGATCGCTGCAGGCGATTCATATCCTGGCGAGGGCATTCATTGACCCGGGGGACCGGGTAGTGGTGGAGAACCCCTCCTTTATCGGGGCACTTTCTGCCTTTCGCGCTTGTCAGGCGGAGCTGCAAGCCATCCCGCTTAGGGGCGACGGGATGGATATATCATTGCTGGCAAAGGAGCTGAACAGTGATGCTCCGCTGCCCAAGTTCCTCTATTTTGCACCCAACTTCCACAACCCGGCGGGCATCATCTACTCGATGGAGGTGAAGCAACAGATGATCGCGCTGTTGCAAGGAAGGAACATACCGGTGATCGAAGATGATGTGTACAGCGACATCTGGTTTCACGAGGAGGATCTGCCGGAAATGAAGAACCTCAAGGCGCTCAACCCGGAGGGGATTGATATATGCTTCACCGGCTCCTTCTCCAAGATACTGGGCCCGGGCTTGAGACTGGGATGGATGTTGGTACCGGAGGCGATTTATCGCAAGTGTGAACTGATCAAGCAGTCGATCGACGCCTGCTCCCCCTCTCTCTCGCAGGTGATCGCAGATAAGTTCATCCGCAGCGGGGAGATATACCGTTATGCCGCCCGCGTGCGGGAGGAGTACAAAAAAAGAGGGGAAACGATGATCGCGGCACTGGAAGCACACCTACCCGAATATGTCACCTTCGAGCGACCGCGCGGAGGCTTCTACACCTGGCTGCAGCTGCCAAAGGGGAGCGATTCCACCACCATTCTGAAGAGAGCCATCGAGAAAGGGGTGGTCTTCGTAACCGGCAAGACCTTTGATCCCGCCGGACAACAGAACGACCACATGCGGGTCTCATTCTGCAACACAGATGCGGAAACCATCCGCCGCGGCATCCCCCTCATAGGGCAAGCAATTCGTGAGGTGATCGAAAAATAAGATTTTTGTGTGCCCCTTTTTAGGGTTGCTGCAAAATGAGTGCAACGAAAGCAGAGACATCGGAAGTCTCTGCTTTCGTTGCGCTTATATTAAGAAATTATCCCAGAAAGGAGATCAGCACCCCGGCAGCAACTGCCGATCCGATCACGCCGGAAACATTGCTGGCCATGCAGTACTGCAGGATATGGTTCGACTTGTCATACTTTAACGCCACATCGTTGGCTACGCGTGAAGCCATCGGCACGGCACTCAGTCCGGTAGCACCCACCAGCGGATTGATCTTCTTCTTCGAGAAAAGATTGTATCCTTTCACGGCGAAGATACCCCCCGCTACCGAGACACCAAAGGCGAGCAGCCCCCCCACAATGATACCCAGCGTCTGTAACGACAGGAACACCTCTGAGGTCATGGTTGCCCCCACAGTGAGGCCGAGGAAGATGGTAGCGGTGTTCATGATGGGCCCGGAGGCAGCATCGGCCAGGCGACCGGTACTGGAACCGATCTCCTTCACCAGGTTGCCGAAGAGCAACATCCCCAGCAGCGGTGCCGAGGAGGGCACCAACACCGAGACAATTACCCCCAGCACGATGGGAAAGATGATCTTCACCGTCTTCATATGCTTGATCTCATGCTTCGGCGGATACTGCTTGTCCATCTTCTTCATGTGAATCTTGAACTCCTTCTCGGTCATCAGCAGCTTCGCGATGAAGGGGATGATCACCGGCACCAGCGCCATGTAGGAGTAGGCGGCAATGGCGATGGGCCCCAGCAGGTGGGGTGCCAGCTTGATGGTGGTGTAGATGGCCGTAGGGCCGTCGGCACCGCCGATGATGCCGAGTGAGGCAGCCTCCGGCAGGGTGAAGCCCATCAGCACCGCACCCATCAGCACCGAGAAGATGCCCAGCTGAGCCGCTCCCCCGAAGAGGGAGAGCTTCAGGTTGCGCAACATCGGCCCGAAGTCGGTCAGCACACCCACCCCCATGAAGATGATGGGGGGCAGGATGCCGGTCTTGATCAGGGCAAAATAGAGGAAGTTCATGATGCCATGCTGGTCGGCGATATCGAGCAGGCTCATGTAGCTGCCGTCGGCGTTGTGCACCAGCGATGTGTCTACGATGCCCAGCCCTGCCCCCGGCAGGTTGGCCAGCAGCACACCGAAGCCGATGGGCACCAGCAGCAACGGCTCATACTGTTTTTTGATGCCCAGGTAGAGCAGCACAAAGGCGATCAGCCACATCAGGATGGTCTCCCACCCCATGGTGCTGAACCCGGTCATCTCCGCGATGTTGGAAAAAATATCTCCCATGCCTATTGCAGTTTAACCAGCGTGTCATCCTCATCGACCGAGGCACCGTTGTCGAAGCAGATCTCGGTAACCCTGCCACTCACTTCGGCAGTGACGGCGTTGTAGGTCTTCATCGACTCAATGTAGCCAATCAGGTCGCCCTCCTTCACGCTATCTCCCACCTTCAGGGGGCTCTCTGACGACTCCTTGGTGAGAAAGAACTTCCCTTCCAGCGGTGAGAGCACCTCCTTCACATCACCCGTTACCGGGGCTGCTGCCACCGGGGCAGCGGAGACATTCTCTTTTGGTGCTGCTTGTGCGCTGCTGTTGCCACTCCCCGGATAGGAGATGTTGACCACGAACTCCTCGTTGTCCACATTCACCACCAGCTGTTTCGGCATGAATGACTGACTCTCTGCTACGGATGAGGTTACTGCAGCAGCAGGAGCCCCGTTTGTTTCAGCCGGTGCGCTTACCTCTGCCTTGCGTTTTGCCAGGTCAGCTTCGAAAGCCTTCTTGGCTTCACCCGACTTGTAGGCACGGTACTGTTCGGGATGCATCGCCAACTCGAAGAGTTCCTCCTCATCCTGGCCCAGCTCCCAGTTGTTTTGTTTCATCTCTGCACGGAAGCTGTCCAGCTTGTCGGGGTAGAGCTCCTGAGGATTGCCGGTGTAGAACTCACGGCCCTGCTCCTTCGCCATCGCCACGATCTCGGGGGCCGGCTCACCGGGCAGCTTGCCCGACTTGCCGAGGATCATATCCCAGATGTTGTCGGCGATCATCGACCAGCGCTCCTTGCCCTTCTCGAGCTGCAACACGTTCATCAGCGCCAGGTTCTTCACGTACTGGCTGTAGGGGGTCACCAATGGTGGATAACCCACCATGGGCCACACATGGGTCACCTCGTCGAACAGCTTGACCAACAGGTCATCCTGCGTCAGCTCGGGTTGGCCGTTCTTCACCTTCCAGCGGTTCAGAGAGGCGAGGTTGTTCTCCAGGTCGGCCATCAGGCTGCCCATCATGCCACCGGGCAGACCGGGACCGATCAACAGCGAGTTCATCACCCTGTTCTTGGAGTCGATGTAGTAACCCAGGAAATCATCCATGAACTTCTGCGTGAGGGAACGCACCTTCATATAGGCCTTCATGTTGATCTCAGGCACCTTGAAGCCGGCATCTTTCAACATGGCCTGTACCGCCAGCAGGTCGGCATGGCCGGTACCCCAGGAGAGAGGCTCCATTGCCACGTCGATATACTCCACACCGGCATGAGCTGCCTCCAGGATGGAAGCCATCTGGAAACCGGGACCGGCATGGCCGTGGTAGGTGACAGGAATGTTGGCATGTTTCTCCTTGATTTGCTTGATGATCCGCCCGATGGTGGCGGGACGTCCCACACCTGCCATGTCCTTGATGCAGATCTCATCGGCACCCATCCCGATCAGCGTATCAGCCAGTTCGGTGTAGTATTTCACCGTGTGTACCGGTGAGACGGTGAGGCTGAGCGCCGCTTGTGAGATCATGCCTGCCTCCTTCGCGAAAACAATAGAATCCTTCAGGTTGCGAGGATCATTCAGACCGTCGAACGAACGGGCGATATCGGTGCCCTGCTGCTTCTTCACCCGGAACATCAGTCGCCGTACATCCGATGGCACGGGGCTCATCCGGATGCCGTTCAATCCCCTCTCCAGCATGTGGGTCTGGATGCCGGCATCGTTGAAGGGCTGTGTCCAGTCGCGCACCGCCTTGTTGGGGTTTTCACCGAACAGCAGGTTAATCTGTTCGAAGCCGCCGCCATTGGTTTCCACGCGGGCGAAACAACCCATCTCAATGATCGCGGGAGCCACCTCGGTGAGCTGTTCCACCGTGGGGACATACTTTCCTGACGATTGCCACATGTCTCTGTAGAGGAGACTGAATTTAATCTCTTTTGCCATAAAATATTGTTTGATTTGTTTTGGTTCTTATCGCTTCTCGATGGAGTCGACCCTCCCTTTTCCACGGGTGATCACATCTACCACGGCAGCGATTGCTGCCAGTTTGCGGGGTTGAATTGCCTTACCCCCACCGGTAGCCTTTGCCGGCTGTGTTGCCTCCCTGATATACCGGTTGGTAATCCCGATTACCAGGTTGCCCACCCCCACCACAAGGGTGAGGATAAGAAATACCATGATCATCCCTATAGCCAGCAGGGTTAAGGCCTCATTTATATTTTCCATAGAATTTAGTTTTTACATTCCAGAGATGATAACCCGGCATAACCTGAATTGTTGGAACTATAACGGATCTCGGGAAAGCGTGTGCACTTAGATATCCAAAAATACAAAAAAATATGCTCATTGATGCACATTGTACACCAAGATGAGCATATTTATATTTTTTTTAAATTGCTTTGACTTTTCTTCAGTAATCAGTATTCATCTTTCGTATGGTTGAGTCGCAACAATTTTACCAGCTCAACCACCAGGATTGGAACCAGTGAGAGTGCACCCACATAGAGCCAATGGATGCTGTCCATCGGAATCACCCCGAAGATGCGGCTTACGGCCGGAATCAGCAATACCGCCAGCAGCAGCAGGGCCGAAAGGAAGATAGCGCCCAGCAATGGCAGGTTGCTGAAGATACTGGTACGGAAAGATGAGCGTTTGTTGGAATGCAGATTTCGCACGTGCAGCAGCTGGGAGAATCCAAGTACGGCAAATGCCATGGTGCGGCCCAAAACTTCAGGGTCTTCCAGGCCTGCCTGTATGCCATCGCGACGTCCGATCAAATAGGCAACCAATGAGATGAGGCCAATGGTGGCACCCTGGTAGAAGATGCGCCAGATCATTCCCTTGGTGAAGAATCCCTGTTTTGGATCGCGCGGACGACGGGTCATGATATCTTTCTCGGCAGGATCCATGCTGAGGGCGAGTGCCGGCAAGCTGTCGGTCACCAGGTTGATCCAGAGGATCAGGATCGGGGTGAGCGGGTTGCCGATATTGAAGATGGAGGCGATGAAGATCAGCAGCACCTCGCCCACGTTGGCCGAGAGCAGGAATTGAATTGCCTTGAGGATGTTGTCGTAGATGCGGCGTCCCTCCTCCACTGCCCCCACGATGGTGGCGAAGTTATCGTCGGTAAGGATCACGTCGGAGGCATCCTTGGCCACCTCGGTGCCCACGATACCCATTGAGACCCCGATGTCGGCCTGTTTCAGTGCCGGGGCGTCGTTCACACCGTCACCGGTCATCGCCACAATCTGGCCCTGCGACTGCCAGGCCTGGACAATGCGCACCTTGTGCTCGGGTGCCACCCGCGCGTATACTGAATAGTCCTTCACATCACGCCGCAGCGACTCGTCGGACATCGCAGCCAGGTCGCTGCCGGTGATGGCACGATCTCCTTCGTTGAAGATACCAATCTCATCGGCAATGGCCACAGCGGTCACCTTGTGGTCGCCTGTAATCATCACGGGACGGATGCCGGCCGTACGGCACTTCTTCACAGCCTCCACAACCTCGGGACGGGCAGGGTCTATCAGTCCGAGCAAACCAACAAATACCAGCTCCTTTTCTACCGTCTCAGCACTCACCTCTGCAGGCAGTGCGTCGATGTCGCGATAGGCTACTGCCAACACACGCAGTGCCGACTGTGCCATGCGATGGTTCTCCTCCAGGATGGTCGACCGGTCTTCGTCGGTAAGGGGACGAACCTTGCCATGCATCAGTATGCCGGTGGTGACTGCCAGCACTTCGTCGAGTCCTCCCTTCACATTGACGCGGAGCTGACCCTCCTCCATCCGGTTGATGGTGGCCATACGCTTTCGTTCCGAGTCGAAGGGGACCTCCTCCTGTCGGGGATATAGCTTTTCCAGTTCGTTCTTGTTCATTTTCAGCTCCAGTGCCGCATCCACGATTGCAGTCTCGGTGGGATCACCTGCCGTCTCATGGGTTCTCTCTTCAGTCATCTTCAGATGGGCATCGGTACAGAGCAGCGAGCTCATCAGCAGCATCCGTTCATCTTTGTCGAGCTCCTCCGGCAGCGGTGCATTGCGGAAGTCGATGCGGTTGCCGCCACTCCATCCTTCCACGATGGTCATCTTATTTTGTGTGAGCGTACCGGTCTTGTCGGAGCAGATCACCGTGGTGCTGCCCAGCGTCTCCACTGAGGGGAGGGTACGCACGATGGCGTTCTGCTTCACCAGTCGCTGTACGCCTATGGCCAGCACGATGGTGGAGACGATCTGCAGCCCCTCGGGAATGGCCGCCACTGCGAGGCTCACCGCCATCATCAGCATCTCCAGCCAGTCGTTTCCATAGAGGATGCCCACGCCGAAGATCAGGGCACAGATGCCCAGCGCCACGTAGCCCAGGATGCGGCCCAGCTGATGGAGCCGCTTGCCCATGGGGGTGTCGGTGTTCTCGGTATGTTGCAGCATATGGGCGATCTTACCCACCTCAGTCTGCATGCCGGTACCCACCACGACTCCTTTTCCACGGCCATAGGTCACTACGCTGGTAGAAAATGCCATGTTGTCACGGTCACCCAGCGGCACCTCACCCTCCTCCAGCAGCCCGTGATGCTTCTCCACCGGCACCGACTCGCCGGTGAGGGCCGACTCTTGCACCTTCATGTTCACCGCCTCCAGCAGCCTCAAATCGGCCGGGATGATGTCACCTGTATCGAGGATCACGATGTCGCCCGGCACGATGGCGGTGGATACCACCTCCGCCACCTGTCCTCCACGCAACACCTTGGTCTGGGGTGCACTCATGCGGTTGAGTGCTTCGAGTGACGACTGTGCCTTCCGCTCCTGTACCGTTCCGATAATCGCATTGATGATCAGGATGGCAAGGATCACGTAGCTCTCGGTCAGCCCCTCATGATGCATCACGCCAATCACACCCGATACGATGGCTGCAATGAAGAGGATCACCACCATGCTGCTTTTGAACTGCTCGAAGAAAATGGCAACCAGCGATTTCTGCTTTGCCGACTGAAGCTCATTGGGACCATGGGTTGCGAGGCGTTGTTTCACTTCCTCATCTGATAGTCCGGTATCGGCATTCGCATTGAGTTGCCGCAACAATTCTTCTGCCGGCTGACTGTAATAGGGTTTCATTGATTGTTCTTTAGGTTGTTGGATATCTCATTTTTTGGTGTGGTTGCCACCCTCCCGAATGTGGTAGAGGCTGGCGCTGACAGGTTTATTAACAACTGACAGCGGTAAATGTTTACCTTCAGATCTACTCGCTACCCTGCCAATTTGATATGTTATAAAACATAACCGTAACATTTCTCTTTGTCATCCTTATTTTATAAATTGCAACGCTGATCACGACAGGTTGACTTTGCCGGTCTCAGGCCGTTGCAAAGTCATTTTTCATACCGCCGCACCCCTGCCATCACGTTTTTTTCGCACCGGAGTGAGGGAGGTATTGAATGTTTTAGCCGCCGGTAAACTTTAAATACTTAATAAGATTCTAATCATGAAACTAATATAAGAGAATTCTCACATAAATTCACTCCTTTGAGACGTGACATTCACCTAACTTATTAAATAAATAAATCATATGAAAGTGTACAAAACAAACGAAATCAAGAACATTGCTGTCATTGGCAATGCCGGATCAGGTAAGACCACCCTCGCAGAGGCCATGCTCTTCGAGAGTGGTCTGATAAAACGACGCGGATCCGTGGATGGGAAGAACAGCGTGAGCGACTACTTCCCGGTGGAGAAGGATTATGGCTACTCGGTATTCTCCACCGTCTTCTCTTACGAGTGGAAAGATAAGTTGATGAACTTTATCGACTGCCCCGGATCGGATGATTTTGTAGGGGGAGTGATCTCCGCACTTCATGTGACCGATATGGCGCTGATGTTGATTGATGCCGCCAACGGCGTGGAGGTGGGCACCGTGAATCAGTTCCGCTACGTGGATGAATTGAAGAAACCGATGGTGCTGCTGGTGAACCAGATGGACCACGACAAGGCCGATTATGACAACACGCTGGCAGGGCTCCGCGAGTTCTACGGCAACAAGGTGGTGCCGGTGCAATACCCAACAGGCAGCGGCAGCTCCTTCGACGGCATCGTTGATGTGCTGAAACAGAAGTTCTACAAATGGAAACCTGGAGCTACCGCCCCGGAGGTGCTGGAGATTCCCGACAGTGAGAAGGAACGGGCCGGCGATTATTACCAGGTACTGCTCGAAGCGGCCGCAGAGAATGACGAGGGATTGATGGAGAAGTACTTCGACCAGGGATCGCTCACTGAAGAGGAGATGCGCGACGGCATCCACAAGGGGATGCTCGACCACACTCTCTTCCCGCTCTTCTGTGCTTCCGCAGAAAAAAACATGGCGGTGCACCGTGTCATGAACTTCCTCAACATGGTGGCCCCCTCGCCGAATGAAATGCCGGCTCCCCTCAACAGTGAAGGGGAAGAGGTGAAACCCGATGCCACTGCATCCGCCAGCCTTTTCTTCTTCAAGACCACCGTAGAACCCCATATCGGTGAAGTTTCCTACTTCAAGGTGATGTCGGGTACCGTAAAGGAAGGTGATGACCTGGCCAACAGCGACCGCTCCTCGAAGGAACGACTGGCACAGCTCTATACCGTGGCGGGACAGATCCGCACCAAGGCGGAGGAGCTGCATGCCGGCAGCATCGGTGCCGCTGTGAAGCTGAAGGACGTGCGAACCGGCAACACCCTCAACGCAAAGGGGATCGACAACCGGTTCAACTTCATCAAATACCCGGAACCGCGATATCGTCGTGCCATCCGTGCGGTGAACGAATCCAACTCCGAGAAGATGAGCGAGGCGCTCACCCGCATGAAGGAGGAGGATCCCACATGGATCGTTGAGGTCTCCAAGGAACTGAAGCAAACCATCGTATCGGGTCAGGGTGAGTTCCACCTGCGTACCCTCAAATGGCGTCTGGAAAACAACGATAAGATAGAGGTCGAATACCTGGAACCGAAAATACCCTACCGTGAGACCATCACCAAAACGGCACGTGCCGACTACCGGCATAAGAAGCAGTCGGGTGGCGCCGGTCAGTTCGGCGAGGTACACCTGATTGTAGAGCCTTACAGTGAAGGGCTGCCCATGCCGGAAGTCTACCGCTTCAACGGACAGGAGTTCAAAGTACAGAACCGCGACACGCAGGTGATTGAACTTGACTGGGGCGGCAAGCTGGTCTTCGTGAACAGCATCGTGGGTGGTGCCATCGACACCCGCTTCCTGCCGGCGATTCTGAAGGGAATCATGGGTCGCATGGAGCAGGGACCGCTTACCGGCTCATACGCTCGTGACGTGCGGGTGATCGTCTACGACGGCAAGATGCACCCGGTGGACTCGAACGAAATCTCCTTCATGCTGGCAGGCAGGAACGCTTTCAGCACCGCCTTTAAGAACGCAGGCCCAAAAATTCTGGAACCGGTATATGATGTAACGGTATCCGTTCCGGGAGATTACATGGGTGATGTGATGAGCGACCTGCAGGGACGTCGTGCCATGATCATGGGCATGGAGAGTGAAAAAGGTTTTGAGAAGCTGAAGGCACGTGTGCCCTTGAAAGAGATGAACAACTACTCCACCTCTCTCAGCTCCCTCTCCGGTGGCAGGGCCTCCTTCACCATGAAGTTCGCCAGCTATGAGCTGGTGCCCTCCGATGTGCAAGAGAAACTGCTTAAGGCTTACGAGGAGCAGGAGAAGGAAGATTGACAATCGATTACTTTCGTTTTCAAAACAACAAGGGCAGCCCGCACGGACTGCCCTTTGTTTTTTATAACCAGAGAAAATCTGATAGCAATAGCTAAAAACTAAAAACTTTTCTCCAGATTCCTTTTCAGTGCCTGCAGGAACTGCTGCGTGGTGAGCCAGCTATCGCGCGGTGCATCGTTGCCATGCACGAGAAGTGCCAGGTCCTTGGTCATCTCACCTCCCTCCACCGTTTCAATGCATACCTGCTCGAGCTTGTTACAGAAGTCGATGAGCGGCTGGTTGTTGTCCAGCTTGCCGCGATGAGCCAGTCCTCGCGTCCAGGCAAAGATGGAGGCGATGGGGTTGGTGCTGGTCTCCTTGCCCTGCTGATGCTGGCGATAGTGGCGCGTTACCGTGCCGTGGGCCGCTTCGGCCTCCACCGTCTTGCCATCGGGTGTCACCAACACGGAGGACATCATCCCCAGCGAACCGAATCCCTGGGCCACGGTGTCGGACTGCACATCGCCGTCGTAGTTCTTGCAGGCCCAGACGAAACCGCCGTTCCACTTCATGGCGGATGCCACCATGTCGTCGATCAGCCGGTGCTCGTAGGTGATGCCTGCCTTCGCGAACGCATCCTTGAATTCAGTCTCGTACACCTCCTGGAAGATATCCTTGAAGCGGCCGTCGTAAGCCTTCAGGATGGTGTTCTTCGTCGACATGTAGAGCGGATAGCCTTTGGTCAGCGCCATCTGGAAAGAGGAACGAGCGAAGCCGTAGATCGATTCATCGGTGTTGTACATCGCCATCGCCACGCCGTCACCCTTGAAGTCATACACCTCCCAGCTGGTCTGTTCACCATCCTCGGCAGTGAAAGTGAGTGTTAGCTTTCCCTTCCCCTTGATCACCTTGTCGGTAGCACGATACTGATCGCCAAAAGCATGACGACCAATGATGATCGGCTCAGTCCACCCCTGCACGTAGCGGGGGATGTTTGAGCAGATGATCGGCTCGCGGAAGACGGTCCCCCCCACGATGTTGCGGATGGTACCGTTGGGCGAACGCCACATCTGTTTCAGCCCGAACTCCTCCACCCGTGCCTCATCGGGCGTGATGGTAGCGCACTTGATGCCCACGTTGTACTTCTTGATTGCCTCAGCGGCATCAATTGTCACCTGGTCGTTGGTGGCATCACGGTGCTGGATGCTCAGGTCGTAATACTTGATATCAAGGTCGAGATAGGGAAGGATCAGCTCCTCTTTGATAAATGACCAGATAATTCTAGTCATTTCATCACCATCCAGCTCAACCACCGGATTGGTTACTTGTATCTTCTGCATGCGATTTCTTTATCTTTCGTTGATGGGTACAAATGGTTGTTTCTCCCGAACGTTCTTGTAGGCCGGACGGATCAAACGTTTGCTGGCGAAGTTCATCTCCTCGATGCGGTGTGCCGACCAGCCCACGATACGGGCCATGGCAAACAGTGGTGTGAAGACCTCTGCAGGCAGACCGATGGCGTCATAAACGAAGCCGGAGTAGAAGTCAACGTTGATGCAGGTGCGTGCCTTGGCAGTCTGTTTCTTGAAGCCCAGGAACACATCAACTGCACGCTCCTCGATCAACTCCATGAAGTTGAACTCCTCTTCACGTCCTTTCTCGCGGGCCAGTTCACGTGCCATTCCCTTCAGCAGGTCAGCACGCGGGTCGCTCACGGTGTAGACGGCGTGGCCGATGCCATAGATGAGACCGGTACGGTCGTAGGCCTCCTTTTTCAGTATCTTGGTCAGGTAGGCATCGATTTGCTCCTTACTGGTCCAGTCACTCACATTCTGTTTCATATCTTCCAGCATACCCTGCACCTTGATGTTGGCACCACCATGCAGGGGCCCCTTCAGAGAACCGATACCGGCAGCGATGGCCGAGTAGGTGTCGGTCTCGGTAGAACTGGTGACACGTACCGAGAAGGTGGAGTTGTTACCACCGCCGTGCTCGGCATGCAGTATCAGTGCCAGGTCGAGGATCTTCACATCCAGTTCGGTGTAATTGTCGCGTCCCTTCATCATGAAGAGGAAGTTTTCGGCCACGGAGCGATCTTCGTAGGGATGACGGATGTGCAGCGAACGGCCCATCTGATCATGACGCATCACCTGATATGCATAGGCAATGATGGTGGGGAACTTGGCTATCAGGTTCAGCGACTGACGTACCAGGTTGTCGGGTGAGATGTCATCTGGATTATCGTCGTAGGCATAGAGCTCCAGGACGCTTCTGGCAAGAATGTTCATGATGTTCTTCCCCTTCAGCGAAAGGATGTTCATGGTGGCCAGGTGGTTCAGCGGCATGGTCTGTGCGATTAAGCTGTTCACGGAATCCAACTCCTCCTTGCTGGGGAGGCGACCGGAGAGCAGCAGGAAAGCAGTCTCCTCAAAACCGAGCCTGTTTTCAGACTGTACACCTTTCACCAACTCCTCCACATCCAACCCACGGTAGTAGAGTTTACCCGGTACAGGCTTGAGGGTACCATCCTCCTGACGTTCATAGCCCACCACATCACCCACACGAGTGAGTCCAGCCAGCACACCGGAGTGATCCTCGTTGCGCAGACCGCGCTTCACCCCCATTTTTGTAAAGAGTTCCTTGTCAATGTTGCTGGTGAAGGCAATGGAGTCAGATAAAGTCTTCGTTATTTGTTCATTATTCATCTTTAGATATGTTTTGATTGTTAAAATGTTAGCAATGTGAAAATGTTGGGCAATGGTTAGAGAATGCTGAAATAACAGTCTTTCAAGTCATTTTGTTTGTTCGAATCATCATATTTTAATGGTTTCGGTCACTTTTTGTGCAAACTGAGCTGTGGTAAGTGCTTTCCCGTGTTCCATGAAACGAGCCAGGTCGGCGGTAGCATATCCATCCGCAAAGAGTTTCTCAAGCGAGGTTGTGATCAGTGCACCCGCTTCGTGCCATCCCATGTACTCCAGCATCATCACCCCCGAGAGCAACATGGAGCAGGGATTGGCCTTTCCCTTCCCGACGATGTCAGGGGCCGTGCCGTGCGTTGCTTCAAAGATGGCATGACCGGTGTCATAATTGATGTTGGCTCCCGGCGCGATGCCGATGCCGCCCACCATGGCCGCCAGCTGATCGGAAATATAGTCGCCATTGAGGTTGAGCGTAGCCACCACGGCATACTCCTCCGGCTTGAGGAGCGTGTTCTGCAGAAACGCGTCGGCGATCACATCCTTGATGAACACCTTTCCCGAGGCGACCGCCTGGTTGTATTCCTCTACCGCCTGCTCCAGACCACGTTCCGCCTCTATCTGGCGAAACTTGTGTTCGGTGAAGGTGCGGTCAGGGAACTCCCTTTCCGCAAGGGCATAACCCCACTTCTTGAAACCACCCTCGGTAAACTTCATGATGTTGCCCTTGTGGACCAGTGTCACAGAAGGCAGCCCATGCTCCAACGCATACTCGATGGCGGCGCGCACCAATCGCTCGGTACCCTCCAGTGATACAGGTTTCACACCAAGCGAGGTGGTCTCGGGGAAACGAATCTTCGCCACTCCCATCTCCTCTTGTAGAAATCGGAGCACCTTCTTCAGTTCCGGTGTACCTGCTGCCCACTCGATGCCGGCATAGATATCCTCCGTGTTCTCGCGGAAGATGGTGACATGCACCTTCTCAGGGTGCAGCAGCGGGGTAGCGACCCCTTTAAACCAGCGTACCGGTCGCAGACATACGTAGAGATCCAGCTCCTGGCGTAGTGCCACGTTGAGCGAGCGGATCCCCTCTCCGATGGGTGTCGTGAGCGGCCCTTTAATCCCCACCATGTGGGTGCGGAAAGCCTCCATCGTCTCTTCAGGCAACCAACTGCCCACGGCGTTGAACGCTTTCTCTCCGGCCAGCACCTCGCGCCACTCTATGCGGCGGTTTTCACCGTAAGCTTTCGCCACAGCAGCATCAATAATTTGCTGCACATGGGGGGTGATCTCTTTACCGATGCCATCGCCCTCGATAAAGGGAATCACCGGCCTGTCGGGTACCAGAAGCCGCTCGCCCTGTTTCGTTATCTGCATTGTTATTCTTATTGGGGTTTGGTTATCTCCTCATCGCATTCAGAGCACTACCGGCCTTGAACCACTCTATCTGCTGCTCGTTGTAGGTGTGAGCCGCCTCGAAGCGATCCTTCTTGCCATCGGCATGCAACAACTCAATGGTAAGGTTCCGGCCGGGTGCAAATTCGCTAAGGCCAACCACGCTGATCTTGTCGCGTTCCTGTACCTTGTTATAATCCTCCTTGTTGACAAAGGTGAGCGCCAGCATACCCTGTTTCTTCAAGTTGGTTTCGTGAATACGGGCGAACGACTTAACCAAAATCACCTTCACATTGAGGTGACGTGGCTCCATGGCTGCATGTTCACGACTGGATCCTTCGCCGTAATTCTCTTCAGCGACCACAATGGAGCCTACCCCTTTACTCTTGAACTTACGGGCCAGTGCCGGTACCGGCATATATTCCAGCGTCTCAGGGTCGAGTACCGCATTGGTCTGTTCATTGAAACTGTTGACAGCCCCTATGAGCATGTTGTCGGAGATATTGTCGAGGTGACCGCGATAGCGGAGCCATGGACCGGCCATCGAGATATGGTCAGTGGTACACTTACCCTGCACCCTGATGAGCAGCGGCAGGTCAGCATAGTCCTTCCCGTCCCAGGCGGAGAAGGGCTCCAGCTTCTGCAGACGATTCGACTGCGGGTCGATGGTCACCTCCACAGCAGCCTCCGGGGAGGGAGCCAGGTAACCGGCATCCTTCACCTCATATCCCAGGGGGGGCATCTCAAAGCCTTTCGGCTCGGGTAATTTCACGGCTTCCCCCTTGTCGTTGAGTAGTGTGTCGGTAAGCGGATTGAAGCAGAGATCACCGGCAATGGTGAGTGCAGCCACCAGTTCGGGAGAGGTGACAAAAGCATGTGTATTGGGATTACCGTCGTTGCGTTTGGCAAAGTTACGGTTGAAAGAGGTGACGATGGAGTTGGGACGGTTGTCTGCCACATCATCACGTTTCCACTGTCCGATACAGGGACCGCAGGCGTTGGCGATGATGGTGGCGCCCGCCCTGTCAAACTCCTCAAGGATGCCATCGCGTTCGGCAGTGTAGCGTATCTGTTCTGAGCCGGGGTTGATCAGGAACTGTGCCTTCACGGGCACTCCCTTTTCACGTGCATACTGTACGATGGAGACTGCACGGGTGAGATCTTCGTATGAAGAGTTGGTGCAGGAACCGATGAGCCCTACCTCCATCTTGCGGGGGTAGTTGTTCTTACGCACCACCTCGCCAAACTCGGAAATGGTATAAGCTGCGTCGGGGGTAAAAGGACCGTTGATATGAGGTTCCAGCGCGGAGAGATCGATCTCGATCAGCTGGTCATAATATTGTGCAGGATCGGCCATCACCTCCGGATCAGGCTGCAGATGCTCCATGATGCGACGTGCCTCGTCGGCTACATCCTTGCGCCCGGTACTTTCAAGATATTGGGCAGACTTCTCGTCGAAGGGGAAGATGGAGGTGGTTGCTCCCACCTCGGCACCCATGTTGCAGATGGTGCCTTTTCCTGTTGCCGAGAGAGATGCAGCCCCCTCACCGAAGTACTCGATGATGGCGTTGGTGCCTCCCTTTACGGTGAGGATACCGGCCACCTTGAGGATCACATCCTTGGGGGCACTCCATCCGGAAAGCTTTCCGGTGAGCTTCACACCAATTAATTTGGGCATCTTCAGCTCCCAGGGCAGACCGGCCATCACATCCACGGCGTCGGCTCCACCCACACCGATAGCGATCATACCCAGTCCGCCGGCATTGGGTGTGTGGGAATCGGTACCCACCATCATTCCTCCCGGGAATGCGTAGTTCTCAAGCACCACCTGGTGAATGATGCCGGCACCCGGTTTCCAGAAACCAATGCCGTATCTGTTGGAGACATCCCGCAGGAACTCGTAGACCTCACGGTTGGTGACGTTTGCAGTCTCCAGGTCGGTCTCAGCATTGCGGTAGGCCTGTATCAAGTGGTCACAATGCACCGTGGAGGGTACCGCCACACTGGTGCGGCCGGAATTCATCAACTGCAACAGGGCCATCTGCGCTGTGGCATCCTGCATCGCCACCCTGTCAGGGGCAAAATCCACATAGTCGGATGCACGCTTGTAGTTGATCAGGGGTACTCCTGGGGAGAGATGAGAGAACAATATCTTCTCAGTGAGCGTCAACGGACGTTGCAGGTTCTCTTTGGCTTTTTTAATTCTTTCGGGCAAATTCGCATAGACCCTGCGAATCATTTCAATGTCGAAAATCATACGGGTTAAGTGGTTTAAATATGTTTTGTTTAATATGGTTGCTTAAAGCGGCAATTTCACTTTTTAACAAATTTGGAAGCCTAAATGTTCGCCCGCGAGGAGCTAAAAAGAGGATTAAGTAACTCTACAGGGGAGAATTATTGAATCGACCTGCTGCAGGAGGCGGTGAGTGGGGATCCAAAGGAGATTCTACATCGCATTCAGCCTTAAGATACGGAGATCGGGGGAAAAGCGCACATTAACAATCAAAGGCCCTTTTATGTTCAAAAAAAGAGGCGCAATTCCCGAAAATAATCCTTAACTTTGCGAATCCATTGGAAAGAGAAAAGGGTACGTCTGAAAAAAACCATCGTTTCATGATCACACACAAGGGAATCATTGAACAAATCAGCGGGGAGAAGATAACCGTTCGCATCCTGCAACAATCAGCCTGCAGCAGTTGCCACGCCAAGGGAGCCTGTATGGCATCCGACTCTAAGGAGAAGCTTGTCGACATCCCCGACCACTCCGGGCAATTCACCCTTCATGAGCAGGTGATCATTGAAGGTAAAGAATCAATTGGCTACAAAGCGGTCTTCTGGGCATTCATACTTCCGCTGTTGATCCTCATTGCCATGCTTGTACTAACCACAAGCGTCTGGCACTTCAGTGAGACAGAGGCGGCACTCAGCGCGCTGCTGGCCCTGGCACCCTACTACCTGCTCCTCTATCTGTTCCGTAACAGCATGGCTCATACCTTTCAATTCAGTATTAAAAAAAACCATTAATCAGCAATTATGAGTGTAATCCTTACTGCCGTAGCCACGTTGGGCGCCATTGGCGCCGGAAGCGCCGGCATCCTATACCTCGTGAGTCAGAAGTTTAAAGTGGAAGAGGACCCCCGCATCCAGGAGGTGCAGGATGCCCTTCCCGCCGCTAACTGCGGTGGCTGTGGCTTTCCCGGCTGTGCAGCCTTTGCTGCCGCCTGTGTAAAGGCCGATTCACTGGAGGGGCTCAACTGTCCCGTAGGGGGACAGGTTACCATGGAGCGGGTAGCCGAAATTCTGGGTCAAACGGCCTCCAAAACAGCGAAGAAGATCGCGGTGGTGCGCTGCAGCGGCACCTGCGAGGAGCGTCCCCGCCTCAACCTTTACGATGGAGCCTCCAAATGCTCCATCGCTGCCGCCCTCTACGGTGGTGACACCGGTTGCTCCTTCGGCTGCCTGGGCCTTGGCGACTGTGAGGAATCCTGCACGTTTGACGCCATCCACATCAACCCGCTGACGTTGCTGCCCGAAGTTGTGGAGGACAAGTGCACCGCCTGTGGTGCTTGCGTTAGAGCCTGCCCCAAGGATATCATCGAACTTCGCAAACAAGGTCCCAAGTCGCGCCGCATCTACGTTAGCTGCGTCAACAAGGACAAGGGTGCCGTAGCAAAGAAAGCCTGTAACGTAGCCTGTATCGGCTGCGGTAAATGCCAGCAGGTATGCCCGTTCGACGCCATCACCATTGAAAACAATCTGGCATACATCGACGACGATAAATGCCGTCTCTGCCGCAAGTGCGTGGTGGTCTGTCCCACCCACTCAATCCTGGAGCTCCACTTCCCGCCCCGCAAGGAGACACCTCCGGCAGCCAAAGAGGAAGAAGCAACCACAACCGCATAAGAAGAAAAACATATGTTAAAGAGTTTTCGTATCGGCGGCATCCACCCGAAAGAGAACAAGCTCTCTGCAGGCATGGCCATACAACCCATCTCCGTGCCCGCACAGGTGGTGATACCGCTCTCGCAGCACATCGGGGCACCCTGTCAACCGGTCGTCAAAAAGGGCGACAAGGTGAAGGTGGGCACCCTCATCGGCAAGAGTGTCGGTTTTGTCTCTGCACAGATCCACTCATCGGTCTCCGGCACGGTGCTGAAGATCGACAAGGCGATGGATGCCAGCGGTTACAAACGCGACGCCGTCTTCATCAAGGTGGAGGAGGATGAATGGGAAGAACAAATCGACCGTTCAGGGCAACTGATCAGCGATTGCAGCCTCACCCCGAAAGAGATCCTGGAGAAGATTGCCGCTGCCGGCATCGTGGGCATGGGTGGCGCCACCTTCCCCACCCACGTGAAGCTGACACCCCCTCCCGGCATGAAGGCAGAGGTACTGATCATCAATGGGGTGGAGTGCGAGCCCTACCTCACCTCCGACCATCAGCTGATGATGGAGAAAAGCGAAGAGATCCTGGTGGGCATCACGCTGGTGATGAAGGCACTCAACGTGCAGCGTGCCATCATCGGCATCGAGAACAACAAGAAAGATGCGGTGGCACTCTTCACAAAGAAAGTAAAAGCGTTCCCTGGCATCGAGGTACAGGCATTGAAAGTGCAGTACCCACAGGGAGGTGAGAAACAGTTGATTGACGCCCTTACAGGTCGCCAGGTTGCCTCGGGAGCTCTACCAATCTCGGTGGGTGCAGTGGTGCAGAACGTAGGGACGCTTTTTGCTATCTATGAGGCGGTTCAGAAAAACAAGCCACTGGTAGAGCGTGTGGTAACAGTCACCGGGAAAGAGGTAGAACGACCATGCAACCTGCGAACACGTATCGGGACGCCACTGACGACTTTGATCGATGCTGCCGGGGGATTACCGGAGAGCACCGGCAAGGTGATCAGCGGTGGCCCCATGATGGGCAAGGCACTGGCATCGGTCGATGTCCCCGTCACCAAAGGAACTTCAGGCATCCTGGTCGTACCCACACTGGAAGCAAAACGCAAGGCGATGAAAGACTGCATCCGTTGCGGTAAGTGCGTGCAGGTCTGCCCCATGGGTCTCAACCCCACCCTGTTGATGAACCTCACCGAGTATGAGGTGTGGGACCGGGCTGAGAAGAACGCTATCACCGACTGCATAGAATGCGGCTCCTGCAGTTACACCTGTCCTGCCGATCGTCCGTTGCTGGATTACATCCGCCTGGGAAAGAGCAAGGTGAACGGCATTATCAGAGCCAGAAAAAATTAACACCAAGGGATAAAACTGATTATGGAACAAAAACTGATCGTCTCACCCTCGCCCCATGTGCACAGCGGTGACACCATCCCCAAAAACATGTATGCCGTCCTGATCGCCCTGATTCCGGCGTTCCTGGTGGCCATCTATACCTTCCGCCTCGATGCGCTGCTGATCACCGCTCTGTCGGTGCTCTTCTGCGTGGGTTTTGAATACCTGATTGTGCGGTTTGTCATGAAGAAGGAGCCCTCCATCCTCGACGGCTCAGCCATCATTACCGGCGTGCTGCTTGCCTTCAACGTCCCTTCCGGCCTACCGTTATGGATACTGGCACTGGGTGCGCTCTTCGCCATCGGAGTGGTGAAGCTCTCGTTCGGGGGACTGGGCAACAACATTTTCAACCCCGCTATCGCGGGACGTATCTTCCTCTTGATATCCTTCCCGGCACAGATGACCAGCTGGCCCGCGACAGCGATGGCTGTTGAGACTACCGACGCGGTGAGCTCCGCCACCGTGCTGGCTCTGCTGAAGCAGGCACCCGATACGCTGCCTGCCCTGCAGCAAATGTTCCTGGGGCTGGAACCCGGTTCACTGGGCGAGATGAGCGCGGCGGCGCTGCTGCTGGGGCTGATCTACATGCTCTGGAAGAAGGTGATCACCTGGCACATCCCACTCACCATCCTGGCCACCGTGGCACTTTTCACCGGCATCCTCTACCTGATTGACCCCCTGCCCCAATACAACCCCCTAATCCATCTCTTTTCGGGAGGACTGATGCTCGGGGCAATCTTCATGGCGACCGACTATGTCACCTCACCACTCACCAAAAAGGGAATGATCATTTACGGCGTCGGCATCGGCTTCGTCACGGTCGCGATTCGTCTCTGGGGTGCCTACCCCGAGGGAATCTCGTTCGCCATCCTGCTGATGAACGCCTTCACACCGCTTATCAATACCTATACCACACCTAAACGATTCGGGGAGGCAGTGAAACATGGCTAAACTACAATCATCTTTCAGGAACATGTTCCTTTCGCTCTCGCTCATCTGTCTTACGGTGGCACTGCTGCTGGCTCAGGTGAACAAGATGACCGCGACACCCATTGCCGAAGCAAAGGCAATGAAATTACAAAATGCCATCAGTGAGGTGGTGCCTGCCTTCGATAACGATCCGGTGGCGGAAGCCTACCGGATGGCCGACGAAAGCGGCGACTCGTTGCTGGTCTACCCGGCAAAACAGGGTGACGAGCTGGTGGGCTTCGCCCTTAACAGCTATTCCAACAACGGCTTCAGTGGCAACATACAAATAATGGTGGGCTTCGACATGGAGCACCGCATCGTCAACTATGCCGTGCTGCAGCATGCCGAGACACCGGGACTGGGTTCCAAGATGACGGAGTGGTTCCGCGATGCTACCAAGCCCGGACAGTCAGTCATCGGCAGGGATCTCTCACAGGGAACTCTCGCCGTAACCAAAGATGGAGGTAACGTAGATGCCATCACCGCATCAACCATCACCTCACGTGCTTTCATGGAAGCGGTGAACAGAGCTTACGCTGTCTACAATGGCAGTATGGAAGATGCCTGGAGCGGTGCTACCACTGCTACCGAAAATGAAACAGACGAAACAACAAAGGAAGGAGGAGTCAGCAATGAATAAGAAAGTAAAGATACTGATCAATGGCATCATCAAGGAGAACCCCATCTTCGTATTGCTGCTGGGGATGTGTCCCACGCTGGCTACCACCAGCTCAGCCATCAACGGGATGAGCATGGGACTGGCTACCATGTTCGTGCTGATCAGCTCCAATGCGGTGATCTCACTGTTGAAGAACGTGATCCCCGACATGGTGCGCATCCCTGCATTTATCGTGGTGATCGCCACCTTCGTGACCATCATAGAGATGATGATGAATGCCTACGTGCCGGCGCTGGCCGAAAGCCTTGGCATCTTCATCCCGCTGATCGTGGTCAACTGCATCGTACTGGGACGTGCAGAGTCGTTCGCCTCCAAGAACGGAGTAGTCTCCTCCATCTTCGATGGCGTGGGCATCGGTCTGGGCTTTACCCTGGCGCTTACGCTGCTGGGTGCTTCGCGTGAGCTGCTGGGTACCGGTAAGATCTTCTCACAGACGATCTACCCTGAGCAGTACGGATCACTGCTCTTCGTACTGGCACCCGGAGCCTTCATCGTACTGGGCTTCCTGATAGCCATCTTCAACAAACTACAGCATAAAAAGGCATAAACAGATAAGATACAATTAATCATGGAATATATTGGAATCATCATCGTTGCCATCTTTGTAAACAACATCGTTTACTCACAGTTCCTCGGCATCTGTCCCTTCCTGGGTGTCTCCAAGAAAGTAGACACTGCCATCGGCATGAGTGCAGCGGTTACCTTCGTGCTCACCATCGCCACCCTGGTCACCTTCCTGCTCTATAAAAGCGTTCTGGAGCCCTTTAACCTTAAGTTCCTGCAGACCATCACCTATATCCTGGTGATCGCCGCCCTGGTACAGATGGTGGAGATCATCCTGAAAAAGATCTCACCCTCGCTCTACCAGGCACTGGGAGTCTTCCTCCCACTGATTACCACCAACTGTGCCATCCTGGGTGTGGCCCTGCTGGTGATCCAGAAAGATTTTAACCTGCTGGAGTCGGTGGTCTATGCCATCGCCACCTCCATCGGCTTCGGGCTGGCGCTAATCATCTTCTCCGGTGTGCGGGAACAGCTATCCCTGACACGGGTACCCAAGGCGATGGAGGGAATGCCCATCGCACTCATCACCGCCGGCATCATCGCCATGGCGTTCATGGGCTTCTCCGGTATCGACCAAGTATTTAAATAGATGTAAGGATGAGTTGATTTGTTGATTTGCAAATTAGCCGATTAATAACAACTGATAACTGATAACTGAAATATCTGCCCATTTGTTAAACCATCGGGTGAAAATGGTGTCATAGTGTTAAACAAATGATGTTACACCCTTTAACAACTACAGATATGAAAGCTTTAAAAACCAACCTCATCCTCACAGCCATCGCACTGATGCTTACTTCCTGCTACGCCAGTCGCAGCACATACGCACAGGGAGGATACTACGACGACTATAATGATGGCTACGCCAACTACAACGAGTATGACAACTACAACAATGGAGGGGTCAGCTTCAATCTCTTCTACAATGAGCTGAGTCCTTACGGCCGTTGGATCAACCACCGTGCACATGGCCGGGTATGGATCCCCGACGTAGGGGGCAACTTCCATCCCTACGCCACCAACGGCTATTGGGTGATGACCGACTACGGCAACACCTGGGTTTCCGACTATTCATGGGGATGGGCACCGTTCCACTACGGCCGTTGGTATTATGACGACTACTACGGGTGGGCATGGGTTCCCGGTTACGAATGGGCACCTGCCTGGGTCAGCTGGAGAAGCGGCGGTGGATACTACGGATGGGCACCCATGGGCCCCGGCATCAACATCAATATCAACATTAACCTGCCGGCCCGCTACTGGACCTTCCTTCCCAACAGGTATATGTACTACCGCAACATGCACCGTCACTACAACCGTTACAGCCCGGCCATTTACAACCGGACCACCATCATCAACAACACCTATGTCTACAATGACAATCGGTATTACAGTGGTCCCACCGCCAGCGACTACCGCCGTGAGACGGGCAGAACAGCCACCGTACGGCGACTGGAAAGCAGTACCAACCGTTCCGGCAGAGCCTCCACACGGGTTAGCAACAACGCGGTACAGGTCTACCGTCCCGATGCAACAAACGGAAGAACAACCACCAACAGGGAAGCGGTAAATCAGCGCAGTAACAGCACAACACGTCAAGCTACTCCTAACGCTGCTACAAACAGAACTTCGACAAACCGGAGCAGCACGGTACGGTCCGAAAGCGCACCCCGCAGCAACAGTGGCGTAGCAACCCCGCAGCGCAGCACAACATCAAACCGCAATGCAACGGTACGCACGCAGCCATCCACGCGCAACAGCCGAGTGAGTACCCCGCAGCGCAGCACAACGTCAAACCGCAATACAACGGTACGCACGCAGCCATCCACGCGCAACAGCAGAGTGAGTACCCCGCAGCGCAGCACCAGCACCAACAACAGAAACAGTACAGTGCGCAGCCAGAGCTCAACCCGCGGCAGCAGTGCAGTCCGCACACAAAGAACGACCAGCAGCAACCGCAACAGCTCTGCAACCCACTCTTCATCAACAAGCAGCACCCGTGAGAGCAGAAGCTCCGGAAGGAGATAAAAGGTTAAAGGGTGTATGAAATGTCAGAGGCCTTCCCGGTGGGGAAGGCCTCTCTTTTATTACTGATCAATCCATCGGCGTGTCAGATCACCGTAGGCTTCGATTCGCCGGTCACGAAAGAAGGGCCACCAGCGACGCACATTCTCTGTCCGTTGCTTGTCGATATCGATAATCTGTTCGACCTCCTCATCAGTGGCAGCCTGCCATAGCATCTCACCCTGGGGTCCGCATACAAAACTGCTTCCCCAGAAACGAATGCCACCGGTCTGTTTTGACGGGTCCGCTTCGTAGCCGGTACGGTTCACCGAAATCACCGGGAGTCCGTTGGCAACAGCATGACCACGCTGTATTGTGATCCATGCATCCCTCTGTCGTTGTTGCTCCTCAGGGTTGTCAGACGACTCCCAGCCGATGGCAGTTGGATAGATCAACAGCTCTGCTCCGGCAAGAGCCATCAGCCTTGCAGCCTCCGGATACCACTGATCCCAGCAGACAAGCACCCCAAGACGTCCCACTGACGTATCGATGGGCTGAAAACCAAGGTCGCCCGGGGTGAAATAAAATTTCTCGTAATAGGCAGGATCATCGGGAATGTGCATCTTGCGGTAGACACCTGCAACAGAACCGTCTCGCTCCATCACCACCGCGGTGTTGTGATAGAGGCCGGCTGCCCTTTTCTCAAAGAGGGAGAGCACAATCACCAGCTGCAAGTCGGCTGCAAGTCGGCCAAATCGTTCAGTAGATGGTCCGGGAATGGTCTCAGCCTGATCAAACAAGGATGTCTCCTCTGTCTGGCAAAAGTAAAGACCGTTGTGCAGTTCCTGCAGAACAATCAACTCGGCACCTTCTCCAGCAAGTTTCCTTATATTTGATTCGAGCCGGGAGATGTTTTCCTCACGATTCCCGCTGTTTGCCTGTTGTATGATTCCAACCTTCATGACTTTATATTTGATGTTGGCACTTTGGTATGCTAGATAGTTATAGAATTAAGAATGACAACTAATAGCCAGAATTCCCTTCGGCAGCTGCATCGTGACGCAGTGCAGCGAACCATGTTGACGGATCAGCGGAGAGCAATCCACGCCAATCACCTCCCTGTCGGGGAAAGCCAATTGCAATTGCCGGAGCGCCATCTCATCTTTATCGGTACCATAAAAGGGAATCAGTACCGCATTGTTCAGGATCAGGAAGTTGGCATAGGTAGCCGGCAGCCGTTCTCCCTCGCTATAAACGGCGTCAGACATGGGAAGCGGAATAAGCCGGTAGGGATCTCCGGTAACGGTGGTAAAAGCCCGCAACTCCTGCTCCATTGCACAGAGTGACTCAAAATGCTCGTCGGCAACATCATCGCATTTCACATAAGCGATGGTGTAAGGATCGCAAAAACGAGCCAGTGTATCTATGTGGCTATCTGTATCATCACCCGCCAGGTAGCCGTGGTTGAGCCAGAGCACTCTTGTGAGGCCTAACATCTCTTTCAGGGCAGCCTCAATCTCCTGTCGTGTCATTGGCTGGTTGCGGTTGGGTGCCAGCAGACAGGCCGAGGTGGTGAGAAGTGTGCCTTCACCGTCCGACTCCAGTGAACCACCTTCAAGGATCAAGTTGAGCCGGTTCTGATAGATGGCCGACGGATGAAAAATCCCTTTTCTAAAGAGTTGACCGTTGATCAGGTTGTCCTTGTCGGCAGCAAATTTGAGTCCCCAGCCATTGAAGCCGAAATCGGCCACCACTGGAGAGCCATCACGAAACAGTGTAATGGGTCCATGGTCGCGGGCCCAGGTGTCGTTAGAAGGAACCTCAACCCTGATCAGGTTCTTCTGCTCCTCTTCGGTAAAGAAGGAGGTGATGTCCAACCCCGGTGGCACCAATGCCAAAAGCTTTTCCCGTCGCAGAATCTCTTTCGAGATGGCCAGGAAGGTTTGTGTAACATCCTCCAGCATGGGAGCCCAATCACTGTCGCGATGGGGCCAGGTGATCATTACTGCCTCCTGTGGATGCCATTCAGCCGGAAAAATCACCTTTGTCATGGTTATCCCTCCATGTTGCTGCGTACAATGCCACGACTGGATGAGCGAACAAAGTTGAGAATCAGGTCGCGATCCTCAGAGGCAGGCAGATCCTGTTCAATACGCTCCACCGCTTGTGAGATGTTGTATCCTGACAGGTAAAGGGTTCGGTAGATCTCCTGGATACCATTGATCCGCTCGCTGGTGAACCCCCTGCGGCGCAATCCCACGATGTTGAGGCCCACATAGGAGATCGGCTCACGACCGACCATGACGAATGGAGGGATATCCTTCGCAATCTTTGAGCCACCCTGTACCATGACGTGGGGACCGATCTTGGTGAACTGATGAGCCAGGGAGCCTCCGCTCACGATGGCATAGTCATCGATCTCGATCTCGCCCGCCAGCTGGGTGGTGTTACCGAGGATTACATAGTCGTTCAGCACACAATCGTGTGCCACATGACTGTAAGCCATGATTAGACAGTTACTGCCCACTTTGGTATATCCGCGAGAAGCGGTACCCCTGTTCACGGTGGCACACTCACGGATGGTGGTGTTGTCACCAATGATGGCCAAGGTCTCTTCACCCTGGAACTTCAGGTCCTGTGGGATTCCGGCGATGGTGGCATGCGGGAAGATGACACAGTTTTTGCCGATGCGGGCACCGGAGAGAATGGTAGCCTGCGTCATCACGCGCGAGCCGTCACCAACCTCTGTGTTGGCGTCGATATAGGCAAAGGGTTCCACGATCACGTTCTCCCCCAGTTTGGCTTCAGGATGCACGAAAGCCATCGATGATATACTGCTCATAAAAGTATCGTTCAGTTAATTCTATTTGTTCTTGATGATCTGCGCGGTGAAGTCGGCTTCGGAAACCACCTTGTCTCCGATAAAAGCGAGTCCCCGCATGGTGGCGATGCCCCTGCGCATCTCCGAGGTGAGTTCTACCCTGAAGAGAATCGTATCGCCCGGCACCACCTTGTGGCGGAACTTCACGTTGTCAATTTTCAGGAAGTAGGTGGAATAACGCTCCGGCTCATCCAGCCTGGCAAGTACCAGCAGTCCCCCGGTCTGCGCCATTGCTTCTACCTGCAGCACTCCAGGCATTACAGGCTCCTGTGGGAAGTGACCGGTGAAATAAGGTTCGTTGGTGGTGATGTTCTTCACCCCCACGATGCAGGTGTCGGTCATCTGAATCACCTTATCCACCATCAGGAAGGGGTAACGATGGGGCAGCAACTCCCGGATCCGGTTGTTGTCCATCACAGGCTCAGCCTTGAGATCATATACCGGGGGTTGCACCTCGTTGAGCTTAATGTCCTTGCGAATCAGCCTGGCCAGCTGGTTGTTGATCTTGTGCCCCGGCTTGTGGGCGATGAGACGTCCCTTGATTGGCTTACCGATGAGCGACATGTCACCGATGATGTCAAGCAACTTATGGCGTGCCGGCTCATTGGGGAATGCAAGCTTTCGGTGGTTGAGGTAACCCAGTTCATCGGCATTGTGGTGAGGTACCCCCAACTCGTCGGCAATCTCATCGAGTTCTTTCTGAGAGAGTTTCTTCTCATAGATCACGATGGCGTTGTCGAGGTTGCCCCCTTTGATCAGTCCCACCTTCCTCAGTTGTTCAATCTCACGCACGAAAACAAACGTGCGACAGGAGGCAACCTCCTCCTCAAAATCGGTCACCGTATCCATCGATGCCGACTGGTTGGGTATATATTGTGAATCGAACTCGATGAAAGAGTTGATACAGAAAGCGTCATCGGGGAGCAACGTCAGCTTGGAGCCTGTTTCGGGATCGGTCACCTCCATCTTGTTGCGCACGATGTAGTAATCCTTGTTCTTCTCCTGTTCTACGATACCAGCTTTGCGTATCTCACGTACATACTCGATGGCACTGCCGTCGAGGATGGGAAATTCGGAGGCGTTCACGTCGATCAGACAGTTGTCAATGCCAAGCGCATAGAGTGCTGAAAAACCATGTTCGATGGTGCTCACCGTGACATTCCCCTTACCCAGCACCGTTCCGCGCTGCGTGTTGACCACATGCTCTGCCAGAGCGTCTATCACCGGTTTATCCTCGAGATCGACCCGTCGAATCTTGTATCCATGATCCACCGGTGCAGGATTGAAGGTAACGACAATATCCTGACCGGTATGAAGTCCGATACCCTGCAGGGTGAAGCTGTTTTGCAATGTTCTCTGTTTCACTGTATCCTATTTTTATTACACATTATCGGAATTTTTGTGCAAATATACAACCAAAAGCAGGAAATCCTGCTTTCTGGTCTTAAATGTTTGCGGGCGATGCTTTCAATGAAGCATGCCTATTCGTTCTCAGTGAGTCTTTTCTTCAATTCAGCCAGTTCTTTCTCCATGGCGTTCAGCTTGCGATACATATCCGGCAGCTTGGGAACAATGACACTCGATTTGAAGAACCCTTTCACCGGGAACGCGGGTGATCCCATCAACTCTGATCCCTCCTTGGTATTGCTGATGATGCCCGATTGCGCTCCAATCTGGCTATTCTTACCAATGGTGATGTGTCCCCCAATGCCTACCTGTCCGCCCAGCACACAGCTCTCTTCGATCCTGGTCGATCCGGCAACGCCCACCTGGGCAGCCATCACCGTATTCTCACCCACCTCGCAGTTGTGTGCGATCTGAATCAGGTTGTCGAGCTTCACCCCACGCCGGATAATGGTCGATCCCATCACAGCCCGATCGATGGTGGTGTTGGCTCCAACCTCCACATCATCTTCAATGATCACATTGCCCATCTGCGGTATCTTCCGGTAAATCTCCTCCTGCTTGCTGAAACCGAAGCCGTCCGCACCGATCACGGCACCGGCATGCACAATACAGTTGTTGCCAATCACACAATCGTGGTAAATCTTCACCCCGGGATAGAGGATGCAATTGTCACCCAGTTGAACGTTGTCACCCACATACACCTGTGGGTAGATCTTGCAGTTGTTGCCAATGCGTGCCTGTTCCCCTATGTATGCAAACTCTCCTACATAGATCTCTTCTCCCGTATGAGCAGAGGCTGAAACAAATGCAAGCGCTGCAACACCTTTTTTTACAGGCTTCTGCTGTTCTACCATCGCCATCAGCGATGCCAGAGCAGCATAGGCATTGGGGACCTTTATCAAGGTGGCATTGATGGGTTTATCGGGCAAAAAATCATTGTTTACCAACACGATGTCGGCAGCAGTCTCGTATATAAAGGATGTATACTTGGGGTTTCCCAGGAAGGTGAGTGTTCCCGCCTTGCCTTCTTCAATCTTGGAAAAGGAGGATACGGTCGCATTCGGATTACCGATTACTTCTCCGTGAAGGAAGTCGGCTATTTGCTTTGCAGTAAAAGTCATCTATAGATTCTATTATTTACCGAGGCTACACATGCGCTCATACGGCGGCTCAATCAGGATCAACTAAATTGCTGCGATTGGCGTGGTGAGGGACAAAACTATCTCAAAAAGCCTCTGCATTATCATTTTGGATGCAAATTAACAACTTTTTTTTTAACTGTGACGAAATTATTTCATAATATAGTTTAAACGAAAGGGTGAGAAGGTTTGTGCATTTCAAAAAATAGTGTTACTTTTGCAGGCACTTTTACGGGATGTAGCTCAGTCCGGTTTAGAGTACTCGTCTGGGGGGCGAGTGGTCGCTGGTTCGAATCCAGTCATCCCGACCAACCCACTATAAAAGAGTTATGCATGCGCATAGCTCTTTTTTTTTCCTTTTAATTTCAATTCTGCTATTCTAACAATCCGGGATTTCAGCTCTTTCGTTTGGATCTCGTTCTAATCTCGTTCTAATATGGTTCTAATATGGTTCTAATATGGCTCTAATAGATTCGAACCAGTAAAGAGCAAGTTACGACCAAATTAAGATGAAATTCAATCGCAAATCAAGCCATAGATGATGGATTCAAAATGAAAAACAGTGAATCAAATTAATCCGTCATACGAATAACTTCAATATAAAAGGACCAGCTCTACTTTTGAGCTGGTCCTACAATCATTGTTTTTTACAATCAATTACTTCCTGTACTTCGAAAAGTCGGTATTGATCATGCTACCTGTCTCCTGCAAAGCCTGGTGAAAAGCGAAACAGGAGTAGAGATCCTGCGGGATATGACCTTTAACGCCCAGGTTGAGGTACTCGTGCAACAGGGGACGATAGTCCGGGTGCGCACACTTGTTGATGATCTCCTCGGCACGGTTGCGGGGACCCTTGCCACGCAAGTCGGCCACTCCATATTCTGAAACGATGATCTTCACCGAGTGCTCGTTGTGGTCTTCGTGTGTCACCTTGGGCACGATGCAGCTGATGGCACCGTTCTTGGCCGTGGAGGGGGTGAGGAAGATGGAGAGGTAGGAGTTGCGGGTGAAGTCGCCCGAGCCACCGATCCCGTTCATCATCTTGGTGCCGTTCACGTGGGTGGAGTTGACACTGCCGAAGATATCCACCTCGATGGCGGTATTGAGGGCGATGATGCCCAGGCGGCGAGCAAGCCCCGGGTTGTTGGAGATCTCCGAGGGACGGAGCACCAGTTTATTCTTGAAGAAGGGGAGGTCGTTGTAGAATTTATCCAGCACTTTGTTGCTCACCGTGAGCGAGCAGCCGCTGGCAAAGGAGATATTGCCCTTCTGCATCATGTCGATCACCGCATCCTGGATCACCTCTGTATAGACTTCAAAGCGGGGGATGTCGGGATTGGTTCCCATGGAGCCCAGCACCGCATTGGCAATATTGCCCACGCCCGACTGGATGGGGAGGAAGTGTGGCGGGATGCGTCCGGCCTTCATCTCGGCCACGAAGAACTCAGCCACGTTGTTGCCGATACGGGCAGTGACATCGTCGAGCGGGGCAAAGCCGCCCCCTTCACCATCGCGTTCGGTTTCCACCACGAAGATCTTTTCAGGGTTCACCTTCACATATTCCAGTCCCACACGACCCTGCACCTCGTAGATGGGTATCTCGCGCCGCTTGGGGGGATCCTGCAGTTCGTAGAGGTCGTGAATACCCCTCAATTTCGAAGGCACCTTCTTGTTGAGTTCGACGATCACGATGTCGGCCAGACGACAGATGGTGGGGGTGATGCCCACGCCGGTGGTGGGTACGATCTCACCATTTTCTGTCACGTCGGCAGCTTCCACCACTGCAACGTTGATCTTCCCGAGAAAACCGTAACGAATCTCCTGTGCCAATTGTGACAGGTGCAGGTCGAAGAAGTCGAACTCACCCCTGTTAAGCGCTTCACGCATATCCTTATTGGTCTGATAGGGAGTACGAAACTTGATTGCTTTGGCCCGTGTAAGCGATCCGTCGATGGAGTCACCGGTAGAAGCACCGGTAAAAACACCTATCTTAAAAGGATTCCCTTTTGCATGCTCAGCTTCCGCCCTCTTGGCGATCTCTACCGGCACCACCTTGGGGCAGCCGGCATGGGTAAACCCGCTGAAGCCAACGTTGTCGTCATTTTTGATGAGCGACGCAGCCTCTTCAGCGCTAATAAATTTCAATGCCATATCAATTGTTGGTTTTTATATGTTTTGGTCAGTGGTTTCCGGGAGTGGATAATTTAATATTTACGCTGCATGATCTCCCCGTAAATCAACCCTCTCTTCAATGCTTCCTCGCCACTCTCACCTATCAGTTCAGCCACCAGTGGATGAAGTGTGCTATTCATGTCGTTGCGTTGCTCCTGTTCAGAAACAGTAAAGACTGATGTCTCATCCTGTGCAAAGGAGTCATCGGCATCATAGACAAAGAGAGAATTTTTCAGTGATGAGACTCCTTCAAAATCGGTCACCAGGTCGAGAGAGGATTGGAATTCGCGACGTTTGTTCTTTTGTACGGGAGGCGTGGTGGGCGGCAAGTCTCTTGTCTGCGGCAATGGAAGATGATGCAGGTAAGGCTCATCCTCTTCCTCAGTGAAAAGAGGTTTTGAGTCTCTCTCTCCCTGCTGCTGCTGTAAATTTTTCTTCTTCCTGGATTCATTAAAAAAACCCAATATCGCGAAAAATAGAAGAAGGATAAAATAAATGATGTCGCCGAACTCCATAATTTGATTAATTTTGCAACTGGACAAAAATAGGCATTTTTTGTCAATATTAAGGGCATTTGGTATACAAATTATCGGGAGTAACTTCCCAGTCACTCCCGATCATATAACCAAAACCTTAACTATGAAAAAAAATAAATTTTTCCCAGACAAATATAAACTATTGGATCTTAAAATCCAAGTTTTTGGCCGGATAAATGCAATTTTTAACTTTTCCCCTACGGGATGAATCACAGTGAAAATGAGTGAAATAATGAGTACAGACAAGCATAGTGACAAGAAATTGTACATCGAGACATACGGATGCCAGATGAACGTTGCCGACACAGAAGTTGTTGCCTCCATCATGGAGATGGATGGCTACTCACTGACCAATAACGACCGGGAAGCTGACGCCATCTTCGTCAATACCTGTTCCATCAGAGAGAATGCCGAACAGAAAGTGATTCAGCGATTGGATTACTTCCAGTCACTGAAACGCAAGCGAAAAGAGAAACTGATTATCGGAGTACTCGGTTGCATGGCTGAGAGGGCCAAATCAGAATTGATAGAGAAGCATCATGCCGACCTCGTGGTAGGCCCCGATGCCTACCTCGATCTGCCCAACCTGGTGGGAGCTGCCGAGCAGGGCGAAAAGGCGATGAACATCGAGCTGTCGAAGACGGAAACCTACAAGGATGTGATCCCTCTCAAGATGGAGGGGAGCAACATATCGGGGTACATTTCCATCATGCGCGGCTGCGACAAGTTCTGCACCTACTGTATCGTCCCCTTCACACGTGGCAGAGAGCGGAGCCGCGAGCCGGAGAGCATCCTCAACGAGTTGCGGGTGATGCGTGAGAAGGGTTTCAGGGAGGTGATCCTGCTGGGCCAGAATGTCAACTCCTACCGTTACAAGGATGATGAGCGCACCCTTGGCTTCGATGAGCTGTTGGCCCTGGTGGCAGAGGCAGCACCCGATATGCGAATTCGCTTCACCACCTCCCACCCGTGGGACATGAACGATGCCACCCTTGAGACCATCGCACGCTACCCCAACCTCAGTAACTACATCCACCTGCCGGTTCAATCGGGAAGCTCACGAATGATGAAGCTGATGAACCGCCGCTACAACAGGGAATGGTATATGGAACGGATCGCTGCCATTAAACGGATCATTCCCGGCTGCGGCCTCTCAACCGACATCATGTGCGGCTTTCACTCCGAGACGGAGGAGGATCATCAGGAGACCCTCTCTCTGATGCGTGAGGTGGGTTTCGACTCCGCCTTCATGTTCAAGTACTCCGAGCGCCCCGGCACCTATGCAGCCAAGAAGCTGGAAGACAATGTGCCGGAGGAGGTTAAAAACCGCAGGTTGCAGGAGATCATCAACCTCCAGCTGGAGCTGTCACATCAAAGCAACGAACGTGACATGGGGAAGGTGTTCGAGGTACTGGTAGAGGGATTCTCCAAGCGTTCACGTGAGCAACTCTTTGGCCGGAACGATCAAAATAAGGTTGTGATATTCAATAAGCAGCAACACCGCATAGGTGATTTCGTGAAGGTACGAGTGACCGGTTTCACTTCCGCCACCTTACTTGGTGAAGCAGTTGAGGAGAAGTAGTGTGCTTCAGATAATCGCCACCCGGAGCAAACAATTTTGCGACCTGTCTGTTTACTTGATAGCATATGATCGCTGAGAAGCTGTTAAACAGTTAGAATGGTTCATCCGATGAACGGTTCGTAAGGCGTGATTAACGAAATTGAAACTACTAACTATTAAACACAACCAATTATGAATTCAGAATCAAAATTATTACTGGGATTAGGCATTGGTGTAGCATTGGGAGCTGCCATCGGTTACATCATGGGAACAGACCGCAAGGAAGAGTGGCTGGAACAAGCCAATGAGTTTGCCGATAAGGTGAGAGCCAACGTGAAGTCAGCAGTCTATAAAGGCAAGAGCGAGGTGCAAGATCTCAAGGAAGATATCGATGACATCGCTGATATTGCCAAGAAAGAACTGGCCAAACAATAATTGTCTCTCATAACCTGCCGAACAGATGGAAGAAAAAAAAGTAAGTACGTTGTTTGAGGAGATGCGCGATGATATATCGAAATATATATCCAGCTCGCTTGAACTCGGAAAACTGGAGGTGTATGAGAAACTAAGCCTGGGATCTTCGGCCATCACCTATGGATTGATTCTGGGCGGTCTCTCTCTCTTTGTTCTGTTGTTCCTTTTTGTCACTGTGGCACTCTACCTGGGTGACCTGTTGCAAAACCTCTGGGCCGGTTTCGGTATTGTAACCGCATTCGCCCTGTTGGTACTGCTGATAATGTTACTGGTGGGTAAGCCTTTCAAGAAAAAGATGACAAACAAGGTAGTACACTTCCTGATGGAAAACGATGAGTCTGACAACAAAAAGAGCAAGCCATGAGCACCTATAAACTCACGCCATTGGAGGAGCTGCGACTTGAGAAAAAGAGACAGAAAGAGGAACGCAGCATCGCCAGCCAACGCCTCTCCTACCAGTTGCAATATTTGAATGACAACTGGGGATCAATGCTTACCAAGGGGCTCACCTCATCGGTGAAAACAAAGTTTGCTGAAACGATGGATACAATCTCCAGCGGCAACTCTTATTCGGTGACACCATTTGTTACACACAAGAGAAACCCCTGGATACATCTGGCGATGTCGAATCTGCCCCTACTGGGATCTGTCACCTGGAAACTGACCAAACCGGCCATCATCGCTTTTGCCCTGAAACAGGGCACCTCATTGCTGTTCGGCAGGAAAAAGAAGAAAATCAGATAGTGGAACGGTGGACGGTGCTAACGCCGTCCACTTTTGCTATCTTGGCACAGAGTTGATTCACCTCCTCGGCACTGTGCACATGTACATTGAATACTCCTTCGAAGATACCATCCTTTGATGCCACATTCACACTCTGAATATTGACAACCACATCTTCAGCCAACTTGGCCAGGATACTTCCCAGGATCCCGACACGGTCGATACCGGTGAATATGATTGAAGCCAGAAAGGAGTACTGTCGGTAATCACCCCACTCTACCGCGATGATGCGATCGCCGTAACTAGCCTTAAGCTTCAGGCCTGTCTGGCAGGAGCGTTTATGCACCTCCACTTCCTCTCTCTCGGTTACAAATCCAAACACATCATCACCCGGCAGTGGATTGCAGCAGGAGTAAACGATGAAATTCTTGCGGAAGTTCAATTCCGTGAGATGATAAACCAACTTGCGGTCTATCTTCGTCGGCTTTGCCACTTGCGGCAGTGGCAGCGACTCATCATCATCTCCCCCGATCAGTGTCACCTTCTCAGGTTCCTGAGGTGATTTCTTGATGGCATTCATCGCCTGCTTCACATAGCGGACAAAGAGGTTGTCCTGTTTCTGCGGAACCGGCTTCAATTTGAAGAAAGCCTCTTTCTGCAGCGGAAGGGTCAATTCATTGTTACCGATCATGTAGTAGAGATCCTCTTTGTTCTCCGCTTTGTAGGAGTTAAGAATCTTATTGAAGAGGGTGTTGTCGATCGGTTCATTGTTGAACAGTTCATCCAGCATGTTCTTTCCCTTCTCTACGATGCGTCGCCTCTGCCGTCGCAGCGAAGCCTCTATCTTGGTACGTGCCTTGGCGGTGGTGACGAAGTTGAGCCACTCCGGTTGGGGGTTGACCGATTGGGAGGTGAGAATCTCCACCTGATCACCACTGCGCAACTTCTGACTGAGGGGTACCAACGTGTGATTCACCTTGGCTCCCAGGCAGTGGTCGCCGATGCGGGTGTGGATGATATAGGCAAAATCGAGCGCCGTAGCTCCCTGAGGAAGTGTCTTGATCTCACCCTTTGGGGTAAATACGAATATTTCTGACGAGAAGAGGTTCATCTTCACTGTATCCAGGAAGTCGATCGCGTTGGGGTTGGGGTTGGAGAGAATCTCCTGGATGGTCTTGAGCCATTTTTCAAGTTCATTGTCCTCTTCAATGCGGTTCTCCTTGTACTTCCAATGTGCAGCAAATCCTTTCTCAGCAATGTCATCCATGCGGCGGCTGCGAATCTGAATTTCAATCCACTTGCCGTCTGGGCCCATCACGGTGAGGTGCAACGCCTGGTAACCATTTGCCTTCGGGTGACTCACCCAGTCGCGGATACGGTCCGGACGCAGCTTGTAAATATCTGTGATAGCTGAGTAAATGTCCCAGCATTGCTTCTTCTCATCCATGCCAGGGTGTACCTCAAAGATGATGCGCACGGCAAACAGGTCGTATACCTCATTGAAGCTAATCCCCTTGTTCTGCATCTTGTTCCAGATGGAGTAGACCGATTTCACACGGGCACGCATCTCATATTGAATCCCCATCTTATCAAGCGCCGGGATTACAGGAACGGCAAAGTTCTCATAAATCTTGTTTCGCTCAGGGGCACTCTCCGCAATTTTTGCTTTCAGATCGGCATAGACCTCAGGATGCTCATACCGGAAACAGAGTTCTTCCAGTTCGGTTTTGATGGCAAAAAGACCCAACCGATGTGCCAGAGGAGCATAGATGTAAAGTGTTTCACCGGTAATCTTAAACTGCTTTGTAGGACTCATCGAAGAGAGTGTGCGCATGTTGTGCAGTCTGTCTGCAATCTTGATCAGGATCACACGGATGTCGTCCGACATTGTGAGCAGCAGCTTGCGGAAGTTTTCAGCCTGTGCCGATACATTCTCACCAAACATGCCTTGTGATATCTTTGTAAGGCCATCCACAATTTGGGCAATCTTATCACCGAAGAGGGCACGAATATCCTCCGTGCTGTATTCCGTGTCTTCCACCACATCGTGTAGCAATGAGGCTGAGATGGAAGTGGAACCGAGCCCCATCTCCTTGGAAACGATACGGGCCACGGCTAAGGGATGCATGATGTAGGGTTCACCTGAACGACGGCGTGCCCCTTTATGTGCCTCCTTCGCCATGTTATAGGCGCGGGTAATGATGTCCACCTTGCGTCGGTGATTCGAGTTGAGATAATCCTCCAGGAGTCCCTGAAACTCCTGTTCAATCATCTGCTCTTCAGCTATCATTTTGTCTTCGTCACTCATATACCGTAAGATCCACTTTGTTTGACCCGATTAACCACAAACGAAAATACAAATAAATCGAGAGATAATCGCATTTGAATCCTTTTTTTCGTCCGGACTGAGGTTTTTGAACAAAAAGTGTGTACTTTTGTTTCACCAAACAACAGGGGTGCCCAAATTACGGGCTGAGATCATACCCATATCACCTGATCCGGATAATGCCGGCGGAGGGAAAGAAAGCAGCACACATCCCGTAGGCTCTTTCATAGGTATCCATCTTTCATAAATCCCCTTTTTTATTTCACTCACACCGTTGAACAAAGTCAACATGATTTGTCCAACACAAAAAAACACAGGTAAAATGAAAAAGGTTATCTTTTCAATTCTGCTGACACTCTTCTCAGCATCTCTCTTTCAACTTGCGGCCAAGGCAGATGCCACGCCGGGCGATACGATCAACAACATTCGACTGGAGGAGGTGATTGTCACCGGGACGCGTGCCGGTTCACAGACACCGGTCACATACAGCAACCTCACCGCAGCGGATATCCGCAAGGAGAACGCGGCACGCAACATCCCCTCCATCCTGCAGTCCACTCCCTCACTGGTGGCTTTCACGGAAGACGGGCTGGGTGTGGGCAACACCTATTTCCGTATTCGTGGTACCGATGCCACCCGCATCAATGTAACACTCAACGGAATGCCGCTCAACAACCCGGAGAGCCAGGAGGTCTACTGGGTGAACCTGCCTGACCTCTCCAATTCACTACAGAGCATACAGATACAACGCGGTGTAGGCACCTCCACCAACGGTGCCGGTGCTTTTGGCGCCAGCATCTCACTCAGGACTGCCGGCGCACGCTCCGATGCTTACGGTGAAGCATCTACTGCTGTGGGCAGCTATGGCACTTACTCATCCTCTATTGCTGCCGGCACGGGAATCAGAGAGGGAGGCCTCTCGTTCGATGCCCGATTCTCACGTGTGCTGGGCGAGGGTTACGTGCGCAACGGTACGGCAGATCACACCAATTTCTACGGTGTGCTCTCTCACTATGGGGAGCATCAGCTACTCCGTCTCAGTTACCTGAGGGGGATCCAGCATACCGGCATCACCTGGGAGGGGGTGTCGGAAGATCAGATGCAGGACCCGGAATATGGACGACGCTACAACCCTGCAGGTGAGTACTATGATGACGCGGGTAACCGTCTCTACTACGACAACGAGACCGACAACTACTATTCTCACATCCTTCAGCTCACTTTCACCCGGGAATTGAGCCGCTCCCTCTCGCTCAACGCGGGACTCAGTTACAACCATGGCTATGGTTACTACGAGAACTATCGCTACAACCGGAAATACTCCGATTTCGGACTGGAACCCCAGACTGTCGGGGAGGAAACCTACAATCGCACCGACTTTATCCGTCGCAAGTTGATGGAGAACGACTTCTACGTGGCAAGCCTGGGGCTCGAAAAGGTGATTGATGCGCTCAAGGTCAATGTTGGTGGGCTCTACAGCTACTACGACGGTGATCACTTCGGTCGCCTGCCCTGGATAAAGCATAATCAGAACATCCCAGAGCAGTATGAATGGTACCGTAATGTGGGACGTAAATCGGAAGTTAGTCTTTTTTCCAAGGTTGAGTATCAGGTAAACAAAAGGCTCTCACTCTTCGGAGACCTGCAGTACCGCCATGTGGGCTACCGCTTTAGCGGCATGGACGACGATATGATGGAGCTGAAGGGCGATTTTGATTACGATTTCTTCAACCCCAAGGCTGGTCTCTTCTACCAGCTCAATCAATCGAGCAATCTCTATGCCTCAGCAGCCGTGGGACAACGGGAGCCGCTGCGTGCCGACCTGAAGGATGGCATCAAGGGGGGAGCGGTCAATCCGATCCAACCGGAGCGCATGATAGACTATGAGCTGGGGTACCGTTACAGCAGCAAGGGCACCCGACTGGGTGTGAACCTTTACTACATGGATTACTACAACCAGATGGTGCAAACCGGTAAGCTGACCGATATTGGTTACAAACTGATGGAGAACGTGAAGGATAGCTATCGTGCCGGCATTGAGCTGGAGGCATCCCTCCCTCTCTGGACAGAAAAATTGCAGCTGGATGCCAACGCCACCCTCAGCCGCAACAGAATCAGCGATTACACGGCGTACTTCGACCAGTATGACACCCCCGACAATTATGAGTGGGTGGGACAGGTCAGCAGGGATTATGGTTCCACACATATCTCCTTCTCACCCGATCTTGTGAGCGCTGTTGGGCTTACCTGGCAACCAACATCTGCCTTCTATATGAATCTGTTGGGCAAATATGTAAGCAAGCAGTATCTGGACAACACCTCCGACGATGCCAAGTCAATCGAAGGCTATTTCGTAAGCAACCTCTCTGCGGGCTACACCTTCCCGAAGAGCCGCCTGGGGATCATCAACCTGCAGCTGTTCGTGAACAACCTTTTCAACAAGGAATATGTGGCCAACGGTTGGGCAGCCACCGACACCTTTGCCGACGGCAGCAGCATCCACTGGATTGGATATTACCCCCAGGCCACGCGAAACATCATGGGGCGCCTCTCAATTTCGTTTTAAATCAAGAATGATCTAGCAATTTATTTCTCATTGGCATCTTCTCTTCGACCCACTCCCGGTTTTCTCGCTATTTGATTTGAAACTCGCTGCACTCAGACAACAAATCAAATCACGCTCGCTGCACCGGGTGGGTACCCCGAAGAGAAGCTGATATTTCGAAATAAATTGCTTTTCAATAATCAACAGAACTGATATGCTAACCATCGAAATCGTTGGCGCCGTTATCGGCCTGGTTTATCTGTACCTGGAGTATAAAGCCGACAAATGGCTCTGGCCGGTGGGGGTGCTGATGCCGGTGGTGTACATATGGATCTTCTACCAAAGCAAGTTCTATGCCGATATGGGAGTCAACATCTACTACTTCCTGGCGAGCATCTATGGCTGGATCCACTGGACTCGTCACAAAAAGGAGACAGAACAGGAGCTGCCAGTGACCCACACGCCACGCAGCTATGTTTTGCCGCTTATCGCTACCGGAGTGGTTCTGTTTGCCTTGATTGCATTTGTGCTCGTACGATTCACCGACAGCCCCGTTTCCATCGGTGACAGCTTCACCACCGCACTGAGCATTCTCGGCATGTGGATGCTGGCACGCAAATATGTGGAGCAGTGGGCATTCTGGTTTGTGGTGAATATCGTCTCCTGCGGACTCTACCTCTGGAAAGGGCTTTACCCTACCGCACTGCTCTTTGCCATCTACACGGTGATCTCGCTGTTCGGATACTTCAAATGGGCAAAAATGGCGAGAGAAAACTGATCGATCATAATCCTTATTATTTGATGGCAAATCTATATGAACATTTGTTCATATTAAAATTATATTGTCTATATTTGTAGAAAAAAGAGATGAAAGTATCGATACTAACAGACAATTATCCCGGAGGAAATACCGGTGCTGAGCATGGTTTATCCTATTTTATTGAGCATGACGGCATGAAGATACTGTTTGATACGGGACAGAGCGATCTCTATCTGAGAAATGCATCACTGATGGGGATTGATCCGGAGGAGAGAGATCTGATCATTCTGAGTCACGGTCACTTTGATCACGGAAACGGACTGACACATCTCTCAGGTGGGAGACTGGTCTGCCATCCGGGCTGTTTTGTGAAGCGATACAGAACAGTTGATCACACCTACATCGGTCTGATGAACAGCCGGGATGAAATCGCACAAAATTTTGAACTCACCACCAGCAAAGTACCTTTCCGTGTCAGTGACTCCATTCTGTTTCTGGGAGAGATCCCCCGCATCACCGATTTTGAATCGCAACAGACCTCTTTCTCCTTCGAAGACGGAACACCCGATTTTGTTGCAGACGACAGTGCTGTCGCACTGCAGACAGATAAAGGGCTGTTTGTTATCACAGGCTGTGGACATGCAGGGGTGGTGAACACCCTGGAACATGCAAAAAAGAGCACCGGTGAGCAAAGAATCTTCGGGATCATGGGTGGTTTTCATCTTAAGAAGCGTGACCGGCAAACCATCGAGACCATTCAGTACCTCAAAAAAAACAGGGTGGAACATGTCATCCCCTCTCACTGCACTGAGTTGCCTGCCCTTGTGGCTTTTATGGAGAGTTTCCAGATTCGATCGGTAAAAACAGGTGACGTCTACACCTTTTAATTTATTGATGAAAGAAGGTTTACTTCAATTCAGGCTTTTTGCCGTTACCAACTTATCAATTGTTTCACTTAAAAATTTAGCATTATGCCATCAGGAGATCGTACCGGACCGCTGGGACAAGGTCCCAGAACCGGAAGAGCAAGAGGCTTTTGTTCGGGATATGATGCACCCGGATATGAAGATGGATTGTATCGCAACAGAGATTGGGCAGTAGGTAGAAACCAGCCCGCAAGATTAGGAAGAAGAGGAGCAGGCACCAGGGGAGGAGGATATGGACGCAGAGCAAGAACAGGTTATGCAGCCGGAACCGATCAGAGTTACGTTGCCGACAGGCTCTACAGCTTTGGTATTCTGCTGTCAGAATTGATTCAACATGTCCCCTGGCAGGATATCCTACATAAACGGGATGAGATGGAAGAGCTCAAAACGGAAGCACAAAGACTCAAACGTTCCAATGAGGAGCTGGAGGAGAAGCAACGAAAGCTGGAGGAACGCAGAGAATAAGGACTTAAACAACTGTCTCATAATGGTGTCAACACTACCGGTCAACACCCTTACAGAGGGTGAGAAAGGGGAGATTACATCTTTTGAAGGTGGCATTTTCTTCTTTGAATGAGCAGCAAAATAGTACTGGCAGGATATCCAAATGTAGGAAAAAGCGCTGTCTTCAACCGTCTTACGGAGATGGATATCATCTCATCCAATTCCCTGATTTCCCCTGTATTGCCACGTTTTCCGTGTTAGTGAAGGAACTGGGAATCAAAGATCTGTTTAAACTGACCGGAATCATGCTTCATTGCGTTGTGATTACCGGTTCACTGTTGTAAGTTGTTTTAAGTTTATTCACAAGATGAACATCTATAAAGAGTTTTCATTTGCAGAGAAGTATGATCAGTTCTACCGGACAAATGGGGGCACAGCTGTTGATATGGCAGAAAAAGCTGAGATCAGTGACCTGCTGTTGCAGGTCGACAGCAGAGAAATGCTCGAGCTGGGGTGTGGCACCGGTCACTGGACTGGCTTTTTCAGTGAGAAGGGATACCGGGTTACCGCAGTGGATCAGTCGGCGGCAATGCTGGAACAGGCACGTAAAAGAGTAATCCCTGAGGTACAATGGGTAGAGGCCGATGCCGCCCGTCTACCCTTTTCCGACGAACGGTTTGAACTGATCACAGCCATCACACTGTTTGAGTTTGCGGAGGATAGAAATGCAATTTTCCGCGAGATAGATCGCTTGCTGAAACCGGGTGGTTTTTTAATTGTTGGTTGGCTGAATAGTCTCTCTGAGATTGGGCGACAAAAGAAAAGCTCTCCCACCTTCAGCAAGGCACATCTTTATACACCGGCTGAGATCAGGAACCACCTCATATTCTTTGGGCCCCCACAGTTTCGCTACGCTGTCTATTATGACAGCAATTTTGAGCTGCTTGATGAGCAACATGACAAAGGTAATACTCATCCGGCATTTATTGCTACCATCGTGCAAAAGACAAGGAAGCATGCAGATCACCATTGAAATCAGTTATTATGCCCTTACCGGTGATTATGCCACCCCGGTGAAGGATTTCCTGGAGAGGGTGTCACGCTGTCAGACGATACAGGTGGAAAAAGGCAGTATGAGCACCTTTATAGCCGGAGAGTATCATCTGGTGATGCAGACCCTCACCGATACGCTTGCTCCGCTGATGGTGCGCTATCCATCAGTCTTCGTACTGAAAATATCCAATGCATGCAAAGTGAGATGAGAGGATATCTGCATATCTACACAGGGAACGGCAAGGGAAAGAGCACGGCAGCCTTCGGCCTGGCTCTTCGTGCAGCCGGTGCCGGGATGCGTATCTACATTGCACAGTTCGTGAAAGGAAGAAACTACTCCGAGATTACAGCTGTAAGGGAGCATCTGCCCCAAATCACAATCCGTCAGTTCGGCAAGGGATGTTTTATCGTGGAGAAACCCACGGAGAAGGATGTAGATGCTGCACGCGAGGGACTGGCAGTGGTGTTTGAAGTACTCACCTCGGGGCAGTATGATTTGGTGATTCTGGATGAGGCAACCATCGCCATCTATTATGATCTGTTCACTGTGAGTGAGTTGATCGAAATATTGAAGAAGAGATCAGCCGGTTGTGAAGTGGTGGTTACTGGTCGTTATGCACCGGAGGAGCTGATTGAGGTGGCCGACCTTGTGACTGAGATGAGAGAGGTGAAACATTATTACCGTCAGGGCATTGAGGCTCGGGAGGGAATTGAATATTAACAAACAGGAAAAAATCAAAATGAGCCAGACGATGGAGCAGTTGCGAGAGGAGATGGAACAGTGTAGAAGATGCGACTTGTGGCATTCACGGAACCACCTCATTTTCGGGGAGGGAAATCATCATGCTCCCATCTTCATCATCGGTGAAGCACCGGGAAGAGATGAAGACCGTGTAGGGAGACCTTTCATAGGCCCTTCGGGGATCCTGTTGGACAAGATCTTCACAGCCTGTGGATTCAACAGGAAGGAGCATCTCTTCATCAGCAACATTGTCCGCTGCAGGCCCCCGAGGAATCGTCCCCCCACCTCACAAGAGAGTGCCGCCTGCCTACCGTGGCTGCACCAACAGCTGGAGCTGGTAGATCCCAAGATCGTAATCCTGTTGGGTGCAACAGCACTGAGGTATATGGCAGGTACCGATTACCGCATCACACGGGTCAGGGGCAACTGGATCAAACAGGACAATCGGTTAATGATGCCAGTCTATCACCCCTCTGCACTGTTAAGGAACCCAGCACTAAAAAAGGATACCTGGGATGATTTCAAGAAGGTGATTTATAAGTACCGGGAGCTGGTTGATCCCTAACATTACACTCCCCATATTCCATTGAATACCAATCTGACAAAGTACGAATCATAAAAACAAAACAATGTTACATCACGTGGGATTAACCATTATTGAACCTGCAGAGATCGGGAGATTTTACGAAGCCGTTTTGCATTTCAGCCGGCTGAAGCAGTTCACCCTCGATTCAGAGGAAGTGCTCCACTCCATCTTCGCCACCGACAGGAAAACAGAAGTCTATATGCTGGAACATCAGGATTTGAAACTGGAGATATTCATTGACTCCGAAGGAGAAAAAGGTCGTTTTACCCACCTTTGTCTTGAGTATGACAATCCGGATGAGGTGTCTGCCCATGCCCATCAACTGGGTTACAGGCGATGGGTCAAAAGAGGTCCCAACCGTGTCACTCATTTCATTTGGGACAAAAGTGGGAACATGTTTGAAATAAAGAGAAAGGAGATTGCATCATGACAGATTCAGAGCGTATAGAAAGGAACATAACGGAGATATTGCAGTCGCTCCCCCCGGGAGTAGAGCTGGTGGCAGCCGCAAAAACAAGAAATGCCGACGAGGTAAATGCTGCGGTGACTGCCGGTATTCATGCCATCGGATACAACTACATCCAGGAAGCAGAACGCATGCGTCCGCTTGTTGGAGGGACTGTGCCCTGGCATATGATAGGTCACCTGCAGCGTAACAAAGTGGAATAAGCGGTCGAGTTGTTCGATATGATTGAGACAATCGATTCGGAGCGATTGGCTCTGGAGGTAGACAAACAGTCTGCTGTTGTGGGTAAGGTGATGCCGGTATTAATCGAGATCAACAGTGGCAAGGAGTCGAATAAGAGCGGTGTGCTACCGGAAAACGCGATTGAACTGATTCGTCGAATCCATCATCTGCCACACCTGACGATTGTGGGGTTAATGACCATGGGACCGCGCTTTGGAGACCCGGAGGATGCCAGGCCATACTACCGGATCACAAAAAGAATCTTTGAAGAGATCAGGCAAATTGAGTTGCCTGGCGTTGAAATGCGCTACCTCTCCATGGGGATGAGCAACAGTTATCAGATCGCCATTGACGAGGGTGCCAACATCGTCCGTATCGGAACAGCCCAGTTTGGAGAGAGAGAGCAGTAAAATAGTATACCCGATCAAAAAGTAAATAATCATGACAACATTCGTTACAGAGATACCCTGGCTCAAAAAACGACTACCGGAAGGGATTCAAATACCGTCCTCCACATTGATCAGCGGACCGGGAGGAACAGGCAAGCCATTGGTTGAGCTGGCACTAGCTGACAGCTGGTTGAAAGCAGGCGGGTCGCTTATTACCATACCACTGCAATACCCATCGGGAGAGATGATAGCATCAGCCATGATGATGCTTTATCATACCGACCTGGGGCAATATCGTGGGAAGGTAGCTTACATTCAGTTCGATCCTGCCATGCGCGAGGGAATGATTATTGGTGAGAACAAGGTGACTGCCAACATTCTGGACCCGGACAGATGGGACAGAGCCATTGAAAGGGCGGAGGGAATGGTAGAGAAGAGTGGACCAGGAGTCATGGTGCTTGGCTCAGCACTTAACCTGTTACTTTTCTCCAAGAGACACAAGGATGCTGTCCAGCTGAAGATGCGGCAGATGCTGCAAGAGGATAAGAGCCGCAGCTATGCCTTTGCGGTTAGCACGAGTGCCTTCGCCAGTGAAATCAAAGAGCTGGAGGAGGTATCCGACAACCTGATGTTCACACGAATGAATGAGTCGATGCACCTGTTCCTGACCATTGAGCGAATGAAAGGGGTCCACTTCTCCGGTGAAGAACAGGAGGTACCTTTCACCCCGGAACAGTTAAAAGAGATTAACGCCATTGCAGAGCTGACCCGTAAAAAGAACATACCTCTCATCACCCGGAACTGATCAATCGCACTTCCTCAATCAAAGACACATTAGAGAGACCCTCTTACATAACTTTTTCACTGAACATGTCAGACAATATTACATTTTTCTGGATTGCCCTTTTTGCTATACTTTCAGCCATCATCAACGGGTTGGGAATATTCATCCTCTACAGATACCGGGATTGGGCCATACAATCCAAACCCTACTTCATCTGCTTTGCTGCCGGCGTGCTGATTGCCACCCCATTGATGCTGGCTCTCCCCCAAGCCATTGAAAAGAATTTCTATGCAGGATTCACAGCACTGCTCGGTTTCCTGTTTATGTTTTTCTCGAACGGATTGATCAAGAAGATCACCAAAACAGAGGTGCTCGCCTTCGGCATCGTAGCAGCCGAAGGGATAGCCATTCACTCATTCATCGATGGTATCATCTACACCGTCACCTTCAGCATCAGCATCCTGGCCGGTTTTCTGGCAGCAACAGGATTGGTGATTCATGAGTTTGCTGAAGGGATCATCACCTATACCCTTTTTCTCAAGGGAGGAGTGAAAGAGAAACGTTCCATGTTCTATGCATTCCTGGTGGCAGGCCTCACCACACCGTTGGGTGCCTTCGTAGCATACCCGCTTGTAAAAAGTCTCAACGAGAGTCACCTGGGATTGATGTTGGGCTTTGTTGCGGGGGTGTTAATCTATATCGCGGCCTCGCACCTTCTCCCTGAGGCAAGAGGTGAAGAAAAAAAACACTCCAGTGTGGCTTTCCTGGGAGGCGTAGCACTGGCACTCTTTATCGTATTCTCAAAGATGTTCGGTTAGTGCAGCGGAAGAGGAGTACCGGCAAGTTAGGAAGTCACTCCCTTAAATAGGGTATTCTCTCAAAATCCCTAAACATCTCATCTCTCAACGATGGGTTATGGAGCAAAGCAGAGGGATGTCTAACAGGATAAATCAGAAAAGAGCCGAAAACATACAACTTCCCTATCTGTTCCTTCGCGTTGATATGGGTTAACCCGTATCGATCCAACAGATAACGTGTAGCATAATAACCCATCGGAATCAGCAAACGGGGTTTCACAATTTCAATCTCCCGGTTGAGATGGAAACCACAACTCTCAATCTCCGCCATTTTCGGCTTTCGGTTGCCGGGGAGTCTGCACTTAATCAGGTTGGTCATGTAAACCTCCTCACGCGAGAGATGAACAGATTGGAACAGTTGATCAACAACCCCCCCCGTGGGTCCCATGAACATACGGCATACCTTCTCCTCAGTCTCTCCCGGTGCCTGGGCAATAAAGAAGATAGAGGCATCGGCATTACCCTCACCACAGAGGGCCTGCGACGTCGATTCATGTAGGGAGCAGCGACGACATGCTTTGATGTCGCGACAAAGGCGATCGAGTGCTCTCTGCCTAGGCATTTCGTAGCTCCAGCACCGCATCCACCATGCCGGAGAGTGATTGTGCAATCTGCTCATTCTGAAAGAGACTGTCAAGAGAGCCCTCATCACAGCTTTGTCGAATCTGCTCGTTCATGGGTATTTGTGCGATCAGGGGCAAATGAAACTGTTGTGACAATTTCTCACCACCCCCTTGTCCAAAGAGGAAGTATTTCTCGTCGGGATGTTTCACAGGGGTGAACCAGGACATGTTCTCCACGATGCCCAGCACCGGCACAGAGGCGTTTTTGTTGTTGAACATACCGATTGCCTTGATCACATCATCCAGTGCAATGGTCTGTGGAGTGGTAACCACCAAGGCACCAGTGATTTCATAGGACTGCAGCAGGGTTAGGTGGACATCACCTGTTCCGGGCGGGGTGTCAATCACCAGATAATCCAGTTCTCCCCAGTCGGTATCGTTGAGCAATTGCTTGAGTGCATTCGACACCATGGGCCCTCGCCAAAGAAGTGACTGGGAGGGATCGATAAAAAAACCAATCGAGATCACCTTGATGCCATACCGGTCAAAGGGTTCAATCCATGTCTTCCCCTCTTTCTCAACCGATAGCGGCCGTTGGTTGTTCAGGTGAAACAGGGTGGGTACCGAGGGACCATGAATATCGGCATCCAGCAGGCCGGTTGCATACCCCTCTCTGGCCAGAGAGAGTGCCAGGCCGGCAGCCACGGTCGACTTCCCTACTCCCCCTTTACCCGAAGCAACGATAAGAATATTTTTTATATTGGGCAGCCTCGTTTTTTCGAACGGCTTTTTGGCAGTGTTACATTGTTCGTTCATCTTCTTTTCTTTTTAATTTTGTTCAGTTTACCCTGTATCAATCGTTTTTGAAGGCCGGACAACCGGTCAATAAAAAGGATGCCATCGAGATGATCATACTCATGCTGGAAGATACGGGCCTCCAATCCGCTTAACTCCTCCTCTATAGTCTCAAAGGCGAGGTTCTGGTAGGTCACGTGAATCTTCTCAGGGCGGTTCAGCTCGCGGAAAATGCCCGGGATGCTGAGACAACCCTCGTTATAGGAAGAGAGAGTATCATCAGCATGTAATATGCGGGGATTCAAATAGACCTTCTCCATAGGCTTAAATTCCGCTTCATCATCGACAATCGGGGTGGTATCAATCACAAATATCCTTTTTGTGAGGCCAATCTGCGGAGCTGCAAGCCCAATACCATCAGCCCTCTTGAGGGTATCGAACAGGTTCCCACTGATCTGGTCCGGTAGATCCTCCTGATGGATGTCAAAGGCGCTTTGCTGCAATACGGGAGCACCGTATATCACTATCGGCACAATCATCTTTTTGTAAAGTTACGGATCCAAAATTTTTTATCCTGATAGAGCACCTCTCTGATCTCATTCTCACGGACCAACTGATCGGGCAGACTGCTCTCCGCTCGGTTCTTGCGCAGGATCTCTCCCATGGTTTCCTCACGGATGGGATGTACAGCACTCATATTGAGAATATCTGCCCTCGCATCGCCAGTGAATCCGGTATCACTCCCTTCGAATCCAAGCAGCATTTCACACTGTAGTCCTGCGCCGGAGTAGATCTGATAGGCCCTGTTGATTGCGGCCTCATCCGGTTTCTTCACACTCCGCATTGCCGGGGGACGTGTAGGAATTGAAAGATAAGCCCTGGCAGGTTTGAGGATCGAAATCAATGAAGCGTTCTTTTGCAGCAGTCCTGCCCCATCGTTGACACCCTCCACCATCAGTGTTTCGGTAGCAAGGATTCCCCGATAGGATGAGGCAAAAGTCATGAGCCCCTCCTTGTAGTCTTTGAAGGTGAGCCTGGGATGGGGTCTGTTGATTTTCTTCCATACAACATCATCGTTTGCATCCACCTTCACCGATACCCAATCGGCCAGCGAAAGGGCATCACGCACTTCTGCATCACCCAGCAACGAAGCATTGGTAATCACAGCAATCGGAATTCCGATCTTTTTCAAAAGTCTGATCGACTCTCCCAGGTTGATATCAAGTGTGGGTTCACCGTTCGGGACGAAAGTAAGATAGTCAGGCATTGACTGTAACTTACCCAAGTGCTCCTCCACCGCTTCGAAGATCTGCTCCGGGCTGTAATATGATGCCCTTTCGAGGGTGTAATGACGTGTGGCACCCACCTGACAGTAGATGCATGCATAGGTAAAGATCTTATCCCCGGGGATGTTGTTGATCCCAAGGCTTTGTCCCAGTCTTCTGGAGGGTACGGGGCCAAAACTAATCATCGCTTCTTCTTTTTAAATGGTTCTTTCACTTCGATTGAAAAATCTGCCGATGGATGGCTGCGATCTCACCGGCTGCCGCCGACCGGGGAGCCCACTCAACCACCGTACGGCATTGCAGCATCGCTTCCACCACCGCCGGTTCGAAAGGAATCCTGCCAATAAGGGGAATCTTCTCGCTGCGGCACCATGCAGCGATCTCAGCTGCTACCTGCTCATTCAGATCATACTTGTTGATCACTACAACGGAGGGAATACCGAACCCATCGGCCAACTGCTTCACCCTCCTCAGGTCATGAAAACCGGAGCGGCTCGGCTCCGTAACCAACAGGGCCAAATCAGTACCGCTCATAGCTGAGATCGCGGGACAGCCGGTTCCTGGAGGGCCATCAATCAGAATGGTCTCCAACCCCATCCGCTCCGACAGTTGACGGGACTGCTCACGCACCACATTGACCAGCTTGCCGGAGTTCTCCTCTCCTGGCGCCAGCCTGGCATGCACCATCCAACCGTTGCGGAAGGTGCCGGTCGTCCAGTAGCTGCCATTGCTTTCAATCATACTGATTGCGTCAGCCGGACAGATGCGCATGCATAAACGGCATCCGTCACAGGATGTATCAGAGATGGTGTAGCGATCTTCGTGATACCGGATCGCATCAAAGCGACAGGCATCCATGCAGGCCCCACATTGTGTACATAGCTGCTGATCGATTACCGCTTTGGAACCAGTGGAAAAGGGATGTTTGGAGTGATCTGTCGGCTCCAGTAACAGATGAAGGTTAGCCGCATCCACATCACAATCGGCCACCATCAACTGTCCACCCATGGTTGCAAGTGCTGCACTCAGGCTTGTTTTGCCGGTCCCTCCCTTTCCGCTGATAATTACAATCTGTCTCATGAGATGCGCTGTTTTACGATTAGTGTGAGCAGACGGCTGAACATCTCCCGATAGGAATCATCAACTGCTGCAGGCAGTCCTCCCTCGGCATAGATGCGTGCCACTTCACGGTCAAAGGGAATCTTCAGCAACAGGGGAATCGACTCCTGCTCCAGCCATTGGTATATTTCATTGTTGCCCAGTCCGGCTCTGTTAACCACCACTCCAAACGGTTTACCGAGTTGTCGGACGGTGGCTGCCGAAAGCTGCAGGTCATGCAGACCGAATGGCGTGGGCTCAGTGACCAGCACCACATAATCGGCCCTGTCGACGGTTGCAATAAAAGGACATGAGATGCCGGGAGGTGAGTCCAGAAATACCAGCTCCCTTTCGCCGGTCTGGTGGATGGTTTTGGTGATGACCGGCACGGGGGAATAGACCCCCACCTCGGCACGACCTTCAATTATCTGTTGACTGGCAGCGTATGTAGTTTGTTTCACCCTGCCCAGCAACTTGGGATGTTCGGTGATTGCGCCAGCCTGACAGGCATAGCTGCATGCACCACAGTCGTGACAGAGATCGGGAAGCACCTGAATCATTTTCCTTTCGGGCAGATAGAGGATGGCATTGTAAGTGCAGTATTCGTAGCATTTCCCGCAGAAGGTGCACTTCCCCGGGTCAATCACCGGCACAAGTTGGTAGACCTCCTCAACCCGGTCCTCCTCACCGGCAAGGAACTCTGCCACGTTAGGTTCCTCTGCATCACAGTCGGCCAGCACACAGTCAGCCCCCTGCTGCGCAGCAACCCAGAAGAGGTTTGTCGAGACGAAGGTCTTACCGGTGCCCCCCTTACCGCTGGCTATCGCAATCTTCATCCTGTATACTTCTTATTCGGTTTGTTCTCGGCACAGACAAAACTGCCTTTTTTCACCCCCAGCCTGTCGGCAATCACCCCACACTTCACCATCAACAGGAAGTAGATGTCATCCCTGGAGGCATCGATCAACCCCTCCAGGTTACCCTGTCCTTTCGAGATCACCAGATCTGCTTCATTGTAAAGTTTCTGAAAGGCCGGAGAACACTTCTCGGGCAGGGTAGAAGGTGCATCGTAACCGTTATCAATCACCTGTGCCACCTCTTCAATCTTTACCTGGACGGCATCTCTCCGGGTGGCATCGTTGATCACAGGTGCTCCTCGCACGGCAAACCATATATTGGGGTGACGAAAGGTTTCGATAAACAGTTTGTCAAAGACAATCTCGCCGGCATTATCGCCCAGATAGAGGACTGTCCTGGCTTCAGCCAGCCGCCGTCTGAGCCGTTCCACATCGTTAATTGCGAAAGGACTCTCAAGGACTTTCAACATCGTCTCTTCCAGGTCATGATGGTCACTCACCCCGTAATCAATAATATTCCCTGCAACTGCCAATCGCAATGCTGTCTCGAAGGGATCATCCGATCGGTCAATCATCTCCCTGAAGGAGGCATATTCAGCAAGGAGACGCGTATTGCTTTCATACTTGATCTGCTCGTAAGGGTCGGCAACTCCGCTTCTCTCCCTGAAGAGACGGTAGAGCTCTCTTGAGAGAACAGGAACTGAAAACCCGGTATTGCCGTTATAAAAGTGGGAAAACATCTCAATGGCAAGTGCTTTCTTTTCCTCTACCGTAAGCTGGTGCTTCTCCAACAACCGCTCGAAGGTACGAGCAAAACAAAAATAACATCTGTAATCGGCTTCCACCAAACTTACCCTTCTAGTGATCACAGGCATTGAGACCGGTGAGCAGTGACTGCTGAAAGTAATCACTAACCAACTCCCGCGGGCTCTTATACTCAGCACCTACGTGTACTCTGATTTGTTGTTTTTCGAACAGACGTATGGCTTTTTGTCCGATACCGGCCGCAATCACCTCAGTGACACCTCTCTCCGAGAGCCAAGCAGGCAACAATCCCGGTTCATGCGGAGGAGGAGTCACTAATGCTTCGTTCTTTACGGCTCCATCCTCCGTTTCGATGATGGCAAACTGCTGGCAATGGCCAAAGTGCTGACAAAGTCTTCCCTCTTCCAGGGGTATTGCAATCACCTGCTTCATCCCATTCGTCTTCTACCAGTTCCCTCTCTTCTCCTCATTCTCTCGCCTTGTCCTTGGCCCTGGCCCATACCTTTGCCGGCACCATGACCCATACCCCTGCCGGCACCCTGCCGGAAAGGAGCATTCATCCCGCCAGCTGCTGGAGCATCACTGTTATTGGACTCTCTGTTCACCGGGTTACAACGTCCCCGTCCTCTTCCACTCATCGGGCCCTCACCTTCGGGGCCTCTCCTGTTCATTCCTGGCATAATAACCTCCTTTTGATTTTTGTTTAGTTGTTACGTCTGATCATCTGAATCACCTCTTCCACACTCCTTAGGTTGTCATCGATCGGATCCATCTCTATCCCGAGCTGTTTTGCAACCGATGCAGCCTTGTCTCCCAGATGGCCGGTGATTATCCTCCCGGCTCCTTTCGAGGCAATCAGCTGCATTGCGGCAGGCCCCGCTCCCTCGTTGTGATCACTATTGGGGTTATCTACAAATTCCACCGATTCGTCATCGGTGTCATAAATGACAAAACAGTTGCAGCGTCCGAAGCGCTTATCCGGGAGAGCTGTCAGCTCCTTGCCGGATGATGTAATGGCTACTTTCATAGGATGTTTTTATTCCTGATTGATTCATGAGATCGTCAACATTGGCAATCTATCTGTTTCACGCAACAAATGTAATGAACATATGTTCTATTTGCAAATAAAATTTCCACCATTATTACCTCGCAAAGAAAAAAGAAAGGCAGATGGCAAAAAGAAGCTCGTCGAAGAGTCTGAACTTTCAATTTTTTTAATAATTTTGCATTCAGTTACAAATCACAGCTTAACTCATACACTCCCGCAGAAGAGCAGACCCTGTGGCTTGCCAATTATTTCATGGCTAAATCTTTCTTTCAGGAGGATCAGCTAGTTAAATCATTAAAAGAAACATGAAACAGAAACAGACGATCGCTTTGGGCGACAAACTCTATCGATATTTTTTCATCGGCGGCATTACTACGGTCCTTACGCTGGGATGCATGTGGGGGGCAATTAACCTCTTGCTCATCGGACAGGAACAAACGTTTCACGGCATCGACTATTCCTGGGTGCTGGCACATGGCCATGCCATGGTCTTCGGTTTCGTGGGCTTTTTCATCATGGGATTCATTTTTCATGCACTGCCCCGCTTCAAGGGAACCTCGCTCTGGAATCCCCGCCTCGCTATTACGGTATTACCGCTGATGGCAGGGGGTATCCTGTTGCAGGCACTGGCTCACGTAATGGCAACCACCTCACCTTACCTTCTCCTTGGGATCTTAGCAGGCATGATCCAGGTGGTTGCAGTATTGATATTTGCTAGGGTCATCCAACGCACCCTGTCGAAGAGCAGTGTGAAACATCCTTTCGATCCCTTTCTCAAGGCCGCACTGGGTTGGTTCACGCTGGCACTACTCCTCAACCCGGTGATCTTCTTACTCTTTGAATCGGCACCCGACCAAGATTCCTTCCTGTTTCGCGTCTCCTCTTTTAACATTCCCTACCGGGACATCCAGATGCTCGGTATTGCCGTGGTGATGATATTGGGGATGTCGCTTCAAATCCTCCCCCATGGTTATGGTCTCAGAAAACCCTCCGCCCGCTGGCGAAACTTTATCCTATGGGGCACAAATGGTGCCATTATCATTGGTATCGCCACCTTCCTGGGAGGAATGCTTTCTGAGAACCACTGGTGGCATGCGGCCAGCATCCTCCCCTACCTCCTGCTACTGACCATTGCCATCGGCACACCCCGACAGTATCGCCTTTTCGGTAATCATGGAGGCAAAAGTGACAGGGGATTGAAGTTCATCCTGGCAGCTCATATCTGGCTGATTGTAGCGATGGTGATGCTTGCTTTTGGACCCTATTATATGTTCGGGGTGTATCTTCCCATGACAGGTGGTGAAAATCCTTTCTCACACGCCTATTTCGGAGCTTACCGTCATGCACTCACCGTGGGATTCATCACCATGATGATCGTGGGGGTTTCTGCTCACGTAACGCCGCGTTTTTCAGGGATCAAACCCTTCAAAACCCGGTCACTCTGGCTGGTCTTCATCCTGCTCAATCTAGGTAACATGTTGCGCATAACCTCACAGATCACCACCGATTTTCAGCCTGCAGCATTCAACATCATTGGCTTCTCCGGCTTTATCGAGGTGACCGCCCTCGCCATCTGGGGGTTCGAACTGATCTGTAACATCAGGGCAGGCAAACGGACTGGGTCACTCCCTGTTTCTTCAGAACAGCGAAACCTGTTTGCTTAACTGCCGACAATCGCTTCCGTCAGCTCCTCCCTGGTGAAGCCTGCGAAGAATCGGGAAACATCCATCCCCGCTAGTGCATCCCTCACCTCAACGGCTCTATACCTCACACCCTGAAGCTGTTCCTCAAGTGGGCTTAGGTCGGCTTCCCGGCCGAAAAACGTTCCGAAGAAACGAATGTCAGCGATGTGTCCTTTCCGCAAGTTCAGGAATACCTGTACTTTACCTGCCGCGAAACGGCGCTCTCGCACCACCTCGGCCACCGGGTTGGAGCCGTAGTTCCACTCCCAACTGCCGAACTTATCACGACGTGTCTGCTCGATGGCCTGCAACTCATCTTCGCTAAAGTGATACTCCACCATCTCTGGATAGTGTTGTTTCATATGAGCCAGGATCCTGTCGGCGAACTGCTGCACGGTGATTTTCTCAGGCAGGTTTGGCAGGATGTTATTCACTCGGCTGCGCACCGACTTAACCCCCTTTGCCTCCACCACCTCCTTTGATATCTCCAGCGCCCGCGAGAGTACAGTAAGATCAGTATCGAACAGCAGGCAGCCGTGGTGCATCACGCGTCCGTCGTGGTAAGCCTGTGCGTTGCCACATATCTTCTTGCCGTCGATGGTGATATCGTTACGTCCGGAGAATTCGGCTGTCACCCCCAGCTCAGCCAGCGTCTCAATCACCGGCTGCGAGAATGTTTTGAAGTCAAACGCACCCTCACCCTCCTCCTCATCAGAGATGATGGTGTAGTTAAGGTTGTTCAGGTCGTGGTAGACCGCCCCGCCGCCGGTAATGCGACGCACCACATGGATCCCTTGCTCTTCCACGTAGCGGTTGTTGATCTCGGCTAGGGTATTCTGATTTTTGCCCACGATGATTGACGGCTCGTTAATCCAAAGGATGAATATCTTGCCGAAATGCCGCAATTGCTTGAAGCAGTACTCCTCCAAGGCAATGTTGTGGTCGGGTTTGTTATTTTTATTGACGATATAAATCATTGTTATGTTGTGACGTTTATCCTAAAAAATCGAAAACAAAGAAACAGTGAACCAACAAACGGTTCAATCTGTATAAATAAAAAAGAAGACCGATTATCCACCCTTCGAAAGTGCCAACCGGTCTTCTTCTAAATATATTTGACCTATCAAGTCTCCAGGGTTGAAGTGATCATTTCTTTTTCTTCGGGATATGCACCGCCTCGCCCAACACGTCGTTGAATGCCTCAATGAGTGCTTCTGAGTAGGTCGGGTGCCCGTAGATGGTGTTGACAGCCTCATTCACCGTAATCTCCATCTCCATGATGAGCGATGCCTGCGTGATGATCTCGGCTGCAGAGGGTCCGATGATGTGCACTCCCAGAATCTCACCGTAACGGTTGTCGGCAATCACCTTCACGAAGCCCACAGCATCACCAGAAGCGAGCGCGCGTCCGTTGGCGGCAAAGTTGAACCTGCCGATACGGATATCATCATACTTCTCAAGTGCCTGCTCCTCGGTCATCCCCACCTGGGCTACCTCGGGAGAGGTGTAGACCACAGAGGGTGCCGAGAGCAGATTCACCTTGCGATGGTTGCCCTTCACCGCATTCTCGGCGGCCACCTCACCCATACGGAAGGCCACGTGCGCCAGCATTTTGATGCCGTTTACATCGCCAGGGGCGTAGATGCCCTTCACGCTAGTCTCCATATACTCGTTCACCTTGATCTTTCCACGTTCAATCTCGGGCTTCACCTCACCCAGTCCCTCCAGGTCGGGTGTGCGACCAATGGAGATGAGCGCCTTGTCGGCAATCACCGGATCCTTGCCCTCAATACGGATCTCCAGTTTGTCGCCTTTGTCCACGATCTCGGTAATGCGGGTGGAGGTCATCACCTCAATCCCCTTCTTCTTCATATGTCGAAGTAATTCTGCCGACACCTCCTGGTCGAGGGTGGGTACGATGCGATCCATCATCTCGATGATGATCACCTTCGATCCCAAGCCTGCGAACGACTGTCCCATCTCGGTACCGATCACCCCACCGCCAATGACGGCAAGCGTGCCAGGCACCTCCTTGACGGCCAGCAGTTCATCGCTGGTAAGCACCTTTTTGCTTTCGATGCCGGGGATGTTGATTCTGGAAGCTTTTGAACCACCAGCCAGGATAATCTTGTCAGCCTTGATGATCTGTGAGTCGTTCACAACCACATCATTGTTCTTGTTGATGCGTCCCACACCCTGGTAGATATCGACACCGTTGCTCTTGAGCAGGGCCACCACACCGCTGGTGAGCTTTTTCACCACGCCGTTCTTGTACTCCTGCACCTTTTCCATATCGATTTTGATCATGGTGCTGTCGATGATGATTCCGCGCGATGCAGCAGCCTGAATATGTTCGATAATCTCGGCATTCTTCAGGTAGGTCTTGGTGGGGATACAACCCACATTGAGGCAGGTACCCCCGAAGGTACCCTTCTCCACGATAGCCACCTTGGCACCCAATTGTGCTGCACGAATGGCAGCTACATAGCCTGCGGGACCACCTCCGATCACCACAACCTGGTAGTTATCCTCCAGTCGAATCATCCGCTTCTCCTCATCGCTCTCCTTCGCCCCGGTATCTTCGATTACTTCGGGCATAAGCGTGTCGGCCGACTCGTTCTCTGAGCCGATGTAGCCGATCACTTCCGTAACCGGTACGGTTTCTCCGTCCTGGCGTACGATTTTCAGCAGGATGCCCGTGGCTTCCGCCTCGAGCTCCATACTGGTCTTGTCGGTCATGATCTCAAGGATGATCTCCCCTTCTTTGACGGGATCGCCCTCTTTCTTCAACCACTTCACAATTTGTCCCTCGGTCATGTCGATACCGGCCTTGGGCATGATGATTTCAAAAGCCATATTTCTATTTTTTCTTGTTTATATCAAAAGGGTCATCGGATTCTCCAGCAACGCCTTCAGGTCGGTCATAAACCTGGCGGCGGTGAGGCCGTCAATGATCCGATGGTCGCTGGTGAGACTGATCTTCATGATGGGGCGAACCACCGCCTCACCATTTACAGGGACAATCCGCTCGTGCGTGGAGGCCACGCTCAGGATGGCGGCGTTAGGCTGGTTGATAATGGCTGTGAATTCATCTACACCATACATTCCCAGATTGCTGATCGAGAAGGTGCTTCCCGCCTGTTCATCGGGCAACAACTTCTTGGAGAAGGTGCGCTCGGTGAGGTCTTTGATAGCTACTACAAACTCACTCAGACTCATCCTGTCGGCATTCTTCACTACCGGCACAAGCAGTCCCTCATCCATGCCTACCGCCATACCCAGGTTCACATAATTGTGGTAGGTGATTTCGGTACCCTCCTTGTTGAGGCTGGCATTGATTTGCTTGTGCTTCATCAGCATTTTCACCACCGCCACTGAGATAAGGTCGGTCACCGTCAGCTTCTTTCCCGTTTTCTCCTTGATGGGCTCGATAAGCTGCTTCCGCAAAGCCAGCAGGTTGGTCATGTCTACCTCCCATGTCTGGATGAAAGAGGGAATTCCAAAGTAGCTCTCCATCATCCGCTTTGAGATGATTTTGCGCATCTGCGTCATCGGCACCGTCTCAGTGCTGCCTGCAGGGCTGGCAGGAGCCGATGATGCTGCCGGTATGGTAGCTGTTGCTATGGCAGGTGCGGTAGACTGAGGTGAAGGGTGTTGAGCAGTTGATGATGACTTGGGTGATGCAACTGTTTCTGTCAGCTTATCGCGTGTAAGCATTGCCTTGATCTGTGGGTCGGAGATTAGCTGAAGTACGTCCTCCTTCATGATCTTATGGTTGTGGCCACTACCCTTTATTCCTTTCAGTTCAATATTGTGTTCCTCGGCAATGCGGCGAGCCAACGGGGAGACATGTACCTTCTCCTCGTAATTGAAGCCGGCGATGTCGTCGCGGTGAATGCGTCCCTTGTAACCGGTTCCGGTCACGTTGACAAGTTTCACCCCGAGGCGTCTCGCCAGTGCTCTTGCAGCCGGTGTTGCCCTTAGTTTAACTGTTTCCATTCAATCCCTCTTTAGCGGTTGTTGACTAACTTGAGAATGTATTTCTTGATCCTCTCCACGCTGGGAATCATAGCAGCCTCGAGGGTCTGGTTGTAGGGGATGGGCACATCCTCACCCGCCAGGCGTAAGATGCGTCCGTCCAGGTAATCGAAGGCATCGCTCTCGGCGATGGTGGCAGCCACCTCGCCAATGAAACCTCCAGTCTTGTGGGCATCGTTCACCAGTAGGACCTTGCCGGTCTTCTTCACTGACTCCAGCACCGCCTCTTTGTCGAGCGGCTTGAGTGTACGCAAGTCGACCACCTCAACGCTCACTCCTTCAGCCTCCTCCACCTCTTTGGCAGCCTGCATCACCCTTTCGAGCATACGTCCGTAGGTGATGACTGAAACATCTTTACCCTCCTTTTTGATATCGGCCTTGCCGATGGGTAGCACAAAGTCGGGATCGAGGGGTACCTCCCCCTTCATGTTAAACTGTGCCTTGTACTCGAGGAAGATCACCGGGTTATTGTCACGTACCGCCGCCTTGAGGATTCCCTTCACATCGGCTGGGGTACCGGGGGCTACCACTTTCAGTCCCGGGATATGGGTGAACCATGCTTCGAGCGACTGTGAGTGTTGTGCAGCGGACCCTACACCACCACCGGCAGCGCAACGGAAGACCACGGGTATCTGCCCCTTACCACCAAACATATATCTTGTTTTAGCAGCCTGGTTCACAATGTTGTCCATCATATAGACTACAAAATCCATGAAGGTGACATCCACTATGGGACGCATACCAGTCATAGCGGCACCGATGGCCGCACCGGAGATAGCATTCTCCGAAATTGGGGTGTCGCGTACCCGCTCCTTTCCGAACTCTTCCAGCATCCCAACCGAGGTTCCGAAGTCGCCTCCGAAGATCCCCACATCCTCACCCATGAGGAATACGTTTTCGTCACGCCGCATCTCTTCCGACATTGCCATGATGATGGCATCGCGGACAGACATTATTTTCGTTTCTTTTTCCATTGATTATCGTGTGCTGTTGTTTTTAATCTGCATAAATATCTTCGAAGGCGGACTCCAATGTAGGTTCAGGACTGCTCAGCGCGAACTTGACCGACTCTTCCACTGCTGCCAGCGAAGCGTCGTTCAAATCATTCAATTCTTTCTCAGAAGCAATCTTATTATCTATTAGATAGTCGCGAAAACGGGTAATGGGATCCTTCTGCTTCCACTCATCCACCTCCTCCTTGGTGCGATACTTGCCGGGGTCGGAAGTAGAGTGTCCCAGCCATCGGTAAGTGATGGCTTCTACCAATACTGGACCGTTGCCGTCACGCACATATTTCACAATCTCCTCAAACTTGTTATAAACCGCCATCAAGTCGTTGCCATCTTCAATGAAGTGACCCGGAATGCCATATGATGCTGCCCGCAGGTAGTTGTAGTCAATGTTGATCACATCCTTGATGGGCGTGCTGATACCATAGAGGTTGTTGATTGAGTAGAAGATCACCGGTAGGTTCCAGATAGAAGCCATGTTCATGGTCTCATGAAAGGTACCTTCGTTCACGGCACCATCACCGAAGAAGCAGACCACTATTTTGCCGGTCTTCTTCATCTTCTGTGTGAGCGCCGCACCGATGGCCATCCCCATGCCGCCACCTACGATACCGTTGGCTCCCAGGTTACCGTTATCAAGGTCGGCGATGTGCATGGAACCTCCCTTACCCTTGCAGGTGCCAGTGGCCTTGCCCATGATCTCCGCCATCATGCCATTCAGATCGATCTCCAGGGCAATACTCTGTCCATGACCGCGGTGGTTGGAGGTGATCATGTCGAATCCCTTCTCGATGGCAGCTACCGCCCCCACATTGGCCGCCTCTTCACCAATAGAGAAGTGGGTCATTCCGGGAATCATCCCTTTTCTTACCAGCTTGTTAACCTTACTGTCGAAATTGCGGATGTCCAACATCATCCGATGCATGTGCAACATCTTCTCTTTCGATAAATTGCTTTTAGTTGATTTTGTTTTCGCCATAGCAGCTTCCTTATTGTATTTTGTTTGTAGTTTTCTACATAATTAGAATGAGTCTACTTAACAACACTATTTCAAACTTATTGTTTGTAGGGGCGTGATTTTTATATTTTATTAAATTTTAAACATGCAATACAATCCCACCCCGATACTTTTCAAAGAGAAAAATGGCAGGTCAGAAAATCAAGGTGACAAAGGTAAAAATTATTTGCGATATTTTTATCGGAAATAGAAAAGATTTCATATCTTTGAAGCGTAAAATGCTAAAAGATGTTTTCAAAAACATGTGAACATGGTATCCGCGCAATGCTCTACATCGCTTCTCAATCGCTGAATGAGAGGCGGATAAAGATTGGTGACATCATCCGGAAAACGGGATCACCCGAAGCTTTCACCGGCAAGATCCTGGGGTTACTCTCCCGACATGGGCTGGTCGATTCTTACACGGGACCGGGTGGAGGCTTCGAGATCAAAAAGGAAAAAATACGGGAGATCACCATTGAGCAGATTGTCCGTGCCATCGACGGCAATGAGTTTTTTGAAGGATGTGCCCTGGGGCTCTCCCATTGCGACGAGAAAAACCCTTGTCCGATGCACCACTCTGTAGTGAAGATCCGGGAGAACATGTTCTACGTGTTGCAGCATACCAGCCTCCATGACCTGGTAACCAATCAGAAAAATATGGAGCTGATATTGAAGCGTTAAATTTTTGCCTTTATTTACGACTTTTTTATCGTAAAATAAAAAATAATGATTCGTCAGGAGAGACTCAAATAGAACCGATATATATGTACCCATTACAGCAAACCATCAAACAAGCCGCCCTGCCGGTAACCTTTCTCTGGATCGGATTTGTCTCAGCAATAAGTTTCATGGAAGCCTGGCTCAAGTTCAGGGCTCCCGGAATCACCCTGCCCCTGGGGCTGGGGATCGGCAGCCTGGTCTTCAAAGCACTGAACCTGATGGAGTGGCTCTTCGCACTACTCATCGCAACAAGGTTTATTCTGAACCGAAGAAGAGAGAGGAGAAGCAGAGTTACCCAATATGCGGTCATCTTGATACTGCTTCTAATCCAGACACTCTGGCTGTTGCCGGCACTCGATGCACGCATCCCCCTCTATCAGCAAGGTCTGGAGGTACCCTCCTCTCCATTACACATCTATTACGTGGTGGCAGAGCTATTCAAGGTGACCCTTCTAATTATCGTTGGAATCGGATTTCTGAAAGAAGCGAGATAAACCTATCAATCATCCATTAACAAAAAAAACCTATGACACAGAAAAAACTTTGGATTGCATTCGCCCTGGTGGTTGGCATCTCCTTTGCCGTGTTGCTCTATTACGGCAACCAAATCTATCAGCAGGCACCGCCCGTACCGGAGCGGGTCACCAACGAAGAGGGGCAACTACTCTTCACCGGCCAAGACATCAAGGATGGTCAGAACATCTGGCAGAGCATTGGCGGCCAGGAGGTGGGCAGCGTCTGGGGGCATGGCGCCTATGTGGCACCAGACTGGACAGCCGACTACCTGCACCGCGAGGCACAGTACCTGCTCAACCGCTGGTCGCAGGAGGAGCAGGGTAAAACATTCGAACAGCTCACCGAGGTGGAACAGGCAGCCATGGAACGCCGCCTGCAGGAGTTTCTGCGCAAGAATAGCTACAACGAGACAACCTCCACCCTGGTAATCCACAGCCAGCGCTATGATGCCTTCCGGGAACTCTACGGACACTATGCCGGCCTCTTCATGGATGACCCGGCGCTCGATGAACTGCGCGCCGACTATGCCATCGCGCGCAACAGCATCCGCTCGGAGGAGCGGATGGAGAAGATGGCGCAGTTCTTCTTCTGGGCCTCTTGGGCATGCGTCACCGAGCGGCCCGGATCCGATGTCACCTACACCCACAACTGGCCGCCCGACGAGCAGATAGGTAACGTGGCCACCAGCGACCTGGTGTTGTGGACAGGCTTCAGTATCATCATGCTGCTACTGGGCATCGGCATCATGATCTTTCTGCAGGCACGCACCCGCGAGGAAGAACCCCTGAAACCGGTCTCCGACCCCTTGATGAACCAAACAATCACCCCCTCCATGTGGGCGGTGAAAAAATATTTTTGGGTCGTGAACCTGCTGATCCTGGCACAGGTCCTGTTGGGGGTGATCACCGCACACTACGGAGTGGAGGGTGACGGCTTCTACGGCATCGACATCGCCTCCTTCATCCCCTACTCCATCACACGCACCTGGCACATCCAGATCGCTATCTTCTGGATTGCCACCGCCTGGCTGGCCACCGGTCTCTACATCGCTCCTTCACTTAGCGGCAAGGATCCAAAATACCAGAGACTGGGGGTTAACGTCCTCTTTGGGGCACTGCTGATCGTGGTGGCCGGTTCCCTCATCGGACAGTGGTTCGGTGTGATGCAGAGGCTCAACCTGGTAGACAACTTCTGGTTCGGACACCAGGGATATGAATATGTGGACCTGGGACGCTTCTGGCAGATCCTGCTGGTAGTGGGCCTCTTCCTCTGGCTTGCACTGATGGTGCGCCCCATCCTGCCAATCATCCGCAAGGGCACCTCCGAAAAGGGGCTGCTTATCCTCTTCCTGATCTCCTGCGCCGCTATCGCTCTCTTCTATGGGGCAGGTCTGATGTGGGGACGCACCACCAACTTGGCAGTTGCCGAATACTGGCGCTGGTGGGTGGTACACCTGTGGGTGGAAGGGTTCTTTGAAGTATTTGCCACGGTGGTGGCCGCCTTCCTCTTCACCCGCATGGGACTGCTGGGCATCCGATCCGCCACACACAACGTACTGTTCGCCACAATCATCTTCCTCACGGGTGGCATTCTTGGTACCTTCCACCACCTCTACTTCACCGGTACACCCACCGGTGTGATGGCTTTGGGTGCTACCTTCAGCGCACTGGAGGTGGTACCGTTGGTGCTGATCGGCTTTGAGGCCTACCACAACTACCGTCTGAGCAAGGCCACCGAGTGGTTGAAAGATTACAAGTGGCCCATATACTTCCTACTCTCTGTTTCCTTTTGGAACTTCTTGGGTGCCGGCATCTTCGGCTTCATCATCAACCCGCCCATCGCCCTCTTTTACATGCAGGGGCTGAACACTACGCCGGTGCATGGACACGCAGCCCTCTTCGGAGTCTATGGCATGCTGGGCATCGGTCTGATCCTCTTCGTACTGCGCAGCATGTATCGCAAGCAGCAATGGAACAACAAGTTGATCAGCTTCACTTTCTGGTCGCTCAACATCGGACTGTTGCTGATGGTGTTGCTGAGCCTGCTGCCGGTAGGACTGATGCAGACTGTGGCCAGCGTGAAGGAGGGGATGTGGTACGCCCGCTCAGCCGAGTTCATGCAGGAGCCGTTGGTCAACACCTTCAAGTGGCTGCGCACCATCGGTGACACCATCTTCGCGGTGGGTACGCTGACCCTCTTCTGGTTTGTCTACCGGCTCACCCTCCTGAAAAAATAACATTCACCGGGAGGAGAACGTTCCCGGGAGCCAGCAACGGTTCCCGGGTAACGCCTCCCAAAAAAAAACAAGCTTATGGAAATCAACAGAAACAGCAATATCGGACAAATCGTGGCGGAGAATTACAAGGCTGCCGCGGTGTTCAAGAAGCATGGCATCGACTTCTGCTGCAACGGCAACCGCACCATCGAAAGGGCTGCCGGCAAGAAGGAGAGCGGTCCGGATCAACTGATCCGGGAACTGAAGGAGGCCATGACAGAGAAAAATAACGGTGGCATCGACTTCAACACCTTCCCGCTTGACCTGCTGGCCGATTACATCGAGAAGACGCACCATCGCTACGTGACGCAGAAGATCAGCGAGATTACCCCCTTCCTGCGCAAGATCGTGGAGGTACATGGAATGAACCATCCCGAGCTGATGGAGGTGGAACGGCTCTTTCTGCAGTCGGCGGGCGACCTGTCGGCGCACCTAAAAAAAGAGGAGCTGATGCTCTTCCCGTACATCCGGGGAGTGGTCAAGGCACAACTCAGCGGCGGCAACAAGCCGAAGAGCGTGATCGGCTCGGCTGCCGCATACATCGCTGAGATGGAAAAGGAGCATGATGCGGAGGGTGAACGGTTTCGCACCATCAGTGCGCTGACCGATCACTACACCCCCCCAGAGGATGCCTGCAGCACCTACCGCGTCACCTTCAGCATGCTGGAGGAATTCGAGGAGGATCTGCACCGGCATATCCACCTTGAGAACAACATCCTCTTCCCCAAGGCGGTGATACTCGAAGAGCAGCTGACGCATTGAACAACTGACGCACAAAATTTGGATATGTGATCGCAGGGTGGTTGCCGCAACTTTAGTACCTTTGCAGCAAAACAAAAATCGATGAACGATCTACAATTGACATCCGCCCTGATCATCGCCAACGGACGTTACCCGGAACATTCGTTGCCGTTGTCCCTGATCCGGGAGGCATCCTTTATCGTTTGCACCGATGGTGCAGCCAACGACTTTATCGCACGTGGAGGGGTTCCTGATGCAATTGTGGGCGACTGCGACTCCATCTCACCGGAGAACAGGGAGCGCTTCGCCGCAATCATCCATCCCAGTGCCGATCAGGAGACCAACGATCTAACCAAGTCGGTACAATACTGCGTTGCAAAGGGTCGCAAGGAGATTGTCATTGTGGGAGGTACCGGTAAACGGGAAGATCACACCCTGGGCAACATCTCTTTGCTGGCAGATTATTGCCAGTTCGCACAAGTGATGATGGTCACCAACTGGGGACGCTTCACCCCCATCAACGGTAGCACCACATTCAAAAGTTTCAAGGGGGAACAGGTATCGATATTCGCCATCGATGCTGTGCCTCTGACCACCAGCGGACTGAAGTATCCACTTCAACAGAGGGTGTTGACCAACTGGTGGCAGGGCTCACTCAACGAGTCACTAGGTGACAATTTTAGGATTGAAACGGAAGGAAGAGTGATCGTATTTCAGGCTTTTAACCCAGCTCCCGCAAGACGTCGAGTGATTTAAGTGGGGGAAAGTCGTAGGTGTGCAGCCGGTAATACTCCAGCAGAGAGTCCACAATCTGGTTGCGCTGGCTGCGAGACAGGTGGAAGAGATGCATGTTGCCGTAGTGCATCCGTTTCAGCAGTTGAAGATAAGCACTCTGTTCTCTGTTCAGGTAATGGCTGTGCAGCGGTACGTAACGGGTAAACTCCCCGTTCATCAGATCAAAAAAACGGTTGCTGCCCGCACCCTCCATGTTGGGGCTGATACCCATGAAGCGGGTCAGTCCCAACATAAAGGCGAGGTGAAAGTTGGCAACACCCTTTTCTGTCGCCTCCAGTGTCTCCACCGAATTCTTCAGATAGTCGAAGAGCAGTTCGTTATGATCCGACTCATGCAGCAGCCGGGTGAGTAGTTCCGACAGGAAGAAGGTTAGAGAGATCTTTGCCATCTGGCTGTTGATCTCGTAGAGGGGAAACTGACGCATAGCGTCCCTGATACGCTGTAGGTCGCGTAACTGCTTGTGCTCAACCTCCAACCAAAGCAATGTTAGTGGAGCAAAAAGTGATGTATTGATCTTCGATTTTCTACCCTTCGATCGCGGCAACAAGTAAGAGACCCTCCCAAAATCACGCGTGAAGAGCTGCGTGATGGAATAGGTGTCACTGTAGGGAATGGTCGACAGTACAATACCCTGGGTCTTGTGCAACATCTCTTCGCTTAACGTTAGTCGCTTACAGCTACAAATGTAGCAAATTCCGGCGGTCTGTATAGAAAAAAACGCTCCGGAATCATCCGGAGCGTCACAATATTTCTCATACTGAAGATGATCAATACAATTTTTTCTTGATGCGGGCAGCCTTGCCACGCAGCTTGCGCAAATAATAAAGTTTGGTTCTGCGTACCTTACCCTGGCTGTTGAGAGTGATTTCTTCGATGAAGGGTGAGTTCATCGGGAAGATACGCTCCACACCAATGTTATCCGACATCTTGCGTACAGTGAAGCGTTTTGCATCACCATGGCCGGAGATTTTGATTACCACACCGCGGTAGAGCTGGATACGCTCTTTGTTGCCTTCTGCAATGCGATAGGCCACCGTGATGGTGTCACCGCTCCTGAAATTGGGGAATTCCTTCTTTTCTTTGGCAAAAGAGGCTTCCGCTACTTTAAGTAAGTCCATCCTATAATAAGCTTTATGTTAATAATTAACCTGTGTGAACGCAATGTAACGGCATGTTGACCGACAGAGATTGCGCAAAGCGGATGCAAAGGTAGCAAATCCAAATGAAACCACCATACAAATAACCAATTAATCCACATTTTTTGTGCAGTTCTTGATGCACTGAGGAAAAAACCCTATTTTTGAGCTGCGTAACAATTGTTTCGACACACCCCAACCCAACAATGAGATTCAACAACATGAAAATGAAAACATTCGGGATCCTCCTTACGGCATTGATCCTTCTATCCTGCAAACCGCAATACCATATTGCAGAGATGAGCGGCTCCATCACCGAGATGAACAGCAGCTTTGATACCCCACAACATGCAGCCATGCATGCCCTAGTACTCTCCTACAAGAGTGAGCTGGACGAAAAGATGAACGAGGTGATTGCCACCTCCGAGCAGGCGATGATGTATGGGCGACCGGAGAGTTTGCTGACCAACTACACCTCTGATGTAATGAAAGCATATGGCGATGAGCAGCTGGAGAAAGGAGCCGATGTAGCGATGATGAATGTACACGGGCACCGAGCTTCGATGCCCAAAGGAGACATCACGGTAGGCAACCTCTACGAAATCTACTCATTCGACAACGCCATCACCTTTCTTGAGATTAAAGGGAGCGACCTGATAGAGCTCTTCAACGCCTATGCGCGCATAGGCGGTGCAGGCATCTCTTCCAACGTGCGATTGGTCATCGATAACCGCAGTGTCAAAGAGGTAACCCTCGACGGGAAAGCAATCAATGCAGAACAGATATATCGGGTGGTCACGCTCGACTATCTGGCAGAGGGGAACGACAACATGAGCGCCATGCGCAATGCCATCAGGCAACACAACACCGGTGTCACCCTGCGAGACGTGATGATTGACCATGTAAAAGAGGAGAGCCGCCGGGGCAACCCAATCCGCTCAACCCTCGACGGACGAATAACCATAACCAATCAAGAGTGAACAAGATGAAAAAAACGACTCTCACCCTGCTGCTGTTGCTGACGATCCTCGTCACGGCCTCTGCCCAGAAACAGCTAGTGATCATACATACCAACGACACCCACAGCCGCATCGAACCGCTGCCCGCGGGTGACCGCCATGCTCCCGACAAGGGAGGTGTGGAGCGGCGCATCAACTACATTGAACAAATGCGCGCTGAGCATGAAAACCTGTTACTCTTCGATGCAGGTGATTTCCTGCAAGGCACTCCATACTTCAACCTCTTCAAGGGTGAAGCAGAAGTGAAGGCGATGAACCTGATGGGATACGATGCGGTGACCCTTGGCAACCATGAGTTCGACTATGGACTGGAGGTGTTGGAGGAGGTGGTGAAAGCTGCCCACTTCCCCATCGTTTCGAGCAATTACGATTTCAGCAAGACACCCCTGGCAGGAAAGATCAAGCCCTACCTCATCCTGAAAAGAGGAGGCGTGAAGATCGGCGTGATGGGAATCAACATCCAGCCTAAGGGGCTTGTCTCTTCGGCCAACTACGAGGGCATGGAGTATCTCGACCCGGTGACCACCGCCAACATGCTCGCCTACCGGTTGCGCACACAATACGGGTGCGACTTGGTGGTGGCTCTCTCTCACCTTGGATACCAACACGACACGAGGCTGGCAGAGGCTTCCCGAAACATCGACATCATCATCGGCGGGCACAGTCACACCTACATGGAAGAACCCGATGTCCGTAAGAACATGGACAACCGTGAGGTGCTAATCTACCAGACTGCCGGCAGAGGAGTCTATGTGGGACGAATCGACGTGACGATGGAGAAAATAAAGAAATAAAAACGAACAGACCTTCACGAGACAATGCGAAAATGTGTAATGCTTTTTACCCTGGGTGCAATCCTCTTTTCAGGTGGGGTACAGGCACAGGTGCCCGTCACGCTCTATGAACAAGCAGACAAAGAGAAGATGAACCGCTGGGTGGATTCCATCTACACACAACTCACCACAGATCAGAAGATAGGACAGCTCTTCATGCCAATCGTTGAGACCGGCAGCGGTTGGAAAAAGCGCATTGCAGGATATATTGCTGAGCAGAAAATCGGGGGCTTGCTCTTCTCAAAGAGCAGGCTGAGCAACCAGGCCGACGTGACCAACTATGCACAGAACCGCTCACCCGTGCCATTGCTCATCGCGCTCGACGGAGAGTGGGGTCTGGCAATGCGACTGACCGACGCCCCCCGCTATCCGCGCAACCAGGTGATTGGTGCCATACAGGATGAGGAGACAATACGACTCTACGGTAACGAGGTTGCACGGCAGTGCCGCGAAATGGGTATCCATGTCAACTTCGCCCCCACTGTCGATGTGCATACCAACCCCGCCAACCCCATTATCGGGAACCGCTCATACGGTGAGAATCCCCAAAAGGTGGCCCGCCAGGCGATCGCCTTTGCCAGCGGTATGGAAGAGAAGGGTGTGATTGCGGTGGCCAAGCACTTCCCCGGCCACGGCGACACCGCTGATGATTCACATCAAACGCTGCCACTGATTACCCACGACACCCTCAGGCTCGATTCAGTGGAGCTTTATCCGTTTCGGGAATACATCAATGCCGGCCTTTCCGGCATGATGATAGGCCACCTGAATGTACCTGCTCTCAACACGAAAGGGTTGCCGGCGTCGCTCTCGCCGGAGATCGTCACAGCTTTGCTGCGTGAAAAGATGGGATTCAAAGGGCTCACCTTCACCGATGCAATGGCCATGAAGGGAGTATCTGATCAGCCCGATGCCAGCGTGAAGGCACTGTTGGCCGGCAACGACATCCTGTTGGGAGAGGCAAACCTCTCAAAAGCTTTCCTTTCTGTCAGGAAAGCGGTTGAAGAGGGTGTACTCCCCGACTCGCTACTGGAAGAAAAGGTAAGAAGAATCCTTGCCTACAAATACATCGTCGGCCTCGACACAATCGTTCCCATAGACCATTCAAAAGTTCACAACAGAGTGAACAGCCCTGGTGCAGTATGGATGCAACGTAAGATCTACGATAAAGCAATCACCCTGTTGAAGAATGAAACTGAGCTGATACCATTCAAAAAGCTGGAGCGGCTGAAGATTGCATCGGTTGCCGTAGATGCCCCCGATGACAACCCCTTTCAACAGTACCTCAACAAGTATGGGAAGGTGACCACCTTCACACCATCCTCCTCATCGATCGGTGCCCTGTTTGAAAAACTGGATGCATTCGATCTGGTCATCATCTCACTGCACAAAGACAAAATTGACGACTCCGTTCATCTGCAACAATTGGCAAAATCGAAGAAAAGCGTGGTGGTACTCTTCACCCCTCCGTCACAACTGCATCGTTTCAGTAAAACGGCACAAGAGGCTTCCGTGCTACTGCTGGCATACGACGCTTCGGAGGCTGCACAGATCAGTGCCGCACAGGCACTCTTCGGCGGCATCGCCCTCTCGGGCCGACTACCGGTAGCCGCGGGAAACTACCCCGAAGGAGCAGGTCTTCATACGGAAAAGACACGACTCGGCTATTCGCTGCCGGAGGAGGTGGGGGTTAACTCTGAGAAGCTGGAAGGGATTGAACAGATCGCCCTGGAGGGCATTCGTCAGCGGGCCTACCCCGGATGTCAGATACTGATAGCAAAAGATGGAGTTGTAATCTATGAAAGATCGTTTGGTACGCTCGACTATGGATCGGATGAAGAGGTAACCGCTCAGACGATCTACGACCTGGCATCAATCACCAAGGCAGCCGCCACACTGCCTGCGGTGATGAAACTGTTCGATGAGAAAAAGATGCGTCTGCAGGATCCCATCAGCAAGTTTGTAAAAGAGACACGGGGGAGTGACAAAGCATCTGCCACGATCCGCTCACTACTCTTTCACGAATCGGGTATCACCTCTTTCATCCCCTACTACACCAGTGCGATCGACCCGAAAAGCTACGAAGGCACCCTGTTCGGTCGCAAGTCGTCACGCTACCATGTCCGCTATGCCGGTGTCTGGGCGCGCACCGACTACTCCTTCCTGCCCGATTTGATCTCCCGCAAACAGTCGGACCGATTTCACATGCCCGTAGCCAAAAGACTTTATGCCAGCGACAAGATGCACGATGTACTGCTGCGCGAGGTCATTCAGTCGCCCCTGCGGCGAAAGGGACGCTATCTCTACAGCTGTCTCAACTTCATGCTGCTCAAAGAAGCGGTGGAAGCCGCCACCGGAAACAACCTCGACAGCTATGTGAAGGATAACTTCTACCGTAAGCTGGGAGCCAACAACATCACCTTTCGCCCCCTGGAGCAACACCCGGAGGAACTGATCGCCCCCACCGAAGATGACCCTTTCTTCAGGCAACAGCACCTGCGCGGATATGTACATGATGAGGGAGCTGCCCTCTTCGGCGGTATCTCCGGGAATGCCGGCCTCTTTTCCAACAGCAACGACCTGGTCAAACTGAGTCAGATGTTGTTGAATGGCGGAAGTTACGGCGGTGAGCAGCTGCTCAGCCCTGAGACTGTCAGGCTCTTCACCACCATGAAGAGCAGCATCAGCCGGCGCGGCCTGGGCTTCGACAAGCCCGACCCGGGCAACAGCAAGCTAAGCCCTACCAGTCCTGCCACGCCTGTTGAGGTATACGGACACACCGGCTTCACCGGCACCAGTTTCTGGATAGACCCGGTGAACAACATGATCTACATCTTTCTCTCCAACCGTGTAAACCCTTCACGCGCGCCCAACCGTTTCTCTACGCTGAGCATTCGCGAACGGGTCCAGGAGGAGATCTACCAGGCCATACGGACCAATTCACCCATCACACACCAATAGTAACAAGAGACGATGCAAAAGGTTATCAAGAGCAGCCAGTTGGTTGCCGACACAGAAAAAATAATCCGTAACACCCGCTACGACAAGTTATTCATCCTCACCGATGCCAATACGCACCGGCACTGCCTGCCGTTGCTCAGCAACCTGCCACAGATCAGCGACTCCACAGAGATTGTGATCCCCGCCGATGACATCAACAAGACCATCTCCACACTTTCGATGGTATGGGAACAACTCACCGCGGGAGGAGCCACCCGCCACTCGCTGCTCTTCAACCTGGGAGGAGGAATGGTCACCGATCTGGGAGGCTTTGCCGCCGCCACTTTCAAGCGGGGCATACGTTACATCAACATCCCCACCACACTCCTGGGCGCGGTCGATGCAGCTGTGGGCGGCAAGACCGGCATCAACTTCGGCGGCTACAAAAATGAGATTGGCTCCTTCTACCCTTCGGAGTTTGTCATCATCTTCTCCGACTTCTTCCGCACGCTGACACACGAAGCCCTTCTTTCCGGCTATGCAGAGATGATCAAGCATGCATTGATACACTCAGCGGCCGACCTTGACAAACTCATAGCCTTCCAACTCGATAACCCCGACTATGAACAGTTGAACGAGATAGTATTTCGTTCGGTAGGCATCAAGCGGCAGATTGTGGAGAAGGATCCCTACGAGCATGATATACGCAAGGCGCTGAACCTGGGACACACCACCGCCCACGCCTTCGAGAGTCACGCCCTTAAAGCAGGCACTCCTGTGCCACACGGTTTTGCCGTAGCATGGGGATTGATTGTTGAGCTTTACCTCTCGCACCGCATCTGTCGTTTCCCCAAGGAGAAACTGCTCAAGACGGTACGGTTCATCCGGGAGCAGTACGGTTCCTTTGCGATCAGCTGCGATCATTATGAGCAACTCTATGAGATCGCACTCCATGACAAGAAGAACCGGGGAGGAGTAATCAATTTCACCTTGCTCTCCGAGATCGGCAACGTGCAGATAGACCAGACAGCAGACAAGAAACTCTTTTTTGAAGCGCTCGACTTCTATCGCGATTCGGTTGGATTGTAAACGGAGACCTGCGGAGTGGAAATTGTGCGGATTGATTCAACAAATCTCACGTATGAAACGCTCTTCAGCCTGGTGAACCCAGTCACGAAACGTTTCATCGGGCTTGTAATGCGGAATGAAATCGACCAGCCGGTCCAGATCGAACCGTTTGCCGGCAATGCCCGCACCGGAGAGCGATGCATCATGAGCATTGAACTCCTGCTCCACATGCACAGGGATCATCAGGATTGGTTTGCGGAAGTAGAGTGCTTCACAGAGCGATTCGAAGCCTGCAGTGGTGGCATAAGCCATACTCCCGGCCATGCTGCTGAGAAATTTCTCATCATGAAGACGAGTGATCGTGAACCGATCGTCCACCTGCACCTCCTCCGCGGCATCACTCTTGTCCCAAAAGAAGCGCAACGGCACCTCCGGATGGCGTGCATGCCAACGGGCAATCTCATCATAATAGCCCGCATTGAGCATGTAGCCGTGAATGTAATCGCCATCAGAGGGTACTGAGCGGAACACTTCCGCACGCAACAACGGGGGCACGGTAACGATCCGTTTGTCGGTTGCAGCAGGCATATCGCGAAAGGAGAGGGCCAGGATACGGGAAGCACGGTTGGAGGTGATGCGCGAGAGCATTCGCAGGAAATAGTACTTCACATCCTGTTCGGCACTGGTCTTGTAATTTGGATTCAGGAGGATGTACTGATGTGCCACACAGATCATCTCCACCCCCATCTTCTTGTCGAACCGGTAAATGCCATAAGCCATACCGGTGATCATCTCATAAAAATTGATCACCCTGTCGGGACGATACTCTTCAATCTTATGACGGATGTGCTGAAGGCTTTTACGGAAGATAAAGGGACGTGAGAAATTGGTCACCACACTCAACAGGATGTTGGGTCGCTTTTGTTTGTAGAAGGAGGTGAAATTGGGGCTGTTGAAAGCAGTGACCGGTGCAGCAATTTTCTCGGAGAAGAAGGATGGTATCTCCCTGTTGTCGCTTTTACCCACCAGCACGGCCACCACTTCATGGCCCTGTTTACGCAGGATGGCAGCAAGCGAGAGTGCCTGTGTGTAGTGGCCTCTGCCTTCTCCCTGTACAGTGAACAAGAATCTCACAAAAAAAAGATTTTTGATGTTTCAGCTGCAAAAGTACAAATTAAACAGCAACCACCCTTAACTTTTCGGTTAAGGTATAGTAACATCGCAAAAAAAGTGACTCAACGTTCGAACGTAAGCAGCTGTCCCGCGGCACAATCCGACACTCGCCCCTCATCATATGCCAGCATACCATTCACGAAGGTCTTGCTCACGCTGTTGCCGAAGGTGATCCCCTCGAAAGGAGACCAGCCGCACTTGTAAAGAATGTTTTCCGGGGTAACAGTGAAGGGAGCCGAAGGATCAACCAAAACCAGGTCAGCATGGTAACCCTCCCGGATGAATCCCCTATCCCGGAGGCCGAAGAGGCGTGCAGGAGCGTGACACATCCGTTCCACCACCAACTCACGGGTGAAGATCTTTGCATCGGTCATCTCCCACATTGCTGCCAGCGAATGCTGTACCAGCGGACCACCAGAGGCAGCCCTGATGGCACCGCCCTCCTTCTCGCTCAGGAGGTGAGGAGCATGGTCAGTAGCCACCACATCAAGGCGTCCGCGACGCAAAGCCTCACGGAGCGCTTCCCGATCGGCCGCACTCTTTACCGCCGGGTTCCACTTGACGCGGCTTCCAAGGAGGGCATAATCCGCATCGCTGAACCAGAGGTGGTGGACACATACCTCTGCTGTGATTCTTTTCTGTGCCGTGGAGCCTTCGGAGAAAAGGCTCATCTCCTGCGCCGTGGAGAGGTGCAACACGTGCAGACGGCTGCCGTAACGATCGGCAAGCTCCACCGCTTCGGCCGAGGAGCGATAGCAGGCTTCCGCAGTTCTGATCAGCGGATGCATCTCAACAGGCATCTCCTCACCGTGCAATCGAATCATTCGATCCCTGTTCTCACGAATCAGCTCCTCGCTCTCACAGTGGGTGGCGATCAACATCTCTACCTCGGCGAAGATCTGTTGCAGCGTCCTGCGGTCATCCACCAGCATGTTGCCCGTGGAGGAGCCCATGAACACCTTCACCCCACAGGTGGTAACCGGATCTACCTTTTGAAGTTCCCGGATGTTATCGTTGGTAGCACCCATGTAGAAGGAGTAATTGGCAGCAGAGCGTCCCGCAGCCAGCTCCTGTTTGCGGCGAAGCTCATCGTTGGTAATGGTCTGGGGCATCGTATTGGGCATCTCCATGTATGAGGTGACCCCTCCGGCCACTGCAGCCCTGCTCTCGCTGAAAATATCCCCCTTGTGTGTCAGACCCGGTTCACGGAAGTGCACCTGATCGTCAATCACACCGGGTATCAGGAAGAGCCCCCTGGCATCGATCACATTTTCACAGCGGGAGCGCAATTGTTCCGGCACCTCATCGCGAAAGATGTGGGCAATTCGTGCACCCTCAATCAGGAGTGAGCCGGTGAAGGTTTCCCCCTCGTTGATGATAGTTGCTTGTTGTATCAGTATCATGAGGTCAGTTTTTTGGATTGTTTGAGCGGTTTTATTTGTCCCAGCTCTTTTCTCCAGCGCAGGTTGATCACGCCGAAGAATGCTTCACCAAAGATGCTGCTGTCCATCTTGGAGGTACCCAGCTGTCGGTTCACGAAGATGACTGACACCTCTTTAATGCTGAACCCCAGCACCTTGGCAGAATACTTCATCTCAATCTGAAAGGCATAACCCTTGAATCGAATCTGATCCAGGTTAATGGTCTCCAGCACCTTGCGGCGGTAGCAGACGAAACCGGCAGTGGTATCCTTCACATTAAGTGCCGTCACCAGACGTACATACTTCGATGCGAAGAAGGACATCAGCACACGTCCCATAGGCCAGTTCACCACATTCACACCGGTGGCGTAGCGTGATCCCACCGCCACATCAAACCCATCGTCGTGACAGGCGGCATAAAGACGTGGCAGATCCTCCGGGTTATGCGAAAAGTCGGCATCCATCTCGAAGATATAGTCGTACGATCGCTGCAATGCCCACTTGAAACCATGGATGTAGGCAGTACCCAGTCCCAGCTTACCCTTCCGTTCTTCCAGAAAGAGGCGACCTTCAAACGCACCGCTCATAAGGCGTTGCACGATAGCCGCGGTGCCGTCGGGTGAGCCGTCATCGATCACCAGGATATGAAACTGTTGGTCCAGAGAAAAAACAGCTTTTATGATGTTCTCAATATTCTCTTTCTCGTTGTAGGTGGGTATAATCACTACACTATCTGCCATTGGAATCAATTTTAATTCAAATGTACACCATTTGGCGCACAAATAAAAAAGTTGGTGAAATATTTTGTATCATCAAAACAAATTCCTATCTTTGCAGTCCCATTAAGGGAAACTAAATCGCGGAGTGGAGCAGTTGGTAGCTCGTTGGGCTCATAACCCAAAGGTCGTAAGTTCGAGTCTTGCCTCCGCAACAATTTTTTAAAGGAAAGCAGTTCTGCTTTCCTTTTTTTTATGTTTATTTGCAGGGTAGAACCGATCAAGAGCCCTGTCGATGTTTCGAATCACTATTTTCACTGCACTGTTGCTGTTGTCATTCCTTCCTTTATCAGGGCAGGCACAACAGGCTGAACAGGTACTGGGGAGGGCCTCCTATTACGCCGGGCGTTTTCACGGCCGGAAGATGTCAAACGGAACCTCCTACCACAGAGACAGCCTCACCTGTGCACACCGCACCTATCCTTTCGGCACCTTGCTGGAGGTGACCAATCCCAAAAACAACAAGAGAGTCATCGTGAAGGTGACTGACCGGGGACCCTATAAACGCAACCGGATCATTGACGTTTCTCATGCAGCCGCCCAACAGCTGGGAATGCTGAAACAGGGTGTCATCCAGGTAGTGATCAGGGAGCACATCCCCGATGCGGATCTTTGGCAAATGAACCCTACCTCTTCTCGTTTGAGAAGGAATAGGGAGCATCCGACTTGCGGATACCTCTCTCCCTGTTCGGTTTCTCCGACATGGTGAAGTCAATCTTTGCCCCCTCCATCAGTTCACCGTGGGTGAAGTAGTTCTTCGTGTAACTTTTGCCGTTGACCTCTACCGAGGAGACAAAACGAGTTTCGTGTGCGTTATTGGGTGCATTTATTTCCACCTTGTTGCCGTTCTCCAGGTGTAGTATCATCTTGTTGAAGAGCGGTGATCCAATCACATACTGGTCGCTGCCCGGGCAGACAGGGTAAAAACCGAGGGAGGAGAAGACATACCATGCCGATGTCTGACCGTTGTCCTCATCCCCGCAATAACCGTCCGGATGGGGTGTGTAGAGCTTGTCCATCACCTCTCGCACCCGGTACTGAGCCTTCCAGGGCTCACCCGCGTAGTTGTAGAGATAAATCATATGCTGAATGGGCTGGTTGCCGTGTGCATACTGTCCCATGTTCATGATCTGCATCTCACGGATCTCATGGATCACCCCGCCATAATAACTGTCATCGAAGAGTGGAGGCATCACGAATACCGAGTCGAGCATCTCCACGAACGCCCTGTTGCCTCCCATCAAGTCGATCAACCCCTGCGGATCGTGGAACACCGACCAGGTGTAATGCCAGCTGTTCCCTTCGGTGAAGGCATCCCCCCACTTGGTGGGGCTGAAGGGCGACTGGAAGGAGCCATCCTTGTTGCGACCACGCATCAGCTTGTGCTCAGGAGAGTAAAGATTGCGGTAGTTCCGGCTTCTTTTGGCAAAGAGATCGATCTCCGCCTGTGGGCGTTTCAGCTCCCTGGCCAGTTTGTAGATGGTCCAGTCGGCGTAGGCATACTCCAGCGTGCGGGCAGCGTTCTCGTTGATCTTCACGTCGTAGGGCACATAACCCAGGGTGTTGTAGTATTCATGGCCGAGACGACCCGTAGAAGAGACCTGCGGGTGCATGTGCTCGGTGCCGTGAAGCATCGCTTCATAGAGTGTTTCGATGTCATAACCGCGAACTCCTTTAAGCCAGGCATCTGCCACCACCGAAGCGGAGTTGTTCCCAATCATGATGCCGCGGTGGCCGGGGCTGGCCCACTCGGGCAGAAAACCACTCTCCTTGTAGGTATTGACCAGTCCCTCCTGAATCTCAGCGTTCACCGAGGGGTAGACCAGATTGAGCAGGGGGAAGAGCGCACGGAAGGTATCCCAGAAGCCGGTATCGGTATACATGTAGCCGGGGAGCACCTTTCCGTTGTAGGGGCTGTAATGAACGATATTGCCATCGGCATCCACCTCGTGAAACTTCCTGGGGAAGAGGGTAGAGCGATAGAGGGTGGAGTAGAAGGTGCGCTTCTGATCAAGGTTGCCACCCTCCACCTCAATCCTGCCGAGCACCTTGTTCCAGTCGCCGCGACCCTCCTGTTTCACCTCTTCAAACGATTTGCCGGTGACCTCTTTCAGGTTCTGCCACGCCTGTTCATAGCTGATGAATGAGGAGGCCACGCGGGCCACCACCTGCTCACCGCGGCGGGTGGCAAATCCGATGAAGGCACCGGTGTGGCTTCCGTCGGCAGTGAGCTCCTCTTCCATTATCTCACCATCTTTCACCACGCGGTGCAACGTAAAGGATTTATCGAAGAGCACCACGAAGTAGTTTTTGAAGTTTTCAGGAACACCGCCGCTGTTGCGTGTGGTGTAGCCGATAATGGCATTCTTCCCGGGGATAATTTCCACTGCGGAGCCCTTGTCGAAGGCATCCACCAACACGATGGCGCTGTCTGTCTCAGGGAAGGTAAAGCGGAAAATGGCAGCCCGTTCGGAGGGAGAGATCTCGGTGGTGATGTCATAGTCGGCCAGATAGGCACTGTAGTAGTAGGGCTTCGCCACCTCAGCCTTATGGGAATACCAGCTTGCCCGCTTCTCCTGCGCAAACTCCATCCTGTCGGCCATCGGCATGATGGCAAACTGACCGTAGTCATTCATCCAGGGACTGGGCTGGTGGGTCTGCTTGAAGCCATTCAGCTTGTTGTCGGTATAGGCATATTGCCATCCGTCCCCCATCTTGCGGGTCTGGGGTGTCCAGAAATTCATCCCCCAGGGACGTGCGATGGCCGGGTAGGTGTTACCATTGGAGAGAGCGAACTCCGACTGGGTACCCATCAGTACATTCACATAATCCACGGGGTCGTCATAAGTCTGTCCGGCCAGTGGAGCTGCCAGGCTCAGCAGCAGGCTGAGTGCCAATATGTATCTTTTCATATTTTTGTCTTGCAGGGGTTAAAGGCTGTTTACCAGGTTCATTTTCCCTTTCTTATCTAGGTCGACGATCAGTTCACCAAAGAGGGTATTGACCCAGGCAAACCAGCTGCGGGTGAATTTTGCAGGGTCGTCCTTGTGAAAGGACTCATGCATGAAGCCGGTACCGGCATCGGTATCGCGCAGCATGCGGAGACAATGCCTGATCTCCTCGTCGCTGGTACTGGTCTGTGCACGCATGATGATGCTCATGGGCCAGATCATGTCGTAGCCAACGTGGGGGCCGCCGATTCCTTCGCCGGCACTGCCCTTGAAGAAATATGGGTTATCCTTGCTGAGCACCAGCCTGCGGGTGTTGCGGTAGACCTCATCATCGGGTGAGACCGTTCCGAGGTAGGGCATTGCCAGCAAGCTGGGCACATTGGCATCATCCATGAAATAAACATTCCCGAAACCATCCACCTCGAAGGGGTAGACCTTGCCATACTTGGGATGATCCACAACAGCGTATTGCTGTAATGCATCGCTCACCTCGGCAGCCAGAGCGAAGCTTTCATCTGCCAGCCTGTTGTCGCGCGTCACATTGCGTGCGATCTCAGCGATCTGTTTCAGTGAAGCCACGGCGAAGAAGTTGGAGGGGATTAGGAAACCGAAGGTGGTGGCATCATCGGAGGGGCGGAAGGAGGAGACGATCAGGCCCACAGGGTTGACCGGGTTCCCCAGCCCCACGTTGTTGAGGGTATCCAGCTGTCGGTCGGTCTTGCGCAGGAACATGTAGGGACCCGGGCCATTCTTGCGCTGCTGTTCCCGGAAGGTTTTCAACACCAGGTTCATCGCCCTGGTCCAGTCAGCATCGAACACCGAGCTATCACCGGTCTCTTTCCAGAAATGATACCCCAGCCGCACGGCGTAGCAAAGGGAGTCGATTTCCCATTTGCGTTCGTGGAGCATCGGTTTCATATCGGTGTAATCACTCATCCACTCACCCTCAGGATGGGGCTCTTTGTTGAATGCGTTGGCGTAGGGGTCGATGAGGATGCACTGTGTCTGCCTGTTGACCAGTCCGGCAATCATCTTCGTGAGTGCCTTGTCGCTCTTCATCAGCGGCATGTAAGGCCAAACCTGTGCCGTGGAGTCGCGCAGCCACATGGCGTTGATGTCGCCCGTGATGACAAAGGTATCCGGTTTCCCATTCTTCTCACCGTGAAAAACGGTGGTATCGAGTGTGTTGGGATAACAGTTCTCGAACATCCATGCCAATTTGGGGTCTTTGATCCTCGCTTTCACGTGGCTGATGGTCTGCTCCACAGCAGCCGAGGAAAAACGTCTATTACCGGTGGCCGGTCTCTTGGACACGTAGGCGGGATGCTGCCCGTATTCATTCACGGCAGCTGTAACCCAGGAAGGGTTGACAGCCAGTGCGGTCAACCCGAGGGTCGATTTTTTGATAAAGCTCCTTCGTGTAGTCACGCAATGTAGTATGGTGGTTAATCATTTCTTAGGAAACCGGTTACAATCTCACCGGCAATTTCTTCCGGAAGCCATCTTTGAAACAGATGAGGGTCTCGGTACGGGAGAGGCCCAGGGGTTGTAGTTCCGAGTGGATGATGCGCAGCAGATCTTTGTTGTTCTTCGCGTAGACCTTGATAAGCAGGTCGTACTGACCGGTAGTGTAGTAACACTCCACCACCTCGGGAATCTTTTCCAGCTCTTTCACCACAAAATCGAACGTTGAAGGAGAAGTGAGAAAAATCCCCACATAGGCACATGTCTCGAAGCCAATCTTTTCCGCATCCACGATAAACTCCGATCCTTTCACCACGCCAAGTTGTATGAGTTTCTGCACCCGCTGGTGAATTGCCGCTCCAGAGACACCGCATTCGCGGGCCACCTCCAGAAAGGGTATGCGTGCGTTGTCGATGATCATTCGCAAAATCTTCTCATCCAACTCATCCAGTTCATGTTGTGCCATAGTGTAAGTTTTAATCTGTCAGTAAAATAGGTTGTTTTATGCAAAAATAGTAAAATATTCGGATCTCTGAACATCAACTCAATCAAATCACTCCATTTTTAAGCATTTTAAAGCTATGGCAGCAGGCAGTCCGGTGGCTGTGCGCAGCGCCTCCTCGTCGATGAGGAAGCTACCGGAGTGGAGGGCTCCTGATCTTTTGTTTGTTGTCGACACCCCGAAACGGTAATAGCAGCAAGGGTATTGTTGGGTGAAGAAGCCGAAGTCGTCGGCTGTCATCCGTCGCGGGTATTCCCCCACCCGCTCAGCGCCCAGCCATTCAGCCGCCGCAACTTTGACCTCCCGGGTGATCGTCTCGTCACTGATCACGCAGGGATACCCCTCCGGCAGCACTGCCTCACACCGGCAGCCATAGGCTGCTGCAGTGTCGGAAGCGATTTGCGGGATCAACCCAAGCATCTTACGCCGCTCCTCCTCGTTCATGCAGCGCAGGGAGCCGGCGAGTGTCACCTCCGGTGGGATCACGTTGGTGGCACCGGCAGCAATGAAACGCCCAAAGGAGAGTACGATGGGATGGAAGGGATTGCTCCTGCGACTGGCCAGCTGCTGCATGGCCACCACGATTTGCGAGGCGGCCAGTACGGTGTCGTTCAGCTCGTGCGGGAGGGCGCCATGTCCCCCCTGCCCCTTCACGGTGAGGTGCACCTCGTCGGCCGAGGCCATCACCGTACCGCTCTGAAAGGCCACCTGACCCGCAGGCAGGTCAATGTAGGCGTGCTGTTTGACGATCATGCGGGGTGTCTGCTCCCCGAAGAGATTGTCGCGCAACATCAGGTTGGCCCCCCCGGGCGATTGCTCCTCACCCGGCTGGAAGACAAAGAGCAGCGTGCCGGCAAAATGGCCGCGCAGCGAGTGGAGCATCTTCACCGCTCCCATCAGTGCAGCCGACTGAGCATCATGGCCGCAGGCATGCATCACCCCCTCGTTCAGCGACCGGTAAGGGACATCGTTCTCCTCCTGCACCGGCAGCGCATCCATGTCGGCCACGAAGGCGATGCAGTTCTCCGACAACTCCTTCTCCCCCTTCACCTCAACCACGATGCCGTAGCCGCCAATGCCGCTCCGGTAGGAGATCCCCTCCTTTTGCAGGAAGGCGGCGATGTATGCAGCCGTCTCCTGCTCCCGGTAGGAGAGCTCGGGATGGCTGTGGAGGTGGCGGTAGTGTCCAACTACCTCCGGGAAGAGTTGCTCCGTCAGGAGACGGATCTGCTGCAGGAGGTCCATCAGTGCAGGTTGTGGATCACCAG
>ERZ795048.124-NODE-124-length-82129-cov-8.690694_pt1 | contig 82129 bp, 84 predicted proteins | sample MGYA00375132_ERZ795048 | MGnify/ENA primary metagenome ERZ795048 (study PRJEB30177, sample SAMN05720225) | activated sludge metagenome | isolation source: Anaerobic digester | place: Hong Kong | collected 2014-12-17 ...
ACAGGGAATTCCCGCTTGCTTCAAAGGACAGAAAAAAGCAGCTCCTCGTAGGTGCCGCCATATCGACAAAAGACGAATCAAAAGAAAGGCTTGCGGCACTTCACGAGGCCGGTGTTGATGTTGTTATTATAGACTCGGCCCAGGGAAACTCTGTGTATCAGGTTGAGATGATTAAATATATAAAATCAAAATTCCCGGAAATTGATGTTATTGGCGGTAATGTTGTTACTGAAGACCAGTGTAAAACACTTATAAAAGCAGGAGCTGATGCCCTGAGAATAGGGATGGGGCCCGGTTCAATCTGCACGACACAGACAACAATGGCTGTGGGGAGGCCGCAGGCCACAGCTGTTTACAGAACAGCCCGCTACTCAAATAAGCAGGGAATTCCTGTCATAGCTGACGGCGGAATAGCAAATATAGGCCATATATCCAAGGCCCTGGCGCTTGGCGCTTCAACAGCAATGATGGGCTCCATGTTCGCCGGTACCAATGAAGCCCCGGGTGAATATTTCTATGAAAACGGCGTGCGCCTTAAAAAATACAGGGGCATGGGCTCTCTTGAGGCAATGGAGGCAGGCGGAACAAACAGGTATTTCGCTGAAGATTCCAAGGTAATAGTGGCTCAGGGTGTTTCAGGCGCTGTAATGGATAAAGGCTCTCTAAACGATTATATCCCGTATCTGCTCCAGGGTCTAAAACACTCCTTCCAGGATATCGGGATAAGAGACATGGAGGAACTTCACTCCTCCCTTGATTCAGGCAATATCAGGTTCGAAATACGCTCCCCCATGGCCCAGAGGGAGGGGCATGTTCATGACATGTATTCATATAAAGAACCCAAATATATGTAATTTTTAATAAACGATTAAACCTTAAAAGTTTATTCAACCCGCATAAAACAGGGGATAGGCGTTCATCCAGTCCCCTGTAACGCACCACCTCCCGGTTTAAAAAAACCGTCCTGCACAGCTATCTTCAATTGGCATAATAAAAAAAAAAGTCTTGAATATTGTTCACGAACTTTTATATTTAACAATGTTATTATTCAAAAATAAATAAAAAGTGACTGAGCTATGAAATCAAGAGTCAGCTTTTCTGAAAACAGCATTAATGTTAAAACACCGATCCTTGCGCTCTTTACCCTTTCCAGCACAGGGGCTATTATGCTTGCCGCAGGTGTTTACATTCTTCATGATATCCGTTTTATAGATCACCTGCTGATTGGATTCGGAATTATCTTTCTCTTCGGAGGGCTATTCCTCTTATTCAACACCAAATATTACAAGATACATATCAACGAGGAACCGGGCTACCTGAGCCTCGTTGAATCAACAGGATGGGACATCTCCCCTCTTAAAATCCCTTTTAAATATTTTAACGAAATAGTTATCCAGTATCTCATCAACAGGGAAAAACCTGAATATGAAGTAATGCTTAAAAACAGGTACGGCTCACTCATGCTTGTGGCCAGAATCTACAGCGAAGAGGGCGCTAAATCTTTTGCCGACAGGTTTGAAAAGACTATGGGCCTGAAGGTCACCATGAACAGCGTAATCCCCTCAGATCTGGTTGACAGGCGCCACCCTTTCAGCCCTTACGCAATTGTACTTCCGGACAATTCAACAATAAAGACCTTGGAAAAACGGGACTCCGCGGAGATGATATGGAAAGTAAGATATAACCCTATTCAGATTGCCTTCATGTTCTGCATATACTACGGGTTTTTTCATATTATAAATTTCTCAGCTGTCCCGGCAGGAGAGATAAGCCCCCTTGCTGTGACTGTTATATATACATTACTCGGGGTACTGCTCTCTTTACTGATAACCGTAATTCTTGCGATTTTTTTCGGAACTTACCATTATATCTCCGGCAAGGAGTCAATCCGTTATTTTCATAAAATTTTCGGAAGAAAATACGGGGAGATGGAGATGAAAAAAAAGGACATAGCCCTGGTGAGAAGCTCCATCGATCTCGGTACAGAAGAGATCCTTGTTGTGAGCAAACAGGGTGTATCCTCTCTGAATAATCTGATAAAAAAATTCGATCTCAGCGAGTCCAATTTCAAGAACATGGTTGATATTTCAGATCTGAAAGCCTTCAAGGATGAGATGATCAGGCTCAATGTCGGCAATATGAAACTCGCCGAAAAGCTTTTCATTGAGCAGTTTGTCATGAAAAACCTTTAAATTAATTCTTACAGGCTAATCCTTCACTCCGGAAGAGCATCCCGGAGGGATCTCCATTATATTATTTTACGGTCAGGACAATAATGATAGGAAAACTTACAGGTGTTATTGAAGACCTCAAACCGACTGAGGTTATAATAGATGTTAATGGTATAGGTTTTGAACTGACAATCCCCTTCTCCACGTATGAAAAAATTCAGGGAGAGCAAGAAACCTCTCTCCTTGTCCATACCCTGCATAAAGAGGACCAGTTCAGACTTTTCGGCTTCTTTACAAAAATTGAGAAAGACATTTTCAGGTCGCTCATAGCAGTTAACGGCATAGGCCCCTCTATGGCCATTTCGCTCCTTTCAGGCATGACACCTGAAATGCTTATAGATTCACTGAAAACCGGAAATACAGCTGCTCTTACAAGAATACCGGGAATAGGAAAAACAAAGGCTGAAAAACTTGTCTTTGATCTCAAAAGAAAGCTCCCTCAGCTTGAACGTATTTCCGGCCCGGTACCAGTTTCCTCATCTCACAGAATTGACGCCATTGAAGCTCTTACGGCACTCGGTTTTGATGAAGCAAAAGCATCGGTATGCATAGACGACATATTAAAATCTTCTGAAGCCCCCCCTCTGGAGGCGCTAATCAAGGAGGCCCTGAAACTTCTGGCGTGATATTTTTTTATTTGACAGATAATAAGTGCTGATCAGATAGTCTTTTAATTACAGCTGACGTCTTATCAAGAGCGGCGGAGGGACTGGCCCGTTGAAGCCGCGGCAACCACTTACAGATGTAAGCAGGTGCTAATTCCAGCGGATTGCTGCCTTATCAGGCTGCATCCGGAAGATGAGGCAGCAGGTTTCGGACAAAAACCGCTGTCTTTTCTGAAAGCGGTTTTTTTATGAAAAAAAAAGAGAATGAAACTGAAAATATAACCCCCTGGATCGTGAAAACCGGGTACTTCACTTTCTGTGAACCACCGGAGTTTATGACACTGATAAACGGAAGAAAGCTCGGTCCCGTTACACTGGCGTATGAAACATACGGCACACTCAATGAGACTAAAAGCAACGCAATCCTCATTCTTCACGCACTTTCCGGAAGCGCCCATGCTGCCGGCTATCATTCAGCAAACGACAAAAATCCCGGGTGGTGGGATTCATATATAGGTCCGGGTAAAGCTTTTGATACTGACAAATATTTCATTATATGCTCAAATGTTATAGGAGGATGTTCCGGGTCAACCGGGCCAGCCTCTTTAAATCCTGAAACCGGTGAGCCCTATGCCCTCACTTTCCCCATGGTTACAGTTGCAGACATGGTAAACGCGCAAAAGCGTCTGATAGATCACCTGGGCATAAAAAAACTCCTCTCAGTAGCCGGAGGTTCAATGGGGGGGATGCAGGCGCTTCAGTGGACTATTTCATATCCTGACATGGTTGAATCATGCATAGCAATCGCGACCTCCGCCTCACTTTCTGCACAGGGTATAGCCCTGAACGAGGTGGGCAGGCAGGCCATTTTCAATGACCCCAGGTGGAACAACGGAAACTACTCCGGCTCATCTTTCCCGAAAGCGGGACTTTCCCTGGCAAGAATGATAGGACACATAACATACCTCTCTGAACAGCATATGCACGAAAAGTTTGGGAGAAAATTCCAGGACTCAACCAATCCGAAAGGAGACATGAACCCTGAATTTATGGTTGAATCATACCTCAAGCATCAGGGTGTAAAATTTGTTGAAAGGTTTGACGCCAACTCCTACATATACATAACCAGGGCTATTGATCATTTCGATCTGAGGGCCGATTACGGAGGGAGCCTCACAGCGGCATTTGAAAATGTAAGCGCTAATTATCTTGTTATAAGCTTTACAACAGACTGGCTCTACCCGAGCAGCAATTCAAAGGAGATAGTAAGGGCCCTGAGAGTAAACGGGAAAAATATTAATTATACTGATATTGATACTGATAACGGCCATGACGCATTTCTCCTCCCTAATGAACTTATGGAGAAAAATATCAGAAACTTTTTAAGGAGCGAACTCCGCAAGAGCGGCATATAAATGGAAGAGTTTGGAATAGGATACGATCTTGTTATCAGTGAAATCCCGGAAGGCGTAAGAGTCCTTGACCTGGGGTGCGGAGACGGTACACTCCTTACCCTCCTTCAGGAAAAAAAGGGAGTAAGGGGATTCGGAGTTGAAATTTCTGAGGAGGGTGTAAGTCTCTGTGTCGAAAAAGGGATATACTGCTACCAGGCTGACATCGACGAAGGACTGAGCGATTATAGGGACAATTCATTCGATTATGTTATACTGAACCAGACCATCCAGAACACAAAGAGGCCGGATTATGTAATTCGTGAAGTTTTGCGGATAGGGAAGAAGGCCATTATAAGTTTCCCGAACTTCGGTTACTACCGCACAAGAGCATTCCTGATGTTCAGGGGGACAATGCCCGTAAACGATCTTCTCCCATACCAGTGGTACGATTCTCCTAATATCCACCTCCTTACAATTAAAGATATGACAGAAATGACATCCGAATTTTCATTCAAAATACTCTCTGAAAAACATTTCTCTGTTACACGGGGAGGGAAATCAAAAGTAATCAACCACATCCCGAACCTGCTTGCCCAGTACGGATTATTCGTAATTGAATCAATTGATAATTGACTTGATCTGTTTTTTTCTTTAACTTTACACAAGATAATGTTAAACCTTATATAATTAAACCGGCCCTGCGTTTTTTCATATTTCATTCCGGAGAAACAGGCCAGATCTATTTCAATTATAAATAATTCAAATAAATGGAGAAAATAATGGAAGAGAGAAATACCACTGAGGAAATAATTAAAAGACATGTTATATTCGCCATGACTGCGGGCGCAATACCACTCCCCATCGCTGACCTTGTTGCTGTTTCGGCAATTCAATACGACCTGATAAGGCAGCTTGCGGAAAATTACGGTGTCGATTATGACTCAAACAAGGGGAAAACACTGGCATCCTCTCTCATGGGGGCTGCTGTTGCGAGGATCGGATCAAGTATTATAAAGGCCCTTCCCGGTATCGGCACACTTCTGGGAATAGGCTCCCAGGTGATAACTGCGGGTGCAACGACCTATGCCATGGGAAAAATTCTTGAATCCCATTTTTCAGGTAAAGGGACAATTGACAGTTTTAACATCGAAAGGGTAAAGGCCGAGTATAATGAACTTCTCGGCAAAGGGAAGGAGTATGCCAGAAGCCTTAAGAAAAATTTCAGCAAAGAGGATGTTTTTGAGACAATTGAGAAACTCAACCAGCTGAAGGAATCGGGGGCCATCTCCGAGGAGGAATTTCAAAAGACCAAGGAGCGGCTCCTGAAAAAAGTGGGCTGATAATTTATATTGAAGGATTGCTGAAAATCAGTAATCCTTCAAAGTCTCCTGTATCCCTTTATGAATCTCGTACCAGAACTCAAGTGCGGCATCATGCCTGTTATTTTCAAATTCCGCGATCCACTTGTCAAGTTCAGGGTCTTTGACTCCGTCAACGTCTCTTTTCCTTATGAGAAATTTATAGACAAAATCAATATTCCTTTCACTCTCCCAGAAAGCGGATGAGTTACGGCTGTTTATCCTTGCAGCGGCACGTGAGATCTTTTTCAGATATTCATCCTTCATCCCGAAAAGGGACTCCATAACTTCAGGGATCATCTCCTCCGCCCATTTTCTGTGGAACCTGCAGGTACCCATGTTATCAATAATCAGTTCCTTTTTGAACCTTTCAGCGTCCTGCCTCCCCAGTTCCCTTGGCGGGTAAAAATCATCCCCGTAATACATGAAGTATTTACCCATTATGGCCATGGGGGAGAGGGCCCCCGGGGTCCAGTACTGGTTGGGAACCATCCAGCCATTCCTTGCAAAACCTATGCATACGAACCTGTCCATGATCTCCTGCCCTTTAGTCCCGGCAAGTCTTCTGGCAAGCTTCCTTGCTCCTGCCTGAAGGTCCATCATCCCCCTTTTCTGAATTATCGAATCAAGAATCTCGCAGCCTATATCAGCGTTATTCATCGAATCTTTCACAACATCAAAATTATCCGGATCAAAATTCGATTTCATTCCCGCAGGAATACCAAGGTCCTCACAGGTCACAAGCCCGTCAGCAAGACAGTCAAGCATCCATGCCACAACACCCCCTGCGGATATCGCGTCAAAGCCGTAAGTGTCACAATGATGGTTCAGCTTCTCTGCAGCCCTCTGGTCAAATATCCCTGACAGCGGCCCCATTGTCTGGTAAGGCTCATAATCCTTCTTGTATATATCGTTCATTTTCTTGCAGACAGCGACACAGGGCTCACCGCATGTTGTCTGTTTCTTGGGCTCTATTGTCTCTTCGTTAAACTGTTTAAGATAGTGGTTCCGCACGAACTTTTCATGCACCTCGAGCCTTTTCTCCTCGCTCCAGTACATGCTTCGGTAGTTAAAGGAAAGCATTTTCCCGCCAAGGGTAGCGTAATTTACTCCGAAAGTCCCCCCTGTACCGACATTGGGCTCAAACCTGTATTTTGCGGTTGCCTCAAGATCCTTTGCCGCGAGTTTCTTGTTATACTTGTCAACAAACCACTCGTCAGCGACTTTCCTGTCCCTGAAGTCCTCGTCAATAAAAGTTCCTCCATAGATAACCGCAACTATGCCGTGCTCCTGCAGCATCTTGGAACCGAAACCGCCCCGGCCCGCCCATGTATCAACAAAAGATATCTCGTTCTTTTTAATGGGCATCGACGCTACAGCACCTATCGCGCTCACTGCAGCGGCCGGGCCTGTAACAAGAATGCGTGGATCATTATTATAATATTTCCCGAACCTTTCATAAACGTAATCTGTAAGAGAATAGATCCCGCCCCGTCCGGAATTCCAGATCTTTCCTATATCTACAGGGTGAACAGCCAGCTGAATCTCCTCACCATGAATCCTGTTAAGGTAGAGAACCGAGGGCATTGGGGCCTTATTGGTAATTGAAAGCATGTCTATACCGAGATTATTAAAAACGAGTCCCGCGCCTCCCATAGTAGAAACATAAAACCCGGCCCATCCCGGTGAGAACCCTGTAAATATAAGCCTGTTTGAACCGGGAAATATCGATCCCGCCAGAAGGCCTGCCCCTATATTGAGGCTTGAAAATCTTCGTGAAAGATGAAGGCCGAGATCAACGGGGCCGAAATAATCACCCACCTTGTACCTGTTTATTCTATAGAAACCGTTGCTCACATCGACCAGCAGTGTTTTCAGATAAGTATTCATATCAATTCCTGAACTCCCTCTTCATTATATATATTATCCAAAATAAATTAATAACCTCCACACGAAAAATCAACCAGATTATACCTGCATCTCCTTAATTGAAGAAATTAATTACCGATGAATTGCCTGAATTGACATATTATTTTTAAAATTCTATTAATCAATAAACCCGCTTCAGCAGCGGGATTATTGATTGCAGAGGGTCTATCCTGTTTCCAGCAGTTAACTATGACTCATCTTCAGCAAGAGTGATAAGCCAGTCCTCTTCAGAAAGGGAGAATTCCGTATCTTTTGAAGGATTAACATATATTCCGAAATGCCTGTTAAGGTCCCTCTCCTCCGCCTTAAGGCGCACGCCGAAACAGGTTTCATTTCTTTTTATCGCTGCAGCGCAAAGCTCCCCGAATGTTATCTTTTCAGGTATGTTCGCAAGGAACCTTGACACAGGTTTCACGTAGACCTCACTCCCCTCCTCGCTGAAAAGATCATCGTATATGGCAAGCACATCCGGCTCCTCTGACACCTGTGAATATACTTTAGAAACGAACTGGTTGGATATAAGGAAATCCTTCACGCCCGCCTCCTGGATGACCTCAATGTTCTCCGAATCCGCCACCTCTGTAATCAGCTGCGTACTGACCTCCTTCCTGACCGATGTTTTAAAGTAATGCCTGAACTGAAGGAGAGTGGCTATTGTCTCAGAGTCCCTCAATTCGGAATTCCCTCCGTCACCTGAAAGGATGATAACGTTGTTATACTGCTCGGGTTTGAGTTTTGCCACAGTACCGGGAGAGTGTATATTCCCCACCATGAGCCGCATCTTTATCCCGGAATTTTTCTTCTGGATAGCAGCAAACTGCTTCTTCATCTCCTCACTGATTTCCGGTACAACAACATCTATCTTTGACCCCCTGGCCAGGTAGTTATTGTACTCTGTAAGTATTGTGGGGGTTTTTCCGCTCCATCCGATAATCATCTGGCTTTCCACCGTTTTCGGCTGGGGAGCAGCACTTTTACTTTCAGGCGCGGTCACTGCAACAGGCTCTTTCAGAAACCTTATCACAGAATCATCTTCCGCGAGGACCACCACCTCGTCATCTCCGCATACTGTTTCAGGCAGCGGGTTGAGCTTTATCGTGCCGTCACTCATCCTGAGACCCATAACTGAACTGTCGCTGAACCTGAAAAGAAGCTCGGAATATTTCAGTCCCGAGATCCCCCCTTCAGGCCTGTAGAAATAAAACTCGCACCCCTCGAACCCCACAAGATTGTCGTAAACCTGTGCAAGTCCCGAAACCCTTGAGGTCTGCACCATAAGCTTGGCCAGTATTGAATGTTCATCTATAAGTGATATATTATCAGGGGATATGCTCTCAGCCAGGTTCCTCATGTTCCATGAATGAAGTTCAGCTATAACAGGAGGGGCGTTCTCCTCACCTGTACATGAGATAAGGGCAAGTATCGTTTTCAGCACCCTGGCATCGGAAAGGGACTTCTCCTCGTCAGAGGCGTCCACCTGAGAATCATTAAGTATGACCACGGATTTCGCGCCGGATGCCCCGACCCGGCGGAGCATATGTATACTCGAAGTTGAACCTGAACGGGTTATTATCCTGGTATTTTTCATATTATCTATACGTTCGCGGAAAAAATCGTCCATTTCATCCTTCTCCATCTCCGCAAGAACAACAACTGCCGGATTTTTTTCCGATTCATTGGCAATGATAAGTTCCCTTATTATCTCCAGTACCCGGTCTCCGAAACCCAGGATCAGGGTGTGCCCTTTTTCAACGACCCTGCTCTTACCCTTGCGAAGCTCCTCCAGCTTTGCCTCAAACTGGCTTGTTATAAAAGCAACTAAACTTGAAAAAAGTATCAGTCCCAAGAAGACCGTTACTATACCTGTTATCTTATTTAAAAAATTGCCGTCAGTGTCTTCAGCTATGGCCCCCGCGTCTGAAATCTGGAGAAACTCAATCCAGAGCTTGTCAAAAAAACCGGTCAGGCTTTCCTGCGGTGCTATCATATTTACAACAAGCCTGACTATCGCCATAACAACAAAGGCGCCGACAAAAAGGAGCATAAGTGCTGCAAAAACAGAAAAACCCCCTTTAGACATAAAATTATCAAACCTGTATTGAAGCTTCGCTTTCAGGTTCAGTTCGTGATCATCCATTGATCCACCCCTTGTAATTATTAATTATAACGGCCTGAGAATACCGGCATAGAATTGTATTAAATCTACTGAAAATTTCCGGATAGTCAAATTTCAATAACCGCTCACTGCTGATATTTATTGACTGAAAAAAAAAGTTTTTCAATTATTTTTTTCCGGTCTCTGCCGGATTGAAGCAGGATGCAAAAAACTACACATCAAATACAGATTCAGCAATATATGTTTCATTCTCAATGTAAAACTTCAGCCCGTGCATGGTCACTCCTTTCACATCCACCCTGAACCTGTGCCTGTCCATGTCTATCCTCTCACCGGCCAGTGTAAAAAGGCACCTGTAATCCCCCGGGCTCCCTGTAACTCTGATTTTTTCAGGGAGGAGGAGTAGACCTTCCGCGTCCTTGAAAAAAAGTATTTCATTGAGAAACTCAAAATAAAGGAGTTCCAGGCTCTCCCCTTTAATCTCACCGCTCTTTTTTACAACAGGAGAAATCTCCCCCCGGTTTTCCACCATTTCTGAAAGGAGCGCGCTGCCTCCCTTAATGAAAACCTCTTCAGGGGTATCGCCTTTTACCCTTACCGCGACATCGGCAAAGGTTATATCCTCAATCAGTTCATAATCCATTCTAACCCTTTATATTGCCCAGGGGTGTAAGTTTAGCCACAACCCTGCCGAGTCCGCTTTTTTCCGCTGAAGCCACAACCTCATCCACGTCCTTGTAGGCCCCTCCCGCCTCTTCGGCAAGCCCTGAGTATGAAGCTGTGCGTATGTAGATCCCCCGGGACTCCATGCTTCTCTGAAGTTCACGCCCGTTGAATCTGCTCTTTGCCTGGTGGCGCGACATCACCCTTCCGCTGCCGTGGACTGTTGTAAAAAAAGTCCTCTCAGCCGACTCTGTTCCGCACATGATATAAGACCCGGATTCCATGCTCCCCCCTATAAGAACAGGCTGCCCGGCCTGCCGGTACTTTTCAGGGATATCTTTACTCCCCGGGGGGAAGGCCCTTGTGGCCCCCTTTCTGTGTATCAGCACCTCTTTCATTGCGCCGTCTATTCTGTGCTTCTCAAGCTTTGCCGTGTTGTGGCATACGTCGTATACTGTTTCAACCCGCAGCCCCTTTTTGCTACCGAAAATATCGAAAAGTATCTCTTTCACCCTGTGCTTTATAAGCTGCCTGTTCAGGAAAGCAATATTTATCGCGCAGTTCATAGCGCTGAAATACATCTGCCCCTCCTCTGAATGAAAGGGAGCACAGGCAAGTTCCCTGTCAGGGAGTGTATACCCGAAACTGTTCTGCAGAGAAGAAAAACTGCGGAGATAATCTGTTGCTATCTGATGCCCGAATCCCCTGCTGCCGGTATGTATCATTATCACGATGGAGTTTTCTCCCTCAATACCGAAAAGGGCGGCTGTTTCTCTGTCGTATATATTTCCTTTACGAGCCACCTGTATCTCAAGGTAATGGTTTCCAGATCCGAGAGAGCCCACCTGGTGGGCGCCCCGTTCCCTTGCCTTCTTTGATACGCTGGCAGGGTCGGCCCCTGATATCTTACCGTTCTCCTCACAGCAGTCGAAATCTGACTTTTCGCCATACCCGTTTTTTATCGCCCACTCAACTCCCCCGATCATGGCTTCATCAAATTTTCCCGGTGAAAGAGAGACAATGCCATGAGAGCCGACACCGGAGGGGACTCCCCTGAAAAGAGCGTCAACCAGCTCCTTCATTTTCGGGTGCACCTCATCATAGGTAAGGTTTGTTGAGAGGAGCCTTACACCGCAATTTATATCAAAGCCGATACCCCCGGGTGATATGACCCCGACATCAGGGTCTATTGCCGCCACTCCTCCTATGGGGAAGCCGTAACCTGAATGCCCGTCAGGCATACAGGCAGCCTCACCTATAATACCTGGAAGGGTTGCCACATTTGTAATCTGGGTAAACACTGCCTCATCCATATCATTAAGGAGGGATTCGGATGCATAGATTCTTGCAGGAACATTCATCCCCTTTTTCGCGCCCGCCGGAATCTCAAAAGTATAATCATCTATTTTTTTTACAAGGTCACTTCTCATAACGTTACTTCCGTTCCTGACTTTAATATCTGACCAGCAAGATTATCAATCAATAATAATCCTGTTTCTGCCGCTCTCCTTGGCAGCATACAGCCTCCTGTCAGCAATTTCCAGCAGGCACATACCTATATTGTCGGCACCAATTGCTTCCGTAACATCCGCAATGCCGCAGCTGAACGTGATATGTATATTTTTATCTTTATCAATTTCTGTAACAGCCAGGAGTTCAGCTGTCCTCTTTACAATACTCAGCGCCTCCTCCTTTGTGACACCGTTTATAAGGAATATAAACTCCTCCCCGCCATACCGGGCAATTATATCATAATCCCTGAGAGAGTTGGTCAGCAAATCAACAAAACGCTTAAGCGTAACATCTCCCGCAAGGTGGCCCCAGGTATCATTTACTTTTTTAAAATGATCTATATCCGCAATTCCCAGGGAAAAGTTTATGTTTTCCCGTTTTGCTTTTTTTAACATCATGGTCAGATGTTCCATAAAGAACTCCCTGTTATAAATCCCTGTCAGGCTGTCCCTTGTGGCCTTCTGATAGAGTTCATTGCTCCTCTCCCTGTTTTTAAGAACCCTCTTTACCCTTGCCTGCAGCTCTGATGAGTCAAAGGGCTTTTTTATATAATCGTCCCCTCCGCATTCAAACCCCGCTGCAACGGTGCTACCCGAATCAAGTGAGCTTATAAATATTATAGGTATGTCCCTGTACTTTATATCATCTTTAAGATTCTGTGCTATTGAAAGGCCATCAGATCCGGGCATCATAATATCAAGAAGAATAACATCAGGTATACCCTCTTTGAGAAGGTCATAGAGCTCACTGCTGCTTGATGCTGAATCAACATTATAATCTGAAAGGATCGCTTCAAGCAGCCGGGTATTCACCTGTTCATCATCTACAACAAATATTTTATAGTCTTTCAATGCCCCATCCACAAAGAGATTAAACCGGTATCCGGTATTATTAAAACACTTAGATGAATTATTTAATACTGTCATATAAGAATAAGAAGAAGGGGAAAGTTTTTCAACAATTTTAGACAGATTCACCACTGATGTCCAGGCCGGCTTAATTTAACGTTACAGGTTTTCTTCAACGAGAAGGTGATGAAAGTGCTGCGGAAAATCAATAGATCATTGAAACTACTTTTATAAGCAGAAATACCTCTTTACCACGCTCAAATCCCAGGCGCACAGCGGAAGCCTTTGAAACCTGCGCAACCAGCGGAGAGCCTATATCACAATGCAGCAGAAGACTGTGCCCCTTTGTCTCTTCCATTTCACTTATCACACCCTTAAAAATATTGGTTGTACTGATGTTTTCAGGCCTGACAAGGGAGACCGCTACATCAACAGCCTTAATGGCAATCCTTAAATTCTGTTCACAAGGGGGTTCTTCGGCGAGGATTCGTATCATCCCTCCGCTAAATTTTGCCGTAATAACCCCGAACTCCCGATCAAAACTTTTTATAATGCAGTCCAGAACTGATACATAATCACCATTGGCCTCATAGAGACCAAGACCTTTATATTCACCTTCAGGCTTACCGCTGCTTTTAACCCGTCCCTTTTCAATCCGTATCAGCCTGTCGCTTAGCCGGAGTATTTCCCGTATTGAATGGGTAACGTAAAATATCGGTATTCCAAACTGTTCAGGCAGCCTGTCTATATGGGAAAGGAGCTCCTCCCTCCTTTCCTGATCAAGGGACGCAAGGGGTTCATCCATGAGAAGGACCTGTGGACGCATAAGCAGTGCCCGGCCAATAGCCACACGCTGTTTCTCCCCGCCGGAAAGTTTACCCGGCATCCTGTGAAGAAGATGTTCAATGCCCAGAAGGGATACTGTTTCATCAAGCATGGAGTGATCGCTGTGCTTCCCGTATAAAAGGTTTGATCGCACGTTCATGTGAGGGAAGAGCCGCCCGTCCTGAAAAACATAGCCGCACCTGCGCTGCTGAACCGGGCAGTTGATTTTTTTTCCAGAATCAAAAAGAAACCTGTCTTTAACAAAAATACGCCCCTCATCAGGAGTCAGAAGGCCGGAGATCATATTTATTATCGTGGTCTTCCCTGAACCGGATGGGCCCGCAAGTACCGTAATACCCATACTATCGGATGAAAACTCAACATCAATATCAAATGACCCTAATTTTTTTTTAAGTTTCACATCGATCATTTTTTCATCCTCACAGCCGCCCTCCTGGCTATTACTTCTGAAGCAGCAAGCGCGGCAACGGAAATGACTATGGAAACAGCGCAAAGACGCGCCGCCATCATCTCTCCCCCGGGTGTCTGAGTGTACGAATAAAGGGCAAGCGGAAGTGTCTGTGTTTCACCGGGAATGTTTGATACAAAGGTTATGGTGGCGCCGAACTCCCCCAGACTGCGGGCGAATCCCAGCATCCCTCCCGATATAATTCCAGGCACAGAAAGGGGAAGAGTCACAGTCATGAATACGCGAAAACGCCCGGCACCGAGCGTCCTCGCCGCGTTCTCCAGTCCCCTGTCAACAGCCTCAATGGATATACGTATTGCACGAACCATAAGAGGAAAACTCATGACCAGCGACGCCAGAACAGCACCTTTCCAGTTGAAAGCCAGTTTAATCCCCAGGACCTCCAGGACCCCTCCCACAGGCGCATATCGGCCGAATAGTATAATCAGGATAAAACCGGTCACAACCGGTGGAACGACAAGGGGAAGATGGACAAGAGCATCAAGAAGCGCTTTACCCCTGAAGTTGAAGCGGGCCAGTATATATGAACAGGCTATTGCAGGTATAATTCCCATTAAAACAGCCCATACTGCAACCTCAACACTCAGGCGGATCGCGTCCAGTTCTTCCCCGGAAAAAATCATTTCACTTCAAAACCGTATTTTTTCAGGATATCTTTTGCTTCTGCTGTTTTCAGATACTCCAGAAATGACTGCGCATCACCTTTGTTTTTCCCTTTAAGGGCGCAAACCGGATAAGCTATAGGTTTATGTGAACCCTCAGGGAAAGTATAAACGACATTTATCTTTTGAGATGTCAATGCATCGGTTTTGTACACTATCCCGTAATCAGCCTGTGATGTTTCAACAGAATTCAATGTCTTCCTCACGTCAGGATAAAACGCCAGTTTCTTTTTTGAAGAGAGCTTGTCCCATACTTTAAAGTGTTCCAGCGCCTCCTGCCCATACTTGCCGGCCGGGACATGGGAGGGTTCACCCATCGCTATATGGCCGTCCCCGGAAATTTCCGCAAGCTGCTCTGGAGAATTCAGGCCGGCCTTTGCCTTCTGTGAGGCGATTATAACCAGAGAATTTTTCGCAAGAATGAAATCTGATTTTTCCTCAACAAGGTTCTTTTCTTCAAGATGTTTAAACCATTTCATGTTGGCCGAAATATAGACATCCGCTTCAGCTCCGGCTTCAATCTGTTTGGCCAGACTTCCGCTTGAAGCAAAGCTTATTTTAATATCAGCTTTTGCCTTCCCTGTTTTTTTATAAGATTCAACGAGTTCAGTAGTAGCATCAGTAGTTGAAGCAGCAGCATAAATATAAATCTTTTCAGAGCTCCCGGACTTACAGCCGCTCATAAATGCCACTGTACATACAATAAAACTTAAAATAATTATTGAATAAAAACTTTTAGACATTAAACTTTTCATATCAGCTCCTTAAATTAATCTGCCCTGCAAGGTAACACAAAATTATATCACTTTTACCAACTGTCAATATGTTTTTATAGACACATTAACTTTGCACATAAAAATGTTAATTTTATTTAATCTTTTTCAGACACTGAAAAATCATCAGCCTCATCAAAAAGGATACAAATCCTATTATAAAAAAAATTTATAATATCAGACGATTACTTTTATGTTAATTTTAACAATTAAAATTCCTTCAGGGCCTTTTTTTGAAGAACATATTTTTTTTATTTGTCTTTTATTTATCAGATTATAGATTTAAAAAAAATTTTATGAGAAAGATATGCTTGAAGTAAAAACTGTAGATGAAGTCTTTGCAATAATACAAAATGAATTTTCAGGATATCCCCTTAATACCGGGCTAATTCCGGTTACTGAAGCGCCGGGAAGAATTCTGGCGGAGGATATAATATCCCCGGAGAACGTCCCGCCATTTACAAGGTCATCAGTTGACGGCTACGCCGTTTTTGCATCAGATACATTCGGGGCAACTGAAAGCATGCCTGTCCAGCTGCTGAAATCTGTCCCGATCAGGATGGGAGTTACTCCGGAATATCCGCTGAAGAGAGGAGAAGCATCCTACATCCCCACGGGGGGTGAACTGCCTCAAAACGCCGACGCGGTCGTAATGGTGGAATACATAGAAGATAATGACGATGAATTTGTTTATATCAATAAATCCGTCGCTCCGGGCAACAATGTTGTCCTCACAGGAGATGACGTTAAAGCAGGCAGCATAATATTCAGTTCGGGCAGGAAACTTAAAACAACTGATATCGGGGTGCTGGCATCTGTAGGCGTCCACGAAGTTAAAGTAAAAAGAAAACTGAAGGTCGGAATTATTGCAACAGGTGATGAAATAATTCCGATCAATGAAAAACCGGTTCAGGCCCAGGTGAGAGACATCAACTCGCATGTTCTTTACGCTGCATTGAAAGAGTATAACGCTGAACCAATAATGTATGGAATTATTGAAGACAGTTATGGCAGAATAAAAGAGGTGACTGAAAAGGCCCTTGAAGAATGCGATCTCCTCTGTATCTCGGGAGGGAGTTCCGCAGGTGAAAAGGATGAAACTGCTAAAATTATAGATTCTCTGGGCGCTCCCGGAGTATTTGTTCACGGCATCGCCGTAAAACCGGGCAAGCCGACAATAATCGGCAAAGCGGGCAACAAACCGGTTATCGGACTGCCGGGGCATCCCGCATCCGCTTTTATGATCTACTCCGTATTTGTTACAAAGATTATTGATACAATGAATTCCGCTCTGCATGACTCCGGAAAATTTATTACTGCTGAACTCTCCCTGAACTATCCTTCAAATACAGGGAGAGAGGAGTTTGTACCTGTAAAAATATTTTATGAAAACGGAAAAAATATAGCGTCCCCTGTTCCCGGAAAATCAGGGCAGATTAAAATGCTCTCTGACGCGGACGGATATATTCATATTAAGCGCGGGACAGAGGGACTGATGGCAAAACATACTGTTGAAGTAATTTTATTTTAAAATGAAGAGTTATATATATGGCATTTACATACCTTGATAATAAAGACCTGGACTATGTAGTTGATGAATACCTGACAGCAGTTTCAGGACAGGCGGATATAGGGGATGAAGAGATAGAAGTCACAGGGTGTCTGGGCAGAATAACATCGATGGCAGTTTACGCCGTAGTTTCTTCACCCCACTACCTGGCAAGCGCCATGGACGGCATAGCGACAAACGCCAGTAAGACCTTCGGGGCAACTGAAACCAATCCGGTAATCCTTAAAGAAAATGAAGATTTCGAAAAGATAGACACCGGAGATCCCATACCTGACCGGTTCGACACAGTGGTAATGATTGAGGATGTTATTGAACTTGATAACGATAAAATTCAGCTTATAAGTGCAGCATTCCCATGGCAGAATATCAGGCAGATAGGTGAAGACCTCTGCCAGGGAGAGATGATTATCCCTTCAAACATCAAAATCGAGCCAGCCATAGTAGGGGCTCTTCTTGCAGGAGGGGTTTCCAGAATCAGGGTCTGGAGAAAACCCCGGGTTGGAATCATACCCACCGGTGATGAAATAATAAAACCTACGGACAACCCTGAAAAGGGGAAAATAATTGAATTTAATTCATCCGTCTTTTCAGCAATGCTCCATAACTGGGGCGCTGAATTCAGGATTTACGATATAGTCCCTGATAAATATGACCTTATACATGCTACGGCATCGAAAGCCCTGAGTGAATGCGACATTGTATTAATAAATGCAGGCTCTTCCGCGGGAAGAGATGATTACACGACTGACATAATAAAAGACCTGGGAGAGGTCCTTTTCCACGGTATTGCGATCAAACCGGGTAAACCGGCAATTCTCGGAATTGCAAAAAATAAACCTGTAATAGGAATACCCGGTTACCCTGTATCGGGGATTATTATAATGGAACAGATTGTAAAAAAAGTTCTGGAACTTTACTCTTCAAATTCCATTCAGCCCCGCCCGGTGATAAAGGCCGTATTATCGCGTAAGTTTGTGTCTTCGCTTAAATACAGGGAATTTATAAGGGTAAAGCTGGGAGATGTTGACGGAAAAATTATAGCAACTCCTCTCACTTCAGGAGCAGGCGTTATCACCTCTTTTGTCAAGGCGGATGGCCTCCTTACAATTCCCCAGAATACTGAAGGGTATGAAAACGGAAGTATAGTCGATATTGAACTTTTAAAAAGCATCACCAGCATAAAAAACACAATTGTCGTCACAGGAAGCCATGACCCTCTTATTGATGAAATCTCGGACATTCTGAGGCAAAGTGATTTTAGCTACTTTGTCGCATCATCGCATGTTGGAAGCATGGGTGGAATTATGGCCATAAAGAGAAATGAAGCACACATCGCGGGGATACACCTGCTTGACGAGGCCACTGGTGAATACAATGTTCCGTACATAAAAAAATACCTTAACACGGATGAGGTTGCCCTTGTTAAAGGCGTCAAACGGACACAGGGGCTCATTGTTCAGAAAAATAATCCAATGAACATTACAAAGATAAGCGACCTGGATAAAATCAATATACGTTTTGTTAACAGGCAGAAAGGATCAGGGACAAGGATACTCCTAGACTATCTTCTCAATAAAGAAAATATTAATCCGGATAATATTTACGGTTACACAAGAGAGGAATATACCCATCTGTCAGTTGCTGTCCAGATTGCAAACGGAAGCGCTGACGCGGGACTGGGAATCTACTCTGCCGCAGGGATTTATGATCTCGATTTTGTACCTGTATGCGAAGAGGAATACGACTTTATTATTCAAAGAAAAAACCTGGAATCGGATCATGTCCGGAAATTTCTTTCAGTTTTAAAATCTGAAGAATTCAAACATCGCCTGCTGAAAATAGGGGGTTACAGCCTGGAACACTGCGGAGAAATCATATCTTAAATTCATGTAGAAAACTCATCTGTTATAAAACATCACGGCAAAATCATGGAGATGAAAATGGTCACTGTTACTGAAAGCCCTTTAGATCCCGGAATGGTATTCGAAACACTTAAAAAGACCGATTCAGGTTCACTTCTATTTCATTATGCGGTTGTCAAAGACCATGCAGGCGGGAGGCCTTCAACGGGAATCCGATTTGAAAAAAACGGCGACATGGAATCGGAACTCTATGAAATTGAAAACGATATAAGAAGCCGCTGGGGCATAATAGATATTTTTCTGATTCGCCGTACCGGCCTTCTTCAGGTCGGAGACATCATCTCTCTCGTTGCCGTAAGCTCTGCGGCAAGCAGTGACGCTTTTGATGCAAGTCAATATGCACTTGGCAGGATAAAAAAAATGCGGACCATTAAAAAGACCGAACTCTTTACGGATTAAGAAAAGACCGGTTTTATTTTAAATAGTTTTTTAGAAAATTTAAAAGATATGCGCCAGAATTCTCTGACGCATATCTTTTAAACGGGGATTTTTATATTTAATAAAAATTATTTTTTTTCAGAATATATAATCGTACCAACATGCTCCCCATCAAGGGCCTTCGTGATATTGCCCTCCTCAAGGCCGTTAATTATCTGTATGGAATCCACAACTTCACTGTCCTGCAGTATGGTAAGACAAACCCGTTCAATCGCAAGATCTGGAAGATCCTTTTCAATCAGTTCCTCTGCGGTTATCCTGGGGATAAACTGTGCATCAGGATTCTTTTTAGGATCATCTGTATAAAGCCCCTTTTCATCCTTAATGAATATGCAGCTTTTTGCACCTATAAGGTCAGCAAGTATTATTGTGCCTGAATCAGTTCTCATGTTAGGGATTCTTCCGTTTTTTGAAGGTATTGAAAAAAGATCATAGGGAGGCATAGCCGGAATTACAGGTATAGCCTTCTGATCATAGTAAAGAGACAGCTCAAGAAGCTGATCGTCAGTTATCTGAATTCCGCCCCACTGAGAGAGAAGGGTGGCAACCATAAGCGCGTTCTGTTCTGAAATAGCGCTGCCGAACTTACCCATCATACCTGTGGGCATACCAAGCTCCATGCCGAGAGAATAGATATGCCTGCTCCTTGTTCCGCCTCCGGTAGTAACGAGCATCTTGTGCCTGTCCCTGTTAGCACCTATCTCCTTTACCACCTGGGGGAGGGCCTTTGCGCCCCGGTCGGAAACCGACTGCCCGCCCACCTTCATTACATTGACATCTGGAAATAACCGCTGCTGCGGAGCAACATTAAGGTTGTCCAGAAGATCTTTCCCCATAAGGCTTTCACCCATAAGTTTGCTTTTTATATGCAGACGTTTCCCGTCTTTTTCACGTACAAGTGCCATTTTATATCCCCGTAGTTAAATTTTATTTATACAGAATTATCACTTCAGCAGTTATACTCTATACTTCCTGCTGTTACTTCAGAATCCAGGTAAAACATCAATACTTAGATCGTTCCTGATAAAAACAAATCAACGCTTAAAAATTAATCAGTCTGCATGCTTCTTGGTTTTCCTGTCATTGGCAAGAAGAACCAGTTCAGCTCCTGTTGCAGCCGCTATCTCCTCGAGTTCAGACTTTCTGAAATGTTCGGAAACGAACTGCAGTTCTATATCATAAACAGCTGCCACTGTGAACCTGGGCTTCTCCTCACCCTTTTCAACTTTTCTTCTTTCCCTGTAAAAAATTTTACCTGCCATGACCTTTCTCCTTACAACAGTATTGATCAATTCTATTATATAGGAAGAAGATACGCAAGTCTTTGTTACCTTTCAATATTTTCACCCCGCATAAAGAAACATCAATAAAGGTAATACCTCAGAGTAAAACCTGTAATACTTATTTATTTTTAAACCCTGTAAAAAATAAATAAGTATTACAGGCGAAAATCAAACCTATTCTCCTGAAAACTGACAAAATAAAAAAATTCATTTTTTTGTAAAAATATAAATCAAAACCCCCGCTCATGTCAGCGGGGGTTTAAATCTTCTTTCTATTAAATTGTCTGGGAAAAAATTCCGGCTATATTTAATACTTCCTTATTTCATCCTTGCTTAAATTCTTCCAGTCTTTGTTTCCTGAAATATCCTCTTTAACAGGAAGCACACAGAGACCGTCAAGGAGTACTGTCTTGATTCTCTCATCAAGGATAACAGTATCTTCAGGCCGGGGAACCCCTCCTGAGACAGACCTTATCTCATCTATATCATAACCGCTAATCAGTTCGCTGACAGTAATACGCCTGTCAACCTCCTTAACATCCAGCCATCCTTTAAATCTTCCATTGTTTCCACCCAGACGAAGGCCGACACCTGCGATCGCGCCGATTACTCCTCCTCCCGTTCCTCCATGCTCGGAGAGATGCACGCCGGTATCCGCCGCAAGCCCGTAGGCCTGTTCTTTTGTAAGCACCCTGCATGTAGCGTCAGATCCGAAGTTTATAAGCCTGTCTATCCCCTTTATTCTCTCTTCAACAGCCACACAGAGTCCCGGGTCAGATCCCTCGGCGCTCAACTTTTCAAGAAGCTCCCCTGCGTAACGAATCATCTCTTCAAGATGTTCATCCTCTATATCCCCCCTGAAACACATGGTGCTATTATGAGAGGTATAGGGAATATCTTCTGACACAAAAAGCTGATGGCGCGTTATACGGGTTGTTTTTCCTCCGAAAAGCGACTCAATATCCTGCCTGAGTATCTCTGCAAGGTGTCCTGTGCCCCTGCTTTCAAGGTTGTCCGTGTCGTCTATGCATACAAGAATCCCTGTCATCCTGCGCCCCCTTTTTCCCACCGCACCTGAGAATTAAATTACAATTAATTAACACCTGTTATAATATCAGGCTGTCAATTTTAAAATTATACATTTTTCATAAATTATTAAACTTCTTCCGGATGATTTCTCTCATCCAATATTTAATTGACACCCCCCTCCTGCATAATTATTCTCATTAATTATATTATTACTGTTATCTCTCGATATTAAGTACAAAGTTTCCCCGGAGGGTCCGATGCCTGCTGAAAACATGAGCACCAGAGAAGTCGCCGAATACCTTGGAATTAATGAAAAACAGGTTTATGCGCTGATAAAGGCAAAAAATATTCCCTGCACCCGCGTAACAGGGAAATGGGTCTTCCCAAAAAGGCTTATTGACAGGTGGATCACAGTAAGCGCCCTGAAGGAGGGGCCTGTTATTGATGAATCGGCAAGGAGCAGATCTGAGGACCTTTTCGCTGCAGGAAGCAATGACCCTGTACTTGACATCCTTATAAACCATATAAAAGACGGAGAGCCTTCGAGCCATATATTCTCATCTATCACAGGGAGTACCGAGGGGCTGCGCCTCCTGGGTACAGGCCTTACCGATATAGCATGGTGTCACCTTGCCGATCCCGTAACAGGGGAATACGATATGGGTATGCTTTCCAGGCTTGTCCCCGAAAAAAAAATAGCCATTGTGCACCTCTTCAGAAGAGAAACAGGTTTTATCCTCCCGCCGGACTCAAAAGAAAAGGCCATGAACTTTTCAATTATAGCTGATAAAAAGCTTCGTTTTATAAACAGGCAGGAGGGTTCAGGAACGAGAATTGTCACTGACCAGATGCTTTCAGTGGAAAAAATCAGCACACAGGATATTACCGGCTACCTTAACGAAGTAAATACCCATCTTGAAGTAGGCCTCAGAATACTTAACGATGACTGCGATACAGGCATTGCAACAAACGCTATTGCGAAGATACTGGGTCTGAAATTCATCCCCCTCATCAAGGAAAATTTTGACATGGTTTTAATGCAGGAGACCTTTTTCAGGGATGAAGTACAGAAGTTCATTGAAACCCTGAATTCCGGTTCATTCAGAAGCATGGTTTCACGCCTGGGTAACTACGACTTCAGCAGGTCTGGAAAAATAATATTCTCCACACCCTGAAATCACCTTTCGTAACATAAATATGACCTTATACCCATATCTGAATATAAGCTTGACGTTTCCTGTCATTTTATTATAGATAATATATATAAGATTTTAATGGATTTAAAAATGAAAAAAATCATCCATTTTATATTAATAGCACTGTTAGCTGTCTTCTTTTCCTCGTCAGGATGTGACTGGGCGGATGATGAAGAAGAGGATGAAGAGCAGTATAGTTTTAAAGTAATGGCATCAAACGGGGAAGCAACGGGCTACTATTCTCTTAATGGCGGCTCCTTCCACTATTTCGATACATCCTATTCAGGAAGCTCAATCTATTTTTCTTACGAAAGGTCAATTTCGTCCCTTGATTCCATACTTGTTCATGCGGAAGGGGAAGACCCGGCAACAACTGCCATCTCAATATACCTCTATGAGGATAGTGATTTAATCGACAGCGCCAGCGTTTACCAGATTGATGGCGAAACAGTTAATGTGAACCTTGATTATACCAGTTCAGAATAAACGGGTGATCCCTGTTAATTTACCCGTTGTTCTTATAAAAATTTTATATGATAATTTATTGAATTATGAAATTCTACAAAACCAAATGCAGTAAATGCGGATACGAACTTGTAGTTCCTGAAGATAGCCTCTCTGTAATCTGCGGGTCATGCGGAAAAATTAATCATTTCAGCAAACTCACTACCATTCTCAGGAAACAGGCGGAAACCGGAATTGATTTAAAATTCCCGGGTGAACAGCCGGATTACCATGAAGATTCATTTTCCGGTACTTCTGAATCCCAGAACCGGCAATTTCCCGCATCCCCCGGGGAAAACAGGGCTCCACTCCCTGATGAAGACGAGGAGTATCCTGAACAGAAGAGCGCGTTGAAGATAATGACTGTGCTCTTCATACTGATGCCGTTTATCGCCATGGTAATGGAATATTTTGACCTTCCCCCCTATGCCGCAGTCCTGATTATTGGAGCCATAATTTTTATTGTCTTTGCCCTGAAAAAAAGGTCTTGATTATAATCCCCCCATCCGTTAACAGATCAATAAACAGATGTTTAGTCGATGAAAATCTGATTTAATAATACTGCTGAAAAAGATGAAAGAGATATTCGCACCCGAAGGCTACCTTGATCTCGAGCTCCCTGAATATGAGCACCGCGAAAGCCAGCTTGAAATGGCCCGCTTTATACATGAAAGGCTCTGCGACTCGGAAAACGGTATAATCGAGGCCGGAACAGGAACCGGGAAAACAATGGCCTACCTTATCCCTGCAATTATTCATGCCCTTGAAAGCGGGAAAAGAATAGCTGTTTCAACTGAGACCAGGGCCCTGCAGAGGCAGCTCACAGAGAAGGACATTCCGGTTGCCCGAAACATATTCCGTAAATACCTTGGATCTGACTTCAAATTCTCCCTATGCCTGGGAAGCGCGAATTACCCATGCCGCAGAAGATTTGAACGATTCCTTAAAAAAGGGGAGTTTGATAAGGGGGATATTGAACACCTGAACAGGGTGAGCGCCCTTTTCAGGGAGAGAAAAATTTTCACATCCCACGAAGCGGACGTCCCCTCCTACATCTGGGGCGAAATATGCCGTGATTCTGAACTGTGCGGACAGCAGCGCTGCCCCGTTTCATCAATATGCCCCTTCCAGGCCGCCAAAAGGGAGTGGATGCAGTCTGATGTCCTTGTAATGAACCATTACCTCTTCTTTTCAAATATAGCTTCAGGAAAGACCTATCTTCCGGTGACTGAAACCGTAATCTTTGACGAGGCCCATTCTGTAGAGAATATAGCCTCCAGGCAGCTCGGTTTCTCAATCGATTATGATCTCCTTATGAGCCTGCTTCAAAGGTTCCACCACAGGGGGAAATGGGGGATAGTAAACTCTTTCACCAGCAGCGAGACAAGGGAAGAGGCTATAAACTCAATAGAGCTCATTGCAAAAGAGGCCAACATATTCTTTGAAAAAGTCCGATCTCTCTTTAGAGAGGGGGAGACAGTTAAAAGGATCAAAAGCGAAATAACTCTCGGCGTAAAGCTTCTGATCCAGATGGAAAAATTTCTGGCAATACTCGAAAAATGCGAGAAAGACTGCGAAGACGAAGACTTCAGGATGGAATTCGAACCGGCCCGCTCCAGGGTCAAAGGATACTTTGAATCACTCGGTTCATTCCTCTCCCTTGACCTGCCGGGCTACGTCTACTGGATAGAGAGAAGTGAAAGGGACCTCATTGGCAACATTTCCCTCACAGCCCGCCCTGTAACCATTGACAGTATAATGAGAAACGAGGTCTTTACGTTCTACGAATCCTCCCTCTTTATATCCGCTACACTGTCAGTAAAAAACGACTTCTCCTTTTTCATCAACAGCACAGGTTTTGAAAGGGGAAGCGGAGTCGTGCTCGGTTCCCCTTTTAACTACATGGAGCAGATGGTAATATATCTTGGCGCGGATCTCCCCTCACCTGAAGAGCCCCGCTACATTGAGGAAGCGGCAAAGGCCTCGGCAGAGATAATCAAAATTCTCGGGGGAAACTGTCTTCTCCTCTTCACATCGTACAGGATGCTCAAAAGCGTTAAGAATATTCTTGAAGATCTAATTGATAATAAAATCTACTCTCAGGACAGCATGAGCGCCTCAAAAGCACTTCATTCATACATCCGTCATTCAGGCTCTGTTCTTATGGGGACACACTCTTTCTGGCAGGGTATAGACCTTCCGGGGGATCTTGTCAAAGGGGTAATTATTACGCGCCTCCCCTTTGCCGTTCCTGATACTCCTATAATGGAAGCCAGGGTTGAAAAGATCAGGGAGGAAGGGAGGAACCCCTTTGTATCACTTCAGATCCCTGACGCTGTACTCAAGATGAAACAGGGCGCTGGAAGGCTGATCCGCCGCAGTACGGACAGGGGCATTGTTGCCGTACTGGACTCAAGGATTAAAACAAAAGGTTACGGAGCCACATTCGATTCATCCCTTCCTGAATGCGGTCGCGCCCTCTCACTGAAAGAGCTGACGGAAAAATATAAGAAAATAGCAAAAATAAGCGAAAACTGATCTTTTTTATTTGGGTATCATTTCTTATAAACTGAAAGTCCAGTCGGGTTGTAAAGAGGTTTCAGGTAAGTAAGCCATTCAGGTTTTGTGACATAATTTTTTAAGAAAGTGCGTATCAGGACCAGACAGGCGCCATGTCAGGTCAAAGCAGCAGATTATTTACTGCCCATCTGCATCTTCTTCATTTCTGTTTTGAGAAGATTGATTTCAAGAAGAAGATTTCCGTAAGTTGTATGCATCCCCTTCTCTTTTGCCTGTGCTGCCTCCTCTTCCTTCTTCTTTAGAGACATCTGAACTCTTTTCATATTATCCATCTGGTTCATTGTAATACCTCCGAATATCAGAGTATTGAAAATATTTCCAATACTCCAATATAGAATACGGATGAACACTTTATATGTCAAAAGAAAAAATGAAAAAAAGCCCGTTTTTTTACATTTTTTCTTTTATATTCAACCCGATCGGGTTTAAAAAATTATGTCTTATACTCATCGGAATTTAAGGTTGGCCCACTGGATAAAGCCGCTCAGGTCGAGCACTTCGATATTTTTGTGAGAATTTTTTTCATCCATAAAGAGTTTATTTTCTGCTGCCGCTTTCAGCCACCTGACTGCACCCTCCTTGGCCCCGCCACCGTCAACAATAATCAGGATATTATCCTCCGGCATTGCTTCAACGCAGTTAAGGTAGAGATAAGGAAACTTTTCATCAACGCTGCCGGCTGACTGCTGCCATTTACATTCAATCCTCATCTCAAGATTGAACTTTTCAGACCTGAGGAGAAATTCAGTGTACCCGTCATGGCCGTATATATTTTTAAAAGGTACATTCTTCAGGAGGAGCTCACTGCCATAATCATCCCTTTTCCTGTTCCACTGGCTCCACATAACAACTTCAAAGCCTTTGCGTGAAAAGGTGGATACGACAGCTTCTTCAAGGACCTTCCCCTGCCCGCTTGCGAGGGATCCTTTCTTTCTATTCCCTTCAGCCATTGCGTTCCTTCAGTTTTTTTACGCGCTTTACAGTGAGATCGCAGTAATCCCGGTTAAGTTCAATACCGATGTAATTCCTTTCCCCGAGTATAAATGATGCTATACCGGTAGTTCCAGCGCCGTTAAAGGGATCTATAATTACATCTCCCGGATTTGTTGATGATGCCACGATCCTTTTCAGGAGGGCAAGGGGTTTCTGCGTGGGGTGTTTTCCGAACTCCTTCTCGTTCTGAGGCGGCGTGGGGATGCTCCACACTGATCTCATCTGTGTGTTCTCCTTCTTCATCTTGTCTTCAGGGAAAAGGCCGTTTTTCATGTCATCGTAATTAAAGGTATGCTTCGCCTTTTTCTCCTTCCGCGCCCAGAGAACAGTTTCATGTGAGGCCGTAAAAAACCTGCAGCTTAAATTTGGAGAGGCGTTTGGTTTGAACCAGGTGATGTCATTAAGCATGTGAAAATTCAGTTTCTGAAGTATATACCCGCACTGGTATATGCTGTGGTATGTGCCGCTAATCCAGATTGTCCCTTCAGGCTTGAGTACCCTTCTGCACGCGGAGATCCAGACCTCGTGGAATTTCATGTCCTCCTCAAACCCGCTGCTCTTGTCCCACTTTCCCTTGTTGACACTCACCATCCTTCCGTTCTGACATGTAAATCCGTCATTTGACAGCATGTAGGGGGGATCCGCAAATATCATATCCACCGAGCCTTCAGGGAGACGTTCCAGTATTTCCAGTGAATCCTCATTATACAGAACAAACCCTTCAGTCTCATAATATGGAACTATCGGCCCGTGTGCAGGATGAGCGATGCTGTCCTTAAACTGAACAAGGCCCCTCTTTGCGGAAGCAGTTTTCTTTACGGCAGAAGTTTTCTTTTTCACGGCTTTGGAATTCATAATGCCCTGTAACCTATATCCTTTCTGTGGAAAGCCCCGTCAAATTTTATTGTGTCTATTTCTGAATATATCTTATCTTTAGCGTCTTTAAGAGTATCGCCGAAAGCGGTAACATTGAGGACCCTGCCGCCTGAAGTTACAATATCCCCCCCTTTACTGTCTGTGCCGGCATGAAACACCATGATGTCATCTGACACCTTATCAAGGCCTGAAATGACCTTCCCTTTTTCATAACTCCCGGGATATCCGCCGGAGGCCACAACTACTGTCATTGCATGGGCCTTTTTGAATTTAAGATCAACATTTTCAAGATTGCCGTCAACTGCTGCTTTAAGAAGAACCCCCAGTTTCATGTCAAGGAGGGGAAGAATCACCTGTGTCTCAGGATCTCCAAACCTGGCATTAAATTCAAGGACCTTAATCCCTTCATCATTGATCATAACACCGGCATAAAGAATACCTTTAAAGGGAGTACCCTCTTTCTTCATACCGTCAATGACCGGCTGCAGCACCCTTGTCCGTATAAACTCGATCCTTTCAGGTGTCGCAACAGGGGCAGGTGCGTATGCGCCCATGCCGCCGGTATTGGGCCCCCTGTCCCCGTCAAAAACCCTCTTGTGATCCTGCGCTGCCACAAGGGGAAGCACAGTCTCGCCATCTGAAATACCGAGCACAGAAGCCTCCTCTCCTTCAAGAAACTCCTCAACGTAGACCCTTGACCCGTCTTTTACGTTCTCATTTATAAAGGCAATGGCCTCCTCCCTGGTTTCAGGGATACCCACACCCTTTCCTGCGGCAAGTCCGTCCAGCTTGATTACAATAGGGAACTTCTCCTGTTTATTAACGAATTCAGTTATCCCCTCTTTTCCATTGAAGTCCCAGTGACCTGCAGTGGGTACTCCATAGGTTTCCATTATCCTCTTGGCAAAAAGTTTGCTCCCCTCAATCATGGCAGCTTTTCCCGAAGGGCCGAAACAGGGAACACCCTTATCCTCAAGGTAGTCAACTATACCTGCCACAAGGGGCACTTCAGGCCCCACCACAACCATGTCTATCTTCTTCTCAACGCAGAATTTATGCATCCCTTCAAAATCATCAACTTTTATGTCTGCCCTGAATTTATCTTCAATGCCGCCGTTACCGGGAGCCACATAAACTTCAGCGGCGCTTCCATCATTCATAAGCCTCCAGGCAATAGCGTGTTCCCTTCCGCCTGAACCAATTACAAGAAATTTCATTCTGTTCTCCGTATAAATTTATTCATTAATTTCATTATTATAGCACTTTACGAAATAATCAGAACCCCGTCATTCCGGTTTTGTCGCAGACAAATACCGGAATCTCATAAAACCAGTACTATGGGATTTCCCACATACGTTCGAAATGACCACATGCCTGACATGTGAAAAACTCAATCTCCGCAGTATTTCTTCACAGCATCATAATTAATATTGCTGAAACCTTTAAAAAACTCCGCCAGCTTTGCAGTAATCCTTTTAACTCCACCTTCAACTTCAGATTCAATATTAAGTGGTAACACGGGGTCATGGAGGGAGAGGCGGAGGAGAAACCACCCCTTTTCACTATCAGAATTGCATGACACCCTTATCCCCTCATAATTAACCGGAGCAGGGGTCCATCCCTCAACACTGTTTATGTATGATTTCAGTTCACTTATTATACTCCCGCCCTGTGCCGCGAAATCTTCATCAAGGAGCTTAATCCTGAACTCCTCCTCTTCAGCGGGCTGCTGCAGTCCCTCAAGCATTGCAAGAAGCCCGGTGCCCTTTTCTATCTTCAGCCTGGCAGCCATGATCAAAATTTTCGCGACCAGGTAAGCCCCGTCATCAAGAAACCAGTTCTCCTTCATCGCGCCGTGGCCTGAAGTCTCGATTGCCAGGTAACACTCCTCGCCTATGCTGTTAAGCCTTACCGCCTCATTTATTACATTTTTATACCCGCGCCTGAACCTCAGGTGTTTACCCTTAAGTTTCTCTTCGATAAATAAAGCAAGACCGTCAGATGTAACTGAATCTGTAACTATGGTTGTGCCGGGATGTTCCTCCAGTACTATTGAAGCCATGAGGGCAATGAGGGTGTTCCTGTTTATTATCCCGCCCGAGCCGTCAACAACAGCTGCCCTGTCAACATCAGTATCAAAAATTATTCCAAGGTCCGCAACGGAATCAAGCACAGCCTTCTGTATCGATTTCATAGCCTCATCGTTTTCCGGGTTAGGCTCATGGTTGGGGAACATGCCGTCAGGCTCAAGAAACTGGCTCCCCTCAGTATCAGCGCCAAGCGGTTTAAGAACTTTTTCAACGAAAAAACCCCCTGCGCCGTTACCCGCATCAACTATAATCTTCATCCCTGCAAGGGGCCTTTCATAATTTTCCCTGCTCTTTATCCCTGACCTGATTTTCTCAACAAATAGTGACGCATAGGCATCCATCAGTTCCATCTGCCCTGGTGTAGAAGCATTTATATTTTCAGGAAACCCCATCCCTGCCGCTGTTTTAAGGAGAGCCGAAATGTCCCCTTTTTCAAGGCCCCCTTCATTTATAAAAAACTTGAAACCGTTCCTGTTAAAGGGGAGGTGGCTTGCTGTTATCATAACAGCACCGTTGCACCTGAACTGTTCAAGCACTGTGCTCATAAACATCGCGGGAGTTGAAGCGAGCCCGCAGTCAAAAACTGCAGCGCCTGCAGAGGTTATACCGCTGCAGAGACCCTCCTTCAGTGACGGGCCGGTTATCCTGGAATCCATTCCTATTGAAATTTTTATATCAGCAGGAGCAAGACCCATTTTGCCTGAAAGCCAGCGAACAAAAGCCGAGCCTATGCATGATGCCACTTCAGGAGTAAGGTTGACCTTTTCCTCCCCCCTCTCAATGGCGACACCCCTTATATCAGATCCGTTCTGAAGCTTTTTCCAGTCAATAGTCACTTTAAGGCTCCTGAATTTTTTCAGAATTTACCAGTTTATACATTAAACTGTCAATGAATTTAATGAGACAGAATCCTTTAAAACCGGGGATTTCCCGGCATACCGGTGAGTTATCATATTGACAAAATCAGCCTGCCGGTTTATTTTTTAAAACATGATTGTTCGTTAATTTTACACCCACAAATTATTACTAAACCCGAGACGTAAAATTTAACTATATAACAACAGTTCCTTTGAAGGTGATTAAATGAAACTCAGAATATTCTTTTTACTTATCCTTGTATCCGCTACCTCTCTTATCTTTTCCATGGGAAGGACACCGGGAAATTCAGAAACACTCGAAAAACTGCTCTGCAGCGACTTTACAGGGAGCACCATTAACGCATCCTCTGTTAATGTAAGGGAAAAACCTGATACCGGTTCAGCGGTTATAACCCGGCTTAATAAAAATGATCGGATAACTGTTATTGAGTGTACGGGGGAGGCCCTTTTTGTTGATAAATATTTAGGTGTCTGGCTGAAAGTAAAAACTGCAACCGGGAAGGAGGGATACATCCTCAGCAGTTTTGTGAACTCTCCGGCAAACAGAATAGATCAGTTCCATATCTTTTTTTCAGACTACAGGGAGGCCTGGATAAAAAAAAGGATTAATAAAATCACGGAACACACGGAATTCCCCCTTGCCTTTGTTCAGTCTTTTGAGGGCGAAGAGGAGACTTCTGAAATAGAGAAAAAAGATTTCTTCAGCAAAGTTTCCATCCGAGAACCATATATGTACAAAATGACATTTGAGAAAGGGGAAGATAATGTTGTTCTGGCACACTACGGATACGAGGCGCAGCAGTACACGCTCTTTTTCACTATTTCCGGCGGGAAATGGAAGCTGTTTAAAATAAAGATCTCATCCTGCTGACACAATAGTTAAATTTTTCTTTACAACAGGGCCCCTGAAAATATCTATTCAGAGAGATTATAAATTCCGGAGAGAGACATGGCAATTACATATAAAGACGCAGGCGTTGATGTTGAGGGCGGCAACAGGTTCGTAAAAAAGATAGCCCCCTTCGTACGCTCCACATTTACAGAGCGGGTTCTCACTGACATCGGGGGATTCGGAGCGTTATACGACGCAGGCTTCAAAGATATGGAGGAGCCCGTTCTTGTTTCCGGAACTGACGGTGTTGGCACAAAACTTAAAATAGCCCAGATGATGGACAAACACGATACAATCGGTATAGATGCTGTTGCCATGTGCGTTAATGATATAATAGTCAGCGGGGCTAAACCGCTCTTCTTCCTCGACTACATTTCCTGCGGAAAGCTTGACGTTGACAGGATGGCTGATGTGGTTAAAGGGATAGCCGAGGGGTGCAGGCAGGGAAAATGTTCTCTCATAGGAGGGGAAACCGCTGAACATCCCGGAGTCATGAAGGATGATGAATATGACATCGCCGGTTTTACAGTGGGGGTTGTTGACAGAAAAAAAATCATAAACGGATCGGATATAACCCCCGGGGACATAATAATAGGTCTCCCTTCAAGCGGGGTTCACTCCAACGGCTTCTCCCTTGTGCGCAAGCTCCTCCTTGAAAAGAAGGGATACCAGCTCTCCATGAAGTTCGCTGAACTGGGAGCAACTCTCGGGGAGGCTCTGCTCACACCCACCGTTATTTATGTTAATCAGATCATGGAGTGCCTGAACGCGGGCCTCAACATAAAAGGGATTGTCCATATTACAGGAGGGGGGTTTTACGAAAATATACCGAGAATCCTCCCTGAAAACTGTGCTGTTAAAGTTGAAAAAAAATCATACCCTGTGCTCCCGGTATTTGAGCTGCTGCAGAGTGAAGGGAATATTGAAGAAAAGGAAATGTACACCACCTTCAATATGGGCATAGGGATGATGCTTTTTGCTGAAAGGAACCAGGCAAACAGTATAGTGAACACCCTGAAAAAAGCGGGGCATTCACCATTTTTTATAGGAGAGGTTGTACGCAGAAGAGACGAGCCTGTAGACCTTGTTTGAATTTTCACTTCAGTTTTTTCACAACAGGATCTTGTTAAAAACTTCGCAGGCTTTGACAAATTAAGCCTGCGAAGATGTAAAACAATTACAGTATTTTCTACAAATTTATCAACCCCGCCACGCGGAATGCCTGACAGAAATCAGCTTATATTTATTCATCCTCATCAAATAAGCCCTCTTCATCACCATCTTCATCAAAGAGTTCATCCTCATACGGTTCTTCATCTTTATATATATCTTCATCGTCCCCTCCGCCACTCTGAGATTTAGACGATTTTATGATTTCAGTAATCATCTTTGTCGGTATACGATATTTGGTATACGATGTACCCTTGCTGTATTTCGAGGAGAACATAATGTTTTTCTGGCTATCATCCAGTGATTTAATCAGATTTCTGATCTGCTCAAGAGAGGGGTCCGCTTCGTCAGCCCCTTCCATCCTGCTTATCTCAATTATCCTCTCCATGAATGAGATAATATCGAAATCCGCGTAGGAATCCATTCCAGGGCCGAAAGCCTCCATGGAGAACAGCTTGCCAGGATCAGCTTCGGCTGTTGTGTTGACGATCATTTTATCGAGTTTTTCAGGATCAGTTGAGCCAACCATAAAACCGTTAGATACGGCGTATTCTATGCTGTACTCCTTCCCGAAAATTTTCTGCATCAGCTTCTGCTCCTGAACCGCCATTTTAGAGACATCCATCTCCATCACATACCTGTTAACGTCTATACCGTTGCTCTTCCTGAAATTTTTCTGTATGGTGTAGCCTGAAAATCCCGACATTCCTTCACCCATCTTTTCCATGACATCTTTATACAGAGACATGAATCGTTCATTTACAGCATTAATTTCATCTTCGCTGCTGCCGGTTGCCGCAGAAAAATTCATCTCAAGCCTGCCTTTTTTGCTGAACCCGTAGGTCAGTGCGAACTCGCCATTGTAAAGCTTTGTGTAGTCCATGTAAGCGTTAATGAGATCCCTGTTAATATATTTCTCCAGTGAAGGGTCCCGTTTAAGGGCACTCTGCAGCAGGCTATCAACGAATTCTCTGAATCTTTTCATGTCGAAAAAACCTGCATATGTAATCTGCCCCTTTCCGGGCAGGATAGAGAAGCACCTGTTGTCACCGCGAGTTTCACCGTCAAAAAAACGACTTAGTGGTGAGCCGGGCATTGCCCTGTATTCACTGAAAAAATCTATCCGCTTTTCATCAATAGAGAGGTCTACCTGGAACTCTTTTGACTGGTAAGCAAGTTCAAGCAATGAATATAAAAATATTCTGCCGATTGCCATCTCTGATTCATAATCCCTGTTCTGACCTGAATACATACCCCTGTTGAATCTCTGAAACATTTTTAACGTAGTTTCAATCCCTGCACTGTAAACTGACATTATATTATCAATTTTTACCATCAGGCGGGCATCAACATTGTAGTTCTGCTTTGAAATTTTCCTGTAAAACCTCATCTCTTTCTGGGCAAAGAAGAGTGAAGACTTCTGATTGCTTATTACTATCCTGTCATCATTAATTTCACACGGAATGTTCTTCTTTTGCAGGGCCTTCATATACCGATCCCTGTCCTTCACGGGCACTATGGCCGCATATTCGATCCCGTAAAGGCCGGTCATCCCTCCGCCGGAACCCTTTGTTGTGTTCCGGAAAAGCATCAGCATTATCGGCCTGCTCCTGTCGATATTCTCAAGTTCAGAATCAGCAAGGGCTTCTTCCGCTCTGTCTTTAAAGTCACTCTCTTTGTATTTTTCCGGATCAACTGTTGCAGCGATTTTTTCAATCCGATCCATTGTCTGTACAATATCAGGGATAATAATATATCCCAGGAGAACAGCGGTCCTTTCCTGCGCGAACCCAGTACCCCATGACATCAGGCCTATAACGCTTATAATTACAGCAGTAAAAATCTTTTTCTTCAAATTCATACCTATAACCTGTTTATATTTTTTTAATTCATATCAGTATTTATTCATTAACTTATTTCAGGTAAAATGCTCTCTTATCCCCGCCGCCTTCGGCGACGGGGATAAATAATTTTTGCTTTTACACTAAAATATATATTTAAGAATTATTACTGAAGTCATATGATTAGTCACATTAAACGCTGTTTATGTTCTTAAAAAACGGCTGAAACTTTTATTAATTTCCCCTTTCAGGTTACCGTGGGGATTTCTCCATCACATGTCATAAACCTATACCACTTAAAAAAAACATCACAGAACAGGACAATAAAATCCCGGCAAGAGTTTCTATTGAGAGACAACCGGTAATGAATCCCGTCATTCTCGCAAATTCATAACGCCCTCTGAATCTGCCAATCTGGGCCAATATATAAAGATGAAAGACAGGATCTTCACAATTTTCTTTGATATTCATAATTTACAGACCACTTTATATAAATCTTTTGCTGAATCCATCATGATCTATTAGCGTTTAATTAATAAACTGAATACTATTTATACAAAATATCAACCTTTTTATAATCAATTAGTGTTTCTATTCCCTTATAAAAGGATAATTTTTATTCTTTTTATTTTTAAACATTTATCAGGCATAATACTATAAAATTATGGAATTTTCAGCGTAATTTCTGCCGATAATTGAATATAACTGAAATATTATCCAGAGGGACCAACATGCGCAGAATAACAGGAATCCTCCTTGTACTTTTAATCACAGTTTCAGCTGCTGCACAAAATCAGCCTGACAACAAAACTAATGGCAAAACCACTGCCTCGGAAGAGAAAAAAACCGATACAAAACCGGCAGGGACAGAGACAACTGAAGACAAAATCGGAAGTCTCCCTGAAGGTTACGCTAACCTCACCTGGGGAACATACCTTTCAGACGCAAAGGATAAAATAAGCGGCCGTCTTACGTACACCGACGATAAAACCGTGATAATTTCAAAAGAGAATGAACTCAGCTACTATTACGGTTTCTTTTATAAAGAACCTGAAGCAGAGGAAAAAAATGTTGAGAAGACAGAGGGAGCAACTGACACCACAGGGACAGCTACAACAGAAAACACTTCTCCTCCAAAAGACGAGGGGAGACTTTTTTACGTGTCCCTTAACTTCCCCTATCTTGACAAAGATACCGTTTATGAAAAAATAAAGAAAAAATACGGGGATCACTCCAGTGAAACCCTAAAAGACAATCAGGGAGCAATCGCGTGGGACTCAGAAAAAACAGTTGTGCTGATGTGGGTTGATCGCTACGAAAAAAGGCCCTACTGCAGAAGAATTATCTATATCAGCAAAGAGATATCAAAAGAACTTAATGACTACACGAATTCAATCTTCAATAAAACCGAGATTGAACTTATAAAACAACTCAACCCCTGATTTACTGCCGCAGCCTTCAAAAATCATCTGAAAAAAATAATCCAGCGCCTTGCCCCCCCAGGGGGTGCGGGGGCTACATATGAACAATAAATACAGGTATAAGAGCTATACCGTCATCCAGTGAATCAAGAGCCTTCCCTATAACAGTACCTATTTTATTGAAGGAATCCACCTTACCCCTCATCCCGCATCCCGGCGTATCCGAAGCAACAATAAGGTCTCCGGGCTTCACAGGATTATTCCTGGCATCGACCCTGCATAGAGTCTTTCCCGAAAGGGAAACCGGATAAAGCCTCTCCTCCTTCCCTGAATTATTAACAGATAGATAAGGATTCCCTGATATTATACCTATTACAGAAGAGCTGTACGCTTTTTTCGATCTTGAAAGAACAGATTTCCCGGTCTCACTTGCCACAAGGAGATCACCCGGGGTCACATATTCAGCCTCATCTACTTCAAACATTTCTACGATGCCGCCCGGAAAATCCTGGTTTCTGCCGTCACCTTTCAGGTTTACCCTGCCATGGAAATCTGAAACTCCGAATGCGAGAACAGCTTTCCCTTCACCTTTCAGCTCCAACCCGCTGTCGAACCTGTTTACCTCCGAACCGAAACCGTCCGCAACAAGAGAATAATCATGCTCGCTGCTGAAAACACCCCCTGCACCGAAACGTGACGCTCCGACAACACCTGCACCGGAGCCTGAATCTCCTGTTGCCTGGCCACGGACCCCTACATGTGCGCTGTGCCCGATTACACCGTACGAATTAATCTTATCCCTGACAGATACACCGGCAACACCGGTTATACCCACTGAAGAATTTTTAACAGAAGTATTGGCTGCATATACAACAGATGAGCCGTCTGAAGGTGGTGTAACACCACTGAAAGGTTCATCCATCTCAGTTCTAATCGATATGGTACCTGAATGGCTGTTGAAATCATGCTTAAGCGGAGCGTAATCATGATTATGCGGAAGAGGCTCCCTTCTGTCATTTAGTCTTTCATCATCAGCCTGAACGGCTGTGCCGGAAACAGATTCATTGTTCCTGGCAAACCTTACCACACCTACACTTGACTCTGTAGCAGCCTTGAGCCTCCTGTCATTTCCCTGAACAGCAACACCTTCCCTGTCCTCACCGTCCTCGGCAAGTTCCACTATACCACTGTTGATGGTTGACGCCGGTTTAAGTCTCCTGTCACTGCCCTGAACCGCGACTCCCTCCTTATCCTCGCCGTCTTCAGCAAGTTCCACTATACCCTTGTAAAGAGTAGTGGCATCACGGAGTCTGCGATCATTGCCCTGTACCGCGGATAAAGCTTCACTACCCCCGTCAGGAGCAAATCTCATTATACCGTAGGATTTTTCAGATGCCTCCCTGAGTCTCCTGTCATTACCCTGAACGGCCACCCCTTCCCTGTCCTCGCCGTCTTCAGCAAGTTCCACTATACCCTTGCTCACAGTACTTGCATCACGAAGCCGTCGATCATTACCCTGTACCGCGGATAAAGCTTCACTACCCCCATCAGGGGAAAACTTCATTATACCGGATCTTTTCTCTGTCGCGGGTTTAAGTCTCATGTCGCTGCCCTGAACTGCGACCCCTTCACTGTCCTCACCGTCCTCGGCGAGTTCCACTATACCCTTGCTCACAGTAGTGGCGTCACGAAGCCTGCGGTCATTGCCCTGTACAACTACACCCGGATTTATTTCTCCATCCCCGGCAAGCTCAACTATACCTTTACGTTCTGTCGTAGCCTCTTTAAGCCTGCGGTCATCACCCTGCACAGCCGCACCCGGTTTCTCCTCGCCGTCCTCGGCAAGCTCAACTATACCCCTGTTTTCAGTAGTGGCATCACGGAGCCTGCGGTCGTTGCCCTGCACAGCTACACCCTGAGAATCCTCGCCATCCTCGGCGAATTCCACTATACCTTTACTCACCGTTGTCGCATCTTTAAGCCTTCTGTCAGTTGATAATACGGCAGAACCCTCCTGTATTTCACCATCACCTGCAAGCTGGACAATCCCCTTTGAATAGGTCGTGGCGTCACGAAGCCTGCGGTCATTACCCTGTACAACCGTCCCCTGTTCTATACCTCCATCTTCAGCCAGAATTGCAATACCTGAAGATGTTGTGGTTGCTTTCTGCAACCTTGTATCATTGCCTGAAACGACTGAATGTTCCTTATATTCACCGTCGACACAGATTCGCACAATCCCGAAATTTTCTTCACTTGCATGCTGAAGACGTGAATCGTTTGACTGCACAACCGCGTTCGGGTTTGTTTCCCTGTTATAAGCGAGCCTCACTATGCCCGGTTTCCCTTCAGTCGCTGGCTGGAGCCTGCCGTCACTTGCCTGCACAACAAGTCCGGATTTGACTTCACCATCATTGGCCAGCTGTACAATGCCGCTAAAAACAGTACTGGCGTCCCGAAGCCTGGCATCAGTGGACTGAACAACCCTGCCCGGCGCGACCTCTCCGTCACGTGCAAGCCTTACCATGCCCGCATGAAAAACAGAACCATGGGGAGAAATATCACCAACGTTATGCGTATGCAGGTTATTAACAGGGGCAGCCGAAACTTCAAGAGAAGTAAGCCTTATACCGTTTTTACCGTTTAAAAGTTTCACAGCCGGTGCTTCAAACCGTATATAGCGCGCCGGCCTGATATCTGTCTGCCAGCAGTATTTTTTATTATTCTCCGCTTCAAAGACATTCTCATGTATCAGTGAAATCCATATCTCATTATCAATAGACGTTTCAATATGAAATGCGCCGGGAAACCCGTCAATAGCCGAGCCAAGCACTATCCTGTTTAGACAGAAAACCTTGCCGAGATCAATATGAACGTTTTCCATTGAACCCGCTGCTCCGGAATCACTTTCCCACAAACCGCTGCCTTCAAAAAAAAGATTTTCCGGGCCGTTTCCTTCAGTACTGCCGCTTGCCCTTACCTCCTCAACGCCGAAAATCCCCGCTTCAATCTTTCCGATTTCTGAATAGTAATTTGAACCGAGTACTGCCGGATCGGTAATCAGAAGTTTAAGGTATCTTAAAAGTGTTAAAGGAAGATGTATCTCGTGGACATTTGAGTCCAGGGAGGTATTGGTCTCTGAATATAAAACAGACCAGGTTTCACCATCGCTGCTCGCCTCAAGCCTGAACCCGCTTGGAAATACGGACGCGCCGTTTGGAGAAGAAGCAATCTTTATATAGTCAACCGCTGACTCCCTTTCAAAATCAATTACAGCGAATTCCTTTACTGCTGCGTTCCTTTTCTTTGTACACCAGTACCCGCTGTCGGAAAGTAAATTATCAGCCGTGCTGGAATCGTTCTCACTGCTGGAACTGCTGTGAATCTTCCCTGTGTATATCTTTCTCTGGCATATATTTATGAAATCCATCGTATCTCCGGTATGAGTATTTTCCATTATTGTATTACACCTGAAGGTGTTAATCAGATTTATTTAAAAAAAATGCTATGTGTCAATTATAAAAATGGAGTTAAAATGTATGAAGGATCAGCTCCTGTAAAAACTTATAACAAGTATCACAGCAACCGCCAGCCTCATGAGCGCGTCAAACCTTACTATTTTTTTAAGGCTTTTCTCCTCAAATGTTTCAGAAGAATAACTGAAGGCCTCCCTTATCTTTTCAGGATAGATCAGTATAACAGGCCCTGTTAAGACAACAACAAGCCCTATCCAGAAGATCAGAGACGAAAGGTATCCATTATAAATAGTAAGAGGAAACCCTATAAAGATAAGAGCCGCCCCATGGAAAGGAAAAAATCTGCTGAAAATCCATTCCTTCCAGGTAAGAAAAGACCTGTATGGAAGCAAAAATTCAACAATTGATATAATAAACTGAACAATCCCGAAATACAGGATAAACCACTTAATCATTAAACCTCCCAAGCCAATCCGATATCCTCTTCATCATAAAATCAATGTCACTCTCCCTTGTAAGGTTATGGTCCCCGTCAGGGATAACAACCGGTTCCACTTCAGCTGTAATGTTTTCAAGGAATATCTCATGGTTACTGAATCTAACCACCTCATCCATCCCGCCGTGAAACAGAAGAACAGGTGACTTGATATTCCTCACAGCCCCGGTCATATCTATATCCCTCAGCTCCCTGAAAAATGAGTTTTTCAGCCTGATCCCGTGCACAGAGGTATAACCATGGGGCTCAAGAAGGTCAACCTGCCCCGGGGTCATATCAGGAATTATACCCAGAAGGTCTATGGGTGTGGCAATAAGGATTAAAGATTTAAATTTATCAACTGATTGCGAAGCAGCGAGAACAGAAACAGCTGCCCCCATGCTGGATCCCATGAGGTGAATTTCCGATACCCCCCTCCCGCTGAAAACCTCAACAGCGGAAAGAAGGTCACTTGCCTCATCCATCACAGAAATGTCCGAAATATTCCCCGGAGACTCCCCCGCGAATGTAAAATCAAAGGTCATCAATGTATATCCGCAGTTTACAATTCCCTGCGCCATTTTTGTAATCTTGTATCCATCCTTGCTCGAATAAAGGCCGTGGCTGAAAAGCACCCCTTTTCTGCCAGGATTTTCCGGAAGATATATCCTTGCGGCAAGATCAATGCCCGCCCGGTTTCTGAAGGTAAAATTTTCACTTTTCATCTGTTACCTTGTTTTAACCAGTTTTATCAGGGGTTCAAAATATCCCCCGGAATCATTCCCGTCTATTGATATCTTTGCAGGCCTGACCTCCATGTATCTCTTCCTGCCATCAAGGATAATTCTCGACTGGAACAGAAAATATGAGGCTTTCGCCTTTTTAAAGCCGCTCCAGGTATTAAGCCCTTTGACCTTTTCCTCTCTCTTCATTTCTGAAATATTTATCCTCAGAACGTTATTATCTTCTATAGTATAAACCCCCTTGAAAATCAGGGAAGCCGTGCTGAGATAAAGGGTTACAACCGCTTTATAGTTTTTACCCAGTTTAAAGCTGTAACCGTAACTGTTTTCATACATCAGAGTCCATGTTCCGGGAACATTTTTAAAGGTAATCTGCTCCACCTGTTCAGCCCGGGCCCGATTCTGGGCAATAATAATCATCAATAGGAGAATTAAAAGGATCGAATTGATTTTTTTAACAGCAGAATTCATACCATTTCCTGTAACTTTATTATTATTCAAAAAACATATATTTACAGGCAGTGTCAATTAGCATTTAATGTAATTGACAAATTCCTGACTCTTCACAATGAATGGTGGAGGTAAAATCAGGGGACGATCTGGTTTCGACTGCAACAGTGGTCCTATGGTTGCATGCCGAGTGCGCTGTCATCTCGTTAATCGTGGCAGAACTAACATAATTGCAAACGATAATTACGCTTTAGCAGCTTAATACCTGCTATGTCTTTAAGCATATTTCGCCTCTGGGTAGCTTAAAGGCATCAATTACAGAGGATAGCCTGATACATTGCTCCCGGGTTGACGGTGAAATTAAAGGGGGACAGGCTTCCGGTACGGATCTTTACCCCGGACCGTAAGCTTAAACTAAAAGGTAAAGATAAGCATGTAGACGCTGTAGGGGTATTTTGTAGGACGCGGGTTCGACTCCCGCCGTCTCCAATTGGATCAGCCGAGAACTTTTATAATCTCCCTGCCGAAATCGTTAAGCATAATATGCACCACTTCCGAATTATCACTTGAGATATAATCAATAATTCCGAAATGCCTGAACCAGGTAAGAAGATAAAAATCGAGGAATGATATCATAAAAAAGTCATTCTGCTGCGCGATACCCGTCATTTCATAAAAATCATTTGCGAAATCTTCAACACTGACCTTTGTATAAAACTCCTCGAGAAAACCGAGAAAAATTTCGCGTTGCCTGAAAAGTTTTTCAGCTGTTTCCGGAGATGAGGGAAATATTGCTTTCCAGTCAGTTTCATCCCATAAAGATTTAAGGAGTTTAAAGTAGAGTTTCTCTTTGATCTGAATATCTTCTGAGATCAGGGCCTTTCTTTTATCTATACTTACGAGCCCGCAGCTCTTCATAATGTTCATCATCTGCTTAAGATAGATCACTGTGAGTTCATCATCACCGCGGACTCTATCCTCCTGCAGGGAAGCTGCGAGATCTGAATAAAAGCCATCTTTCAGGCTGCCTTCTTTATCCGTTCTGACATCACCGGATGATATTCTGTCAATTATTGCTCCAGCGAGCTTTAAAGCATAACAGTCTTTAATATTCATCTTATAATTGGTATCATCCTCTTCAATTGATGAATAAAACCTGTTTATCGATTCAAAGCGTTCCAGAAGATTCGTTTTTTTTACAACGCCTCTCTGTTGCTCTGTATCCCTAAAAAAAAAGGGAGTAATCCCGTTATATATTTTTTTCTCTATGGTTTTTTTTGAAGAAGCCATTCTTTCTTTCTGCAATATTTTTTTTTACCCGGATGAAAAGTTCCGGAACAAACTGAAAGCATTTATTAATGCCTGGGCAAGTACTGTCGGTAATTTCTGGCATCCTAACCCCGAAATTAATTTAAAGTCAATTAATTTTTCGGGGTTAGTCTTTTTTTTATGCTGTTGTGAGAATGCCGGCCGGCTCAGGATTCAAATAACCCTGAGCAGACATGCCCGCCCCGGGATTACCGGTAATCATACCGGCTGTCTCTCTGTTAAGACTGACATAATCCGCTGTACCGTTCATTGTTCTCACGCCGGGGAACTTTGATACGTATGCATTGATCCTGGCGTCACTCTCTTCAGCAGCCGGCTTCAGATCATTGATGACCGCTGTAAAAAGTTCAGGATTAACGGGTTTACCCGAAGCCATTTCACCCGCATATTCTCCCAGCTTACGGATACTGCCTCCCAGCATTTCGCCGGTACGCTGAGCCGCGGGTGAACTCCGGTCAACCGGGATAGCAACACTCTCTCCGGAGCCCGCGAATGCCTCCCTGAGACCCGCAATCTCCATGTTAAGATCATCCATGTTGACTTTGCCCGTTGTCATTGCCTGAAACGCAATCGATCTGAGACGGGATGATGCATCCATGGCCTTCTGGATAATCTGCCTTGATGACTGGGCTATAGCAAGAGCGTCCGCCATTGCCCTGTCCCTTTTAAGTTTTTCTGAAAAATTTTCAGCAAAAGCGCGGTCTGATTCAGCTTTACCGGCTCCGCTTCTTGTCGAGATGCGTGCAACAGCATCTCGTGCAGGGCGGGACCCCGCAAAATTAACATCCGTTGTTATTTTCATAATACCCCCTCCCTGGTATATGACTTATTAATAATTAGACCTTCCACCTGCCATATGTCAAATTATTTTATCAGGTACAGCCCTTTTCTTTTCATAAAAGACCGATTTTTATTGACCTTTTTAAAGAATAATGTCTTTATAAGACATAAACAATTAAGGTCTTAACGGTCTATCTGTTTATAGAAGTTTTTTAATATATTCGGGTATTTAAATGAAGGAATTTAAAATCAGTCTTAATGACTACATGAACGCACAGAATCTTTTCCTCGGATGGAAAAGATGGATAATCCAGTTATTTATCATTCCGGTTATAATCTATCTGTTTATTGACAGCAGAGTGGGGCACTACCCGTTTCTATTAATTTCATTTATCCTGATACTTGTAGCAGCGTTTGCGGTTCCGTCAATGCACAGAAAACGTTTCAGGAAAATCTATCTTTCCAATGAATCATTCAGGAAAAGCATTAAAGTCATGTTCGATGACAATTTTATTGAATGGATTTCCGATTCAGCCACCGACAGGCTGCAATGGAAAGATATATACAGATATAAAATCAGCAGGGAAATAATAATTATTCTGAGTTCCAGGAACATAATGCACCCGATACCGGGATCAGCATTTGAAAACAGTGAGGAGTTAGACCGGTTCCTTAAATTACTGAAAGCCGGGAAAAGTACTGATTAAAGCCGTATCTGTATTAATGAAAAAACCGGGCGCTTTTCCGGAAATCAATGCAGCATGAGTGCTGTTTTAATTTTTCCGGGATTAAACGCTGGAACAATACCTCTTTTAAAAATCAGGTAAGTATATTATGAAAAAAATTATTCCCGTTATACTTATACTCCTTACGTCGATCAGTGCATATTCCGCTTCAATTGCAGTAGTCCCGTACAGGATCGATCCCCCTCTTGAAAATTTAACAGGAAAAGACTATTCCCGGCTCCTCTCTCTGGCCATGCTTTTAATGAAAGATACCGATGTAATATCCCCGGAAGAGGTTGAAATTGCCATGCAGCAGACCGGGGTGAAACCGGAGAACCCGGTAAGCGGAGAGGATCTCCACGCCATAGGCCTGAAATGCAGGGCCGATTATGTACTAATAGGTACAATCGGAAAAACAAAAGGTGTATACCGGTTTAAAAATGTCCTTTTCTCCGTGAGAGAAAACAGTGTCCTGTCACGCAGCTCAAATACCGGCGAAAATCTCTACTCAGTACTTCACAGGGAGATCAAAGACACCTTTGTCAATTTCAAAGATAAAAAAACCGGTTCATCAACAGGGAGCGCTGATGTCGCGTTTATCACAGATATGTCCTACAGTGTATCCGCCGAATGGGATGACATACGTCAGGCCATTGCCTCATTTTCATCCTCCCTCATAAGCAGATACGGGCTGGATACACGGATATACATAATCCCCTTCTCTGATAAAAGGTCATACGAAAGCGTTACAGTACATGAAAATTCAATATCCGGTCTCAGAAAGAGGCTTAATTCCCTCAGACCTTCAGGAAATTCCAGCATAAAGTCCCTCACCTCAATGCTTAACTACTCCCTTTCAAGTATAAAATGGAGAAGGGACGCTTCAAAGCAGATTATTATCATCAACAACTCGGGGCTCAATGGGATATTTCTTGCCGAAAAATACTCCTCTGCAGCTAAAAGAAGAGGGATAAGGATACATACAGTCAGCGGCGGCCGTGTCTCATCCGATTATAGTGACGCTGAAAGGCTTGCAGGACTTACCGGGGGAACGAACAGCAGTATATCCTACCATCAGCGAGTGCACGATCAAAACGGGAAGAAACATGAAATATATCTTCAGAGAGGAAGAGTGTTTCACTCCATGACCGGCTATAACAGCTGGAGAGCAGGGGTTCTCTCCTCAAAAAGCAGCAACCCGAAATATGTAATCCCGCCATCATCTCTTGATGAGATATATCAGGACAAAATCAGCACCTGGCCTGAAAAGATGGTTAAGATTTTTTCTGAAGGTACCGGTATTCAGGTAATGGAAAAAAATCCGGTACAGAGCAATATTGAAGAGATCTTCGACTCAATGAGAGAAAACCTGTTCAGATCTGCCGGTGAAAAATTCTACGGCAAGGCGCTCATCTCTGACGGCCGACTCTCAATGTGGGTGAAGATAAGAGACGCCAGGCTGATGAATCGTTTCGCGGAATACGCAGGAAGGGGATACTACCTGAAATGCGGATTTAATGTCCGGAAATCATCGTCAGAAGCATACGGAGTTGAACTCATCCCTGTTACCGCAGACATCACATCTGATTATATAACCGATTTCGTGAAGACAACACTTACAGACATAGTAAAAAACAGCAATTACTACATTTCTAAAGGGATCGGCACACCACCGTTATGGTTTGCTGAAATAAAAGTCGATAACATAGAGAGCTACGAACCCAAGCGGGACGTGAGGGACTGAACGTGTCGGAAAAAGGCCTCGTCCACATCTACACCGGGAACGGCAAAGGGAAAACAACTGCAGCTCTGGGACTATGTTTAAGGGCCGCAGGCCACGGCATTTCCTCAATGATTATACAGTTCATGAAGGGGCGGGAGACCGGTGAACTTAAAAGCGCCGAAATGTCAAATTCACTGATCACAATTGAACAGTACGGCAGCCCTGAACTTCTTGTTAACAACAATCCGGAATTATTCGCTGAACATAAAGACGAAGCCCTCAGAGGGTATACCCGGGCCATGAAAATTATGCGGGAAAACTCATACGGAATACTGATCCTTGATGAAATTCTTAACCTGATTAACTTCCGTTTAATAGATTTACAGGCGGCAATTGCCCTGGTTAAGTCAAAGCCTGAACCTATGGAACTGGTGCTTACCGGAAGAGGCGCACCTGATGAACTGGTGCGCCTTGCCGACCTTGTTACAGAAATGCGGGAGATAAAACATTACTACACCGAAGGCATACCCGCGAGAAAGGGCATCGAATTCTGAACCTAAACCCTCTTCTGCAGATAATCAGAGATCATTTTGTCATATTCTGAAGTTGTTTTAAAAACCTTGTACGCAAGCTCCATATTTGTCTTATACGATACCTCACCATTATTCTGCTTCATTTCATCCAGTACTTTCCCGTAATCCGCGGGATCAATTATAACTGTTACGCTCTGGAAGTTCTTCGCAGATGAACGAAGCATTGTGGGCCCGCCGATATCGATATTTTCAATAGCATCCTCAAATGTACAGTCAGGTTTTTCAATTGTCTGCTTAAAGGGATAGAGGTTTACCACAACCATGTCTATCGGTTCAATTCCGAACTTTTTCATTGTCTCAACATGTTCAGGCTTATCCCGGAGTCCCAGGAGACCGCCGTGAACTTTCGGGTGCAGGGTCTTTACCCTTCCGTCAAGCATTTCAGGGAAGCCGGTATACTCCGATACATCCATAACATTAAGTCCTGCCTCACGCAGAATATTTGCCGTGCCTCCTGTAGAAAGAAAAAGAACATCAAATTCAGAGAGCCCTTTTGCGAACTCAACAGCGCCGCTTTTATCTGACAGGCTTATTAATACTCTTTTAATTTTAGCCATCTTTTTATCCTTATAAATTTAATTATTAAAAACTTTCCGGTTCCGTAAACTGCTATAACATCCCCCCTATAATTCAACTATTTTTATATTTAAACAGTCTGTTATATTACTTGACCCTTACAAAACAGCAGGTAGTCTTCAGGGATGGATAAAGACACGGCAGAAAAAACCGCTGCAATCTCAGGCATTTTAATGGCCATAACAGCAACCATAATCTGGTCATGGAATTATATCATTGCCAGGGGTGTTGCTGAGAACATTCCCCCCGTTGCCCTTTCATTCTTCAGGTGGGCTACAGCTTTTATTTTTATTTTCCCTTTTTCATTCAAGGGGCTTCTCAGGGAACGGCAGGCTGTTAAAAAAAATATCAGGTACATAACTGTAATGGCTATTCTTAGCGTAACACTTTTCAATACACTGGTTTATATTGCGGGACATACAACTGGCGCGATTAATCTTTCTCTCATCGCAATCTCCACTCCTGTTTTTATAATCCTTATATCACACTTTCTTCTCAAAGATAAAACCTCTTATAAAGGATGGGCAGGAGTAACCATAACCATTTCCGGTGTTATTCTACTTATATGCCGGGGTTCATTAAAAGTTTTATTCAATTTGTCTTTCAGCTCCGGGGATCTCTGGATGACTGCAGCGGCAATTATCTTCGCTCTTTACAGCATTCTTCTAAAACGGAAATCCCATGAAATCGGCATGCTCACCTTTCTTCTCGTCACTTTCGGAATCGGCACTGCAGCACTATTTCCATTTTTTATCATTGAACGAGCATTTTCTCCGGCAATAAATTTTACACCATCTGTAATAATTTCTATTCTCTATACCGGAATATTCGCCTCAATAGTAGCCTTTTTCCTGTGGAACAGGTCGGTTGAAATAATTGGTGCCGCAAAAACCGGGATCTACTACTACACACTCCCCCTGTTCAGCTCCCTCTGGGCTTTTTTATTTCTGGGGGAGGAGTTCAAACCGGTACATCTGGCAAGCATGCTGCTCATTATCTCCGGAATTCTTATTGCCACTGATATTAAAAAAACTCTATTCCGGTAACATCTCCTTTACAGAGGGCAGATATAAACAAATACATGTTGACATATTTATCCTTGAAAAAATATTACACTAAACATATATGCTGAACATAGCAGATGAAAATTTTCAGTTACACAGGGCTGCAGGGCGTGAAAGGCAAAAAAAACTATTTTGAAGATATAAAAAATTACCGCATAGAAGACAAGTTTATAGAGCACCTCATAAGACTTCTGTTCTTTACGATTGTGATAGGGATAGGAAGCATCTATCAGAGATTCAAGCATCTTCTTTTCCACATAAAAAACTTCCTTCTCAGCAGAAGCATGTCAGATGTACTGGCAAAATATGCTAAATATAAAGAATCAGTCAATTCTCTGATGGGAAAAACTGCTTACCATAAAAAGCTCCACCTTCATATTCATGGAGTGATAAACTCCCATTTCTCGGAATATGAGAGGAGAATGGTATTCGGCCTGAAAAACTCACGCGAATCAATTGTTAACAGCTCCAGGCAGATAATATCAACTGTTAAAGGCTATACAAAAAGTATGGGGGCAAGATACTTTGCACATATACCTGAAACTGGGCTGACAAAAAAAATAACATCTGCACTGATTTCAATTCAACTCCCGGGAAGATCATGTTTAAACAGAAAAGAGATTAAATCCGGTTGTGATATAACAGGCAAGATTAAATACCTTAACCATGTTGCAATGGGATACAGAAACTATATGCATGAAAAATTTGAAAAATTCTATAATGAAGATTTCAGAAAAAAACTATCCTCCCCCTCGGCAAACATGAAGACTGTACGGGATAACATTGAAAGAATAACTACAACTGTAAGAAGGATTGAACAGAGACAGATCCGGTACAGGCTCGGAGAATCATCAGGCTGACTCTCTTCTGTTATTGTTTTTTAATCTCTTTATTACGATAAAAATTATTACTATTGCCAGAAAAATCCCGGCAATAGTATTATAACTCCCTGCTATAGAGAGGAATTTTTCCTTCACATTATTCCAGTTGTTTCCAAGGGTATACCCTGTATATATCCATATAAAATTCCACACAACCGCGCTGAGATTGCAGTACAGAAACACCTTCATAGGTGATAGGCCGGATATGCCCGAGGCGAGGGAAATGACTGATCTTATACCGGGCAGAAATCTGTTTGCCGCAACCACATAATACCCGTATTTCCTGAACCACTCCTCAGCCGCTATTATACTCTTCGCGGAAAAAAACCTGTAATCCTTTTCTATAAAAAATTCTCTTTCAAGGAAGGCCCCGAACATGTAAAGCAGAAGGAAACCTGTTGCGCTCCCAACTGTCGTAACCGCAAGAACAATCGCAAAATTCAGCCTCCCTGCCCCCACAAGAAAAGCGCCGAAAACCGTTATCGTATCACCGGGAACAGGTGGAAAAAGGTTTTCCAGAACAGAGCTGAAAAACAAAAAAAGATAAAGCCACGCGTCATGCATGGTTGTTATAATCCCTAATATATGCTCAATTAAAGTTTCCATTATTCTGGTTGTTCTATTCGGATAGTTTGCATTATATTATATTCCGGATGGAGATAATAATTAATATTATCAGGAATGCAAACATTATTTAAGCAGACCCTCATGCCGGCGCTCTTTACATAAATAAAAACATCAGAATAATTATTACCGATGAAAATCAGGGACATTATCTGCAAACCAGGATTTTTAATTATTTGACAAATCCACCCATCCCATATGTCATCATATAGAAAATAATCCAGATTCATTTACAGCACCTTTTACTACCCGGATAAAATAATGCATATTGATATAGATGAAAAAGCTCACTTAAATTCCGTTCTTCACAGGATGGACATACGTTTTAAAATTATATCTATACTCAGCGCAGCTCTTATTATATCCTCCTGCAGAAGTATTAACGCGGCGCTTATATCAGTAATCTATGCTCTGCTCCTCACACTCATTTCAGGCATTGCCCCGGCATACTACATGAAAAAAACATACTACCCGCTGATTTTCCTTCTGCCCCTCTTTATCTTTCTTCCGCTCTCTTCCGGCGGGAGAGTAATCTATTCAATATCTTTTATCTCAATATATATGGAAGGAATTCTAACATCCCTGCTTATAAGTTTAAAAGTTATAGCAATTATTATACTCGTTAACATTATGCTGAGCACAGCCCCGTTCAGGGACACTGCTGCAGCTCTGAAATCTATGAAAGTACCGGACAAGATGCTGAATATAATACTTTTCACCTACCGCTATTTTTTTGTTTTTTTTGAGGATCTCAGAAAAATGCGCGTAGCCCTTACTCTCAGGGGATTCAGAAACAGGAACGGTTTAAGTTCTCTGCGGAGTTCCGCAAGCCTCGCGGGCTCAATTCTCGTGAGAAGCTATGAGCAGACTGAAAGAATATACCGCGCCATGCTTCTCAGGGGGTATAACGGCAGCATTATTGCTCACAGAAAATTCAATCCGAGTGTCAGTGATCTTTTTTTATCAGTAATAATTATTGCCGTCCCATTTGCTTTTCTCATCGCTGAAATAAAGGGCCTGTTCAATTAAGGTGGTTTAATATGATTAAAGTTAATAATGTCTTATTCTCGTATGAACCCGGATATCCTGTATTAAAGGGTGTAACCTTTGATGTGACCAGGGGAGAGAGAGTGGGCGTTATAGGCCCCAATGGCGCCGGTAAAACAACCCTGTTTCATCTGCTATGCGGAATTTTATCTCCCGATGAGGGAGAGCTCATTATAAACGGCAGGATGATAAAAAACGCTGAATTCAATCCGGAAACAGGCCTGGTTTTTCAGAATCCTGATGACCAGCTCTTCAATATTTCCGTGTTTGAAGATATAGCTTTCGGCCCCGTGAATATGGGTTTAAAAAAGGAAGATGTGCAGAAAAAAGTTGAGCAGTCTATGGAAATTACCGGCATCTCACATCTGGCAGAACGCCCGCCGCACCATCTATCAGGAGGAGAGAAAAGAATGGCCGCTATCGCGTCAGTAATAGCACTGAACCCGGAACTCCTTATATATGATGAACCTACCTCAAATCTTGATATGAGAGGGAGAAGAAGAGTCATCGATTTTATAAACAGCTCAGGCCATACCAGCCTAATCGCATCACACGATATGGAGTTTATTCTGGAAACATGCGGCAGGGTAATAATCCTTGATGAAGGTGGAATTACCGCGGATGGGGAAACAGTCTCTATAATGGAAAACAGGGGACTTATGCTGAAGCACGGGCTTGAAAGCCCCCACTCGCTCCTTCATAGAAAGGGCAAGCATATCCATACTGATCGGTAATACCCGGCATTATTTATTTTACAACAATCCCGGATAGTTAATATTTAAATTATATTTCAGTCTGTAAAATAAACTGCCCCGCCGCTGTAAGCGGCGGGGCTTTGAAGCTTTTTTTACCCGTAACCAGATCTAAAAAACAATACAACTTAATGTCCCTGCCTATAAATCAGCAGGGACATGGCTCTTTAACGTTTAAATTTATTCATCTTTTAAAAATAACGATATTATTTTAACCCAAGAATATCAGGTTTAACCTTCATAAGGAAAGCAACAATAAACACTGTAGCAATCCCCTCAATCAGAGCGACAGGAAGATTCAGGTACATTATCAGCTGTGCTGTTTTATAAAACTCCTCCCCGGCAGAGATAAGATAAATGGCCACCCCTGCAGCGGACAGCATAACAGCAGTAAACCCGGCGACAAAAGATCGCGCTCCTATTAATGCCGTTCCCATGCTACTTCTGTACCGGAAAATAAACGCTGACAACAGGGCCGGTACCCCCATAGTCAGGGCATTTACACCAAGGGTTGTTATCCCCCCGTGCTGGAACATAATTGCCTGAAAAATAAGGGCCGCAAAAATTGAAGGAAACGCGGCAAAACCGAGTACAGCACCAAGAAGGCCGTTCAAAACAAGATGGCTGCTTGTAGGGCCGACCTTGACATGAATCAGAGAGGCAACAAAAAATGCCGCTGTCATTACAGCAACTTTAGGGATCTCAGCCGCATCTGTCTTTTTAAGAGACACAGATGCAATCGCCACGGCAGCTGCTGCTGAAGCTATGCATACCGGCCCCTGAAGAACGCCATCCCCTATGTGCATCAGACCTGACCTTTTTTACCCTTGAAATAGAGAGCTGTTCCTACAGCTCCCCACACGACACAGAGAGCCATAACGACTTTCTGCACAGTATTAAGACCTCCGGCAGAAGAGTCTGCCTGAATAGAAAGAGACTCATCAATTTTCAGATTAATTCTCATACCGTGGCCGGTTTTGTCCCGCACCTGGAGGACCCAGGTGCCGGCCTTGTCAGGGGTAAAATAAAAAATACCGTTGCTGTCCGCTTTCTCTTTGATTGACGGAGATGTCGCGTTTGGAGAGAAGACCAGAACATCAGCGTTTGACATAGGCTCCCCTGTGTCAAACATCGCTTTCAGGCCTATTCTCCCGCTCTTGACAAGCTCGTACTTTGTTCCGTGACTATAGGCAGCAACAGCTAATCCCAGAAAGAGAATTAAAAGACAGGATCTTTTAAAATTCATATTTATAGCCTATTTTAATAAAGAAGCTGAAGTAAGATTAGTTACTTCACAGTGGCCCTCTCCGAGATGGCCAAGAGTTGAAACAGCTTTGATAAATGTCGCGAAGTTGGAACTTTTCTTAAAAACATCCTGCGCAACATCAAGCTTTCCTTCCTTGGCATATGCATTAAAGAAATCAAATCCTACTGATCCTGTATTTATATGATCATCAGCCGGAGCCCCTTTGTCTCCGAATATATGGTCGAAATGAAATGTCATCTCAACTGTTGTTTCACCATTCTCAGCAAGAACGCCTTTCACCTCGTCACCAACAAATCCCTCTTTTCCATCAAAGTCCATCTCTTCATCAGACTTGATTGTAAAGTCTACGGTCTTACCGCTCTTTTTCGCTTTTCCAACCATTACAATTGAATATCCTTTGAACTCACCCTCTGATGCCCTTTTTATACCGAACTTAAGGGACTGATAATTACCATGAGCAACTTTTTCAGTTTTACCAACAACTATAGGCTCGGCTTTTGCATCCCCTTCAGCGAGATCAACAAAGAATGAACCTTTAAGTACTGATTTAAGCCCTTCACTGTTATAAGCTGTGGGATCCACAATGTTAACATATACCTTATCGAAGGAAATTTTCCATCCGTCTTTGGAAACAAAGCCTTCACGTACAAAATCCTCACCATTAGCGGTAAAAATAATTGTTCCACTTCCCTGTGGAGCCTTGGAACATGCAGTGACCAGAATCATAGAGAACACGCAAAGAAACAGTGCAGGTATAATTACTTTTTTCATTTCAAGCAACCTCGATAATATTTTTATTTTAATTGTAACACAACAACACAAAAAATAAAAAATTGTCAATTAAAAGATGTGAAAAAAATAAAAAATGTAACACCAGAATAATATTAAATCCGGGGCATATTACAATGCCCCGTCAGCAAGTGCAGGATTTAATAGTTTTATCGGGGGATCAGTCTTACATGTTCGTTTTTTATTACTGCAAAAATATCTTTTCCTATTCTATCTTTAAATGCCGCACCCGTTGCCCTGTCAACAAGGGACTCAAAAATAATATCTTCATATGAAACAAGCGCAGTACAGACGCTCCCCTCCTCCATTATATCAGCAAGCATACAGTGTATTACATTTTCCTCAAGAGACTTACCCGGGTTTTCTTCAGAGAGGAATATATTTTCAGGTCTTATCGCCACATCAACACTGCTTTTTTCCAGAACCGCAACATCTGCAGAGTTAAGTTTAAGTCCATTAACATCTATTAATGCTGAATGTTCTGTCCGTTTTTCAACAACTCCGGGGTAAAGAGATGTTCCGACGAAATCCGCCGTGTACATGCATGCAGGCCTCTGAAAAATCTCGTCAGCTGTGCCGAACTGAAGCTGTTCTCCATTCCTTAATACAGAGACCTTGTCCGCAAAAGTCCAGACATCCTCCATATCATGGGTTATATGAATTACAGTTGTCCCTGAATCTGAAATTATTTTTTTTAATAAACGCCTGGTACGTTTTCTTGTCTGGGGATCGAGCGCGGAGAAAGGCTCATCCATGAGCAAAACACGGGGCTCCACCGCAAGCGCCCTGGCTATGGCCGCACGCTGCTGTTCTCCTCCGGAAAGTGTTCCCGGTTTCCTTTCAAGAAGGTGACTAATATTCAGTGAGGATGCCAGTTTTTCAATTCTTCCCGGAATTGAAGGGTCCCCTGCTCCTAATTTCTTTTTAAGTCCGTATTCAATATTACTTCTTATGGTAAAATGGGGAAGCAATGCGTAATCCTGGTACACTATACCCATCCGTCTCCTCTCGGGACGCTCACCTGTAATGTCCCTTCCGTTTACCATAATTTTACCCTTAAGAAGTTTATGAAAGCCGATGATACTCTCCAGAAGAATTGTCTTCCCCGCTCCTGTAGGCCCGATGATCGTAAGATATTCCCCCTCCTCAAGAGAAAAATCTATTCCTTTCAGTTTAAACTCCTTCAGGTCAACCTGAAGATCTTCTATTACCAGGAAGCTCATAACCTCGCCTCTGTTTTTTCAAATATGAAAATTGCTATAAATGAAACTGTTATCAGTATTATGCCGCTTGTAAGGGCCATACCCATATTACCGTAGGATATATTCAGGTACAGGGTAATCGGCAGTGTATTTGTAAGGCCCTCGGAACCGCCCGCAAGAATAAGTACAGTACCGAAAGTACCTATGCATCGGGCGAAGGTGATAACAACTGCCGCAATCATACCGTTCCTGGAAAGGGGAACAGCTATGTTCTTAAATGTCTCAAACTGGGTATAACCCAGGCTGCGTGAAATAAATTCATAACGCGGATCTATATAATCAAATGTCGATTTCAGTATCCTGATTGAATAGGGGAGCGCCGTAAAAAACTGTGCAGCCACAACACCGGATTTCGTAAAAACAAGATTTATTCCCATTGACTGCAGCGCTTTTCCAACAGGTGTATTGCCGAAAAGAAGAAGGAGGGCAAGTCCGAGCACAAGCTCGGGAAAAGCAACAGGCAGGTCTATTATGCTTTTAGTTATACTTTTTCCGTAAAAATCAAACCGTGACAACGCGTAACCGATCGGAATAGAAAACAGAAGAACAAGAACAGTTGATAAGGCACCTGTCCATAAAGAAAGTTTCAGAGAGAAGATCATCTCCTCTCTGAAAAAATTTTCAATAACCTCCGTCCAGTCCGGCACAAGAAAAAATGCCCCTATAGCCATCACCAGAAGAAAAGTTATAAACAGAGACAGGGCTATTAAAACCGCCCTGAAAAAATTTACTTTGCGCATGGCTCAAAACCCCATTTTTGCCACACCTTCATCCCTTCCTCTGAAGTGATGAAATCATTAAATTTAAGGGCGAGCTCCTGGTTTTTGCTTTTTGTCGTTACCGCAGTAGGGATTGTCTTAATTATATTTTCCTTTTTACTTATCTGAACAACTTCAATTTTTTCTTTGTCCTTTGCCCAGGCTGTTACATCCTTCCATACAATAGTCGCGTCAACCTGCTTCAATGCCGGATAAATAACCAGCTGGTTTACGGTCGGACCTTTAACAGTAACATTCTTCTGAATTTTATCCCAGAGCTTGTTTTTCTCCAGAATTTTTTTGGTTATACGGCCTATCGCCGGACCTTTAGGATCTCCGATGGCAACCTTAACTCCAGGTTTTGCAAGATCACTTAAAGAGCTTATTTTCCCGGGATTGCCGGCAGGTACGGCAATTGTCGGTTCATGAAGAACTATTTTTTTTATGGTGTCTCCCTTTACCCATCCGTTTTTTAAAGCATCCTCTGTATATTTTTCAGCTCCCGGAATCAGAATATCGCAATACTGCCCCGCGCCAATCATTCCGAAAATTTCCCCTGATCCGCCGTAATGGGCATTAATCTTCACACCTTCTTTTTTTTCAAAAGCAGTAATCAGCTCTCCCACAGGTTTAATAAGGCCAGCACCTGAAAAAACGACAAGGTCAGCCGGCTTGTCCTTTCCGCAACCGGGAATAAAAAAAACTGCGGCGATTAACAGAGAAATCATTCTTTTAAAAAGACTTTTTTTCATATATAACTCCTTAATATTGTTATTTGCGAAGAATTGCAGGGAAACTTATATGACTAATTTGCAGGATGAAAACTTGAGGTTTTGACATAATGTGTTATTATTTGTCATTTTTTTCATTAAGGTCAAGAAATTTTTGTAATCATCTTTTTTAATAACTACATAGAACTCTCCATAACTTATTTTAAGATTTAAGTCTGCATTTGTTCTTTAGTTTTTTACTTTTTTACAACCTTAATGTTCAACTTCTGAAATTAAGCAGATTCTATTCATATAAAAAAAAGTAATTCTAATTGACAATTACACTTTTTTAACATCTTTTCTAAGGTTCAAAATAACCTGTTCTGCTGTTTATTCAGAAGTATTATATCTGAATAGCAAAACAGGTTATTTCATTTTCTATTACTGATTGGAAAGCCTGATAAATCTTTATATTTCATTTCAAAAATATAGCTTATCCAATCATATTACTATACAAAATCCGAGGAGGTTTTCTGAATGAAGCGTTCAATCATCTTAGCAGTACTTTTATCACTCTCCATAGCTGCAGCGGGCGGATGCGCCAGTCTGTTTAAATCCGGAGACTATTATGGAGTTGAAACCCAGGGTAAAAACATAGTTTTTCTCATCGACATTTCCGGAAGCATGGAAGGGAGAAACGAGGGGAATGTAAGTGATAAACTGAGGGCCCAGGCGATGTCAAAAGCTGGCAGCACAATAGGGAACAAAATAGGCGGTTTCGGAGGAAGCCTCGTCTCCTCGGCCATACAGAAGAACACCACTAAACTTGCCAGCGCAAAAAGAGAACTTGAACCTGCCATCAGGGGCCTTGATGTATCAACAAAATTCACAGTAATAACTTTTTCCGATAAAGCTGCCTCCTGGAAAGACTCTCTCCAGTCTTCCGAGACTTCAAGCCAGTTATCATCCATTGCCTTCATAGAAAGGCTCAGTGCAAACGGGGGAACATCCGCACTCAAGGGACTGAAAAAAGCTTTCTCTGTAAAAGGGGTTGATACAATCTTCTTTCTTTCAGACGGATTCCCATCTGACGCAAGCTCATCAAAGATTCTTAAAGAGGTGAGCAAAATGAATAAACGAAAATCCATTACAATCCATTCCATCGGTCTTGGCGACAACAAGGACGAAGACTTTATGAAAGAACTTGCTGAACAGAATAACGGGTTCTATAAAGAAGGATAATTATTTATGTAAAGGGCCTGTCAGCATGCAGGCCTTTTATTTACTAATAGAATCATCCATGATTTATTTTTTTATCATTTTTGCCTGATATTATTTTTCAAAGGAGCTGCAAATGAAAAAAATTATTATGTTATTACTTCTGGCTTTAGTTTTTGTTTCATGCGAAAGTATTCAGGAAAATATTGACGCACGAAGAAATCTTTCAAAATGTAAATACCAGTTTATCAGGGTAGAGCCGAAATCAATTAAACTTGACAAGGCAAACCTTAAAGAGATCAATTTTAATGCACTCTTTAAAATTACCAATACCACAAAGACCGACGTTGCAATGGACCATATAGCAGGAACAATCTACCTGGATAACCATAAAACAGCCACCTTCAGTCATAAAAAATTTGTAAAAATTAATCCGGGAAAATCTTCAACAGAAACAATCAGCCTTAATGTACCCTTTATTGAAGCAATGAAGTCACTCGGGGGAAAACCGAAGTATATCGTTTTCAAAGCCAAAGTATACATGAACTTAATCATCGGGAAATATACTGTTAACACAAATATCCCCATTGACCTGGAACAGAAAGTTGCAATCCCCTACAGTACAATAAAAAAGCTGATACAAAAAGAAGCAAAAAAGGCCCTGAAAAATAAAAATTATAAGGACCTGCTGAACAAACTGCGTTAAACCCGGGTCTGAAAGAAAATAGACTTTATTACTCCCTTTTACCCCTTTAGAGAGGAACGATAACTCGTCGGCTCTTAATATCACTGTGAAAAGATTTTCCTCAGATTAATAAAATACTGGTATCAAAACCTCTCCCTCTTTATTATATTAAATATACGGGGGAAACTTTGCATATAAAAAAAATATTCTGTTTCGGCGATTCAAACACATGGGGCTGCAACGCAATTGACAGTTCACGTTTCGACGAGACCACGCGCTGGCCGAAAGTCCTTGAAGCCCTGTCCATTAATAATTTTTCAGTCATAGAGGAGGGGCTTAATGGGAGGACACTCCTTGCTCTAAATCCTGAAAACCGGGAAGCAGGCGGCGTCTCCTGGATACAGGAAGCGCTTACTCCCCATATACCCGCAGACATTATTATTATAGCACTGGGAATGAATGACGTTTTTGATCCTTCAGAGGTCTCCCTTGCGGAAATAGGTGAAGGAATGAAAACAATAATAAGGACCGTCAGGGCGGTCCATCTATCCGCGTCCCATCCGGAACCTGAAATTATACTTATGGGCCCCCCGGCAATTGACAGAAACTTCGATGGCGCACAGTTTTTTGAAATGCCGATTAATAAAATGATCGCGCTCGGCCCTTTATATAACGATATTGCGGAGGAGGAGTCCCTGCATTTCTTTGACGCCTCGTTATACATAAAGACCTCAGGAATAGACTGTTCACATATCAACGGTGAAAATCACAGAATTTTAGGAAGGGAGATTGCCCGGTTCATCATGGAGAAGATTCCATGAGAATAGATCCCATTCTCAGGAGGAGAGAGCTCCATATAATATTCTGCGTCACCATGATCGCGGTCATGGAGGTGTCGGTAATCTCCCCCGTCCTCCCGGCCATATCGTCGGCACTGCAGATAACTTCAAGGGAAGCCAACCTGCTTATAGTTGTTTTTACACTGCCGGGGATTTTTCTCTCCCCGCTCATGGGCATTGCCGCGGACAGGTTCGGCAGGAAGAGGGTGCTTGTCCCCTCCCTCCTTGTTTTCGGTTTCTGCGGAAGCGCATGCTATTTTGTAAACAGTTTCAGCCTGCTTCTTCTCCTGAGGCTAATGCAGGGGGCCGGTTCCGCGTCTATAGGGTCACTTAACCAGACAATTATCGGTGATATCTTTCCCGGACATGACCGTCTCAGGGCAATGGGGTACAACAGTTCAATAGTTTCAATAGGAACAATGATCTATCCGGCAATAGGAGGCGCTGTTGCACTCCTGGGATGGCACTATCCCTTCCTCGTATCCTCCCTGGCCTTCCCTGTGGCGATCCTTGCCTTAACAGACCTGGAGACTCCCGATCTGATTAATAACAGAAAATTCAGGGATTATCTTAAAAATTCATTCACTCTAATCAAAAGGAGAAACGTGCTTTCCCTCTACTTCGGGACAATGTCAGCCTTTATTCTGCTTTACGGAATTTTACTGGCCTTCTACCCCTTTCTTATGAGGCAGAGGTTCGGAGCGTCAACCTTTGAAATCGGACTTGTAATATCTGCGACATCAGTGGGTGCAATAATCGCAGCTGTAAACCTGGGGAGGCTTTCGATATTCTTTTCCCCGAAAAAACTTATAATCACGGCATTTGCAATATATGCCCTATCTTTTACAATAGCATATTTTACAGATAGCCTCCCCCTATTCGCGCTCCCTGTTTTTATACACGGACTGGCCAACGGGATACTCATCCCCAACATACAGACACAGATATCGATCATCGCTCCAATGGAGATCAGGGGAGCCTTCATGTCCCTGAACTCATCTGTACTAAGGATGGGGCAGACAGCCGGCCCCCTTATTTCAGGAATAATACTCGCCGAAAACGGCGGGCCTTATGTTTTCCTCACAGGAATTCTCTTTGCCTTCCTGACCATTGCGGTTCTTTCATGGGGAGTGAAGGACAACGTAAAACTGAATTAATCGATGCAGGAATTTTTAACACCGGCAAGGCAGTCAATTATATCCTGATCCTCCCTGCAGCATTTAAGGGTATCGAGGAGTTCATCACTGTTTGCCATTTTTTTAAGGATCTCACCCCTCTGCGGAGAATCAAGGCCGGAAAAGACATCCTCGTTTTTCAGAATTTCCCTGGCCCTGCGTAGTTTATCAAGGAGTATATCTATCTCTTCCGGGATCTGCTTTTCCAGTTCCCGCCTTATACGGGCGGCATATGCAGGTGACGACCCTGCTGTTGAAAGCGCGAATAAAAAGTCCCCCTTTCTCGTGAAGGAGGGGACATAGAACGAACAGTTCTCCGGATCATCAACCGCGTTTATGAATATATTCTCCCCTTCCGCCTCCATAAAAACAAGCTCATTAACAGAACGGTCATTGGTGGCGGAGAATACAAGGGCCGCTCCCTCAAGGTCGCCATACTCATATTCCCTTTCAACAAGTTCAAGAACACCTGAAGTTCTGAGACTGGTTATTGCATCATTGATTTCAGGGGACACGACCTTCACCCTGGCGCCTGAATCAAGGAGATCAGCAACCTTTCGGGCAGCAACCTCCCCTCCTCCCACAACAACCGCGAGCCGGCCTTCCATGTTTACCATTACAGGATATAGTTTCATCAGCGGGCAAGCTCCGCAGGAACAGGAAACTCCTCCCCTGTATTTTTCAGATAATCTTTCTTTTCAGCATCAAGGCCAATCTCCTCATCAGTGAGGTAACACTGCGGATCCGGGGCCCAGAAATCCCCGTATGCCCTGTAGCCGCGCACCCTCATAGAACCTGTACAGAGATCTTTATATTTACATAATTTGCATTTCCCTTTAATGCGTTCAGCTTTATTTTTTAGGCCTTCCATTAACGGGTCTGACTCATCCATCCATATATCGCCGAAATTCCGTTCACGGACATTCCCGAAAGTATAATCCTGCCAGAACTGGTCCGGGTGTACATTCCCGTTAAAGTCAATATTCCCTATTCCGACTCCGGTTGAATTTGCAGCGCCGCCGTTCCATTTCAGCAGGGAGTAGACCTCATCAGCCTCCTGCATGCCTTTCTCTTTCATTTTCATATAAAGGTAAACACCGTCAACGTGGTTATCAACAGTGAGTATATTTATATCAAGCCCGCGCCTGAAATAATCGGCAGTTCTATCCAGTATAATATCCATGGCCTTCCTTGACTCGCTGTGAGAAAGGTCATCATTGTACATTGAAGTGCCGCGGCCCGAATATACAAGGTGATAAAAGCACGCCCTGTTTATCCCCTCTTTTTCAATAAAATCGAATATTCCGTTAAGGTCCTCGTAATTCCGCCTTGTAAGAGTAAGGCGGAGCCCCACTCTCTGGTTCACAGACCGGCAGTTCTCGAACCCCTTCATTGTCCGGGCGAATGCACCTTCAACGCCCCTGAATTTATCATTAATATGCTCGAGGCCGTCAAGGCTGATACCAACGTAAACAACTCCGGCATCCCTTACCCTCTTCGCCGCATCCTTATCAATCAGCGTCCCGTTTGTGGATATTACAGGGCGAACGTTCTTCTTCGCTGCGTATTCAAGGAGCTGGAAAAAATCCTTTTTCATAAAGGGTTCCCCTCCTGAAAAAAGGAGAGATGGTATACCGAAATCCGAAAGCTCATCAATGAGTTTCATCCCCTCTTTAGTATCAAGTTCATTATCATACTTTCTGTTGTCAGAATCCGTATAACAGTGAACGCATCTGAGGTTGCATGTACGGGTAGTGTTCCATACGACTATAGGCCTCCTGAGTGAAGCGTCCTTTTCAACCCTGTGCGCCGTGTTACCGTGACAATCAGGCTTTGATTCTGTGCCATACCTGAGGCCGTCTCCTGTTGATGTGCCCCCACAGTAAAGTTTACCTATATCAATCATAATTCAACCTTTTCCATTGTTTAAATTCTTCTGAGAAATATGCCACCCTCCGCTTCTTGAACTCTTTAAGAGACTCAAGAACGAGGTAGTCTTTTGCCCCGCTTTTTTCAGAGAGATCTTTTATTATCCCCTCGAGTTCCTTCTTTGACTTAGCGTGTATCATTGCAAATAACGGATGCTCCCACCTGCCTGGATAAACCGTCCTGTAATAAAGGTGAGAAATAGCTTCACACTCCCTGAAAGGCCCGTCGTCAAAATCCTGGTCCGGCCGCCATGCTGTCATTGCATTAGCTGTATATCCCGCGCTCCTGTGCCTGAGCACAGCAGCGTATCTTCGCATTATCCCGGTTTCAAGAAAAACAAGAAAGTAGGACAGCACCTGCTCCTCATTATCGATATACTTCCCGCTTTCAGCGATTTTTCTGAACGGACTTTTTTCAACAGGAAGATCTTTCTGAAGAAGAAGAACCGCATCTCTCGCTGTTTCGTCAAGTTCAGGATAATCTCTGTGCTCCTCCTCATAGGGGACAGCAACATCATTAATCTCCTCTTTATCCCCGATATTCAGATAAACACCGATTTTCAGCAGGTTTTCATTTTGCAAAACAAGATAATCCTCTGCCCCCGTTTTTTCTGCAAGAACAGATACTGTTTTAAAAAAATCATCTTCACTCTCTTCGGCAAGAGTAAACCATATATTATACTTATGACCGCGCAGATAATTATGGCTCACGCCCGGATGGGAGTTTATAATTTCCGCCGCCTTTTCTATATTCTTTTCAGGAACCTGAAAAGCCACAAGGCTCAGGGTGTATCCAAGTTTTTCGCCATTGAATATACCTGAAATATTACGTATAATTTTTTTTTCTTTCAGCCGGGAAACTGTTTCAAGGAGATCGTCCTCTTTCAGGCCGATCTCCTCCGCCATAACCTGAAAAGGTTCACTCGCACAGGGGATGCCCATCTGCACCCTGTTTAAGACAAGAGCTTCCTCCCTGCTGAATTTCATCAGGCGCGCCCCTTTACAGGCTCGTATAAGCAGTAAGGCTCCTCTCCCAGCATATCATTTTCAGCATAAAAAGCCCGTGCCCTGCATCCCCCGCACACGCTTTTATATTCACATGCTCCGCATTTTCCTTTTAGCATATTAAAATCACGAAGCGTTGCAAAAAGTTCCGATTTTTCCCATACCTCGGGGAACGGGGTTTTTACCACATTCCCGGCGGAGAGGGGGAGATATCCGCAGGGCTGCACCTCTCCCCTGTGGGAGATAAAGCAGACCCCTGTTCCGGCAAGGCACCCGCGGGTCATGGCCGCCATTCCGTCTGTTTCAAAGGAGAGCGTTCGCCCCTCCTCCTTTGCCCGCTGCCTTATTATTCTGTAATAATGGGGAGCGCATGTTGCCTTGAACTCTATATCCACATCACGTGACCTGTCATAGAACCAGTTAAGGACCTCTTCATATTTTTCAGCGGAAATCATATCGGTTTCAGCAATCTCGACACCGCACCCCACGGGCACAAGCATAAACAGGTGTAACGCCGCCGCTCCCTCTTTCACGGCAAGAGCCAGAATATCCTCTATTTCATCCACATTTCTCTTTGTCACAGTCATGTTAAACTGGAATTCAACACCGTTCTTCTTTAAAAGCCTTGCCCCGTTCAGCGCGCTTTCAAATGAACCCGGGATGCCGCGGAAACCGTCATGAGATGGAGCAGTGCTTCCATCTATTGAAATGCTTGCCCTGGCTATTCCGGCGCTTTTAATCTTCTTTGCAATATCATCATTAATAAGAGTACCGTTAGTTGCAAGGGCCACCCTGAATTTTTTTGAAACAGCATAAGATGCTATATCAAAAATATCGGCCCGGTAAAGGGGCTCCCCGCCTGTCAGGATAAGTATAGGTGAATACTCAGATGCTATATCATCCATGATTTTTTTTATTCCCGGAGTATCAATTTCACCGGAATAATCTATATCTTCTGCCTCTGCCCGGCAGTGAGCGCAGTTGAGGTTGCATCTCTTTGTAAGTTCCCAGAAAATAAGTCTGGGGATATTCTTGTTCATCATTTAGTGAAAAGGTCCTCCAGAAATTTCGCGTTTTTATATACATCTTCGGCATCGCCGTCATGACACGCAGCTGTACTTTTCTTCAGGTTTATAATGGGATTGTGGAGAGTGCGGTTCATGATTGACAGTGTAAGTTCCTCAATCAGGCGAAAATCTTCTTCTGAAAAATGCTTCATCTTTTTATTTCTGTTTCTTTCCAGTTCGCCTGTCCTAATCTCATCAAACTTGTTTTTTATCGCGGTTATTGTGGGAGCAAGAGAACTCTCCTCACACCACAGAAGAAAATCTTCAACGTCCTCATCAACTATTCTCTCAGCTCTTTCCATCTCCGTTTCCCTGTACTTTCTGTTATCCTCGGCTATTTTTTTAAGCGAATCGACATTATATAAAAACACATTTTCAATCCCTGCCACTTCAGGGTCTATGTTTCTCGGCACTGCTATATCAATGAAGAAAAGAGGTCTACCCTCCCTATCAACCATAATCTCCCTGGTATCACCGGCTGTAATAACATGGTGCGGGGCAGTAATCGATGATATTACGATATCAGCTTCAGTAATTGCCTGATCAACTTTTACTATAGGTATTATTTCTGCCTGAAAGCAGATATCATTGCATATTCTCTCTGCATTCTCAACAGTCCTGTTGGCTATTATGATTCTGTTCAGGTTCTCTTTCACCAGGTATTTGAGAATAAGCTCACCCATTTCTCCCGCTCCTATAAGAAGCGCGCTCCTCTCGCTCATATCGTGAAAGATCGACCTTGCCTGTTCAACCGCAATAGAGGCAACGGAAAGGGGATTTTTTGAAATACCGGTATCTGTCCTGACACGCTTGGCGGTTGCAAAGGCCTTATGAAAAAGCCTGTTTAAAAGGGTGCCTGTAGCTCCGCATTCAACCGCTTTTCTGTACGATTCCTTTACCTGTCCGGTAATCTCATTCTCACCAACAACCATTGAATCGAGAGATGAAGTTACACCCAGCAGATGTCTCACTGCATCCGACCCGTACATTGTATAAACAGAATTTCTAAACTGTTCATGCGGGAGCTTGGTATAGAACTCCATCAGCTTTTTTATGGTTTCAACAGCGGATTCCTGGTCATCCGCTGTCATATACACCTCAACCCTGTTGCATGTGGAGACATAAACAGCTTCATCAACCCCTGCCTCACTGAGTCTCTCGTAAAAAGCGGGAAGCTGCAAAGCCGGCAGAGAGAGAAGCTCCCTTGTTTCAACAGGCGCTGTTTTATGGCTAAGGCCTATAAGTATAAGGTTGCTGAAATTAGTATTATAATCACTTCTTGCATGCATATCTTTACCGGGCAAAAAATTAAATAAATTTCTGTTTGTTTAAAAAAACCGGGTAAAAAAGTTTAACAGCCCCTGACCTTAAAGGGTAAGAGGCAAAGTCTCCCCTTTTCTACATTCATATATCTTTTTATGAATTATTACTGAAAATCTGTTACTTTTTTCCTGATTATTCTACCTGTTATAAAAAAGACAAGCACAATTAATATAAGAATAGCTATAGAAAGCGCAATCCAGAATATACTGTGACCTGCAACTGTCTGATAGAAGAGCACAGATGCGCACCACGCAAGAATTGTCATATATACAGCCTGCGTCACGGCAACGAACCATCCCGCCTCCCTGTATACCGCCCCCACGGTTGCAATACAGGGGAAATATAGAAGTATAAATAAAAGATAGGCATAAGCACCGGCACCTCCGCCAAAGTGCCTTCTCATCTGCTTGAGCATTGTCTCTGAATCACCTTCAGAACTTTCACCGTCTGAAGCGCTGCATCCGGGTATCGACTGAGCAAGGTTAACAGGAACTGTTTTAATCCCCTCAATTATCTTCTCCTTAATCGACATTCTTTCCTCAACAATCTCCGCCGAATGATCCATCTGAAGATAAAGAGTATTCAAAGTGCCTACGATAGCCTCTTTAGCGAAAGGACCTGAAAAAAGAGCAACAGCAGCAGGCCAGTTTTTCTCCTCCACTCCGAAAGGAGTAAATATCGGGAGTATGTTTTTCCCCAGTTTTGTCAGCACCGATTTACTGCTGTTTTCATTACCGAAAGATCCGTCAGTACCTAGTGAATTCATAAACGAAAGAACCATTACTGCAATTACAATGATTTTACCTGCACTGAAAAGAAAAAGATTCAGCCTTGTCCAGGTATGTATCATTATATGCTTAAACCTTGGAAGATTGTAAGTGGGGAGCTCCATTACAAAATATGAAACTTCCCCTGTATATATCGATTTCTTTATCAACAGCCCGGTCAGGACCGCAAGAATTACTCCCACCGCATAAAGAGAGAGCACAATGAGCCCCGCGCTTCTATGAAAAAAAGCAGATGTAAATAACGCGTAAACAGATAATCTGGCACCGCATGACATAAATGGCGTCATAAATACTGTAATTATCCTGTCCCTCTTCCTGTCAAGGGTCCTTGCGGCCATTACTGCAGGCACGGAACAGCCGAAACCGATCATAAGAGGCAGGAACGCCTTTCCCGGAAGACCGATAAATCTCATGAATCTGTCCATGATAAATGCCGCTCTTGCCATATAACCTGAGTCTTCAAGAATAGCCAGCATAAAGAACATGGCAAAAACCACGGGGATAAATGAAGCTACAGCCTGTATACCCCCTCCTGCCCCGTCAGCAAAAACTGTAACAAACCATTCAGGAGCATTAATTGCCTGTAGAATAAACCTCGTGCCGTCTATGAAAACCGCGCCTGTAACAGCGGAAAAAAAATCGATAAACGCCCCGCCGGCAAAAAGCGTTACCCAGAAAACAGCATACATCGCCAGGGCGAATAGAGGAAGAGCCAGAAACCTGTTAAGAAGGATATTATCCAGCAGATCCGTTATCTCCTTCTTATCACTTTTCCTGATAACGCATTTTCTTGTAATACCCTGAATAAAGCCGTACCTGTAATCCGCAATTATAATATCCGATGATTCATGCAGGAGTTTTTCCACAACAGTTAATTCATTATCAATGTCCTCAGCACTTAAAAGCTTCAGGGATACTGCAATTCCGGTTACCCACTGATCCTTTTCAAGAATTTTAATTGCAGCCCATGCCGGGTCAGGAGAGTTGATGGAAGAAATATTTTCAAGAGGCCCGGACCATTTCCGGATAATCTCCTCTATTTCATTGGGAAATTCAATTCTTCTGGAGGATGGCTCAACAGAACCTATATGTGAAACAATTCTTTCTTTTATATCTTCCATTTCCCCCCTTCTTGTTGCCACAGTTTCTATGACAGGGCAGCCAAGCTGGGAGGATAATATCCCGCTGTCTATGACCTTTTTCTGTTTCTCAGCCATATCTACGCGGTTAAGAACAATAATAACAGGGACTTTCAGCTCAATAATCTGAGTTGTAAGATAAAGGTTCCGCTCCAGGTTTGAAGCATCCACGATGTTGATAACAAGATCGGCCTTACCGCTCATGAGATACTCACGCGAGACCCTTTCATCCTCTGAAAAAGCCGAAAGGGAATATATACCGGGGAGATCTATGACCCTTATATCCCCGCTCTCATGTCTCATAATGCCTTCAATTTTTTCTACTGTAACTCCGGGCCAGTTTCCGATCCGTTGGTTACTTCCTGTAAGACCGTTAAAAAGGGTGGTCTTGCCGCAATTCGGGTTTCCGATTATAGCTATTGTTCTCATTATTACAATTAATTACTCTGACAGGTTAGGATAAAAGGTTTTATAAAATGCAGCTGTTCTGAAGACAAGGGAAAAATTCTATTTCATGCAGGAGTTCTTATAAAATTAATTTTTATTTTTCACATAAATCTTATAAGCCATTCCGTGCCCGAGAGCAAGCCTTGTATCGTTAACTTTCAGTACAACCGGACCATTTTTTCTCGAGGAGAGAATCTCAATCGCTTTACCCGGAAGTATACCCATACTTATTAGTTTCTCCTTGAAAGCACCGCCACCCTCAAAACTCTCAATGACAACGGACATCCCTGACTCAATATCAGTAAGCCTTTGACACTTTATTTTATTCATATAATTCATTATTTCCTGAAATAGCCATTTATAATTTTATTAGATAGAACTAACATAAAGAAATCAGTTTCTATGTCAACATTAATTGATTAGAAAAAATTTTTATCCAATATAGTCTTGAATATTATAAAAATTTTAAACCCTTGAAAACAATGTCCCAAAATAGAGCTGTGTTTTACATAATATCAAGCTCCCGGATAATATAATAAGTATTAAACGTACAAAAATTGCATATGTAAACTGTATTAATTTTAATAAAATCGAATATTAAATTTTTTCATTTTTTTTTCAACATCGCTCTTTTTATACTTTATTTTATTCTTGAACATTTTTTAATTATCTTCGATATAGAAAAATGAGAAAAAGTTACCATTAACAGGGGAAATTGATGGCCAGGGCAGTAATAGTAGATGACTCAAAATTTATGAGAAAAATAATTGCAGATATTCTCACCTCCGCGGGACATACGATTGATGGAGAAGCTGAGAACGGGCAGGAAGGCATTCGTTTATACGAGGCAACAAAGCCTGATATCCTCACAATGGATATAACCATGGGGGGCAAAGACGGAATTAACGCAATAAGAGAGATAAAAAGCAGGTTTCCTGATTCTAAGATTGTTGTTGTATCCGCTCTGAATCAGAATACTATAAAAATGAATGATGAGGGAATAAATGCCGATGCATTTATTACAAAACCATTCACAAAAGAAGAACTGCTGACTATAGTGGAAAAAGTGCTCCAGCAATAAGATGGCACAGAATTTTCTAAAATTATATTCCCAGAACTCAGAACCGGACAGCGCATTTTTTCTTAATGGCGGCAACGTTTTCCTGTATGCTTCCAATAATGACAAATATTCGATAAAGGGGCAGAACCTCATAATCGGCTCTACTGAACTTATTATGAAACACATTCTGGGGGAATCGACCCTGAGGCTTGAAACCGCCGTAGCCACTGCTAATTCTAAAATAAAAAAAATTCCCGCTGAAAAATTCATCAGCAGTATAAATTCCTTCTCCTTTCTTATTAACACGTCAATTGTTCTGGCGAAACAGGTGCTTCTGACAAATAAAATTATAAACAAAAACATGGATGCGCTGGAAGGAAATGACAGACTCCTTAAAGACCTGTCAATTAAATACTACAAAGGCATATGTCTGCTTACGCAGGAATACGAAAAGCGGAAGCTTCCATGGCTCAATGAAATTACGAAAAAACATGCCACCTCCCTCAATTTTAAAAGAGGAGAGGCTTTTTGCAAGTCACAGGAATCATTAACAGTTGAATCCTCGAGCATGCTTTCAGATCGAATGATTGAATACCCCAGAGGTTCAGCAATATGTGAAGAAAACACTGAGGGAGAGGAACTTTATATTCTTCAGGCAGGATCAATTGATGTTGAAATTGGAGGAAACCGTGTCGCGACAATTGATAAAAAGGGAACTGTTTTCGGAGAGATGGCCCTTCTCCTCAATGAAAAAAGAACCGCAACTTTAAGGGCAAAAAACAACACTGTAATAACAAAAATATTAAAAAGCGAATTGAAAGAAGTGTGCGAAAAGGACAATGAACTGCTGAAAAACGTTGCTTTTTCCCTCGCACAGAAACACTATTTCAATATTATAAAAATCGGGGCCGTAAACAAATCTCTAATAGAGCATGCCCTTGATGACCAGTCAGGAGAAGATAAAACTGTTAATCACGTTGAAAGGCTGAAACTCGATATATCAAAACTTAAAAACGATATTGATGAGGCAATATATAAAAAGGAAGCTGATTATCTTAGGCCGGTTATTGACGAATTAAGCTGACCCGGCTCAACTTTTAAGAGTTTTAAGCCATGCCATTTCAGCCTTCAGATGATGCTCCAGATATGTAAGTATATGCCTGTACGCCTTCTCCTCTCCTGAATTCCTTTCAATCTTATCTTTTATGCTTTCAATCTTATCTTTTATAATTGCAGTCCTCTCCTCAAGAAACTGCTCCTTCTGTTCCTCTGAAAGGAAATCAAAAAACATAAGAACGATATCAACATCAAAATGAATAAAATTTGAATCAAAATACTGTTTGAGAAGCTTTTTGTAATGCTTTTTCCCGGCGGGAAGTATTTCATAAACATATCGTTCAGGATTTCCGCTCTCCTTTTCTGTCCCTACACGCTTTACCCAGCCGTTATCCACCGATTTTTTTATCGCATAATATATAGAACCGAATTTGATATCTACATAATCCTCAAGACGCTCAACAATCTTTTTCTTGATTTCATAACCATAGAGATTCCCTTCCATCAGAAGACCAAGAATAGTTATTTCAATTTTCATCACCAAACTCCATGAAATAATTTTTTAAACTATAATAAATCTGCCCGCTATTAATATAATTAAAATATTTATAAAAAAATAAACTATTTACACTGCTAAATCAAAAAAAATATAATATTTTTTATACGCTATAAGCCCTTTTCATTTATTTTACTCTAAAATAATACAAAAAGCAATAACATTATTATTATTTTACAAAAAAATATACATTTTTAAACATATTTTTTTAAATAACACACAAAATTCTAAAATCACATGAGGAACAGGATGAAAAAACTATTACTCCGCACCCTTGTTAAGGAAGAAATAATTAATTCTTGCTTTTTTTCTTAAAAGGATGTTTAAATTTCATTCCCTATTTTAATTATCCGGTCATTATTTTTTTCAACAGGGAGAAAATTTATGTCACTTATAAAAGACCTTTATAAAAAAAGGGAAAGAGAGGCTTTCAAAATTACAGCCCTGGGGGATTCTCTTACCTACGGATGGCTTGTAAGTAAAGGATATCTTGACTACCTGGGTGAAATGCTCAATATAAAATATCCTGAACTGAAAATTTCAATAAATAACCTCGGTGTTCCGGGAGACACTGCCAGGGATGGACTTCGAAGAATTAACGAGGTTATAAAAAGCAATCCCGACTTATGCATAATACAGTTTGCACTTAATGACGCCTTTACAGGGATGAGACCTGATGCTTTCAAAATGAATATTGAACAAATTGTAAAAAAAGTTCAAAGCGATACCTCTGCAGAGATTCTTCTTCTCACCTCAGTGCCTGTGAGTTCCGCATATGAGAATAAAATTGCTGAATCATTTTATGATGAAATTATACGTTGCGGGGAGGATTACGGTATTCCTGTAGCAAAAGTTCATGAATACTGGAAGAAAAAAATCAGTGGCGGAATCAATCATTCATCTCTGGTGCAGGGTGATGGTGTACACCCCGTTGAAAAAGGCTACAGACTTATGGCTGAAGCGGTTCTGGAGCTGCTTTAAGAACCCGCATGAGCTTCCTCTTATAAAAGATCCATACCAGACTGAATATTGTAAAAATCCCAAGAAATAGATAGAGGCTTCCTGGACCCCCATCCGCAATTGTCATTATAATTCCAAGAATCGCCGAAAGCGACCATATAATCTTCAGGGTAAGCATCGCATTAAAAGCCTCCGCCCCGCCCCCTGACATAAGGAAAGAATTTACTCCTATTGCGGTAAGCGCCGCGCCGGTCAGTCTTGCTGTAAGATTGTTAAAATCAGCAAAGCCCCAGAAAGACATAAATATCTCAGGCATAAAAATCAAAGGAAACGCAAATATAATATCAAGAGCAAAATGAAGGATAAACCATTTCCTTAATAAGGGGGGAACGTTCATCTGTTTTACTCAACCAGATCTTCAAGTTTTCTTGAAATATCTCCAGTTACATTTACAAATTCAATCCCCATGCCTGCTTTACCGGTATCTGTTTCATCATTTCTGATCCACTTCACAACACCCTGAACATCTATTTCCCCATTTCCGGGAATCATTATTGTCAAATTAACAGTAGAGCCATCATTAATTGGTTCCGGCGTGGAGATAAAAATTCCTCCCCTGCTCAGGTCAACGGATGAGCTGAGTGTAATGGATTCCTCTGTGCGGACTTCCGATTTTATTTTTTTATTTACTCTATGTGTTTTTCTCTGATCCTTCATTTTACACCTCTCTCCTATAACAACATGCACACCTCACTTAAAAATATACATATTGACAAAATTTACAATCTTTTTTTTTCTAAGTCTGTTTTATACTATCATTAATTAATCGAATTCAGTATTTATTCCTTAACTTATTTCAGATAAAAAACGATCTATTTCCCTGCCGTCTTCGGCGGTGGGGAAATATAATTTTTTACTTTTTACATTAAAATATATATTTATGGATTATTACTGAACCGAATTACTGATAATTCAGAAAACCGGGAGTATAATAATTATCTGATGGAGACTGGTTCTCTAAACATTTTCTACCTGAAAAAAAAGGTACTCTTCCCTCACTGTTCAGTTACAGTACGGATGAGGATTTCCAGGCATACTCTTTCACTTAAGCAGGGTGATCAGATAATAGTCTTCCCGCTGAGAAATATAACCGACCTTTTCCGCATAAAAAAAAGGATATCAACTCTTGCTGAAATCGTTTCCATTGAAAAAGAAAATAAATCCATAAGGTTTCAACTTAAAGGCCTGAAAAGAACAAAAGTAACAGACCTGCAGCACTTTCATCTGGCTCAATATATTATCATCCCTGAAGCGCCGGCCCAGCAGGACTCAACACTTGCAAAGGAATTAAGAAAAAAAGCTCAGGAACTTATCTTTCTTATAAACGTTGAGGAATCGGACCGGCTTATAGAGCTGATGAACTTCCTGGTTGACCTGGGACAGATAACAGACTTTATATCAAACTACTTTGTACTTGATGATAAAATCAGAAATGAGCTTCTCAACGAAACCGATATTTCTGAAAGAAGCCGCCTGCTCCAGACCAAAATTCAGCAGATTATTAAAAATATAGGAAAAGAGGATTAACCGCATGTTTAAAAAAGATGTTCGAGGGGATGACGTATATTACTTTCTGGAATGGTCCCGCCTGTTCGAATATGACAGGTTTACCGCAAGACGGGTTATGCCTGAACTCCCCGGCATTGTATGGCTTATGCATCCGGTAAAAAAGGAGATGGAAAACCTTCTTTTCTACGCCTGCTGGAGAGACGGCCTGAGAGTGGGCCTCAGGAAACTCCTTGATGATTCATTTATAAATACAGGCAAAGAAGAACTGAGGGAGATTCTCCTTGACCATGAACTTTACTACAGATTCTCTGTAATTGATACCAGTCCCCTTGACATCCAGGACATTATGTACTGGATGATAAAAGAATACAAACCGGTTTACAATGACATTACATCCTTCTCTGATTCAAAACGCTACATGAACATCTTTGTAAAGGAAAGCGGCCCTGATATCTCCGAAATAAAAAGAAGATAACATCACGAAGCAAGGCCGAACATCTTGATATCATCAGGCCTGTAAAGATGGCTGACATTATACTTTATCTGAAAAAATTCAAGAACGTACTTAAGCCTTGCACAGGCATCAAGAGGAAGAGATAGTCTGAAGTCTGATTGTGGAGAAAACTGCTGTATTCTTTTAACATTCAGGGATTTTTTCTCAGAATCATATATAAATATATCCTTCTGAAACAGCTTAAAGGTATCATAAACCGCCTTAATAATCGCTTCCGACTCTATAAGATTTGCAATATAGAGACTGGTATCAGAATCATGAATATTACGGGTAAAAAATTTCAGTATCCGAAGTACAATTTCAGGATATAGTAAATCATTAAACAGCCTTATTATTTTTTCTTCGAGCTCAGCATCATGCATCTTCTTTGTGGGATAGGCCATGTGAATCACGTAAAACGCGCCAGTCTGCACCTTGAAAAACGTAAATTCAATAAGCCGGTCAATAGCATCCTTCCTCATAAAATGCTGTTCGGCAAATGTTGATTCGATCAGTTTTTCAGCAACATCCTCAAGTTTTTCATTTTTAATAATTTTATCAAAGTTTATAAGCTGGCTTTTCCCGGGATCAATACTCTCCAGTGATTCGGGCTTGAATGCTCTGCTCTCCATATGGTAAAACCTCCGCTGCCTAAAAACCGGTTTTAATACCGGTAAGGACCTCCTTCCTGAAATCATCCCCGTCATTATACTCATGTGCGCTCTTCACCGAGCCAACGATAGAATAATTATAGAAAGAGAACTCTATCACAGAAAAAAATATCATCTGAAAATAATTCCCCCTGCTGTAGCCGTTATATGCCAGAAACAAAAGAGCGCCGTTTGTTGCCATAGACACGGCACCAAGCCTGTAATTCCCTGTATAAAAATAACCTGAACCGGGAATAACAGCCGAACTCAAACCGGCAATAAGAAGGCTCTTCTTATCCCTGTTTCTCTCGTGATTTATCGCAGCTTCAAGAGAGTCCGCATCCGCAAGATATCTGCCTGAAGGGAAAATCTCCCTGTAACTCTTCACCAGCCTTAACGCTTCATCATAATTTTCGGCAAGAGCTCTGGCCCTGCATAAATTAAAAACCGCGTCCTCGTAAAATAATCCCCCTTTATACACAAAATTATACTCCTGAAGGGTCCTTGCTCCGAAATAATATGACCCCGACAGAATTCTCACAATACCTGAATAGTAAAGCCCCTCTTCCCCCTGAGGCATTCCGCTATACCTGTCATAACATTCACCGAATATTTCTATGGCCCAGTTAGGCCTCCCCCCCCTGTAATAGGATTTGCCCATAATAATCATACTTGAAGAAAAAAGCCCGCCCTTCGGGTAGAGGTGCTGGTACCTCATCGATTCGGTAATAGCATTATAATACTCGCCATTTTTATAATAATACCCGGCTGTTTCAATTATATCCTTTCCATCAGCATAAAGATGAAGATTCAGCAGGAGGAGTATTGATACCACGACTTTTTTCAATTCAGTAGCCTCTCTATATCAATACATTCCTCAGGACTATACTGACCATACCTGCTCTCAATCAATTTATATTCATCATCGATCAGTTCCCTGTTTCTACGTTCAGCAGAATTCCATGCGCCGTAAATGTTCCCGGCGTGGAAAAGCCCTGAAAAGAAGAACAGGGTATATGAATACCCTTCCATACCCTGATTACGCATGTAGACGCCTCCCAGGGCAGTCAGGGCAACTGAAGCCAGTGAGATCAGGCCGTCGCCCGGATAGCCTGAGTATAACTGACCCAGCCCGGGGACTACAGCAGACATAAGAGAACTTTTTAAAGGCGATTTTATCCCCGCTTCTCTGAACCGTGCAAGTTCTTCCCTGAGAGAAGTAAAATTGTAGTCATCCTTTAAAAATTTTTCAGCAGCTGACTCCTCCGCATTCATACCATTAATGTCGCCCGAAAGGAGAAGCGGTTTTATCCTGTGAAGAAACAAGCGTGTATCCTGTTCCTGATCCCCGGTATAGAGATAGCCTTTAAGAGTATTATGACTCTCTTCATACATCCCGAGCCTCAGGTAGGCCATTGAAACGAGAAATCCTGAACAGGGACCCGGAGTTGACTGAGAATAATTATATCCTGCCGCAACTGTTCTGAATTCACCGGCCAGATAGTAGTTCATATAAATAAAATAATCGAGTTCCGGGGTATAATCTTCCGCCTGCAGCCTTCTTGTTTCGGCTATACAGTCAAAATACCGGCTCTCCTCGTAAAGGGTCTTTATAAATCTCTTCTGCATTCTGTTGAAAGGGGTATCCCCGGCAGCATAAACCGCCGAGGCCGAAAAAATCAGAAGGAATAATGAATTAAGAAATCTTTTCATCTCTGGAACGGCCTTTCCGGAACAGGGTCTCTTGATGGAGGATAAAAAGGATTGCACCTGAGCAGCCTGTCACCTGCAAGTATTGAACCGATAAAGGCTCCGTGCATAAGGACCGCACGCCTGGCATAAACACTGCACACCGGGACATGCCTGCAGTTAGGTCCGTCCTGCGGTGAAATGAAAACCTGGAAAAACCGGACAAGGAAAAAAGCCCCTCCCTGTGCCCCGTTATACACATGCGTCCTTTTATTCCCCGCAGCAGAGTGATACAGTTCATCCCCGGTCAGAACATCACAGTCCCATGGCTTATACCGGGCCTCCAGAGGGAGACAGAACGCAAAAAATGCGGACAATAAAAATATTTTTCCTGACAAGCGCAACATGGTAATCAGATAGACGATAGATAATTATTAGTCAAATAATTTTAAAACATCATTCATACATAATTGGATCTCTTTCATTTTAAAATTTTTTTGTTCATCACGGGTTATTTAGTATATGAAAATTGCTTGATATTTTAAATAATGTAATTCAACATGATAGATTATTTGTTTACCAATTATTATTGCCTTTACCGGGCAATAATCACCTTTCCTTTTGTGAGGACTTTTAATGAATCAGGAAAAAAAACTGGAAAAGATTCTGGACCGTGCCCTTTCTGAAGACCTTGACGATCACCTGAAACTCCTTAAAGTTTTAAAAAAGCGTCTCCCCCTGTTCGGTGGTACCAAAAGAATCGCCGCAGCTCTTCTCAAAGAAACACTGGGCGATATCTCCAAACTCGATATTGGAACTTTCAATATTACAAACAAAACAGAAACCGGCAAAATCATCTTTGAAGACATCAAGGATGGAAGAGCCCGACTCTTTATCAACATCGGAAAAAGCCAGAACATCTCTACAGGCGACCTTATCCGTGAAATAGTAAAGAGATCAGGGATCGACGGAAAAACAGTGGGAAAAATCGACATCCATTCAACCTACGCATTTTTTGAAGTCCCTGAACAATATGCTGAACTTGTTCTTCATTCATTCGACAGCGCAAGGATAAGAGGAGTTCCTGTTGTTGTTGAACCTGCAAAAAAGAAAACCAGAGGCAAATGAAACCGGAATCAGAAAAATGTCCCGTATGCGGGAAAAACGAAAAAAGAAGCATCAGCAGCAGCCTGAATTTATGCAGAAACTGCCGCATTATTTTTAATAGCGATTGCAGATCCCTGTCTTATGACAGGGATTATTTTATCAAAGAGTACAGGGAACAGTACGGAAAAACGTACCTGGAGGACTACGGTAACATCTACAACCTATCTTCGGCACGCCTTGACGAAATTCTCAGGCTCCTTGCAGTTGACGGGAAACTATCCCTTCTCGATATAGGGTGCGCTGCCGGTTTTTTCCTTAAATGCGCTAAAGATCGCGGGATATCCACCCTCCTTGGAATAGAAATCTCATCATACGCAGCAGACTATTGCAGAAAGACATTCGGAATAGATGTAATTGAATCTCCATTCGATAAAGTTGAACTGCACAAAAGGTTCGACATAATCACATCATGGTTTTTCATCGAGCATTGCATGGACCCACTGGGCGCCATGAAGAGGATATACTCCATGCTCAACAGGGGCGGGGTTTTCGCACTTTCAGTCCCTTCCTATTTCGGCCCGATGTATTACTTTAAAACTGAGGAGTGGATAAAGACCCATCCCGCAGACCACAGGATAGATCTCTCCCCCTCTTCGGCCAGAAGAATTCTGAAAGAGATAGGGTTTAGAAAAATATATGCGATTAAAAGCGGGTATCACCCTGAAAGGGTGATGAAAAAAAGGTCTTTTCTATTCCCGCTTTTTGAGCCGCTCTACAGAAAGTTCACTGATCTGACAGCATTTTCTGACACAATTGAAATTTATGCAGTAAAATAATACAAAGGAGCTATGCGCTCTTTATAATATCCCTGAGAATATCTGATTCTGTCAGTACGCCGCTATACCTGTTTTTTTCATCCAGAACAAGGACCTTGTACTGGTGTTCTCTTTTCATCTTTATAACAGCCTCCCTGATTGGCGAGCTTTTCTTTATGCTGATCACAGGTGAAAGCGGGATATCCTTTAATCTGCTGCCCGGCTCAACACCCTCTGCAATAAGTGCTATTATCGATTCAGAATAGATCATCCCCACGGGTTTATCAGAACAGTCCATCACGGCTACAGAGTGTATATGCTCCTCATCAAGAAGCTTAACGGCATCAACAAGCGTTGCTTCCTGCCCGAGGGAGAAGATCCCTTCATTCATAATATCTCCCGCTTTCGACTCTTCAGCCTTTCCGAATATTCTGTCTGTAAACCGCACAAACCATGCTCCGGACTGGACCTGCACAATATATGAAATCGCAATAATGAGTGCTATGTCAGATCCCTCTGAACCAAAAGCTATCATAGCTATTGCAAGAGCTATTGAAAGATTACGCATTGCAGTTCCGTACACAAGCGCAATAGCATCCCCCCTCCTGAAAAAAAGCTTCCCCGCTATTGTACTTACCGTAAAATTTATCAGGTAAAGAATCGTCAGTGGTATGAATATATAGAGAAGATTCCCGGGATCTCTCATTATACTTGAGGCTTTAAGAGCCATCGCGACATAGACAATCCCAAGCACCCCTGCTGTTGATAACGCGGGGAATTTCTCTTTCAGATCCTTCTGGTAGACCGCCATCCCATAATATCTGACAAGAACCTTCCTTGTAAGGTATCCGAGAAGCATGGGCAGAAAAACAATCAGCACTATCTGTCTGAATACTGCAGCCACAGGGATGTCAACAAGAGTACCCATTAACCATTTTCCGAACAGAGGAGTCAGGAGAGAACCTGCCACAAGGCCTATTATAGTCATCTTCACAGCTGAATTGACATTGCCCCTTGCAAAACCTGTCCATGAAATGGTCATCCCGCTTGTGGGGAGAAGAGAAGCAAGGAGAAGCCCAAAAGAGGCCATATGGTTTTCCGGGAAAAATGTTTTGCCAAGGAACAGTGCCACAAAGGGAATAATACCGAAGTTTATTATTTGTGTCGCAGCCTGGAGTTTAAAATCCCCCCTTTCCATAAATTTTCTGAAATCGAGGTTTATCATCATCGGATATACCATAAGAAAGGATAGAGGCACGATAAGACCTTTAAGTGGTGAAGGGTCTATAATCCTCCCTGTTGCCAGCCCCAGTATTATAAAAAAGGGAATAGTCAGAGTAAGCCTTTTCTGCATTATTATCAGTGTATTCCACATATATTTCTCCAGAGTAATTAAGTTTTTTATTAAAAACTAAATTACTCTGGACTCCGTCAACAAAAAATCTTTAATTTTAATATTTTTTATCAGTATTTATTCCCTAAAATATATAATTTAAAAAGGCTCTATTACCCCCGCCGCCTTCGGCGGCTGGGGTATATAATTTTTTACTTATACATATCCGGGACTTATTACTATTTTTTTAAATACTTACCGTAATGTTTCTCGGCACATTCCGGGCAGACCCCGTGTGAAAACTCGGTTTTTGTTTTACCGGTAATATAGCTTTCTATACTATGCCAGTTATTCTCTTCATCCCGGATCTTTTTACAGAAGCTGCAGATAGGAAGAAATTTTTCCAGATTATTTATCCTTTCCGATAATTCCTGCTGCTGCTTTTTTACCAGGCTCAACAGGTAGGCAATAAATAGAATAATTGCCATTCTTATAATTACATTAATCGCAATAAATGCAGGCGGATGTGTCTTCCATGCACAGATATAATAGACACTGGAAAGAGGAAGAAAAACCGACAGAGCAATGCCCCAGTAAAGATTATTATACCAGGTTATGAGCAGAACCGGCAGTATAAATAGAACAGGAAACTGGATCTCCACACCTGTTATATAATCAAAATAAAGAAACATAATTGCAAGAACAATCGAGAACAGGGGAGTTCTTATTATTCTTAAAAGGGTCGATTTGCAGTTCATAGAAGTGCCTCATCCGTTCCACCTGAATGGATTATACTCAAAAAAGAAGAAAAAAAATTTTTTTATAAAAGAGGTAGTGCCGGTTTATATTTTTTTTCGTTATTTCACATTGACCTTAGCAGAGGTTAAAATTAATTTTGATTATTAAATATAGTCAGGGGGTATCATGATTGATCTCATTTCCAAGGGAGGGATAATGATGTATCCCATTATTCTCTCTTCAGTAGCCGCCACAGCTGTTATTATTGAAAGGATCTATGTTTATTTTATAAAAACAAAATTCCTGGAAAAGGAAAAAATCCTGGAGATGTTCTCTCTTGTTGAAAAAGGAGAAAAAGGCAGGGCTCTCTCCTTAATGGAAAAAGAGAAATCTATTTTCGCCTCACTCTTTATCTCGATCCTTAAAGAGGAAAACCCGGCGGAAATGGAAGACGCTGCAACACTTTCAGGAGAGGAGATTCTGTTTCACCTGGGGAGGAGACTAAACATACTCTCTGTTCTCGGTTCTGTCCTCCCTCTCATGGGCCTTCTTGGCACAGTTCTCGGCATGATAAAAGTTTTTACAAAGGTAGCCCATGCCGGAGACGCTGCGGATATTGCAATCCTCGCAGGGGGCATCTGGGAAGCCCTTATCACCACTGCAGCAGGCATGATAATTGCTATCCCGGTAATACTTATTTACCATTATTTCAACAGGAATCTTGAAAAGATCGCTCATTCCATGCAGCAGAAATCATCACGATTGATATTCATTCTGAAGAAAGAGGACAGATAATGGTCCGCTTCAGAAATGCAAGGAAGAGCAATGACGGGGTCAACATAGACATGACTCCTCTCATTGATATTATCTTCAACCTCCTGATATTTTTTCTGATAACAGCGGCTATCACTGTAAAAGGGATTGATCTTGATCTCCCTGAAGCAGCCACAGCCGAAAAGGTCCCGTCAAAAAGCTGGGAAATAATTATAGATGAAAATGAAAAAATCATATTTAATGACGCCAGAATCGATGAGACAAAGTTAAGAAGAATCTTTGAGGCCGAGAGAATAAAACCTGAGAGCGAAAGGGTGTCTTCAATTATTCTGAAAGCCAACCGCAAAACGCCCTTCGGTACTTTTGTCCGCATTATGGACTCAGCCAGAGTTTACGGATTTTATGACCTTATAATTGCAACAGATCCGGAGAAGAGATGAACCTGAAAGAAAACCGGATCTTTATTTTTGCCTTTGTTATTTCTGTTTTAATACATCTTTACATAATAAAAATAGACTCCCCCTTTCCGGAATATGGCGGAAACAACATAAAAATACCTGTATCATTTATACCGGAAGCGGAGATAAACACACCTTTAAAATCCGCTAAAGAGGAAAAACAGATTACAATCCCTGATGACAAACCATTAAAGGAAGGATATTATAAAACCTATAACAGAAACCGGATTATTAAAAGTTATCTGGAAATGATTAAAAAAGAAATTATTAAAAGAAAATTCTCCCCTGCTGAATCCAGGTATTACGGACTGATAGGTAATGCAACAATCGGGTTTACAGTAACAGGGAACGGGCATTTTGCCGCAATAACAATATTGCGTTCTTCAGGAGATCCCCTGCTGGACAGGACAGCAATGAACGCCGTCAGCGAAACTTCATATAAAATAAAAAGACCCGCGGCTGCGGGGAGGAACAATATAAGGGTCAATATTACTGTCAAATACCAGTATGGGCTTTAAGCTGTTTTTGAGGCCGACAGCACCCGCCGCGGCCCCCTGTTTTTTCAGCCCGGGATACGCTTGATTGTACCGTTGTCCAGCATATTCTGAAGTTCCGCAAGCTGCCTCTTCTCCTGAGCGTCAAGAATACCGTCTTCGTCAGCAATCATCAGTATTCTTTCATATTCAGTTGTAGTTATCTGATGGTCATCCATCGCTTTTTTAATCATATCCGCGATTCTTTTTCCGGAATCACCTTTCACTTTCTCCATTGTACTCACTCCTCATAAAAAATATTGGCCATTCTTATTTAGGAGATTTAATCAATAAAGTCAAGGAAATATTTTACTCCCGGAACATCTATAAATCTTTCAAAAATTTTTTTACATGAACTCCGGGAATCCGGTTCACCTGTAAATCAATTCTTACCGGTTCAGTAAAACTGCAAAAAATGTTCATTTTCCAAATAAAGTCATTTTTTAAAAAAATGATTTAAAAAAATATCAGGGTAACCAAAATCCTGCCATATTGACATATTTATAATTTCTTCTGATTATAAAAATGCGGATTAACATGAATTTACTGATGAAACTGAAACCTGTTTTATATCTTTTATCCATGATATTTATCCTCTCCTGCGATTCAGG
>ERZ795048.125-NODE-125-length-81965-cov-57.921121_pt1 | contig 81965 bp, 56 predicted proteins | sample MGYA00375132_ERZ795048 | MGnify/ENA primary metagenome ERZ795048 (study PRJEB30177, sample SAMN05720225) | activated sludge metagenome | isolation source: Anaerobic digester | place: Hong Kong | collected 2014-12-17 ...
TCAAGGGGAGGATGGCCAAGATCAGGGCCGAGCTGAAGGCTGTGGAGGAGACGGGGGAGAGGAGGCGGGAGAGGAGGCGGGAGCTCGGCTTCGACCTTGTGGCCCTCGCCGGCTACACCAACGCCGGAAAGAGCACCCTCTTCAATCGCCTGGCAGAGGAGAGGGTATCGGCGAAAGACCAGCCCTTCACCACCCTCTCCCCCACCACGAGGGCTGTGGCCGCGAAAGAGCGAAAGTTTCTCCTCACCGACACCGTCGGTTTCATCGACGATCTCCCTCTCTTTCTGATCAAGGCCTTCCGGTCGACCCTCGCCGAGATTGTCGAGGCGGACCTGGTCCTTCTGGTGGTGGACCTCTCCGATCCGCCCGATGTTCTGAGAGATAAGCTCGCCTCCTGCCACCAGACCCTCTGGGACTGCGGCTGCTACGCTCCCATAGTCTCGGTCCTGAACAAGGTGGACAGGATCGGTCCCGAGGACGCAAAAGAGAGGTCCGAGCTAATCCGGGACCTGGCGCCCAGCCCCGTCCTCATCTCTGCCCAGGAGGGGCGCGGCCTTGACGGTCTCATCGATCTGATCGCCGAGAAGCTTCCGACCATGGAGGAGTTCAAAGTCCTTCTGCCATCGTCGGAGGAGGGGATGGGACAGCTATCGCGGCTCTACGAGGTCGCAGAGCCGATAGAGGTGACTTATGGTGAGGAGATCGAGGTTCTCCTGAAGGGAAGGCGCGAGATCGTGGCCCGGGCCCTGAAGGGCGCGGAAAGGCCGGATTTGGCACCTCTGGCGGAGGGGTGAACGAGTTGACCGATCTCGTCAGGGAGAGGTTCAGGCTCAAGGAGACGATCGTCACCATCACGGCCCAGAAGCAGGATCAGATCGAGGCGGCCAAAGAGGTGATAAAAGTCCAGCGCGCCCTTCTTGAGGAGTTCATAAGAGAGGACCCATTCTTCGTCCTGACCCTGGAGCCCTACGACCGTGCCATCGAGAAAGCGCCTCAGATCGTCAGGGATATGGTGAGGGCGGGGGCGGCTGTCGGGATCGGTCCCATGAGCAGCGTCGCCGGGACGATCGCCCGCTTCGCCCTGGAGGCGATGATCAGGGCCGGAGCTTCCTGCGCCATCGTCGACAACGGCGGTGACGTCGCCCTCGTCGCTGACCGGCCCGTCCTGATGGGGATCTACGCCGGATCTTCGCCCCTCAAAAACCTGGCCTTTGAGATTCCGCCTCGGGCTGCGCCCATCGGCATCTGCACCAGCAGCGGGACCGTCGGCCCCTCCATCAGCTTCGGGTACGCCGACGCGGCCGTCGTCGTCTCCGAGGACGTCTCTCTTGCTGACGCCGCGGCCACAGCCCTCGGAAACGCCGTCGGGGTGGATTCGCCCCTGTCAGAGGCCTTTGACGCCGTCGGCAAACCAGGGATCTCTGGCGCCATGGTGATCAGGGGCAAGGAGATGGCGCTCTGGGGCGATCTTCCCCCGCTCAAAAGGGCGAACCTCAGGCCTGACCTGATCACGCGGGCGTAAAGGGCGAAGTTTTGGTGGAGGCCCCCCCCTTTCGCTCCTGGCAGGTCCAAGAGATGAGGGGGGCGGATCTTCGCTCTAGTAAAATCGCATCTTAGACGACGCGGACCACCACCAGATGCCACTCCGTTCCGTGCAGTCCCACCGTCGCCCAACAGGCTCTCTTGACCACGGGATCTTTTAGACCGGGGCCCAAGAACTCGTAAGATCCATTGCCCGAATTCTCTGAGGCGATCCTCTCCCCCAGCGCGAGAAGCTGGACGTAAGGCTTGTAAAGCGGGTCGGAAAATAGGTTTCTTCCCACCTCATTGGGGTCCGGGTCGTAGAGGATCAGCCCGTCGGTCGCCATCGCCCAGGCCGTGACCCCTTGGTCCTGGCTCTCTTCTTCCAGCACCGGCTCCAACTCCATCGCTGAGGAGAAGAGGAGGTCCGGCCTGAAGAGGGCGTTGACCGAGCCTTTCATCTCTCCTCCGGCAGAGAAGATCGGCCACTCCAGCACGACGGCATTGAACCCCTCGACTGCTGGGAAGGAGGTGCTCAGGACCGGCTGACGGGTCTCGTGAATCTCGATGATGTGTTTCTGGTCGCTTATGTTGGAGCCCTCAGACCCCCTGTAGGCGTCAGGCTCCACCATTACCATAATGCCATCCAAATCGACAACAGAGCAGTCGATCAGGTAGGGGTTCTCCCGGCAGACCGTGTTTAGGATGCTTCGCGCTTCGGGCCCCTCCAGGTCAGTGGCAGCGAGACTCTCCGCCGCGAGGGATAGGTTATCGTCCAGAAGGTCGAGCTCCTCCTGGACGAGAGCTTGAAGCTTCAACAGGATGAGAGAGGTCTCGGATGTGCTCAGGTTCGTTCCTGCAGTTGCCGTCTCTGTCTCTCGTTCGGCCAGCGTCCCCGTGACCATCGCCGTAATCAAGATAAACAGAATGAGAATCTTGGGACCATTATTCGTCATGTTCTTCCTCCACGGTTCCACCGTCTTGCTGTGATCGTTCAGGGTTGAGCCTGAGGGTGATAAATTTCTCGTTCTCGTTCAAGGGATATAGCGGTTGTGGACTTGTACATTTTTGGAATGGCTGTCTAGCCTCGCCTTCCGGCACTGCTGACGGAGTTGAAGGCGCCAGGCGCAGAATCGGATTTGACGACCAGCGACCGAAACGAAAAGAGGCATAGATGCGATATGCTCCTTAGTGATCTCTACAACTTTGTCGGCCATGTACTGCTTTGCGTTCTCCGACAGCATGAGCGACCACAAGCCGTGATTCTGACGCGAAGCTCACCCAGATCCAGGTCCGGGAGAGGATCAGAACTCCTCTCCCATCTCGCCTCCGCCGGACATGCCTCCTCCTACGCCGCCGCCCGACTTCGAGGCTATGACGTCGTCGATTCTGAGAATCATGACCGCCGCCTCGGCTGCGGACTTGATCGCCTGGACCTTGACCCTCAGGGGCTCGACGATGCCTCCGTCCAGCATATCGGCCGGCCTTCCGGCATCCATATCCAGCCCCGCGCTCTTGATCCCTCGCTCATGCTCGCTCCTCAGGGCCACCAGAGCGTCTATCTGGTCAAAGCCCCCGTTCTCCGCCAGGGTCTTCGGCACCACCTCCACCGCCTCGGCGAAGGCCTCGATGGCCAGCTGTTCTCTTCCGCCTACCGTTGCCGCGTACTCTCTCAGCCTCAGGGCGAGCTCGATCTCCGGGGCCCCGCCTCCGGGTACTAGGTGACGGTCTTCCAGGGTCACTCCCAAAACGCGTAGCCCGTCCTCTATCGCCCGGTCCAGCTCGTCGACGACGTGCTCGGTTCCGCCTCGGAGGATTATGGAGACAGACTTGGGGTTCTCGCACTCCAGGACGAAGGTCATATCGTCCCCGGCGATCTTCCTCTCCTCGACGAGCCCCGCCCGTCCCAGATCCTCGGCGACGATATCGTGGATGCTGGTCACGATCCTTCCGCCGGTGGCCCTCGCCAGCTTCTCCATGTCGCTCTTCTTGACCCTCCTTGTGGCGTAGATGCCAGCTTTGGCCAGGAAGTGCTGGGCCAAGTCGTCGACACCCTTCTGGCAGAAGACGACGTTGGCGCCTGCGTTGGCGATCCCGTCGACCATCTTTTTGAGCATCAGCTCTTCCTGGTCCAGGAAGGCAGAAAGCTGCCCCGGCGACTTGATCTCTATCTCGGATCCGAACTCGGTCTTCTCGATCTCGATGACGGCGTTGAGGAGGGCGATCTTTGCGTCCCTCACCCTCTTCGGCATGCTGGGTGAGAGGCGCTCCTTGTCGATCACCATGCCCCACACCAGCTCGGAGTCGTCTATCTTCCCGCCCACCTTCTTCTCGACGGTAATGTTATCGACGTCCGCGGTCCCGTCTTCGTCGACGATCGATTTTATCGCCTCGAGGGCGAGGTCTGCCAGAGCGTCTCTCGCGACGCTGGAGCCCTTGCCGCTCATGGAGGTTATGGCGATCCTTTTCAGAAGAGCTTCCTCCCCGAGCCCGACCTCGATCGCCATCAGAGAGAGAAGCTTTACGGCCTTCTCCGCCGCATCCCTGTACCCGGCGGCGATGACGGTGGGGTGGATCTCCTCTTCGAGAAGATCCCCGGCTCGTTCGAGCAGCTCCCCTGCCAGGACCACGGCGGTGGTGGTGCCGTCGCCGACCTCGTCGTCCTGAGTCTTGGCTATCTCCACCATCATCTTGGCTGCAGGATGTTCGATGTCCATCTCCTTCAGGATCGTCACGCCGTCGTTGGTGATGACCACATCGCCCACGGCGTCCACCAGCATCTTGTCCATCCCCCTGGGGCCGAGGGTGGTTCTGACGGCGCTGGCCACGGCCTTGGCGGCCATGATGTTCGACTTTTGGGCGTCGCGGCCCGCCGTTCTCCGGCTTCCTTCCCTTAATATGAGCACAGGGGTTCCACCTAATCCTGCCATTTAGTATCCTCTCCGTCATTCAAAATTCGATTTAGGTTAGACTCGGAATCCCCCAAAAATCGGGATCCTCGCTTGGTTGCCAGCATCGAAAAGCTCTCTGCGAGCTCGAGTCATATTTCATTTTTTACATCCACTATATTAGGACTCGTTTTCTTTATATCTTTTTTGATATTGATGGACTAGTTTTGGGAGAGCATAACCGGTCTCCAACTCTGTAACTCGAAATGTAAATTGTGTCCGGTGGCGCTACAAAATCGAAATGAAGCTCGTTAAGCAAATTGTATTCAGAGACCTCTCTAACCGTGTAAATTTAGAATAGCATACCTAAATCCGTCGTTTCGCACTAACGGTTTGATTTTCAGACATTTTCGCCATAATTTATAGCAAAGATTTATTAAATATCTCGTTATATCGGATTTTTTAGGAGTAGCAAGTATGGAGATAAGGACTCTTCAACTGGATCATTTGGGTTTAGTTACAGGTGTATTCGATCAGCTCGATATCGCCGATCTTATCGATAACCGGATTCCAAAGCTTAGAAATCATAATCTAGAGCATTCAAAAATCATAAAGGCCATGATCCTGAATGGTCTGGGCTATGTTGGGCAGAGATTATATTTATTTTCAGAATTTTATGAGAAGCTTCCTATCGAGAGATTGCTTGGTGACGGTGTTACGGCATCGGATCTTAACGACGATGCCCTCGGAAGAACTCTTGATGCGATTTACGCCTACGGCCCCACAGAACTCTTCAACGACATATCCCTTAAGGTTATGAGCCAACTTGATCTGGGAGTTCAACGGCTTCACGCTGACACTACGAGCTTCAGCGTCCAGGGCAATTACGAGGGTCCCAGTGGTCAGAACGCTATCGAGATAACCCTCGGCCATTCCAAAGACGGGCGGATGGACCTGAAGCAGTTCGTCCTGGGATTGGTGACAAACCAAGACGGCATACCTCTTTTTGCCAAAGCCCATTCCGGGAATGCCTCAGATAAAAACACGATCATGGAATCGTTTCTGAAGGTTAAGAACGGCCTCAACCTGGATGATGCCGCTTATTACATAGCTGATAGTGCAGTCTATAGTGAGAAAAATATCAAACAGCTTGGAACCGATACCCTCTGGATAACTCGCGTACCAGCAACTCTTGCCGAGTGTAAAAGGTTGATTGATAGCGATCTAGATCTAATTGAGTGTTCCGACCCGAGATACAAGTGCTTTTCGACATCCTCAAACTACGGAGATATATCTCAAAGGTGGGTAGTTTACCAATCTAAGCCGATGATGGAGCGGATGGAAAGGACCTTCGAAAAGCGGCTCGAAAAAGAGGATCGTACAGCTGAGAGAGAACTGGCAAAACTAGGGCGTCGCGAGTTCGCCTGTGAGGCAGATGCGAGAAAAGAAGCTGAAATATGGCTAACAAAGCATCCTTTACACAAATTCAGAGATTTATCGGTTAAATTGGTAACAAAAAGGGTAGATAAGAAAAGGGGACTGCCTAAAAATGGCGAAATGCTTATTGAAGTCCATTTTATCGAGGCTAAGGTCGAGTTAGACGATGATAAGGTATCAAAAGAAAAAACTAGGCTTGGAAGGTTCATTTTAGCTACGAATGATCTCAATATAGATCCTGATACCATTCTAAGCTACTATAAGGGGCAACAAGCGGTCGAACAGGGATTCAGATTCCTGAAAGATAAGAGCTTCCGCGTAGCGGAGGTGTATCTCAAGAAAGAAGAACGCATTGAAGCTCTTGCCATGATCATGGTCCTGACGCTCATGATATATTCTATCGCGGAGTGGTTGATCAGAAAACGAATGCGGGAGATGGGTGAGACCGTACCAAGCCAGCTAAAAAAACCGACCCAAAAGCCAACATTCAAGTGGATAGCATTTCTGTTCATGGGAGTTGCAGAAGTAACCATCTGGATTAATGGAGAAATGCATCTAAAGATTGCGAATTTGAATGATAATCTCGTTAAGATCATTCGACTATTGGGGCAGGACTGCGAAAAATACTATGCGCTGGAGCGTTGATGCGGAAAGCCGGTTGCACCAATAATAATTATTATTTTTGTATTGACTGGAATATCGATCGGACATTATATGGGATACTGGTAATCTGAAAAACTTATATGGGTAAAGGCTTCAAACAGTCGTTCGCTGCTCTTTACCCTTTTCGAACTGCTTTTTGCCGCTCTACTTCTCCACCTTCTCCAGGTCGCTGGATAGGTCGCCGGTGAGGTCGACGCTGAAGAAGTCGCCCGCCGTCGGGAGGGCCATGAATATGTTGGGGGTCAGGTCCAGATCCACCTCGGCCCCTTCCACCCGGAGGTCGAGGATGTGGCCGCCTGCCTTCCGGTCGTCGGTGATGAAGTGGAGGTGGTAGCCGGGAACGTTGATGCCGTCGACGAACTCGGGGGACCAGAAGCCGACGACCGTCCCGGAGGCGTCCTCAAACTCGAAGACCGTCTGGTTGGCGACGGCGTCGACGAGGAGGGGGTAGGGTTTCTCCTGGGCTGGGACGCTTCTCGTCTTCACGTACGGGAACGTCCCGTCGATCCGAACGGCGTAGAATACGTTCTCAGAGGGGAAGCTTCGTTCCAGGATATCGCCGAGCTCCGTCATGTTATCGGCCTTCTCGACCGTGACCGTCTCATCGGGGTCGAAGAAGGTGACGGTGGCGAAGGGGGTCGTGACATCGTCGGGGACGACGTAGGCATTGCCGTCGACTTTCACCTGGTAGCAGACGCCGTCGACGACGACCATCTCGCCCTCCAGCTTATCGAAGGTCCCGATCCCGAAGTCGCCCCTCGCCTTCAGATCGCCTACGGGGAGGATGCCGTCGTAGACGCTGAGGAGGAGGGCGTCGATCGTCGAGACCTGGAAGAGGACCTCTCGGTCCTGGTCGGTTGTCGGGTCTGAATAACTCTCGCTCTCGCTGGCGGTGGCCGCCGGGAGGGCTGCGAGGGTCGCCAGGATGAGGATGGTCGTTGACAGAACTGCGTATCGGCATTTTGTCATTGAGGATCACATCCGGAGAGAACGGCTGGAGGCCTTTTTCGCCTTTGAGCTATTCCCGCACAACTTCTGAAATTCGGGAGGGGATAAGTAGGTTCCTATAGAGCTGTCAAGTCGCAGTCTCATTCCGTCATCCTCGATCGACGAGACCTTCGCCGCATCCGCAAACTTCCGGGGGACCGTCGCCCTTGCAAATGAACTTAACTTAATATGACGCGCTTGATCCGTCTTTGGATAAGTTCGAGGGTCTACCTTTTCCAAGTGCAGCCGACTACGAGAATGACTTAACATAACGTTTCTGATAGTTAGAGTCGTTTTGCATGGTAACCACGACCAAAAGCGAATAATGGGCCGCATTTTTCAGGAAAAAAGCCCTGAAGATTATTAATACAAAATAATAATTTTTATCTTTCTACCGTATGTTTTATATAAGATTATCAAACCTCAGAGAATGCATTGTTCGAGGGAGATTATGAACATACTGTATCATAAAGTTAACTCTGTGTTGACCGGTCTCTTTTTCCTTATAATGCTTATGAACTGTGCCGAGGCTGCGACCCATACCGTCGGGCCCACCGGCTACGAATTCACCAAAATCCAGGACGCCATAAATGCTGCCACCCCTGGCGACACCATCGTGGTCTATAGCGGGACCTACTATGAACACGTGAACGTGAACAAACAGCTCACGTTGCAAGGCAGCAGCTCGCCGGTAGTGGACGCCGAGGAAACCGGCAGCGCCATAACCCTGAGCGCTGATGGCTGCACCCTCAAGGGATTTGTGGCGACGAACTCTGGCACAGAATATCCTTGTGCAGGGATATCGGTAACTTCAGACAACAACACGATCGAAGGCAACACCGTCTCCGACAACAAGTGGGACGGCATCAGCCTCGATTACTCCAGCGGCAATACGATCTTTGGCAACACCGTCACGGACAACGCTGCCACCGGCATATACCTCCGTTACTCCAGCGACAACACCATCAAGGACAACACCGCCAACAGCAACGGCCTAAGCGGCATCAGCCTATGGCCCTCCAGCCAAAATAACGTCGTCATAGGCAATACCGCTAATTACAACACCCAGAACGGCATCTACGTTGGGGAATCCATCGACAACACCATCGAGGACAACGCCGCCAACAACAACGGCTACGACGGCATCAGCCTCTATCCCTCCAGTGAAAACAACATCGTCAAAGGCAACATCGCCACCGGCAACACTCAGAGCGGATTATACCTCGGTTCCTTCAGCAACAGCAACACAATCTCGGGGAACACCGCAACCGGTAACGACTACGGCATTTACATTTCTTCCTCTGACGGAAATACAATTTACCTTAACACCTTCGACAACACAAAAAACGCCCGGTCGATATCAGTCAACACTTGGCATTCGCCCACAGAGATCGAGCATGGAGGGTACACCACCTACGTCGGAAACCGCTGGTCCGATTACACGGGATCCGATAGCAACGGCGATGGGATCGGCGATTCTCCCTACGAGATCCCCGGCGGATCGGAGAAGGACTACTATCCGATAATTATGAACGTCGTCTTCCCTGGCGAGAGCATCCAAGCGGCGATCAATGCCGCAAATTCTGGCGATACGATAATTGTACTGAGTGGGACCTACCGCGAGAACGTGGTGGTTGACAAGCAGCTCACTCTTTGGGGCGTGGACACCGGCACAGGACAGCCGATTGTGGATGCCGGGGGGTCAGGGAGCGCCATCACCCTGAGCGCTGACGGGTGCACCCTGGAAGGGTTTGTGGCGACCAAATCGGGGAGTGGCTGGCCTGCTGCAGGGGTAACGGTAACTTCGAACGGCAACACCATCTCTGGCAACATCGTCACCTGCAACGAGTGGGATGGCATCTATCTCTGTGACTCCAGCGGCAATACAATCTCGGGCAACACCGCCACCGACAACAATATAGGCATCGTCGTCCAATCCTCCAGCGGCAACAACATCGTCATAGGCAACACCGCCAACAGCAACCGCTGCGGCATCTACCTCTATAGCTCCAGTAAAAACAACACAATCTCGGGCAATACCGCCAATAACAACAGCTGGTCCGGTATCGACATCTATCTCTTCTGCACCAACAACACCATCTCTGAGAACACCGCCACCGACAATGACTACGGCATCCGGGTCGCTTCTTCCATCGGCAACACCATCTACCAGAACACCTTCAACAACATCTACAACGCTTGGTCCGATTCGACGAACACCTGGAACTCGCCCGCTCTGAGGGGCAACCGCTGGTCCGACTACGCTGGCAGGGACTGCGACGGCGACGGGATCGGCGACGTGCCCTACGATATTCCGGGCGGGTCCGAGCGGGACGAGTACCCGCTGACGGATAACGCCGGCGCAAGAATCCTTTCGGTCTGCGCATCTGGCTGCAACTACACCTCGATCCAGGATGCCATCGACGCCGCCTGCCCGGGCGATACAATCGAGGTCCAAAGCGGGATTTACTACGAGAACGTGAACGTAAGCAAGCAGCTCACGCTGCGGGGCGTGGACAACGGCAGCGGTCTGCCGGTGGTGGACGCCGACGGGTCCGGCGATGCCATCACCCTGAGCGCTGACGGCTGCACCCTGGAGGGATTTGTTGCAAGGAATTCGTATACTGGGATCAGAGTATATTCAGATGGAAACACCATCTTGGGCAACAACGCCACCGGCAACAGCCAGTGTGGCATTCATCTCACTATCGCTTCTAACAATATCATCTCAGGCAACACCGCCGCCATCAATACAATAAACGGTATCGACCTAGACCAATCCAGCAACAACACCATTTTGGGCAACACAGCCACCCGCAACTCCATACACGGAATCGTCGTCTATTACTCCAGCAACAACACCATCTCTGGCAACGACGCCACCAGCAACTCGCGATATGGCATCTGGCTCTCAGGCTCCAGCGGCAACACCATCTCTGATAACACCGCTACCGGCAACACTCGATATGGCATCTTGCTCTCTTCCTCCAGCTGCAACACCATCTATCAGAACACTTTCAACAACACCAACAACTCCTGGTCCGATTCGACGAACGCCTGGAACTCGCCCGCTCTGATGGGCAACCACTGGTCCGACTACGCTGGCAGGGACTGCGACGGCGACGGGATCGGTGACTGGCCCTACGATATTCCGGGCGGGTCCGAACTGGACGAGAACCCGCTGACGGATAACGCCGGCGCAAGAACCCTTTCGGTCTGCGCTTCCGGCTGCGACTACACCTCGATCCAGGCTGCCATCAACGCCGCCTGTCCGGGCGATACAATCGAGGTCCAGAGCGGGATTTACTACGAGAATGTGGACGTGAACAAGACACTCACGCTCCGGGGCGTGGACAACGGCACCGGTCTGCCGGTGGTGGACGCCGGTGGGTCGGGGAGCGCTATCACCCTGAGCGCCGACGGGTGCACCCTGGAGGGGTTTGGAGCGACGAATTCTGGCGGCGAGTTTCCCTGTGCAGGGATATCGGTAACTTCAGACAACAACTCAATCTCAGGCAACAACGTCTCCAGCAACAACTGGGACGGCATCAGCCTCGATTACTCCAGCGCTAATACGATTTCAGGCAACACCGTCACGGACAATGCTGCCACTGGCATATACCTCCGTTACTCCAGCGACAACACCATCGAGGAGAACGCAGCAAACAGCAACGGCCTCGGCGGCATCAGCCTCTGGCCCTCCAGCGAAAATAACATCGTCATAGGCAACACCGCTAATTACAACACCCAGAACGGCATCTACGTCGGGGAATCCAATAGCAACACCGTCTCTGGCAACACTGCCACCGGCAACCACCAATACGGCATCTGGCTCTCGTCCTCCAGCGGTAACAACACCATCTCGGACAACACCGCCACCGGAAACATCCTATATGGCATCCACCTCAGCTCGTCTAGCGGCAACACCATTTATCAGAACTCCTTCAACAACACCAACAACTCCTGGTCCGATTCTTCGAACACCTGGAACTCGCCCGCTCTGAGGGGAAACCGCTGGTCCGACTACACCGGCCGTGACATCGACGGCGACGGGATCGGTGACGCGCCTTACAACATATCGGGCGGATCGGAGCAGGACTACTATCCGTTGACAAATAATTCTGGCCCGCTGACCTTAACGGTCTGCGCTTCGGGTTGCGACTACACCAGAATCCAGGATGCCGTCAACGCCGCCCTGCCCGGCGATACCATCGAGGTTTGGAGCGGGACATATCGCGAACACGTGAACGTGAGCAAGCAGCTCACTCTGCGGGGCGTAGACACCGGCACCGGTCTGCCGGTGGTGGACGCCGATGGGTCAGGGAGCGCCATCACCCTGAACGCCGACGGCTGCACCCTCGAAGGGTTTGTTGCAAGGAATTCGTATAATGGGATCTGCGTATATTCAGATGGAAACACCATCTCGGGCAACAACGTTACCAGCAACACTTACGGCATCCATCTCACTTCTGCCTCTGACAATATAATCTCAGGCAACACCGCCACCATCAATACAAAAAACGGCATCGACCTAGACCACTCCAGCAACAACACCATTTTGGGCAACACTGCCACCCGCAACACCATGCACGGAATCGTCGTCTATTACTCCAGCAACAACACCGTCTCTGGCAATGACGCAACCAACAACGATGACGACGGCATCTTGCTCTCTTCCTCCAGCGGCAACACAATCTCTGATAACACCGCCACCGAAAATGGCAACTATGGCATATACATTTATTACTCCAGCGGCAACACCATCTATCAGAACACCTTCAACAACACCAACAACTCCTGGTCCTATTCGGCTAACACCTGGAACTCGCCCGCTCTGATAGGCAACCGCTGGTCCGACTACGCCGGCCTGGACATGGATCGCGACGGGATCGGCGACACACCCTACAACATATCGGGCGGATCAGAGCACGACTACTATCCTCTGACAGATAATTCCGGCCCGTTGACCTTCACGGTCTGCGCCTCGGGCTGCGACTACACCAGCATCCAGGCTGCCATCAACGCCGCCTGTCCGGGCGACACAATCGAGGTTTGGAGCGGGACATACTATGAAAACGTGGTCGTGAACAAGAGCCTCACGCTCCGGGGCATGGACACAGGCACTGGTCAGCCTATTGTGCACGCCGGTGGATTGGGTAACGCTATAACTCTGAGCTCTGATGGTTGCACCCTGGAGGGTTTCGTGGCCACAAATTCGGCCAGCACTAAAGCGGGCATATCTGTGGCCTCAAGTGACAACTCTATTTTCAACAATATTGCCACTCTCAGTAAATTCGGCATCAGCCTGGTTTCTTCTAGCGGCAACACCATCTCAGACAACACCGCCACAAACAACACTCACTCCGGCATTGACATCACTTACTCCAGCAGCAACAACATCATTTCGAGCAATGTCGTCACTGGCAATCGTAAGTACGGGATTGTTCTCTACGACTCCTGCAATGACAATACCGTCTGGAGCAATGCCGCCACCGGGAGCGAAAGGGGTGTCTACCTCTATTCATCCTATAACAATACCATCTCTGAGAACACCGCTACCGGCAACAGCGAGTATGGTATCAGCCTCGCATCCTCATCCAGCAATACCATATCTGATAACACCGCCACCGACAGCACCCTACATGGCATCCACCTCAGCTCATCCAGCGACAACACCATCTACCAGAACGCCTTCAACAACACCAACAACGCATGGTCCGATTCGGCAAACACCTGGAACTCGTCAGCTCTTGTAGGCAACCTCTGGTCCGACTACACCGGTCGAGACATCGACGGCGACGGGATCGGCGACGTGCCCTACGATATTCCGGGCGGATCGGAGCATGACGACTATCCGTTGACCAATAACTCCGGCCCGCTGACCCTCACGGTCTGCGCTTCCGGCTGCGACTACACCTCGATCCAGGCTGCGATCAACTCCGCCTGGCCCGGCGACACCGTCGAGGTCCAGAGCGGTACGTATCGCGAGAACGTGATCGTGAACAAGACTCTCACGCTGCGGGGCGTGGACACCGGCACCGGTCTGCCGGTGGTGGACGCCGATGGGTCAGGGAGCGCCATCACCCTGAACGCCGACGGCTGCACCCTCGAAGGTTTCGTAGCAAAGAACGCGGGCAGCACCGGCGATTCGGGGATCGAGCTGACTTCACACAACAACACCATCTCAGGCAACACCGTCACCGCCAACTACCACGGCATCCGGCTCGAATCGTCCAGCGGCAACACCGTATCGGGCAACACCGCCACCGGCAACAGCTGGTACGGAATCGACCTTTATTCCTCCAGCGAAAACAACATCTCGGGCAACACCGCCACCGGCTCCTCAATCGGCGCTGGCATCCATCTCGGTTCCATCAGCAATAACAACATCGTCACGGGCAACAACGCCAGCAACAACAACGGCTACGGCATCAGCCTCGGATTCTCCAGCGAGAACAACGTCTCGGGCAACATCGCATCCGGCAACGACTACGGCATTCGCCTCGATTACTCAAGTGGCAACACCGTCACAGACAACACTGCCAACGGTAACGATTACGGCATCCACGTCGCTTCTTCCAACGGCAACACCATCTACCAGAACACCTTCAGCAACACCAACAACGCCAGGTCTGACTCGGCAAACACCTGGCGGTCTCCTGAGGAGAGGACCTACCAGTACAAAGGCACGACGTACACCAACTATACAGGAAACTTCTGGTCAGATTACGAAGGCTTCGACTATGACGGCGACGGCATCGGCGATTTGCCTCATTTCATCCCGGGCGGATCGGAAAAAGACGATTACCCAATGATGTCTGAGACCTCAGGATCGCCGAAGATCACGGTGACCAAGACCGTCTTCCCTCCGAGCAGCCTTCCCCTGTACAACGTCACCTTCACCATCAACGCCACCAACACAGGTGACGTCGATCTCGACGAGATCGTGGTCAGAGACCAACTGCCCGAGGGACTTGAGCACATTTTGAGCACGCCCGTCGGGACCGTCGACGGGAGGAATATCACCTGGGCTCTTGGGAAGCTGGCTCCCGGAAATTCGACCGTAATCGAGCTAATCGCCCGGATCGAAGGCGGAACTGCACCAGGAAACCTGACCAATCAGGTCAACGCCACGGGCGTGCCTTCGGCGGGAGATAACGTAACCCCTGGGGCCGTCTGCGACGTCGTCGTCTCGAGCATCCAGGAAGCGATCGATGCCGCGAACCCTGGAGATACGATAGTCGTCCAGAGCGGGACATACTATGAGAACGTGGACGTGAACAAGCCGCTGACCCTTCGTGGCGTTGGCTCGCCAATCGTCGATGCGGGCGGCGTCGGCAGCGCGATCACGATAAGCGCCGACGGATGCACCATCGAAGGGTTTGTGACGACAAACTCCGGAAGTTATGAGAACGACGCAGGAATAAAGATCTTATCAGACGACAACATCATCGAGAACAACAACGCCAGCTTCAATGGCTGGAACGGATTCATCCTCCAGTCCTCCAGCGGAAATACGCTGAGGAACAATCAGATGTACAGAAATGGATTCTCCAACTTCCGCGCAGATAATGCTCATGAAGGCAACGATATCGACACATCCAACCTGGTAGACGGAAAACCGATTTACTACCTCGTGGATAAATCCGGTATCGTCATCGACTCGCTAACGAATGCCGGTGTTGTTTTCTGCTTCAACTGCAACGGCATCACGGTTAAAGACCTGAAAGATATATCCAACAACTATTATGGAATTTATTTCTATAACACTATCAACTCAAAAATCGAAGGCTGCGACCTGAATTCCGACGACGATAGCATAGTCCTCGCCTTTTCCAGCGGCAACGATATCAGAAACAACGTTGTCGGCGATACTGGGAGAAACAACGGCATATCCCTTTACTCCTCCGACGGAAACACCCTCACAAACAACACTGTAAACGGCAACTTCTACGGCATCCGCCTTGATACCTCCAGCAACAACATACTCAAGAACAACTCTGCCAACAACAACGACTGTGCCGGCATATCCCTCTTGTCGTATTCCTGCGATAACCTCTTGGAAGGTAACTCCGTTAGCGGCAACAACGAACACGGAATCCGTGTCGAAACGGACAGCAACAACAATCAGATCTACCTCAACAAACTAAACGACAACTTCAAAAACGCTTATTCAGATTCGACCAACCTCTGGCACTCTCCAGAGGAGAAGGCCTACAGGTACAACGGCTCGACATATTCCAACTACACAGGAAACTTCTGGTCAGATTACGCCGGAAACGACGCTAATGAGGATGGCATAGGAGATTCATTTTACTACATAGAAGGAAAATTTGAGCAAGACGAATACCCGATGACGCCCGGAGTTGTGATCGACGATTCGATCAACATGTCAGAATTCAATGTGAAAAAGACCGTATATCCTTCGGGCGGCCTTCCCCTGTACAACGTCACCTTCACAATAAATCTCACCAACACGTACGAGGTCGATCTTAGCTGGGTGGAAGTCATCGACATGCTGCCCGGTGGCTTAGAGTACATTTCCAGCACACCTTCGGGAAACGTGGAAGGGAAAAACGTCGTATGGACCTTTGATTTCCTTGGTTCCGGCAATTCAACGCTCATTGAGATGGTCGCCCAGATCGAAGACGGAACCACGCCAGGGATTCTTACCAACTACATAAATGCCACTGCAATCCTTCCCAACGGCGAAAATGTCACCGACGAGACTTCCCGGGACGTATTTGTTGGAATCCAGGCGGCCATCGACGCTGCGAGCCCTGGGGATACGATATTGGTGCCGAATGGCACCTATTACGAACATGTAAACGTAAACAAGCAGCTCACCTTGTTGGGCGTCGGATCACCCGTTGTAGATGCAGGTGGTAGCGGAAGTGCGATCACCCTCAACTCTGACGAATGCACTGTTAAGGGGTTTATAGTAAAGAATGCAGGAGACGACACGTGGAACGATGGTGGAATAAGAGCTGGATCAAATAACAACACAATCGCAGAAAACGTTGCCTCCAACAACTGTAAAGGCATCTCGCTATTTTTTTCAAACGGCAATATCATCGAAGATAACACGGCCATCAACAACGGATTAATCGGAATCTATCTCATGAATTCGTTATACAATACAGTCAGCGAAAACACCGCCAGCAATAATCCGTATGGTATCACTCTGTCGGCTTCTGATAATAACACAATAGGGAGGAATATAGCCAGCTATAGCAGTGAGAAAGGGATACATCTCTCCTCTTCATTCAATAATCTCATAGAGGATAACATAGCTAGCAATAACTTATACGGCATATTTATCTGGCAATCAGGATATAATACTGTTCAGGGAAATAGCATAAGCGAAAGCAACAGTATCTACATCGTACAATCCAATTATAACAAAATATATTTAAATATATTTAACAATACGGGTGCTGCTTATTCAGATTCAATCAATCTCTGGCGCTCTCCGGAAAAGCGGGCCTACCAGTACAACGGCTCGACGTATTCCAACTACACCGGAAACTTCTGGTCCAACTACGCCGGAACCGATGCCAACGACGACGGCATCGGAGATTCACCCTACCTGATCGCTGGAGGCTCAGAACGGGATGACTACCCGATGATGGCTGGAGCATCGATTGAAGAAGCTGAACTTCGGCTGGCCATCAACGGATCCAAGTTTTACGACGCCGACGGAAACGGCTCCTGGGACTCAGGAGAGCCCGGCCTTGAGGGATGGGAGGTACGGCTTTGGGATGCCGACAACGGAACTTTGATCAACAGCACCGTGACGGACTTGAATGGGTCCTACGGATTTGAGGTCCCCGCCGGAAACTACACCGTTAGCGAAGCTCTCATGCCAGGATGGGTCCAGACCTATCCACCTTCGGGAAACTACACCATCTCCCTCACAGATTATAATGCGACCGGGATCGACTTCGGCAACTTGCCTCTTCCTGCTGGCGCCTCCATCAAGGTTAACAAGACTTCGAGGAGCTCCGGAACTCTACCTGGAAACGAGGTATTCTTCACCATCAATGTCTCAAACCCTGGAACCTCCAGGCTAGATCCGGTGATATTGAGGGACTATCTGCCCTCGGGTCTCGATTACATATCGTCCAACCCCGAAGGAATCATCGACGGAAACGACATCGTCTGGATCTTTGGTCCTATGGACCCAGGAAACTCGACCATCGTCGACTTGGTGGCCCGAATAAACAGCTCTGCATCAGGAATCCTCACGAACATTGTGAACGCGACGGGCGCTCCGACTGAAGGCAACAACGTCACCGATGTGGATGCTTATGAAATAAATGTCTTCGAAAGCATCCAGGCGGCCATCGACGCCGCAAGCCCTGGAGATACGATAGTCGTTCCAAGCGGGACCTATTATGAGAACGTCGTCGTGAACAAGCAGCTGACCCTTCGTGGCGTTGGCTCGCCGATCGTGGACGCCGGTGGCGTCGGCAGTGCCATCACGATAAGCGCCGACGGGTGCATTCTCGAAGAGTTTGTGGCGAGGAACTCGGGCGATCTTGATGCTGGGATCGACGTTACCTCGAATGATAACATAATCACAGGCAACGCTGTGAACGGTAACAGTTACGGCGTTCGCCTGGATTCATCCAGCAACAACACCATTTCGAGCAATTCCGCTATCAACAACACTTATAACGGCTTACTTCTCTGGTCTGCCAATAGTAACATCATTTTAAAGAACGAAGCTACCGGCAGCATCTACGACGGCATACTTCTCTGGTCTGCCAACAACAACAACGTATCAGGCAATACCGCAACCGGAAACGATCGAAGCGGCATTGGCATTTGGTCTTCAAGCGACAACATCATCACGGGCAACACAGCCGGCAACAATAACGAAGGCATCTGTCTCATAGAATCTAGCGGCAACACTGTAACGGGCAACACCGCCACCGACAACAGCGGATTCGGCATAGTCCTCGATTCCTCCAGCGACAACAACAACGTCTCGGGCAACACCGCCTCCGACAACAGAGACACCGGCATCTATCTCAATATCACCAGCGACAACAACATCATCTCGGGCAACACCGCCAACGGCAACGACTGGGACGGAATCATCCTAAGTTTCTCCTGCGGCAACACTATAACAGGCAACACCGCCAGCGGTAACAGCAACTATGGTATCTACCTTTTTTCCTCCAACGCCAACACCTTCTACCTCAATGCCTTCGACAACACCAACAACGTCTGGTCCGATTCGTCCAACACGTGGCGCTCTCCCGAAGAGAGGACTTACCAGTACAAAGGCTCGACGTACACCAATTACACGGGCAACTTCTGGTCGGACTACGACGGCAGCGACTATGACGGCGACGGAATCGGTGACTCGCCTTATTCAATTCCGGGTGGATCGGAAAAAGACGATTACCCGATGATGCCTGAGACCTCCGGAACGCCGAAGATCACGGTGAAGAAGAGCGTTTCACCAGAAACTGCCACCCCTGCAACAAACATAACCTACCTGATCAACATAACCAACACAGGAGACGTCGATTTTGAAGAGGTATTGGTCCGAGACTTGGCGCCCTCCGGCCTCGACCAGATCGGAGCCAACCGATCGGGGACGGTTACAGGAAACGAAGTCGACTGGAATCTCGGATCTCTCAACGTCAGCGAGTCGGCCCATCTGCAGGTCACGGCACGGATCGACGGCACGCAGTTCGGATACCTGGTCAATACCGTGAACGCAACGGGCTTCACTTTGGCAGGATTGAAAGCGACTGATGATGATAACGTGAACCTGACCGTCCTTCGGTCCGGGATCGATCTGAACAAGACGGCAAACTTTACCGCCGCAGGGCTTGGGAACGTCATAACCTACAACATCAGCATCGCCAATATCGGAGACTCAAACCTGACGAACGTTCTGGCTTATGACAACCTGACCAGTGCGACTTGGGATATAGGCGTCCTGGTACCGGGCCAGATCGTGATCGTTGCCACCAACTACACCGTAACCGAAGAAGACGTCTGTCGCGGTTTTGTGAAGAACATCGCCGTCGCCAGCGCTATCGACTGTTGCGATAAATACGTCAACGCTAGCGCCTACGAAAACGTCACAATTGCTGTGAGCAATACTTCTCTCAACATAACTGAAATCGCCAACAAGGCAGGTCCCGTCGGTCCCGGCGACGAGATCGTGTACAACCTGACCGTCCGAAACGAAGGGACCTTGGCCGTCACCGACGTCTTGGTCTTGGACAACCTAACCGGCAACTTCAGCCTGGGAACCCTGAATCCCGGCGAAGATAAGTCGATAATCACGAACTACACCGTGACAGAGACGGACGTTTGTTCGGGTTGGGTGAACAACAGCGCTTACGCAGTCGGGACCGACTTATGCGGTGGACCTGTGACCACCGAGACGGTCGAAGTCGGTATAATGACCGACTACAACTCGTCTTTGAGCATCACCAAGTTGGCCAACAAGGCAGGTCCCGTCGGTCCCGGCGACGAGATCGTATACAACCTGACCGTCCGAAACGAAGGGACCTTGGCCGTCACCGACGTCTTAGTCCTGGACGACCTCACGGGCAACTTCAGCCTTGGAACCCTGAATCCCGGCGAAGATAAGTCGATAATCACGAACTACACCGTGACAGAGACGGACGTTTGTTCGGGTTGGGTGAACAACAGCGCTTACGCAGTCGGGACCGACTTATGCGGTGGACCTGTGACCACCGAGACGGTCGAAGTCGGTATAATGACCGACTACAACTCGTCTTTGAGCATCACCAAGTTGGCCAACAAGGCAGGTCCCGTCGGTCCCGGCGACGAGATCGTATACAACCTGACCGTCCGAAACGAAGGGACCTTGGCCGTCACCGACGTCTTGGTCCTGGACGACCTCACAGGCAACTTCAGCCTTGGAACCCTGAATCCCGGCGAAGAGAAGTCGATAATCACGAACTACACCGTGACAGAGACGGACGTCTGCTTCGGTTGGGTGAACAACAGCGCTTACGTAGTCGGGACCGACTTATGCGGTGGACCTGTGACCACCGAGACGGTCGAAGTCGGAATTATGGCCGACTACAACTCGTCTTTGAGCATCACCAAGGTGGCCAACAAGGCGGGTCCCGTCGGTCCCGGCGACGAGATCGTATACAACTTGACCGTCCGAAACGACGGGACTGTGGCCTTGAACGGCGTCTTGATATTGGACGACCTAACCGGCAACTTCAGTCTTGGAACCTTGGACCCCGGCGAAGAGAAGTCGGTCATATCGAACTACACCGTAACCCAGATCGACGTTTGTTCGGGCTGGGTGAACAACAGCGCTTATGCTACTGGTACCGACGTACGCGGTTTCAGCGTGATGGCCGGGCCTGAATACGTCAAAGTATCGACCGGCTACACCTCCTCCCTAAACGTCACGAAGGTCGCCAACACGACCGGTCAGGTCGGTCCAGGCGATACGATCCTTTACCGGATCAAAGTCATCAACGACGGTAATGTTACCTTGGAAAATGTCGTCATAATTGACGATAAGCTCGGGCTCGTGGCCCCGGTGGGACCCCTCGGTCCGAATCAATCCTCGAATATCACCGTCAATTATGCGGTGACTCAGGAGGATCTGAGGTTGGGTTGGGTGAATAACACCGTCTTTGCCAATGGGACGGACCCGTGCGGTAAGACGGCAGAGGACCACTGCACCGAGACCGTCGAGACGACCTTCGAGGCCGGGCTTGAGGTCACCAAGACCGCAGATATCGAGTTTGCACGACCCGGCGACCAGATAGTCTACACGATCCGAGTCGAAAACACCGGCAACTGCAACCTGTACAACGTCTGGGCCAGCGACAACCTCACAGATAGAGAAGAGCCTCTCGGCATCCTGGAACCGGGCGAGATCCAGAGCTTCATCACGGGATACCAGGTCGCCGAAGATGATGTCGGGGATGAGATCGCAAATAAAGTCGTCGTCACCGCCTCCGACCCCAGGGGCAGACCGATCGAGAACTTTTCAGAGGAGACCGTTGATACGACTGCGGAGATCGGGATCGACCTCCAAAAGACCTCCAACCGAAAGTTCGCCGAGGTGGGCGACCTGGTCACCTACAGCTACAGGGTGCAGAACATCGGCAACGCCACCATTTACGACGTCAACCTGACCGACGATCGGCTCGGGCCGATCGGTCTGGCCGGTACGACTCTGGACCCCGGCGAGGTCTTCGTCGCATCTATAAACTACACCGTGGCCATCGGAGACCTTCCGGGACCGATGGTGAACGTCGCCGTAGCCGAAGGATCCGACAGTCATGGAACGACCACAAATTACACCGACTACGTTTCGGTGGCCCTTTCCCTTCCTCCAACCGATACGGAGCCGCCGGAGGTGCTGGCGTTCAACTTCGGGCCAAAGACTATCAACACCTCGGAATCGTCCTCGAACATCACATTCTCGGCTCGATTCACCGACGACCTGAGCGGCCTTGACCCGTCGTCTTGGGCCAGGTTCCTGAGCCCCTCGGCCAACCAGTCAGCGAAAGTTGTCTTCGACAACCTCGTCTCGGGAGACGGGACCGACGGAACATACGAAAACATTATGAAGCTGCCCCGGTACAGCGAAGAGGGGATCTGGGAGCTCGATATTCTATATCTCCAGGACAACGTCTCAAACCAGAATAACCTGTCCGGAGACGATATGGCCGCCATGGGTTTCCCGACGAAGTTTGTGATCGATTCGGGCGGCGTCCAGGACGTCGAGCCTCCACAGGTCGAAAGCTTCGACTTCGAGCCCAAGATTATCAACACCTCGGGATCGGCCCAGGTCGTCACCTTCACGATAAACCTCACCGACGATTTGAGCGGAGTAGGTGAGGACTCGTTGTACGTCCAGTTCCGCTCCCCATCGGGCGAACAGTTCGTTGAAGTTCTCGCCCACCCCTCCGAGAGCCTCGTCGGGGGTAATGGGACGATGGGCGTTTACCAGTGCACCATTACCCTGCCCCGGTACAGCGAGGGTGGCACCTGGAAGCTCGAACGGGTCTGGATAGATGACGGCGTCGGAAACACCGTTGATCTCGATCTGGCCGATATGGCGAGCCATGGATTCCCGACGGAGATCGTGGTAGAGTCGATAAGCGATACGACCCCGCCGGAGGTTGAAACCTTCGACTTCGAGCCGAAAGAGGTCGTGACGATATCCTCAGCTCAGAGCATCAGATTCGGGGCGCGGCTCGTTGACGATCTGAGCGGAGTTGGACCGTTGTCACAAGCCCGGTTCCTGAGCCCTTCGGGCAGACAGTCGGCAACGGTGCATTTCAACTATCTGAGCTCGGGGAACGAGACGAACGCCACCTACGAAGGAAATGCGACCCTACCCCGATATAGCGAGAACGGAACTTGGGAGCTCGATAGTTTCACCGTCATCGACAACGTCGGCAACAAAAGGACGCTCAACATCGAGAATATGACCTCGCGAGGTTTCCCGGCCAAATTCCTGGTGAGGACAGATCCGCCGGGTATCGAAAACAATAGCTCCATTGGCGACCGGGTCTGGGACGATTCGAACGGCAACGGCCTTCAGGACGAGGGAGAGGGCGGGGTGCCGGACGTCCATGTCGCCCTCCTGGACGAGAACTTGACGAGGGTTGCCGACACCACGACCGGTCCGGGTGGTCTCTATACCTTCAAGCACCTTTTGCCCGGAATCTATCGCCTCCAGTTCGATGCACCTGCAGGATGCAGCTTATGCTCTTGCCATCAGGGTGACGAGGATCTCGACAGCGACGCTGACCCCGCCACCGGCCTCACCGACCTGATCGTCCTTGAGGCTGATGAGAACGAGACGACGATAGACGCGGGGCTTCACGCCTCGTTGAACGCTTCCAAGACCGCCGATAAGAAGAAGGCCAACCGGGGCGAAGAGCTGACCTACACCATTAGGATATGTAACGACGCCGACCTGACCGCAAAGGACGTCGTCGTCGAGGACGTCTTCGACAGGACCGTCGAGTTCATATCGGCGTCGCCGATGCCCGATCCCGACGGTTTCTGGCGGTTTGACGAGATTCCGGGCAAAACTTGTGTCGAGATCGTCCTGGTCGTGAGAGTCCCGAAACAGGATCTTGAGTTCGATATGGGTTCGGATGTTTCGGGCCAGGGTTTTGTCAACGTGGCGAACGATTACTCGACGACGCTCCAGCCTTATTCGATAACGAACAGGGTGAAGGTCACGTCTGTTGGGTGTATTGTCACTGATTCCGAGACCGTCTCGGTATCGGCCGATCTCGGCACAGAGCTTTCCACAAGAGAGCACGGCTCAGGCCTCTACGACAGCGATGAGCTTCTGCGGCTCCGGACCGAGAACAAGTCGATCTCGATGGACAAGGACGTCGCTGCGACCTACGGGGCGACGGCCGTCGGAATCTACAACAACCGCACAGTGAACTACTCTTCGCGATGGACCGAGGAGGCTCGGGCCAAGAACCGGATAACTGGGGCCTCCATGAGCGAATCTTACCGGTATGCCATCTCGATCGACCGCGAGTCGAACCTGTTGATCGACAAGAACGGCTCCACCATGACGATCGATTCGGAGTTCGAGGGGATGGGCCACGTCGGCTTTTTGAAGAAAGGCTCCGGATCAGGAGCCAGAAGCGCTTCGACCTTCGAAGCTCGTGAAGACTACGTCGGAAGCTTCAAAGTCCTGGATCGGACGGGCGAGTACGGCTCAGCCGTCTCCTCGGAGAAGTCCGCGTTGGGCGAGGGGCTTGTCGCCGTCGACAAACGGGTCGGCGAGAGCCAGAGATCTTACGAGTCGGGAACGGGAACCTACGATTCCGAAGAGCTGATTGAGACGAATACAAACTACATCGCAAAAGACATAAGCCTCGTCAGCGGGCCCATGAACTACAGCTCGGCCGACGACTTTTCGACCGATTTCTATCAAAAGTGGACGGAGGGTATGTACTCCAAGACGGCCGGCACAAGCCTCATCGGCGAGGAGTACACCGGCTTGACCCAGCTCGACAAGGAGACGGTGGCCAAGGGCCTGAACGAGATGGAGACGGAGGCGAACTTTTCGGGTCGGGCTCGATATAGGGCTGTTCTAAGAGACGAGGTCGACGTTGACGAACAGTACGAGGGCGACTACTCGATCCAGAGGAGGGTCCTATTTTCGGGAGTTCCCGAGTACGACAGGCCTCATCTGAACGTCGTCAAGACCCTCGACGGTATCGTCGAGGAGACTATCTTTGCTGCCAAGGAGACGACCCTCGCGGGCGAGAGCCGTGACAAGACGATTAAGGTTGCTACCTACACGATAAGCATCGAGAACGACGGGAACAGGGCTCTGGGACCGATCCATGTGAGAGACACCTTCCCACCAGGTGCGAATTTCATAAACGCATCCTTGAGACCATCGGAGCTGGCCGACGCCTACGCCAATTGGACGCTGACCCATCTTGCCATTGGCGACGTCAACACCCTTGTTCTGAACCTGGACGTTACAGAGCACGTTCCAGACGAGCTGGTGAACAGGGTCGAGGTCTGCGGCGGCTACAACGATGACGCGTGGGTCTGTGCATCCAACTTCTCGGCTCTGGAGATCGAGTGGCTCGCCTGCTGCCCAGACGAGACCGTCTCCGTTGCGAAGACCGCACAGATTGACGAGACGAACCCCAGAGTCATATGGTACAGGATCGAGGTCGAGAACCAGGCGAACGTCACCAGGGTCGCCACGGTGACCGATTCGTTGCCAGAAGGGATGATCCTTCTGGACGCCAAAGTTCCCTTCGCCTCCTGCGAGAACGGGACCGTCGTCTGGAACCTCCCCGAGATCGGGCCCTTCGAGACGATGACAATCGACTACACCGCCGAAGCCCTCTGGTCGGGGAGGTTTGAAAACAGCGTCGAGGTGGAAGCGAGGTCTGTGGACGGGCAGATCGTCCAGCCGGTCGGTGCAAAATGCCTCGTCGAAGTCGGAAGGTCTGAGGACGAAAAAAGACCGGCAGGATGGGAGCCCCCGGACTGGGGCTTCGTCTCCGTCTGCGATGAAAACTGCGAGCTGACGCCCTGAAAGCTGGAAGGGCGTCAGCATAGGTCCGAACCTATTTCGGAGGTCATCCCGGCGACGGCTCGCCCTTAGAGTCGAGCTTCGGCTCAATCTCGTCGGCAGGACAGACCGTGAACTTGGTGAACTCATCCTCGCAGCTCTCGTTCACCGCCGTCTCGTTCGAGAAACCCTCGGCGCCCGCTTCAGTCCCTGAGGCCGCTGCTTTTTCCTCCGTCGATTTTTCCGCGCAGCCGGCGAAGGCGACGAACGCCGCCGCCAGCATCACCACAAAAAGGACTTCGATCGATCTCTTGATGATAACTCCTCCACCCTCTTCTTAGAACTTTTTGGGCGATGAAGGTTTTGGTGCCGATCCGTCGGCGTCTATCTTCCGCAAACCGGTCCGGTCGCGAAACGGCTTTATCGAAGGGGCGATCACCCCAGAATCACACGACCAATTGCACGACCACAAATCAAGCCGAATATCCGCCTCGCGGACGAACCAACTTTAAGGACGGTTTTAATCTTGAGAGAATATCTGCTGGGAAACGTCGCCATCGCCAAGGGCATCCTGGAGGCGGGGGCGGGGGTCGTCTCGGGCTATCCCGGAACCCCTTCCTCCGAAATCGTGGACTTTCTCGCCCCCCTAGCCAAGGAGCACGGGGTCCACGTCGAATGGTCTGTGAACGAGAAGGTGGCCATGGAGGTGGCGATCGGTGCCTCCTGGACCGGGACCCGGTCCGTCGTCACCATGAAGCACGTGGGCCTGAACGTCGCCGCAGACCCTTTCATGACCCTGGCCTACCTCGGCGTCGGGGGCGGGATGGTGGTGATCTCCGCCGACGACCCCTACTGCCACTCGTCTCAGAACGAGCAGGACTCGCGCAGGTACGCTCAGTTCGCCCGGGTCCCATGCTTTGATCCCGCCGACCCCCAGGAGGCGAGGGACATGGTCCTCCGGGCTTTCGCCCTTTCGGAGGAGTTCGGGGTTCCCGTGATGCTGAGGCCGACGACCAGGGTATCCCACGCCAGGGCCGACGTCGAGGTCGGCGCCCCGGGAAAGAGAACAGAGAGCCCCAAATTCGAGAAGAACCCCGCCAGGAGGGTGGCCCTCCCGGTCCACGCAAGGCCGCTGCACGTCGAGCTTCTGGACAAGCAGGCCGGGATCGAGGCGGCTCTCGCAAAAGAGGCGTGGAACAGGGCCGAGATGAAAGGCGAGGTCGGGGTCATAGCTTCGGGGATCGCCGGCCTCTACGCCGCGGAGGCGATCGCAGAGCTTGAAGCCGACGTATCCCTCCTCAGGATAGGAACCTACCCGATCTCGAGGAAGACGGTCGGCGACTTCCTGGAAGAAGTCGAGCGAGTCCTGGTGATCGAGGAGATGGACCCCGTCGTCGAGGAGTTCGTCGAGATGGTGGCAAAGGAGCGAAATCCGGATGCCGAGATCCTGGGCAAGAGGTCGGGGACCGTTCCGAGCGTCGGAGAGCTCGATCCCCTCACCGTGCGAAACGCCATCGCCGGGATGATCGATCTGCCCAGAAGAGCAGCTTTGAGGTTGAAACCCGAGGTCCTCTCGATTCTGCCGCCAAGGCCCCCGTCCCTCTGTCCCGGCTGCAGCCATCGGGCCACCTACTATGCCATGAGAAAAGCTTTCGGCAAGGACGCAGTCTTTCCGAACGACATCGGCTGCTACACCATGGGGGTCGGTATGGGGACCGTAGACACCTGCCTTTGCATGGGCGCCAGCATCACCGTCGGCGCCGGGATCAGGTTCGGCGGCGAGGAGCGGGGGATATGCGCCGTCCTCGGCGACTCGACCTTCCTCCACTCGGGGCTCACGGGCCTTCTCAACGCCGCCTACAACGACGCGCGGATGACGGTCGCGATCCTCGACAACTCCACCACCGCCATGACCGGCCACCAGCCCCACCCCGGCGCGGGGTGCACCGCCTGCGGCGAGCCGTCGCCTGCCCTATCCCTGGAGGATATATGTCGGTCTCTTGGCGCTGGATTCGTTGAGACCGCCGACCCCTACGATCTCGAATCCACCATCGAAACCTTCGAGAGGGCCAGGGACCATCCGGGCCTATCGGTGGTGGTGGCAAAGAGAGCCTGCGTCATCAGCGCCATCAGGGCCGGGGACCGTCGCCCAAGACTACAGGTAGACACCGAGAAGTGCGGCGGCTGCAAGGTCTGCGTCGAGTTCGGCTGTCCCGCCATCGAGTTCGACGGCGAGGTCGCAAAGATCAACGCCCTCTGCTCGGGTTGCGGGGTCTGCGCCGCGATATGTCCCTCGAAGGCGATCGAGGTGGTGAAATGAGAACTTCAGAGTGCGACATCGTCGTCGTCGGAGTCGGCGGCCAGGGGGTCATCCTGATATCCGAGATCATCGGGAGGGCCGCCATGCTGGCGGGGCTGTCCGTCAAAGGGGTCGAGACCCACGGCATGGCCCAGCGAGGCGGAAGCGTCATAAACCACATCAGGGTCGGATGCGACTTCAGCGCCATGATTTCTCCGGGAGGCGCAGACGTCCTCCTCTCCATGGAGCCGGCTGAGGCCCTGCGGTACGCCCACTACCTCTCCCCGGAGGGTGTGACTCTCGTGAATACAAAGCCTGTTATGCCCGTCACCGTCACCACCGGCACGGCCAGCTATCCCTCCATCGAGGAGATCGTCGCCTCCCTTCGAGAGGCGTGCTCACAGGTCTATGCGATGGATGCCACGGACCTTGCGGCGAAGGCCGGAAGCCCTCAGGCAACGAATGTCGTTATGCTGGGAGCCCTTGCAAGACACCTTCCCATCGAGGAGGAGACCCTCCTGCAAGCACTATCGGAGACGGTCCCAGCGAGGTTTTTGGAGATTAACAGGAAGGCCTTCGAACTTGGAAAAATTGAAGTAGAATAGGCTGCATTTATCAGTCTATGGCCGAAGAGAAGAAGGAGACTGGGAAGAAAGAGAAGAAGGAGAAGCCAAAGGCCGTTCCCCTGGGCGAGACCGAGGCGATCGACGCCCTGGCCGGTCCCCAGGTTCCCGAGAACCTCCCCGATGCCACCTGGTCGGTCGAGAAGCTCGCCGAAGTCGTCACCAAGGAGGGCAACATGCTCATCAGGGCGAACGCCGTCAACGCCCTCGCCAAGAAGGGCGGGCCGGAAGTGGTGGAGCCCCTCGTCTCCGCCCTGAAGGACCCCGAGGACGTCGTCAAGGCCAACGCCATGGTGGGCCTCGCAGCCATGGGAAAAGAGCTGGTCCAGGCCAGGATGGCAGAGCTCCTCCTGAACAAGGAGACAAACGAGGAGATCCGGGGCGGCGCGGCCTGGGTCCTCGGCGAGATGATGGACGAAAAGTCCCTGGATATCCTGAAGAAGGCGGCCGAGGAGGACGAGAGCCCCTTCGTGCGGGTCCACGCCAAGGCCTCGATCCTCGCTCACGAGCAGGCGAAGGCTCCCGAGAAGAAGTAACGACCTAACGAAGATTATGGGCAGGATCACGGGCCTATCACGTCCCAGGGCCCCCTCCTACCCCTTCCGGCGAAGGCAAAACCTCGCAGCGAACGCTAATTTTTGGATAATCTACTTCCTCTTAAGTTATCTGCTAAACTCCTTACGAACGGATCTGTTTTTATTATATATATATAAAAAATAATAATCATTGTCCCGGATGCGAGTGTTTGAATCATCGGGCCAACCTCCATTAATTTGAATGCGATAAGTATCGTGCAGGCTGGGATGACCTTAACAAAGCTGGTGGAAAGAATTTGTAAAATGATTTGTCTCGGTATATATGCATAGTCGAAAAGCGTGATTAAAAGGTAACCGTAAACGATTATACCAGTAAGTGCAAAGAGAATTATCGCGATACGCGGACTTTGCATCATCCCCCCAACATAAATAGAAATTAAGCGAGTAACAAAATTAATTATGTTTAACTTTAAACCAAACTCCTGCCTCTCTAAGACAAAATATAACGTAGCAATGGGAGACGATACGAACCATATAAATGCCCACAATCCCAGAAACTGCGCATAAATTCCTGCTTCCACCCAGTTTTCACCGAAGATGAATATAAAAATTTCTCCGCCGCTAATAGTAAGAACTAGCATCGGTAATAAGCTCAAAACAACCAAAATCCGAAACACCTTCTCCACAACCTCGTTCAGTGTCCCGTCTGCATTAGCCTCAACGCATCGTTTGAAGAATACCTGGGATATCGAACTACCTAGAAAACTCATGGGAAGATGTATAACTCTGAAACCAAGGGCATAAAAACCGACAATTGTGGATGAAAAAAAAGCAGATAAGAGGATAACAGGTATCTGCCATGAAAGAGTATTAAGAAGGGCAGACAATAAGTCAATCGTGGGAAACTTGCAATATCGCTTAAATTCTGAACCTATAGAACCCATGTGGATGCTCTTTCTGATATCGTAACTATCATGCCGTATCTTGCTTCCGAGCCACATGACCGAGACAGCCGATCCAGCCATGCTGCCTCCTATCAAGCTCCCTCCAGCGGCGTAGCCTGTCAGCCCTGCTCCCAACTGTGTACACGTGGTTGTTACGGAGCTGGTTATCCTTGCCATGGATAGCCTCTTGAAGTGCTTGGTCCTTGAGTTCCAATAGTTCAATGCGCTGGCTGTTCCACCAAGGAAGATGGCCAAGGGCAAAAGCCAAAAGTACGGTTCCAGCCCTTGAGCGTTGAGCAGCCTGAGCAGTGGAGCTTTTGCTAGCCACAGGAATGGTATGGTGAATGCGCTGATCGAGAAAGCAAGGATGAGGCTCAATGCAAGCACATTTGCCGCTTCGTCATCCCTTTCGGGGAGCATGATCGCTATATCATAGCGTAAGCAAGCTATGGTCGTGACGATGCCTGTCATGGAGATAAACAGGGCGTAGATCCCGAAGTCATCAGGGTCGTAGAGGCGGGTGAGCAATGGGGACGCCAGGATCATGAGAGCCTGAGCGAAGATCGAGCCGGTGGCGAGCGTTAGCACGTCTGAAGCAAATGAGGATTTCACTGCGCTATTGGCTGCTGGATGTCTTGCTGAAGACCGCTCGTTCATTTGAGATTTTGCCTCCCCACTCATCTCTCGTAGTGGTTATTCTAATATTTATAGTACTTATCTCCGACCGATTCAAATTATAAATTTAATAAATATCTACTAATTAATTACTTTTCAGTTCCGACTTTGTTAAGTTAGCATCTCTCCCTCCCGAAACATCAGATCCGGACTAAATTCCGAAAATGCCATAGTAAAAAAAGCAAATTATTTTTTAATATTTTTAAATTTTATGATATACAATCGTGCAGCTAATTGGTAATATCTTCCAATATTGTGGAGAACTTTTTTGCCATCTCTCTGTGACTGTACTCTTCAATTTTTGCGTCTATTCCATGGTATTTAACGCGTTTATCTTTTAGATAATCATCAAATAAATTTTTAAGATACATTGTTGTTTGCTCTTGATTTGATGCATGTACACCGGCATTCGTTTCCGATAGCAATTCCTCTAATACGCTACCAGAAACACCTAACGACAGTATCGGTCTCTTAGCTGCAAGATATTCGAAGACTTTTCCTGTATAGGTGCCACTCTCGTCAGGATGGTTCCACGTTAATAGGAGCAAAATTTGTGCAGATTTTTGTTTCCTTGTCACCTCCTCTCGTGGAATGATACCATTAATTTTTACAATACTTTCGAGACCGTATTTCTTCACATCCTCTTCAAGCCAACCACCGCTCAGGTTACCGAAAAATTCAATTTCAACATCCTCATCATTTATGTAATTCGTAGATAATAATTCGTTTAGCGCTGCAAAAAGGGGTTCAGGATCTCGTTTGCCGTTATATAATTCGCCAGAATATAATATAGTAAATTTTTTAGATAAATCTGGTACGTCTGTAGCCACTTCCTCTGGATCATAACCATTGGTAATAACGTAACAATTCTTTCCTTTGTGCAACTCTTTTAACTTGTCTGCCCAGGGGGCGGACACGGTCACCAAAGCGTCTGCTAGGCACAGCGTGTTAACTTCTAAGCGTCGTTCTATGTACTCTCTTGGAATGCTATATTGATAATAGTGACTCTGTGTCCAAAGATCGCGAAGATCTGCGATCCATGGAAATCCATAATTAGTTTTTAAATAATTCGCTATTAAATGTGATGTAACCGGACCAGAAGAACTTATTACAGCTTCGAAATCTTCTTCACGTAATAATTGGTCACATCTTCTGAGAGCAGGTTTGTACCAACTTTTTTGAGCGTCTGGATATGCGAACACCTCCTTCCAAAAATTTATTAGCATATTCAAGACAGTATTTTTATTTTTTTTCGATTTGGTCTTAAAATATTCGTGGATCGACCCGTTAGATTCTATCCCCAGTCGTCTTCTTGTCAGATGGATCTTGTCCTCATAAGGAAGATCTATCACGTTTATATTCTGAAGTCGTTGCTCCGTTTTTGGTATTTCATTCTTAACAGTTAAAATGGTTGGCTCCCAGCCGAAATCAGGGAGATACTTGCCGAGCCCTCTAAGTCGTCTTGAAGCTATATGATTTGTGTAATTGAAATAATATCCTATTATCAGAACTTTTCTCACGGTATCACCATTTAGAACTTTTTTGTGATGGCTTCTATTGCGGTCAATATCGTCTTGCCGGACTTTCCCTCTCCAAACGGACAATATTGTGCGGAGAAATTCTGGTACTCGATAAACTTTGAGATCCGTCTTAAAACCCTCTCAGAGTCGGTTCCCAATACCTCTGCATACCCTGCTTCTACCGCCTCAGGTCTCTCAGTACTATAGCGTAAAACGAAAACTTTCTTCCTGATATTCGGAGCGGTCGCCTCTTCCTGTATCCCACCAGAATCAGTCATGATAAATGAGCAGCTCTTCATCAAGACCAAGAAGTCAAAATATCCCACAGGATCTATGATCTGTACGTTTCGATGGCTCACTAGTCGGTCATAAAGACCGCTCTCCTTCAGCTTCTTCTTGGTCCTGGGATGGAGAGGATAGACCACAGGCAAGGGACACTCAGTGAATATCTTAAATAAGTTTCCCAGCACTTTTGGGTCGTCCACGTTCTCAGAGCGATGAGCCGTGACCAAGACGAAATCTTCGACCTCGATATCTTCGAGTATCCTGGATTTTTCCTCTGCAACGGGAAGGTACTCCATACAAGCGTCTATCGCCGTGTTTCCCGTGACAGATATCTCGCCCCACACATTTTCACCCCTCAAAGTTTTGGCGTTGAATTCCGTGGGAGCAAAGAGAAAGCTTGAAAGGTGATCTGCCAGGCGCCTATTATGCTCCTCAGGCATCCTCAAGTCTTGGCTGCGAAGCCCCGCCTCGACGTGGCCAACCTTGATCCCCAGCTTCGCAGCTGAAAGAGCTCCTGCAAGTACGGTGTTTGTATCGCCCTGTACCAGGACTACGTCCGGCGACGTCTCCAGGAATACTTCCTCCAGTTTCATCATCGCGTTTGCTGTCTGCTGGGCCTGGGTGCCTGAGCCGACGTTTAGCCTATAATCCGGCTGAGGAAGTCCAAACTCGTCGAAGAACTTCTCGCTCATGTTGAGGTCGTAATGCTGCTCGGTGTGAACAACGTCATAATCATAGCTGTACCTCCCGCTTTTGAGATGCTTAATGATGGAGGTCATCTTTATGATCTCTGGACGCGTGCCGAGCACCAGTGAAACTCTCATCTTCCGACGCCTCTAAATATGAACCCCTTTGAATCTCTGATTATGTTCCTTCCATCGACCAGTATAGGTGCTTTGTTCATAAGCCTTTTCATCTCTTCCATGTTCATCTCTTTGAACTCGGAGTGATCTGTGAGAATGACCAGGGCGTCGGACCCGATAACGGCTTTTTTGAAGTATTTCTCTATTTTGAACTGGAATTTTGTCACTAATGGATCATATATCACAACATTTGCGCCCATATCCCTTAAACTACGGATAACTGGAATTGCAGGTGACTCTCGCGCATCGTTCACGTCGCCTTTATAAGCCGCTCCAAGAACTGCGATCTTCGCGTCATTCAGATCTTTTTTTGCCTCTGAAAAGGCATCCAACACCAGACTTATTACGTGCTCCGGCATGATTTCGTTGATATCCATCGAAACTGGGATAAGCCTTGAGACGCCTTTAGCCTTCTCCACGAGAAACCAGGGATCGACCGGTATGCAATGCCCCCCAACACCAGCACCAGGATACAAAACGTTTATCCTCGGGTGTTTGTTCGCAAGATCTATCGCTTCAAGGACGTTTATGCCGATCTTTTCCGCGATGAGGGCGAATTCGTTAGCCAGGGCGATGTTCACTGCCCTGGTTGAGTTTTCCATCAACTTTACGAATTCCGCAGTGGTAGAATCGGTTAAATATATATTCCCCTCAACAAAAGTTTTGTATATATCCCTTGCCATGATTTTGGACTTCTTGTCAATGCCACCGATTATCCTGTCGTTTTTGATGAGTTCGTTCAGCAAGTTGCCCGGCAGGACCCTTTCAGGGCAGTGGGCGAGATAGAAGTCCTCCCCTGCGACGAGACCCGATTCTTCGAGGATCGGTCTCAGAACGTCTTCAGTCGTCCTCGGCGGAACGGTGGATTCCAGTATGACCAGATTTTCCTTCCGGAGTTTGGAGGCCACGGATCTCGCGGCAGCCTCCAGATATGCCAGATCCGCCCTCTTTTCTTTTGTGATGGGTGTCGGCACGCATATAATGAAAATGTCGGCTTCGACAACTCCTCCCTGGCATTGCAACTTGCCAGATTTCACCGCCGCTGCGACTATGGTTGATAGACCCGGCTCCTCGATATCGGTTTTTCCACAGCTTCCATTGGAGACGATCGTTCGGTTTGTGTCCACCCCGACGACATCAAAGCCTCTGGTGGCCAGTATGGATGCGGTCGGCAGACCGATATACCCAAGCCCTACTACACAAATCTTCATTTTTAGCTCCCGAATCTCTCCGAATATTCTCTGGATATATAATACTTCTTTTCGCACCTCTCATCTAGATATGTACTGACGGTCTCTTTTTGCTTGCTAAACTAGTCCACAATTTTCGAAGTATTTTTTCTATGGTAGCGATATATCCGGCATTTTGCATTAACGGTTTGAACCCTCACCATTTCTCAGGCTATCGATTTTTTGAGAATCGATAGCCTTCGAAGCTATGTTGAGCTTAGATAGATCCGCGCCACAACGATAAAGAGTATAATGCACGCAATTTCATAAAATATTGAGTTTTTAATATCGTATTTACAAATTTTATCAAAATTATTATTAGCAAAGATTGGGAATTGGATTTAAATTTGTGCACATCAAGATAAGCCAAAAATTCTCAGTTTTGCATAGCCTTACTGCGGAATGCCGGCTATATGATATAAGTACAAACCATAGCGTTGAGGGCTATAAATATAATCTGAAGTTTGCTTTATCAAAGCCCAACCACGCAGAAGCAAAGTTTCAAGATGTCTCTCTTATTATCCTCTCAAACCCGTTGTCGTATATTATCCCAACAAAACCGACCGGCTTTTTCTGGCGTATCATCTTATATTTGGATTTCATGTCGAATTCCATTTTTTTGTTCAAGCTCCATATATTATTACCATAGCCCAATAAAGCTGGGCTAAACGAGAATTTAAAGCTTACGCTTTCAAACTCTTTTGAATAAAAGACTGGATAACTTGATGCTTCAAGAGGATGTATTGGCATCCCGCTATATAACATATAATCTCTGGCAATGAAACGAGTTTCAGCCCATATATCTTCGAGGTCTTCGGCTTCGATGTACTTCGATGTTTCTGCAACATGCGGAGAATATTTGTTTAAAAGTTGGTTATAAAATAACGCTGATTTTAGTGGTGTTACATAGACCAGCAATGCAACTACAGCGAGAACGAACACCACAGAAAGTACTGGAGATCTCCATCTGCTGATGTATTCGGACCTTATTACAAGCCCGTAGAGCCCACACCCGAAAAAGAGAGCGACTATTGGAGTGATAGCCTGGGATGCATAGCTTGAGAACGCAAGAACCGGTGCAAAACCCAATAGCATAAACAGAAGAAAGAGGTTATTTACATCTATCTTCTCGGACTTAAGCACTCTTAGAACGCCCACTACGCAGAATAGTACTACAATGGGATTGATAACCGCTGCATAATCTACGATCATGTTCAATGTCATACAGATAGGTGAAGTCCCCGAAAAAAATAGACCCTTCTGAAGGAGCTGGAGGTGTTTTTGCAGAGGATACCAGGGCGAAAAGGTAAATGCAAAAAACATAAAAAATAAAACAACATAGATAAATTTAAAATTTTTTCTTGCAAAGCGTTGCCCATCTTTCGAAATTCGGAGAAAGCCCAAGGTGGCTATTTTAGCCAGACCGTATGCAAAGAAGACGACTAAAATACTAGGTGAGACCCTGTGAGTGATCAACGCTACCGATGTGAGGGCCAGGATGACAGGAACGTATCTTATATTTCCTGTTTTTTCAAGTTTGAAAAAGAGGTAGATAACCAGAGATAGAAATATTATGAGCAGTATTCTGCCGCTGGAGCTGCCGCTTGCGGTAGTGTAACCGACAAACTCGGAGCTTAAGGAAATCGCAAAGGCGGTAAAGAGCGCGATCGTGCGGTTGCCTGAAAATGCCATCCCTAGACTATATCCTGCGAAAACTGCAAAAATTATATAAATGATCGCCATTGGAAGTAAAAGGTCCAGCCGTGTGAGACCAGTGACTGCAGAAGTCATGGCCAGGAGCAATGGGACTCCTGCAGGATAGGAGTACTCGGCGAACCCTGTTATCGACATCGGGTGGAGTAACCAAATCGCCTTTCCATTGTACAAAATCGACTCGGCCATCCAGACAAGGAGTGTGGTATCTCCAGTAACGTAAGACGGCATCGTATACCACCCTTGCATCCTGACTATAAAATTTAGCAGAATGAGGGCAGCTAAGGGCGAGTAAGAAGATCTTGAAATGCTGGATACTCCTCTCATGCTATCTAAGAACTTCCCTGTATACATTTAAAATTTTATCTGCTATCTTGTCCCACGTGAACTGCTGCGCGTGCTCACGTATGTACTCCGCATCCCACTCGGCCTCCAGCGCCCGCAAGATCGCCTGCGCCAGAGCCTCCGGATCTTTTGGCTCGACGAGGATGCCCAGCCTGTCATTTATAATTATCTCCTCACTTCCGCCGTTTATCGTCGCTACAACAGGCTTCCCGCAGGCCATCGCCTCTATCTGCACGATTCCGAAGCTCTCGCTTAAGCTCGGCAGGACGAAGACGTCACAGGCGTTCATCCAGAGGGGGAGCTCTTCGGCAGGCTTATTGCCGCCAGCGAGGATGACGTTATTCTGAAGGTCGTTCGTGTCTATCAGCAACTGAAGGTGACGCTTTAAAGTGCCTTGGCCTACTATATAGAGTATCACGTCCCGATGAGTGTCAAGGATACTTTTCATGGATTTGATTAGATATCTCTGCCCCTTGTGATCTTCGAGGTTGGCTATGTTAAGGATGATGTTCTTATCAATCGGCAATCCAAGCGCAATCCGAGCGCTACTTGAATCCATTGGCTTAAAAACTTTAGGAGAAACGCCATTTGGTAAGGATATAAGTTTGGACTCGTCTATACCTGATCTACAAAATTCCTTTAAATCACTTTTATTAACCCGAATTATTTTATCTACGTTATTCCATGTATAAACAGCATTTCTATCGTTTATCTCATTTAAAAAACTATCTCTATCTTCATGCACGGTTAAGACAATAGGTCTATTATAGATCTCTTTGAGCTTTGCACTGACATATCCAGATGGGTAGGTAAAATGAGCATGTATCAGATCAAACTCAATCCTACTATTTTTTATTATTTTGTATACAACGTTAAATGCGACATCCCCTCTCTTTTTCCGCGAAAAATCGAAGGGGAGTGTGAAGTGCTTGGCGAAATGCACTTTTATATTACCATACTCATAATTATTTGCAAATGCATCGCGTTTCCATCTGGGATTCATAAAGGAAAATGCAGATAGGCATTTAGGAACTAAAGGCGTCAGCGAGATCACATAAATGCTCTTAAAATATCCACTCAGGCAATCTACTTGGCTCTTCACAAACGACGAGCTTATCGTGTCGTTTTCATGTGGATATCTATCTGATATTATCAATAGATTTACATTTTCAAATTTCATATCCCCTCCAGCGAATTTAAAATTTGAGATATTTTCTTGCTGGCATCTCCTTCACCGTACAACTTCGGACGTTCCCCGAAGGGATTAAAACTATTTATCGTCCGTTTGATTCTGTCCTTATCTGTACCAACCAGCACGTTCCATCCGCTTTCCACAGTTTCAACCCATTCAGTGCTCTCTCTAAGAGTGATACATGGTATACCAAGCATGAATGCCTGCTTTTGAACACCACCGGAATCGGTCAGCACCTTGCTAGCACCTTGCAGAATTTTTAAGAAATTTAGATATCCGAGGGGCTTAATCATTCGAATAGCGCTATTTTTATTTAATATTGAGAAAACTGATGAATCTTTAATTAGCTTTTCTGTTCTTGGGTGGATTGGAAATATAATTTGCTTATCTGACTCGTCAATCGCATGTAATACATTTTTTAAACTATGAATATTTTCAGTGTTTTCAGACCTATGAAGCGTCACCAGAAAATACTTCCGAGATTCTAGTCCAAATTCGTTTAAAATATCCCTATTATTCCTTACAGAATCTATTTTTTGAATCAGCGAATCGTACATCACATCACCAGTATTGTATACGCAATTAAGAACTCCTTCCATTTTAAGGTTAGCAATTGCTATTTCTGTGGGCGAAAATAGTATATTCGAAATGTGGTCTACAATTACTCGATTTATTTCTTCTGGCATTCTTCGGTCGAAACTTCTCAAGCCTGCTTCAACATGCGCCAGAGGGATACGAAGCTTTACGGAGGCCAATGCGCCAGATAATGTTGAATTTGTATCACCAAATACCAAAACGCAATCGGGTTCTTCTTTTAAAAGCACATCTTCAAAGTTTTTTAGAATATCTGCCGTTTGATGTCCGTGATATCCGGACCCGACTCCAAGATGATAATCGGGTTCTGGTATACTCAGTTCATCAAAGAAAATCTTCGACATTTCATAGTCGTAATGTTGACCGGTGTGCACAAGAATTACATCGTGCTTTTTTAGTTCCTTTATCACCGGTTCTGCTTGAATGAATTCCGGCCTCACCCCAACGACACATGCAACTTTCATTTGAATCGCTCCTGGTAAGACGGATCGTTTTCCATCGCCCTCAAGCTCCCCGGATAATTCTCAATAAACCATGTCATGAAAGCGGTTACATCAATTTTATCTTTATATAATCTCTCCTTTTTAAATATCCATTCTTCCTTAAGACCTCGCTGTTGAATCAGTTCTATTGATCTCTCTATCGCTTTTTCGGATGTGTTATAGTTAAATATCAGTCCATACTTCTCTTCAAGCTCTATAAAATTACTCATATCATTCTGACCTACGAAAGAGTTGCACCGTATTGCTGGCGTGCCAAGACATGCAGCTTCTGTGGTCGAAGTTTGCGTATCACCTACTAACATGGAAGCATAATATAGTGCATCATGCATTCTATGTTGTGGTATATCCAAGCAGTAATTTTCGAGATCTTTGGGAAGGCTAATCTCCGACGATATAAACACGGTCGCATATTCACTTAGTTCTTTGACCAATCTCCGCTTATCTTCCAAAGAAAACCCCTTAATCCCGATATCATGGCTTGCGTCAAAGGCGCTAAACCGAAGAATAACATAGGGATCATCTCTTGATATAGAGAGGGCTTCAAAGACATCTGATCTTGGTTCGAACCAATTCGGATGAAGATATGCGAGTTCCTTATACCCGCTGATTCTGATTTGCTTTTTGCCCAAATCTCTTGTGAACCCACTCGGAGTTATGATCACATCTGTAAAGGGCATGGTTAAAGCTAACATTAATCCAGTCGGTTCCGAATCTGTAAACGTGATGGATCTTCGCCTTAATATTTTACTAACCTGTGCGGAATACGGAGATGCTAGACTTACATATATGTCTGGATTAAATTTTCTAGATATATTTAATAATTTATAATCATTCTTAAACATAGTAATTGCTTTATTAAACAATCCTGGTACATTCTTCTCCAAGCATTCGTAATCGAATGCATAGATATCTAATAATCTTTTAACTATATTCTCCCTTTCTCTAACACATATTTTTGTCTCATGGCCGCCCATCTCTAAATTTCTTATAATATACTTGAATAAGTGGACGTCGGCTGGATGCCCCATATCAAACAAAATCTTCATCGTAATTCTCCCTATAGACGATTTAATTCCCGATATGTACGTTCACTGTTTGAATTCTATAAATATACGACCCATACCAGCCCGACGAGAACTAGCTCAATCCCGCATAAGAACAGCACCACATCCTTTTCATACACCTTCGACTTCACCCTCTTGAGGACCGCTATTGCTAGATGCGAGGTATCATATATCTTATCGTAGGGCTGCTCAAGGCTGCCGTCGTCGTTCACTTTGGCAAACGCCTCAACCTTAAGCCCCTTTCTCATGGGCAAAATGAAGTCAATTACATAGGGTATGAAGAGCAGAACTGCGATCTTCTCCATATCTCCCAAGATGGCGGTACAGGCGACCAACGCTCCCACTGAATATGTCATCGAGTCCCCGGGGAAGACCTTGGCCGGATACCAGTTGAAATACAAGAAGGCGAGCAGCGCCCCAACCATGCAGAAGGCCAGCACAGATGCTCCGATTTTGTTGTTCACGTAGGCCACGTAACCCAGCGTGGAGAGGATTATCGCACCCATCCCTGCCTCCAGGCCGTTGTAACCTGCCAGCATGTTGTAGGCGTTTGACGCCCCCACTATTCCAATGGGCACTATCGCCAAAGGGTAGAGAATTCCCCAGTCGACTGGCCCAATAATTGGAAGGTTCATGGTGGAGTGGCCCGCGTTGATCACCATGATAGGCACCGCCGCCGGAATGGTGAGGAGGGGCTTCTTCCACTGAGTTATCCCCTTCTTCCATCCCAGGATGTCATCCAAGATGCCGATGATGGTTATCATCAGAACCGTGCACAGTACCGCAAGAACACTCAGGTAATCCCGAGATTGGAAGTAAAAGGTGTTAATGCCGATGTACATCAGCACCCCGAGGACGAAACCAAAGACCACACCCACGCCACCCATCTCCGCTACCTCGGGCTTATCGGGCTTGTTCATGTCCTTTCCCACGATACCGATCGAGATCGCCTTGCCGATCCACTTCTGAGTCATGAAAAGGGTGGCCAGAAGGCTCGTCAGTACGCTGGCGTAAACTACTTCGTCCATCTTACCGAGTGGGGACTACACAATAAAAGATTTACATAAACTTTTCCCTCCTCTTTTCCGGATCTCTGATAGAGAGGCACCTCATATCCGATTACGGACGGAATAAAATTGAAATATAGAGGATTCCTATTTACCATTACCCATTCTTTAATTATCTCCGATTCATCCCTTATTTTAGCTCGATCCCCGCTCTTAATCGATTTTCGATCAGTTTCCTCATTTTTCGTCGATAGCTACCGCTATTTTGAGACGATTCCAGCATTTTTAAGTGTACATAGCTGGTATAAATCGAAAGCGAAGGCAGCAAATACCATTTTGACGTGAACTCTCGGGATCGTCGTCACCATGACATGTGCACATCGAAACACTCTCTTAATAACAGCAAACTGACGTTCGCCCGGAAATCTCAGTTTGCTGATCAAATGGTTCCGCAGCTGATCGAGATCGTTTAGAGGATGACCAGCTGTTGCGCGCTTCATCGTGAAGTCGTTTCCCTTTGCCGGAACGCCGAAATATCCTTTGTCCCTGAGGACCACCTCTCCTTCAACCGATAGATCAACCCGACTATCGTGAACCGATGCAGTTGTGGATTCGATGCTCCTTATCAGACCGTAATCGATATCGACTTTGGAATGAAGCTTATAACCAAAATGGAGTTTGTCACCCTTCTTAGCCCAAGTACCATCCCTGCTCCGACGAGTTCTGGCATTCTCTCCGCGAGGTTTCTTTGAACGTCCTGGCTCGGCCTCTATAAACGTCGCATCCTGAATGGTTCCTCTTTTTACCTGAAGCCCTTTAGAATCGAGCTGTCTCTGGAACTCTTCCCAAACCAACTCGTCCTTTCTTGCCTGGGACATGCGCTCGCGAAAGAGCCATATCGTCCTGGAATCAGGCATGGAATCAGGAAATCTCAAGAACTTCATAAAGGAGATCCGATCCGAAATTTGCTTTTCAGTCTCGAGGTCGCTCAACCCATACCACTGCTGGAGCAAAAGAACCTTGAGCATCAGGATAACATCAAAGTTAGGCCTTCCGCCTCTCTCGGTTTTATTATGATACATCTCTTCAAGAATAGGTCGAAATGGTTCCCACTCGATTAAGTTCGTGATCTGTGAAAGCCTATCTCCCAGCTTCTCTACATTCTTGTAAGCTTCTCGAAGGCCCCAGGCAGTAAAAGAACTCATACATTGCTTATGTAGTTATTAGTATATAATAATTTCCATAGACTTATCTGGTTTTTAGGAGTCCTCGACCATATGATAACGAATTTTATATGCGCAATGACTCGCCATTCTCAGCTCGATCATCCATACAGAATACGCAAAAATCCTTAAGATGCTGTGTTGAATAATCCTCTGAGTCCCTCATGTGATCGTCTTGTCTGGCACCTTATCCTATGTTTTAATGTAATATCATATTATAAAATGCGAACTTTAGAGTTACCTCTTGCATCATGTTTTCTGTTTTTGTTGCTGCTACATGCTCGCCTGATATTCTTTTTACTGCCGAAAAGGCAGTTTCAGCAGCCCATCGCCGTCCGTAGCTGTATTTCTGCTTCCACTCCTTATAGCCCAAATCTTTCACCTCTCTTATCACTTTAGCTCTCACAGGAGATCCTCTTGCTTTCGTACTTGCGTTTGATCTGGTCTTTATGACAGGTTGAATCCCCTTTTCCAGGAGGTGGTTGAAGATCTCTCGCCTGTCATATGCCCCATCGCCAAGAACTTCCTCGATCTTCCGGCCGGAAAGGTTCTCTTCTGCCTGGTCAATAAGCGAGTTGAACTTGCTTCCATCAGATACTCGCTCATCTGTGACTTCGATTGCTACTATCTCTTTCGTCTTGACATCGACTGCCAGATGGACTTTTATCCAGCCTCGATGGATCTTCCATTTCTATCGCATCCACTCGCCGCGGTTGGTTACTTTGATCCCCGTTGAATCTACAGCTATCACAACAGGTTCATCGCTGGCCGATATTGTCTCAGAAAGATTAAGCTTCAGCTGGGTACCACGTCTCCAGATGTTAGTATAGTCAGTAGGTTTGACTTCGGGAATCAGAGTCGATAGCTTTCTCAATAAGCCTTCTAACTGCCGATATGGGAGATGAAAGATGACATGAATCAGCATCAGAAGCTCGATAAAGGCCCAAGGATATGCAAACCTTCTCCCCAGCTTGCCACGATTAAGCTCCTCAAGATCTCGTTCCCAGCTCTCCAGAAAGTCGAAGGTTAAATACATCTCGCCGCGCTTAACCAAAGACTCGTTGTATTCATGCCAATTACGGCCTTTTTGTGCTCCATTTCCCTTCATCGCCACTATCCCCAATCAATAATAGTAGTGATGGAATATAAATATTATTCAACACAGCACCCCAACTACATTAATGCGAGATCGGACTGGGGTTGTGGGGAGGCTTCAAGTTTACGCACTTAAACTGGCTATCCTTTTCACAGTCGTATCGAAGAATTACAAAGTTGGAGGCAAGATTCCTCTCAACAGACCAACCTACGAAATCGGATCATAGGAACTCTGGAGCGAAATGGTGGAAAGATGACGCGTCTGCAGCCCCTCAAGTCGTAACATCTGAAGCTGAAGTAGACTTCCAATGCTGTTGAAGGGCTTATAGAAGTCGAAGGAACATAGTGGCCGAACAGAATGAGGTAAAAATCTGATGTGTGGTACATCCTAAGAACATCCCAACAATTATTTGGTTGCTGTTATGCGCGCCAGAATAAGTTGTTGGCTTTACTCACGGGCGCCTTAAAACTTCCCCACAGAAAAGTCGCACTTCGATATCTCCACTGGCCAACGGTTCCCAGCGCTTCTATTGTCCGATGAAGTAGATAAAACGTAGTATGTGGGTGAGGGGCTGAAGACTCTGGTCCCAAGGGTCGCCGGCAAAACAGCAGTGACGAAGCCAGGATTGAATTCCAGGGGAGAGCTGTGGAACGAAGAGAGATTTTTCCAGAGTTTGGATAAGAGATGCGATGTCTGGGATGTTGAGGTTGCAAGAAGAATCTATGAGTGGGCAAAGGACAAAACCGACCTGATCGCTTGGGGTAGAGGGAGGTACGACGGCTCTTTCTCTCCAAAATTAGATCACAAAGGGGCATATTACTGGACGATTGGAGTTTGGACGTATGGAAAAGTTTACATACCATTTCAATATATGCAAACTGTTCCCCCCTTTGATAGCGATATCAAGCGAAGGGAACTTTTGGAACGCTTGAGCCAAATTCCAGGGATCGACATACCCGAAGATGGGATTAATCGATTTCCCACTTTTCCCCTATCCATATTGAAGGACGAGACTGCCCTCAAACACTTCCTGGATGTTCTGGACTGGTTGGTTCAGGATATAAGATCCGTTTGAAGGCATCGTTGTCGAATCCGATATTTCACCTGGACCTCATCCCGCCCAGGGTGATGACCTCGGGGTTGGACCCAAGGGCCAGGGCCGACTGGCCGTAGCCCGCCCGGATGCTTCCGTAACAGCTCCCGGACCGGACCCTGCCCAAGGAGTCGTAGGCGAGATAGCTTCCAGAGATCGAGTTTCCAACGGCGTTCAAGTTCAGCCTGTAGAGGACGTTCTCTTCCAGGAAGACGAGATCCAGGCTCAAGCTCGTGCCGCTGACAAGGCCGCTGGCTCCGATCGTCAAATATCGGGCCGTCGTGGTCCGGGCCGCAGGCTCAGAGTCCTCGTGCAGCCACCAGATCATCGACTCGATCCCCTCGTCTTCGGTTGGCTTCGGCTCCGTCTCGACGGGGAGGTAGGTTACGTCGATTCCGTCGGTGCTACCCCAGCCGAAGATGACGTCATCGATCTGGCTGATCTCGACGTTCACGGGCTGAGTTTTCCCGCTGGCGGCGTCTATCAGAACCAGGCTCCAGCTCCCGGCGACCAAGGCGGGGCTGGCCTGTGCACTTGGCGAAGTCGATCCGAGAGCCGGGTCTTGAGCAGAAATCGCAAAATCCTGTTGGATCTCCCGGCACGACCCCCCAATGCATAGAACGGCAAGAGCGAGAACCGAGATTAAAAACCATTTTGATCTCATTTTCACAAACCCCAGATGGTTTTCGAGTTCAAAGCTTAAAAATCAGGCGCTTCTCACTGCCGTCAAAAAGACAACCATGAAATCAGCCTCCCCTCCGCCTATCCCCTTCCTTCAAATCGATCAGACGGTCGAAGAAGACCGGAGATTCCGGCAGCATCTTCCTGCCCCCAGCTCAGAAGCTTCGCCCTCTCCGGAGAGCCTTTCCTTCAGGAACGAGCCGGTGGCGCTCAGAGGGACCTCTGCCACCTCCTCCGGCGTCCCCTCGGCGACGATTCTGCCGCCCTCGTTCCCGCCCTCGGGGCCGAGGTCGATGATGTAGTCTGCGGACTTGATGACGTCCAGGTTGTGCTCGATGACGACGACGGTGTTGCCCATTGAGACCAGGTCGTTCAATACAGCGATCAGCCTCTTGACGTCGTCGAAGTGAAGCCCCGTCGTCGGCTCGTCGAGAAGGTAGATCGTCCTTCCCGTCGCCTTCTTCGAGAGCTCCCTTGTAAGCTTGATCCTCTGGGCCTCGCCGCCCGAGAGGGTCGTCGAGCTCTGGCCGAGCTTGATGTAGCCGAGGCCGACGCCGATCAGGGTGTCGAGCTTGGTCCGGATGGCGGGAACGTTCTTGAAGTGCTCTCTCGCCTCCTCGACGGTCATCTCCAGGACCTCGGCGATGGATTTGTCCTTGTACTTGACCTCCAGGGTCTCGGCGCTGTAGCGGGAGCCCTTGCACTCCTCGCACTCGATGTAGACGTCGGGGAGGAAGTTCATCTCGATCTTGATCAGGCCGTCGCCCTGGCAGGCCTCGCACCGGCCGCCCTTGAGGTTGAAGGAGAATCTTCCGGGCTTGTAGCCCCGGACCTTAGCTTCTTTCGTCTCGGCGAAGGCCTGCCTGATGGGGTCGAAGACCTTGGTGTAGGTGGCGGGGTTCGACCGGGGGGTCCTCCCGATGGGGCTCTGGTCGATGACGATCACCTTGTCGATCTCCGAGTCGAAGGATATCTCGTCGTGGACGCCGGGGGTCTCACTCGACTTGTAGATCTTCCTCATCAGGGCCCGATAGAGAGTGTCGTATATGAGGGTCGACTTTCCCGAGCCCGAGACGCCGGTGACGACGGTGAAGACGCCGATGGGGATTTTGGCGTCGATGTTCTGGAGGTTGTTTTCCCGACAGCCTCGTATCCGGACGAACCTGTCGCTTTGCCTTCTCTTCGACGGGGTCTCTATCTCCTTTTTCCCCGAGAGGTACTGGCCGGTCAGAGATTCGGGATTCTCCTCGATCTCTCTGGGGGACCCCTCCGCCACCACCCACCCACCGTGGATGCCGGCCCCCGGTCCCATGTCCACCACGTGGTCTGCGGCCCGGATCGTCTCCTCGTCGTGCTCGACGACGATGAGGGTGTTTCCCAGGTCCCGCAGCTCTTTCAAGGTTTCGATCAGCCGGGCGTTGTCCCGCTGGTGGAGGCCTATCGAGGGCTCGTCGAGGACGTAGAGGACGCCCATCAGGTTCGATCCGATCTGGGTCGCAAGCCTAATCCTCTGGGCCTCGCCCCCCGAGAGGGTGCCGGCGCTCCGGGAGAGGGTCAGGTAAGAGAGGCCCACGTGTTCAAGAAAGCCGAGACGGGCCCGGATCTCTTTCAAAACCTGCCGGGCGATCTCCTGTTCCTTTTCCGATAAAGCCAGGCTCTCGAAGAGCTTCTTGCCATCGGAGATGGAGAGGTCTGCCACGTCGGCGATCGACATCCCCGCGATCTTCACCGCCAGGACCTTATCCTTCAGCCTCCGGCCCCCGCATCTCGGACACGGCAGGACCTTCATGAACCGCTCCAGCTCCTCCCTCCGGTAATCGGAGTTCGTCTGGTGGTAGAGCCGCTCGGACTGGGGTATGAGCCCCTCCCACTGGCCCTTGTGGGACCAGTAGGCGTCCCCGTTCTTCATCGACATCGCGAAGTTGATCTGCTCGCGGGAGCCGTACATGAGGGCTGCATACTGGTCTGGGGTGAGGTCCTTTATGGGGGTGAAGATGTCGAAGCCGAAGTGCTTTGCGACGGCGGCGAGGTACTGGCCCCGCCATCCGTCGACGTGGTTTCGGTAGAGGGCGACGGCCCCGTCGGCTATGCTCATCTCCGGGTCGGAGATGATGAGGTCGGGGTCGAACTCCATCTTGATCCCCAGGCCGTTGCAGGCCTCGCAGGCTCCGAAGGGGCTGTTGAAGGAGAACATCCGGGGCTGAAGCTCCTCGAAGACCATGCCGCAGACGGGGCAGGCCATCTTCGAGGAGTAGAGCCGGTCGTCTCCCCTGGAGTCGACGACGATGAGGAGCCCTTCGGCCCGTTCGAGGGCCCGCTCGCAGGCCTCGACGAGCCTCGACCGATCGTCGAGAGGGTCGAGCCGGTCGATGACGACATCGATATCGTGCTTTTTGTACCGGTCCAGCTCGATAGCCTCGTCGGTCCTCAGGATCTCGCCGTCGACCCGGACCCGAGCGAAGCCCTCGGAGAAGAGGTCTTTGAAGAGCTGGCCGTAGGTCCCCTTCTTCTGGCGGACGACGGGAGCGAGGATGGTGACCATTCCGCCATTCCCCTTCTCAGATTCTCCAGCATCTTTGCTGCCAGCGGCCTCGATGATCCCGTCGGCGATCCTCTCTGGGGACATCGACTCAATCTTGACGCCGTGGACCGGGCAGTGGGGGGTTCCCACCCGAGCGAACAACAGCCTGAGGTAGTCGTAGATCTCGGTGACCGTCCCCACGGTGCTTCGAGGGTTCTTCGAGGTCGTCTTCTGCTCGATGGATATCGCCGGGGAGAGCCCCTCGATGGAGTCGACGTCGGGCTTGTTCATCTGGCCCAGGAACTGGCGGGCGTAGGCCGAGAGGGACTCGACGTAGCGGCGCTGCCCCTCGGCGTAGATGGTGTCGAAGGCGAGGGTGGACTTGCCCGAGCCCGAGACGCCGGTGATGACGATGAGCTTGTCTCTAGGAAGCTCCAGGGTCACGTCCTTGAGGTTGTGCTCTCTTGCACCTTTGATGAGGATAGATTTCATTTCATTTTCTCGCTTGGGCTTCTTCGCCTGCTGAAGGTCAAGGCTAGGGGCAGGATGAGCTTAATACTTTTCGGGCGGCTAGGGTCGATTTCCCCTTTAAAAGAGATTGTCAAAAGAGTTGCAGAGTTCTGAACCGCTTAGGCCGAAGGCTATCATCTAAAGCGCGGATGTTGTGGGGCGGGATTCGAAAGCTCGGTCCGGGAGCCAGGAGGTGGAGGGCGCATTCTTATTCGGACAAGACCACCTCCCCCTCCACGGCAGGCCAGATGGATGGGCCGAGCCCTTGGTGGTCGCCATGTCCACGTCTCTATCGAATAGCTCCGAAGCTTAAAAGTGATCAAGGAATTCATGGCGGAAAATGCTGAAACGACGGGTCACCCCATCAGCAAATCGGTGAAGAAAGAAAAAGGTAGACCACTCGTAAATTTTGATGGCGCCGTTATGGTGCGGATCTTATCGTCGGGGACACGACCTCCATTCCACCCATTCCATGACCGTTAACATCTCCCGAGCTTTGATCATTCCTATATCGGTACAGCGGCCAGTTTCGGTATGTCGTTTGCAATGTCCCATCACCGCTTACTATCGTCATGAAGTCTGAGCTTTCAAGCTCTCCTGGAACGTCGATCGTTGATGTGTAAAACGAAGGCCAAATGTTGCGATTGCCCTCGAACTTGCAGGTCTGAGCTGCATCGCCCGTATTGTAATATAGGGTACGCCCACTTCCGTCAATCAGGTAACGCCCCAGGTACTTGTCGTATGAGACATCTATCGTGTATGCATCCGTAACCGTTACGGCGAAGATGGCTATCGCCAAAGTCAGAATGCCCAGTTTGGATCCAGCCGACAACGAAATCACCTATTTAGATTATTAAGCATAACCTGCTATAACTTTATTGATTATTAAGTTTTTCGCAGATGATTTCTAAATCATTTAATTGGATATGATAACCCCGTAGTAGGTCGAATCATAATGCCATATTCAGCGATCTAAGCAACCAATACATATATAAATTAATTAAATAAAATATATTTATAAGGCTTGGATGTGGATTATTTAATGTCTAAAAATGCCGAAACATTTTTGTGCAAGTAAAGACAAAAGAAACTGCCTGAAGAAGTATATGAAACGCCCCAAGTTGATCTTCGCTTCTATGATGCTGGCGCTTCTACTGGTGAGCGCTTCAGATGGTGCAAAGGTAGTCCGGGCCAGTGAGATCGAAGCCAAGATCGAGCAGGGTGAGATTTTATATTACGACGGCGTGATCGTTGAAGGCAACTTGGATCTGAGTGAGAGGGATCTCGGACCCATTCACTTCAACAACACAATATTTCGGGAATCTGTAAATTTCAATGGCGTCAATTTCACTGGAGACACGTGGTTCAAGAATGCTCAGTTCGAAGGCGCTGCCAAGTTCGTGGAGGCGGACTTCGGCGGTGGCTATGCCAACTTCATTGGGGCGAACTTCAGCGGTGGCATTGCCGAATTCGCTGGGGCGGACTTCGGTGGTGGCGACGCTGAATTTGCTGGGACGAAGTTCAGCGACGCGGCTTATTTCAAGGTGGCGAACTTCAGCGGTGGCGATGCGAGTTTCACTGGGGCAAAGTTCGGCGACGCCGCCTACTTTGAGGAGGCGAACTTCAGCGGTGGCGATGGCAAATTTGATGCGGCTAAGTTCAACGGCGGCAATGCCTACTTCTCCGGTGCGATGTTCAGTGGCGACGCCAACTTCAACGCTTCTCAGTTCAACGGCGGCGATGCCAACTTCTCCGGGTCGGTGTTCAGTGGCGATGCAAACTTCAATGCTGCTCAGTTCAACGGCGATGCCAACTTCTTCAGGGCGGTATTCAACGCCGATGCCAACTTCAATGCTGCTCAGTTCAGCGGCGATGCCAACTTCAATGCTGCTCAGTTCAGCGGCGATGCCAACTTCAGAAAGGTGCGGTTCAGGATGGGTGAAGCTCGCTTTTCCCCGGCGAAGTTCAGCGGCGATGCCAACTTTGGAGAGGCAGTGTTCAGCGGCGGCAATGCCAACTTTGGAGGGGCAAAGTTTAGCGGTAGAAATGCCAACTTTGGAAAGGCTAATTTCAGCGGTGGCTACGCAAACTTTCGGGGTGCTATTTTCACCGAAAAAACTTTTGCCAGCTTCAGAGAAGCAAAGTTCAGTGGCGGCTATGCCGATTTTGGTGGGGCTCAACTTGGCGGTTATGCTCACTTCAATTCGGCTCAGTTCAGCGGCGATGCTAAATTTGGGTACGCTAATTTCGACAGTAATGCGTACTTCAATGATGCAAGGTTCCGCGGTGATGCCGAATTCAAAGGAGCTAATTTCAGTGAAACTGCCAATTTTGAAGAGGCTGAATTCAGCAAATATGCCCTCTTCGAAGGAGCCAGTTTTGGAAAAACTAATGGCCAAATTTGCTTGAATCGAACACAATATGGCAAAATTTGCATTAAATGGAACTCTATTAAAGATATTAAACTAAATTTAGATGACGAAGCCTATTTAAAATTGATAAAGAATTACAAGGAATTGGGCTGGTTTGAGGACTACAACGAATGTTACTATCACTACATGAAAATTAGGCCTTGCGGTAGGTGCCTCGGATTTCACTGGTGGGTCGACAAAATCTTTTATGTATCCTACGGCTATGGAGCAAAGCCGGAATTTCCTTTAGTCTGGTCTTTTGTAACCATCGTCCTCTTCGGAGCTATCTGGTGGGGAACCGAGCCGCATTTGAAGAACGGAAAAAGTGTGACCACGTGGAAGGATGCTTTCAAATTTAGTTTCATGGTTTTCCTATCGTCTACGAAGCTGTCCGTCGATCCTCCAGATTTGGAAGCCAGAGAAGAATCCTGGGACAAATCAATATTTCTTGCTGAGAGAGTAATTGGCTCGCTTCTATTTTTCTTCTTCCTCTTCGCCGCGTCAACAAGTTTATTAATAAAAATAGTTTGATTTTGTACATATTATCCAAACTTTGGCGAGAGGCGCACGGATCCCCAAGGAGCAAAAATTATGTTTCAGGGCTGGATGATGGAAACGGTTGGAGGCGAGCCTATATCGCCTCCCCCGGAATCACGCCCTCCCAGCCTCCTGTCGGGGCGTCGATGAGGATCTCTCCGTATTCGGACAGACCCCAGCCTGGATCGGCGGAGCTGCCGGCTTCTCCAGCCTCTTTCGAGAAGGAACCGGCTGCCGATCCCTCCGCCCCCGTCACCACCACGTCGTCGAACTCCACCCCCACCTGGGCGTAGCTGAAGAGGCCGACGCCTCCGCTCTCGATCTCGCCGTCCCGAACCTCGCCCCAGAGGACGCCGTCTATGTAGACGCCGATGACGTCGCCGTCGAGGGACGCCTCAAGGTTGTACCACCTTCCAGGATCGTACCTGGCTGCTTCACCACCGTCGCTTTTGAGGACCGTCTGGACGCCGCCCTTTATCCTGTCCAACCTTCGGAGGGGTCCGGTGCTGCTCTCGTCGCCCACCCAGAGAAATCGATAGTAGTTGGAGGAATCCTCGTACCTGAAGATGAGGCCGATGCCGTCGTTGTCGACCGGCCTCACTCTCGCCATGAAGTCGTAATCCCTCCAGGACGGGCCTCCGGCGGTGACGTAGGTCCCGAGGTAACTCCCCTCAGCCCCCTCCGACCCGCCGAAGTCGTTGCTGTTCTGCCGCAAAACCCCTTCCTCTGCCGAGACGGTCCAGCTGCCCAAAAGCCCGCCGACGGTCCACCCATCCATCTCGCCGTCGTTGAAGTCGTCTGTAAACGGCAGACCTTCGGAGTCGATCCCGGACCCGTCCCAAGAGCCCTCAGAAGGCAGCCCATAGACCCAGGCGATCCCCTCTCCTGCAGTCTCCGCGTTCTGCGACCAGGTGGCAGGGTCGGAGTCGAGGATGGTGTACTTCCCCGGCTTTAGGACGAGGTTCGGCCGGGCCGTCCAGTAGGCGTCGGGAACGCCGCCAGACCCCAGCAACCCCGAGGCGGGCCACATTCCCAAGACTGAACCGCTCCTGTCCTGGAGGCCGATCATCCCTGGGGCCTTACCCTGGCCGTAGTTCCAGTGATAAGTCTTGATCTCAGTTACCGTCCACTCTCGATCAATGGTGAAGCTTGTGGGGCTGGTGGGATCGTTATCGACGGCCCAGATCGAGTTTCGCTCGAAGATCAGCTCCTGCTCTGCCGTCGGGAGGACGACAGCCTCATCTTCGGTACCGACCTCCGCTCCATCTCCACCGGCCGTCTCATCGCTCCCCTCTTCCGCCCCCAGATCGAGGACGCCCGAAAGGCTCGGCTCTATCGTCGAAGTTCCCGACTTCAGGTCCTCGATCTCGCCTCCGTCTGCAATCTCGGAGGTCAGCTTCTCGCCAGCACCGATCGATACGTTCGTGAAAGAGACGACCTTCGCCGAAGCCTCCCCCTCGGGGTTGATGACGTCGAAGTCCACAAGACCGGAGCCTGTCCCTGTGATCTCAAGGCTGTACGAGAGGTCCATCGGGAGAAGGTAGATCTCTACCTCTCCCGACGACATGACCTCTGCTTCTGGGATCTCGTTTATGACCCGTCCATCGATGGTCCCCACCCTTCTCCCCGAGGTGTCGGTGAAGATGGCATCGGCGGGGCATCCGGTGACAGCCGCAAACCAGCCCTCCTTCTTGAGGGTCTCGATCCAGCTTTTCGCCATCTCCTTCATGCCGGGGAGGAGGGCGTTCGCCTCCTGCAGGGGTATGGTCCTGAAGACCGGGTTTGCATCTATCAAGCGAGGTGCATTCCATGGATAGCGTTGTACTCCGCTATATACAGAATATCTATAGTATCTTTTCAATCTGAGCAGCACAACAGGCATCGGTTCTTTCTCTTTAAGATCCGACATGAGCGTGTTGGAGTCGTAGATGTAAACCTGTTTGTAGTGCTCACCCTCTATCTCCACCAGCTTGTAGGCCAAGACCGCGTGCTGATTGTAATATGTACTATCATTTTCGGGACCGCCGAACTCTATAATCAGGGGGGTGCGATCCTCTTTCAGCGAGCGTTTAACCTTGGTGTAGGTCTTATACTGGCTGTCGTAGCTGCTAGTCCCCCACGACTTTTTAAAGTAAGGGCTCTCGTCCGCCAAAAGCGACCTCACCAGGGGGATCATCTGGGCGCGGTGATAGATGTCTATGTTCTGGCTCGCCTCATCCTTTGACATCTCGCTGGTCTTCTTCGCCGCTGGCCGGAGTGTGGGGTCGGTGAAGTAAAGGGCGGAGGTGGCGGCCATCCCGTAGCAGTGGCCTCCTGCGCTGGACCGGTAGCTCTCGTTGAAGTAGTCCCAGAGCCGCACGTAAGTCTGAGGGAAGAAGAGCCGCAGCCACAGATCCTTCTCCAGCGAGGGGGGGACGCCTGCGGCCACGGTGGCGATCAGCTCTTCGGCCAGCTCCTCGGTCTTGCTCTCATTGAACCGGTAGTTTTCGAAGCTGTAGGCATCGCCTTCGGCGCTGTAGGCCCGATCTCCGTTGAAGGCGTAGTAGACGTTGACTGTGATCGAGATGAAGTTGTCGTCGGGGTTGACGTCCACGGCCCCCGGGACGAAAGCCTGGGCCCCGATGACCGCCCCCTCCACGTTCTCCCCTTCAAGATCCCAGTAGGTATAGACGGCCCGGTCTTCTCTGGGCGGCACGTCTCCTGCAAGGAGGGGCTCGCCGAGCTTCGAGTATTCGGCCTCCCCTGGCATCTGAAGGTAGAACTGGATGTAGACGTTCTCGGCTACCTCATCTCCATAGTTGAATACCTGAGCCTGGACCGCCTGCTTGTCAGCGGCGATCTCCTGAAGGGGCTTGTAGTTTTCGGTGCCGCTGAATTGGAAGTTGTCATAATCGCAGCCCATTACCAGGCTCCCCTCCCTCATCTTCAGGTTCACCTGGACGACGGGCTCGGTCTTCGAGACCTTGTCCAGCCAGAGGGAGGCGATCTTGTTGTCGTTTTCATCCCAGTTCCCGAAGATGGTGCAAGCTAGATTTTTGTACCAGATGTAAGGGCCGATGCATCTTCCCTCGTCGCCGAATCGCGGGTCCAACGGAGCGATGACGTTAGAGACGTGGTCGAAACCTTCCGGAGAGGGAAGCCCGCCGTATTGCTCAACGATCGTATTTTCCCAGACTGCCCGCGCCTGATCCACCGTCTCGTAGACGTAGACGGAGAGAAGGTAGTTTCCGCCGAGGCAGTCGTAGACCCCTTCCGGGTCAGGCTCGCAGATGTTCTCGTGGACCTCGACGAAGGCGAACCTCTCCACATCGGCCTTGCCGTCTTTCATGAAGGCCATCTCTGCAGCCTGGGCATCGGCGCTGATATCGCCTGCAACGTGCAGATCTGATGGGAGGTCGCCGTCCAGAAGGACGTAGTCGGCCGGATTGATCTCGTTGATCCAGTCCGGAACATCGGGCTCTTCCTCCGCCATCCCAGGAACCTGAGCCTGGGCCAAAAGTGCCGCAACCAAAAACAAGAGCAATGCGGCTCGGGCTTTCTTCCATGCTTTATCTAACTGCTCGAACGTACCTCTCCCTCCCGTCCACAGATCCGTTCCATCTTCATCTTCCGCATCGGATCGTATGAAGATCTACCGGGTTCCATTTTATTTCAGGCTTCTTCTCAGCCATCTCTGGGCCGAATCATCCTTAAACACAGGGATCAATTATCGACCGAGATGGCCGCGAGCCGGAGGCGGAAGATGCGAGAAAATCCAGCATGGCAATATGACGAGCTGAAACAGATCGGAACCGACTACGAGGACGTCTCCGAGATCCGGGCCTACGATCGGAGGATGGCGAAGATCAGGGACGTCAGAAAAGAGCTTCAGGAAATCATCGATCTATTGGACCTCGCGCCGGATTCGACGATCCTCGAGATCGGGACCGGGACCGGCGAGTTTCCCATCGCCGCCATCGAAAGGTGCTCCAGGGTGATCGCCGCCGACGTCTCCCTTCCGATGCTGGAGTACGCCCACGAGAAGGCGAGAAAGAGGCTGGAAGAGATGGGTAGGGTGGGGGATTTCGAGAGGATCGAGTACGTCAGGGGCGGCTTTCTCACCTACGAGCATCAGGGCGAGCCACTGGATGCCATCGTATCCCAGCTCGCCCTCCACCACCTCTCTGACTTCTGGAAGCAGGTGGCATTGATCAGGATCGCCGGGATGCTGAAGTCCGGCGGGAAACTCTTCATCAGAGATGTCGTCTACTCCTTCGATGCGGCCGATTACGAGAGTTTCTTCGACGGCTACCTCTCGCGGATGGCGGAGATCAGCGGCGAGGGCGCCCCTCAGGATATCTTGACCCACATCAGAGACGAGCACTCCACCATGGGCTGGATCATGGAGGGGATGATCGAGCGGGCAGGCTTCGAGATCGCGAGGGCCGATTATCGAGCGGGGTTTATAGCGACCTTTCTCTGCATCAAAAGGAGATGATGCTGACGAAACTCGGGCTGATGACGGAGAATCCTGCCCATTGACGCGGCGTGCCAGAGTTCGATCTTTCGCCGCAATATCTTAGTATTTCCAGGGGCCTTCTTTTGATGGAGGATTTTATCATGATCGAAGAGAACCGGGACGCCCGGACCTGGGCGACCCTCTGCCATCTGAGCGCTCTGTTGATGCTCATCGGCGTGCCCCTGGGAAACGTTCTGGGGCCGCTGGTGGTCTGGCTCATCAAGAGAAACGATTACCCCTTCGTTGACGATCAGGGTAAAGAGGCCCTCAACTTCCAGCTCTCCGTCACCCTCTACTGGGTTCTGGCCGGAATCCTGATATTCTTCTCGGTGGGGTCGATCGCCTTCTTCTGGCCCGCCGTCCACCACAGGATGTTCGACTTCTGGAACCCGATGGCCATGCCCTTCGCCATGATCTTCGGCTTCTTTTTGATCTTCAGCCTTGTGATCCTGGACGTGATCCTTGCGGTCGTCGCGGCCGTAAAGACGAGCAATGGCGAAGCTTACCGGTACCCACTGACCATCAGGGCGATCAAGTAGCCGATATCGAGGCCAAAGGTGCGAGGTGGGATGATGACAGCAGAGACGGCGGAGGAAGAGACCTTCGGAGCGATCAGAAGGTGCGTCGAGAGAGAGCCCTACGCCCATAACCTCGGGATCAGGCTCGAAGAGCTGGAGCGAGGATGGGCCGTGACCGAGATGGAATTTTCAGCCGAGATGGAGAACATCTTCGGGATGGCCCACGGCGGAGCCATCTTCTCCCTCATCGACGAGGCCTTCGGAGCCGCCGCCAACTCCTGGGGAACCGTCGCCCTCGCCCTGAACGTCAACATCACTTACGTTCAACCGCCATCCCCCGGCGAGACCCTGAGGGCGGAGGCGGTGGAGGTCGATCGGTCGGAGAAGACCTCCACCTGCGAAATCAGGGTCCTGGGGGAGGACGGCCGGCTGATCGCAAGCTCTCAGGCGACCGGCTATAGAAAAAAAGAGAAGCTACCCTTCTTGGACTTTTAAAAGGGGATCGGTATCAGTCGATCCCCTTAAAGCACTTATCAACGTGCTCTTTGGCCGGAGGCTTCGTCGCCAGGCTCACAGCCACCGTCACCACGAATGCAAGAGGCAGAGCCACCACGATCGGGTCGACGACGGGCCAGGGCATCGTTGTGATTAGGACGTCGCGGCCCAGGACCATCTTCGCGATCCCCAGGGGTGCGGCCTCTTTCTGGTGGACGAAGACGAGCCAGAAGAGGCTGACGAAGGTCCCGGTGACGAGGCCCGCCACGGCACCGGCCTTCGTCGCCCGCCTCCAGAAAAGGGCGCAGGCGTACATGGGGAGGAACGCGGCGGCGCAGAGACCGAAGAAGATCGCTGTTCCAGGGGCGATGATGCTCGGCGGAAGGACGTATCCCAGGATGACAGCCACCACCACGGCGATGATGATGCCGATCCGGGTTATCGGGATCGATCGACCTCCCCTCATCCCTGCCAGGGTCTCGTAGACGTCCCGGCCGATGGCCGTTCCCTGAGCGTGGAACTGAGAGCTCAACGTCGACATCGCCGCCGCGAGAAGGGTTAGCATGAAGATGTAGACGAACCACTCGGGCATGGAAGCGTTTATGTAAACTGGGATTATGCTGTCGGAGTTCCCCTGGGCCGCAGCTATGGCGATTACGCCGTCGTGCTGAACGAAGTAGACGTTCGAGAGGGCCCCCACCACGAAGGCGACCCCCGTCATCATCAGGATGAAGACCCCGCCGACGAGGACCGCTCTGTTCAGCTCCCGGTTACACCTGACGGTCATGAACCTGACGACGAGCTGGGGCATCGCCAGAACTCCGATCCCGACCCCCAGGACCAGGGTCGAGATGAGGGTCCACCACCAGGCCGACCCGAAGGCCGGCATGGCGGTCCAGCCCTCGTGGCCCATGGAGGCGAGGTTTGCGGGTACGAGGTCGGCGAGGTTCGTAAGAGCCTGGTTAGCCGTGACGATCCCTCCGAGCTGGCCGTAGGTCATCACCAGAAGGAAGGCCATCCCGACAAACATTATCGTCGCCTGAAGGGCGTCGGTATACATCACACCCTTAAGTCCGCCGAGGACGACGTAGGCGGCGATGATGACCGAGAAGATCATCAGGGCGAGATCGAAGTCTACCGCCAGAGTCGTCTCGATGAACCGAGCAGCTCCGATCAGAACGACGGAGGCGTACATCGGCATGCCGAGGAATATCACAAGGCCACCGAAGTACTGGATGAACTTGCTGTCAAACCTCCTGGCCAATAGCTCGGGGAAGGTCATGGCCGATAGGTTGTGGCCCATCTTTCGAGTCCTCTTCCCGAATACGACGAAGGCGATGAATATCCCGACGAATATGTTCAGAAAGGTGAGCCAGAGAAGTCCCATCCCGAAGAGGCCTGCAACACCGCCGAAGCCGACGATGGCAGAGGTGCTGATGAAGGTCGCACCGTAGCTCATGGCCATGACGTAGGGGTGTATCTTCCTCCCGGCTACCATGTAGTCCTCAGAGTCCCGGGTCTCCTTCCACCCCCTGTAACCCAGGTATCCGATCGCCAGGATGTAGATCAGAACGATTATGTTGAGCAGCAATATATCCATTCAAATCAGAGCCCCAGTTCTTTTTCTTCCATCTGAGCTTCCCCTTCTTCCCATGCCACTTCCTCCAGGATTTCTTTTTGTTCCTTCTTTACGCCCTTGTTCCAGTTCACGAGGCCGTAGGCCACGCATAGAAGAGCGCTCAGAACGGAGAGCACATAGACGCCCCAGATCCACGGATCATTTATGCCCAACATGGTTCCACCAAATCTCGAAAGTTTGAGAATCTCCCTATTTCAAGTGACAGCATGTTTCATATTATCACGTTATTAAAGATAACGATCGAACATTAGGGACATTTATTCAAAAGTCTGTTATGATGCTCAAAACGGCCAGATCATAATTAGAAAAGATTGAAAGTCTTGGATGGGCGGGCGATCTGAAATTTGAATATCAATTGCAATTTGATCTCAATCGGTGACGTTCCACCAGTCCTGGGGATCGAACTCGTTATTCGCGTCGTCGCTGACCCAGGCGTAGCCCGCATCCACGATCATCCTGTTGTAACAGGGGACGAGCTTCGGGTTTCCGTTCTTGCCGTGGAGATAAACGACGCAGCCGTTGCCGGTGTTGTTGTCGACGTCCAGGAATACCTGGACGTTCAGCAGCCGCTCCATGCTGTACTCTCGCGAGTGGACGCCGTCTGCGGTCCCCATCGGCGGGCAGCCGAGATCTGCGAGACGGACGATGCCGAAGCCATCCACCTCGAAGGTGCAGCCGTCGATAATCCGGCGGACTATCCCTGAGGCCTCGTTGGGATGGGCGAGGGCCGCCTGCGGCACCATCAGGACGAGAGCCAGGATCGTCAACATCAACTTGACGTTCATGGCCTTCGGATAGGGCGGTCCGGGGATTAAACTTTATTCTGCTGACATGGCGGTTGGGATAAAAACCGATCAGATGGACGAATAAAAAGTTCCTGGTCCCGTCATCGATCTTTTTCTCTCTAAGGGAAGGTTTTTTCTTCTTCACTGACCAACTATATTGCCAGAAGTCTGCCCGATATCGATGTCCTGAGGGAAGGGAGGAGGAGCCTCTCGGCGGCTGGATCGACCCGCCGTCCGCATCACATGGACAGGCCCCTTCCAGTTAAAAGATGGGAGCAGTTCAGATGACAAAAGAAGATGCCATAGACGATCTGGCGAGGAGGTACCTCGCCGCGGAAGCCGAGAGAGCCGCCCTGGAGCCGATATCCGTCATCTGCCCTGACCTGACCATGGACGAGGCCTACCGGGTCCAGATGGCGATCGTCGCCAAGAAGCTCGAAACCGGAGAGCGTCTGGCGGGAAAGAAGGTGGGGGCCACCAACGAAGCGATACAGAAGGCGATGATGATCCCCGAGCCGATATACGGCCACCTCTTCGAAAGCCAGCAAATCTCAAGCGGCACGACGGTATCCCTATCCCGGCTGATCCATCCGAAGGTAGAGTGCGAGATCGCCTTCATCCTCGAACGAGACCTCTCGGGCCCTGGAGCCACCGCCGAGGAGGCTATCGAGGCGGCCCGGTCGGTCGCGGCCTCCATCGAGATCAACGACTCCCGCACCAGGGGGTGGCAGATCGGCACCCGGGAGGTGATCGCCGACAACGGCGTTGCCGCGCGTTTCGTCCTCGGCGAAAAGGTTTTTGATGCAAGAGACCTCGACCTGCGGGAGGTGGGGGTCGTCATGGAGAAGAATGGTGAGGAGGTCGCCCGGTCCACCGGGGCTGCGATCCTCGGAAACCCTGTCGAGTCGGTGGCGTGGCTCGCGAACAAAGTCGCCGAGCACGACGGCGGCCTTCGGGCGGGGGAGGTGGTGCTGGCGGGGTCCATGACCCCCATGACGCCCGTCGGGAGGGAAGATCTGATAGAGGCCAGTTTTGACGATCTGGGGAAGGTCTCGGTCAGGTTCGATTAATCCCGAGGGCCAAGGAGTATGGCTGCGGTTCCTCGTGGCCGACATGTGCGATCCGGAGTTCTCTGGAGATGACCTCGGAAAATGAAATACAGCAAAGCTATGGTCCTCTTATTCGACGGCGCGGGGTACGACGTCTTCAGAGATCTGTTGAATGCAGGTCGCCTTCCCAACATCGAAGAACGCGTGATCTCCCAGGGTTCGTTCCTCAAAGGCTACTCGTCTCTCTCTACGACCACAGGCCCTGCTCACATACCTTTCTTATATGGGATCTATCCGGGAACAGCGAACGTGCCAGGCATAAGGTGGTTTGATAAGACCGCAAATAGGGGCGCGTTGGTTGGTTCCAGCCTGAGATCTTACGTCGGTCCAGGCAGCTTCTCGATGCCCACCGATATCAAAAGTGGCTACCTTCCGATATACGATTATTTTGAGATGCCAGCAAGCATATTCAGCTCCTTGGACGACGGAAACGGCGCAGATATCAGAAACAACCGGCTGCTGAAGGTCGGATCCTACATCTTCGCCCATTATACCCATCGGTGGGAGGAGGTCGATGACCTCGTCTCCCGATTGCTCAAGAGATACATCGCTCAGGGTTGCGATTTCATATTCGCGGTATTTCCGGCCATCGATGAGATTACCCACCTCCACCATCCAAGATCAGAGCGGGTTCTGAAGCAGTACGAGAAGCTCGATCGTCTCCTGGGCGAAATCTTCGACGGCTCGTCAGATGAGGAGATGGAAGAGACGCTGGTCTTCATCGTCAGCGATCACGGTCTTTCGAGAACTCACACCCACATACCCCTCGTCGACCTGTCCAGATCGACGGGCTTCAATCCGGTATTTTATCCGAGGATACTGAGACGCAAATGGGACGTCGCCATCATGGAGAGCGGAAACGCCATGGCCTCTGTATATTTCAGAAATCCCGTAGATCAGAGACCCGCTTTCTACGGCGAGTTCATGGCCGTCGAGAAGAACAGGAAGTTTCTCGATCAGATTCTCTCCTGTGAAGGGGTCGACTTTGTGGCCTACAGGGTCAAAGATTCGATGCTGGGAGTGAAGGGGCCCTCTGGGGAGGTCAGGCTCGCCTTCAAAGACGATGGCGGGGCGAAACTTCACGTTGAGGGGCTCAACCCCCTGGGGTTCGGGGTCGACGGCGGCGAAATGGACCTAGACTTTCTGGCGAACCTTTCCATGGGGACGATTTATCCCGACTCTCCAGCCCAGCTGAGACAGCTCTTCAGCTCGGATCGGACCGGCGATATGGTGGTCTTTGCCAGAGAGGGTTTCGACCTCAGAAAAAGTCACGAGTGGCCAGAGCACAAAAGCTCCCACGGCTCTCTCCATAAAACTCACATGGAGGTTCCGATCTGCTCTAATGCCAGCCTGAACTCAAAATGGTGCAGAACCGTCGACGTCTTTGCGACCATCCTCCGCCTCATGGGGCGGGATATTCCTCCGGGGATCGACGGGCGGATCTTGGACTGATCAGACCGCTCTCTTCGACATATCCGCTACGTTTCTTCGTACTTTGTAGAAAGTTCTGCACCCTCCACGGCTATGAATCGACCTATGCACCACCGAGCTCGGAGGTACAGTGGGGGCAGCGGGTGGCCTCCAGGGCGACGCTCTCCTTGCAGTAGGGGCAATCCTTGGTGTTCGGCGGGGCTGCCTCTTCCTTCTTCTTCATCTTGTTGACCTGCCTCACCAGCAGGAATATCACGAAGGCGACGATCAGAAAGTCGATTATCGTATTGATGAAGATGCCGTAGTTGATGGTGGGCGCACCAGCCGCCTGAGCCTCGGCGAGGGTGGCGTAGGACTGGCCGCCGAGGGATATGAAGAGGTTGGTGAAATCGACGTCACCGAGCAGCATCCCCACAGGCGGCATGATTATGTCGTTGACCAGAGACGTTACGATCTTTCCAAAAGCCAAGCCCAATATGATACCTATCGCCATGTCCAGGACGTTTCCCCTCATGGCAAACTCTTCAAACTCTTTCAACATTCCCATCGAACCTCACCCTCCGAAAAGCGATCAAATAATTGATTCTCTAATTATGAGAACTGTATCCATATAAATGTATTTGTCAGTTCGAACTATTGTGGAATCCCGAAAATTATTTCGCGTCCCTCTCTCACCACTGTCGATAACCGCTCTGGAGCAATCCTTGCGAGCCTTCCTCTCGGCGGATCCCGAGGGGAGCCTGGCGGCGGCGAAAAAGCTCCTCGACTCCCTCGCGGTCCTCCCCCTGGATGACGAGTCAGCGATCGTCTTCGGCGCCCTCGCCGCCCGGCTGCGGTCCGAGGGGAGGAGGATCGGCGACTTCGATGAGGTGATCGCCGCCATCGCCTTCGCCCGCGACAGGGAGATCGTGACGAGGGACGGTCACTTCTGGGAGGTGGCTGGGCTCAGTGTGGCGGGGTGGTGAGGTGCTGGTGCCCTGAACCAAAGCCAAAGATTAATACGGAAGTTGACCATTACATACTTCTAACATTGAGTTTTTCAGGAGGTGAACGAGATGAGAACTTCGGATTTGATGGCGCTCTTGGCGGCGCTCTTTGCATTGGCCACGGCGGCTGCCGCGGGCGGCGGGATGTTCCAGGGGGTTAGTGGGGGACCGTCGATGAGCTATGCTGGGGTATCGGGATCGATGGAGGGGGTCTTCGCCAGCCACCCCGAGCCGCCGAGCTTTCCGGCTCCCGCCTTCATGACCGGCGAGGAGTTCTGCACGATGGTTGCCACCCACCTGGCCAATCCCCCAAAAGCCTGGGATTGGTGACGGGTCCGGCATCGTAGGATCGATTAGGAGTGCTCCGGTCCGCGAGGTTGAGGGCGGTCGATCTCTGATGCAGGTCCTCGACCCTTCCTCCCGACCGACCTCCTGCGGCGCCGAAAGGAGGCAATGGCCCTCCTGGCAGAGCTGGGGGGGAGGGGCGCTCCCCTTTGCACCATGCCGAAACCGCTCTGGAGCAATCCTCGCGAGCCTTCCTTTCGGCGGACCCCGAGAGAAGCCTGGCGGCGGCGAGGAGGTTGAGGAGAGGAAAGGCAAGGATAGAGATCTTGAAATACACGTACGTACACAGATAGATGCATGTCCACCAAGACGATCAGCATAACCGAGGATGCTTACGATCGGCTGAGAAGCCTCAAGGAGACGGAGAGGATGAGCTTCTCCGAGGTGATCCTCAAGTACTACCCGAGGAGGAGAAGCCTCTCGGAGACCCTGGCCGAGATCTCACGAGGCGAGGGTGCCGACGAGCTGGCCGACGAGGCCGAGAAAGCCTCCGGGGAGCTCCGGTCCGCGAGGTTGAGGGCGGTCGACCTCTGATGCCGATCCTCGACACCTCCTTTCTGGTGGACCTCCTCCGGCGCCGAGAGGAGGCGCTGGCCCTCCTGGCAGAGCTGGAGGGGAGGGGTGCATCCCTCTGCACGACGCCGATAACCGCTCTGGAGCTTTATCGAGGTGCTTTCCTCTCGGCGAACCCCGAGAGGAGCCTGGCGGCGGCGAAAAAGCTCCTCGACTCCCTCGCGGTCCTACCCCTGGATGACGAGGCAGCGATCGTCTTCGGCGCCCTCGCCGCCCGGCTGCGGTCCGAAGGGAGGAGGATCGGCGACTTCGATGAGGTGATCGCCGCCATCGCCCTCGCCCGCGAGAGGGAGATCGTGACGAGGGACGAGCACTTCCGGGAGGTGGCAGGGCTCAGTGTGGTGGGGTGGTGAGCTGGTGAAAGGTCGCTTAATCTGAGGGTTTTTCAAGCTAATTAAAAATACGGAGCCTGACAAGCCCATAGTTAAAACGAAGACGATTTAAAACCTTGTTTTATTGGAGTTCGAACTCAACTCTATCTTAGGCCGAGAGTATTGGGTCGAGGGAGCCAAGTTTCAATCCTTGTTTTTGTGGAACTCGCGCCCGGACCCCTTGGCGTCGAGGTCCTCGACGGCGGGGCCTGTCTGTTTCAATCCTTGTTTTTGTGGAACTCGCGCCCGGACGCCGGACTGAGGGCCGCCGTAACTGACGACTTGATGTTTCAATCCTTGTTTTTGTGGAACTCGCGCCCGGACATAGCGGTTCAGGCAGGAGCCTTCGCCCCTCGTCAGTGTTTCAATCCTTGTTTTTGTGGAACTCGCGCCCGGACGGAGGTGACTGATGGCGATCTGGGGGCCTCTGAGGGGGTTTCAATCCTTGTTTTTGTGGAACTCGCGCCCGGACTGCATGACGTGAGCGGGACCAGTTCACCGGCTGAACTGTTTCAATCCTTGTTTTTGTGGAACTCGCGCCCGGACACCACCGCGGGAGCCTGGCAAGTCAAGGTCCAGGTGTTTCAATCCTTGTTTTTGTGGAACTCGCGCCCGGACATTGGGCGTCACCGGACTGGGCCGGCGTATCTGAGGAGTTTCAATCCTTGTTTTTGTGGAACTCGCGCCCGGACGTGTGTTATTACATACTCGGACATACTCACCAATACGTTTCAATCCTTGTTTTTGTGGAACTCGCGCCCGGACTGGGGTCATTAGAATCGATGAGAACGCCGTTCCCGGGTTTCAATCCTTGTTTTTGTGGAACTCGCGCCCGGACAGGACCTCTACAGGGGTGGGTTTCTCGATCTCACGGGTTTCAATCCTTGTTTTTGTGGAACTCGCGCCCGGACTAGTATATGCAGCATCAAACGCATCATGAATGTTGTGTTTCAATCCTTGTTTTTGTGGAACTCGCGCCCGGACGGCGGCTGAATATTTTCCAGTGATCGCTATCGAGGGTTTCAATCCTTGTTTTTGTGGAACTCGCGCCCGGACAGTCCTTTATGGGAAGACTCAAAACTTCTCCACCATGGTTTCAATCCTTGTTTTTGTGGAACTCGCGCCCGGACTACGGTATACCGGGCATCGTTCAATATGATTTCTGGTTTCAATCCTTGTTTTTGTGGAACTCGCGCCCGGACTGATCCGCCGTGAGCGTGAGATAAGCCGGGCTGAGGTTTCAATCCTTGTTTTTGTGGAACTCGCGCCCGGACTTTTATCCAATGACTTCCTATTTTATCAAGTACATCGTTTCAATCCTTGTTTTTGTGGAACTCGCGCCCGGACTGGGCTTATATGGGACGACCAAAAATTATACTTCGGGTTTCAATCCTTGTTTTTGTGGAACTCGCGCCCGGACGCTGGCATCATAGACGTACATTGTGACATCGCTGGGTTTCAATCCTTGTTTTTGTGGAACTCGCGCCCGGACCGTATTCCAGGGATGGCAAAAGCTGGACCCAAATGTTTCAATCCTTGTTTTTGTGGAACTCGCGCCCGGACCCAGACGCCTGGGCAGACGTCTGGACGCTGAGGTACGGTTTCAATCCTTGTTTTTGTGGAACTCGCGCCCGGACGATACCTCCAGCTCTATCCAGTCACCTACCCGGAGAGTTTCAATCCTTGTTTTTGTGGAACTCGCGCCCGGACGCTAGTGATTGCATTTAGATCCTGTGTGGCTTCAGTGTTTCAATCCTTGTTTTTGTGGAACTCGCGCCCGGACTGGGCCGTTCAATCGAGTTACGGCTGAAACCGTAATGTTTCAATCCTTGTTTTTGTGGAACTCGCGCCCGGACACAGGCCCGCCACGCCGTGACGTAACGCATTATTGGGTTTCAATCCTTGTTTTTGTGGAACTCGCGCCCGGACGTAACGGTTCCGACAGCCACCAGCTTTCGAAGCTGTGTTTCAATCCTTGTTTTTGTGGAACTCGCGCCCGGACACCGATGGGAAAAGGCGAAGGCGGACAGCGAAACTAGTTTCAATCCTTGTTTTTGTGGAACTCGCGCCCGGACGAGCGCAGCCACGGCCGGGCAGATCACTATCACAGCACGTTTCAATCCTTGTTTTTGTGGAACTCGCGCCCGGACAACTTGGCTGCCGACCCTGCCGCCCCGTCCAGCATGTTTCAATCCTTGTTTTTGTGGAACTCGCGCCCGGACCCGAAGGCGAGTAGGCGGGGAGGCCGGTCAGATCGTGTTTCAATCCTTGTTTTTGTGGAACTCGCGCCCGGACTGCAGGGCCGACGGCGAAAACCCCTGGTTAGGCTTCGTTTCAATCCTTGTTTTTGTGGAACTCGCGCCCGGACCCCCGGACTAAGATGGTCAATATCAGTGTGGCAACTGAGTTTCAATCCTTGTTTTTGTGGAACTCGCGCCCGGACAGCATCCGGAGAGTTGTAGGTTACTCAGGGACGCCTAGTTTCAATCCTTGTTTTTGTGGAACTCGCGCCCGGACGGTAGGTTGTCGTCGAACCTGGTCCGGAATAGATGTTTCAATCCTTGTTTTTGTGGAACTCGCGCCCGGACCTCACATCCCACCGGACACTCCAGTTTAGGGTAGTTTCAATCCTTGTTTTTGTGGAACTCGCGCCCGGACGGCGATTCTGCCTCCCTGGGCTGTCGAGATGCTGGTGTTTCAATCCTTGTTTTTGTGGAACTCGCGCCCGGACGCTTTCGCCGTTGCGGAAACTCCCGACGCCATCGAGTTTCAATCCTTGTTTTTGTGGAACTCGCGCCCGGACGTCCTGGAGCTCCTTTTTGCCCTCTCTGTCCACCTGTTTCAATCCTTGTTTTTGTGGAACTCGCGCCCGGACTGAGCCGCTTCATGCTGACTACCCCCAAGCCTACGCGTTTCAATCCTTGTTTTTGTGGAACTCGCGCCCGGACGAAGGAGGCGAGTCTTACCTACACGATCAGCTAGTTGTTTCAATCCTTGTTTTTGTGGAACTCGCGCCCGGACCTTGTGATCTTCAGCTCGAAATCGATATCCAGCGCGTGTTTCAATCCTTGTTTTTGTGGAACTCGCGCCCGGACGGTGGAGGCGGGGCGGCGAAGGATTACATTCTCATGTTTCAATCCTTGTTTTTGTGGAACTCGCGCCCGGACGCCAGCGACCAGAGTGGATCGGTTGCACGTTTCCGGTTTCAATCCTTGTTTTTGTGGAACTCGCGCCCGGACCGAGTTCCGGGCGTCGCTCGATTCGATGCATGGCGGTTTCAATCCTTGTTTTTGTGGAACTCGCGCCCGGACTCCTCATCCCCTTATTTTTGCTCCCCATATTTATGTTTCAATCCTTGTTTTTGTGGAACTCGCGCCCGGACGGCGTCGGCCATCCCGGCGACGAGACCGGACTTATGTTTCAATCCTTGTTTTTGTGGAACTCGCGCCCGGACCACTGTCGATGTTGTCGGCCGGGCCGTGATGCTTCCGTTTCAATCCTTGTTTTTGTGGAACTCGCGCCCGGACTCGGTGAGTATGCCGACGACCTGGAGATGCTCTCCGAGGCCGTCGAGTTTCAATCCTTGTTTTTGTGGAACTCGCGCCCGGACATCAACGCCCGGATCGGCCAGGTGGGAATGATCCAGTTTCAATCCTTGTTTTTGTGGAACTCGCGCCCGGACATACTGGCCGACGGGGCAGTTTTCGCGTGCCATCGGGTTTCAATCCTTGTTTTTGTGGAACTCGCGCCCGGACACCGAACTCACGTATTATGTGGCCTGTCGAGTCGTGTTTCAATCCTTGTTTTTGTGGAACTCGCGCCCGGACGCGTGTTGGAAATTCCACAGTGTGCTGCGGTTGCGTTTCAATCCTTGTTTTTGTGGAACTCGCGCCCGGACGCCTCGCCCTGGACCGCCGAGACCATGTCGTAATGTTTCAATCCTTGTTTTTGTGGAACTCGCGCCCGGACATCCAAGTTGCTCTGATCGAGTCGGCTGGAAAATTGTTTCAATCCTTGTTTTTGTGGAACTCGCGCCCGGACAGCGGCGGATTTTCGTCCTTTTCCCTGTTTCTCTATGTCAAACCGGCCTTTTCTCGCCTCCCTTCTGGCATGAGCGGAATTTATTGAAGTCCTTATAAATTCATTCCCGAAGGCGGCTTGTGGCCCGCAAAAATCCAGAGGCGTGAGAAGGGCTGATGCTTCATCTCTTATCTCAACCTCGCGACCGCTCCAAAGCCCCTGGAGGCCGACTTCCCCAGGCCCAGAAGCTCCGGGATCTCGAAGTTCGTTGTGAACTCGCCCCAGATCCCCGTCACCTTTTCGTCTTTCAGCTGGCAGATCTCCTCCGTCGTCCCTCCCACCTCCAGCCGGATGTGCTCTTTGGCCACGTACCCCAGCCCCTTGGAAGCGGAAAGAAGGTTTCCCACCAGAATACTCCGGAGGATATCTCTCCTCTCCTCCCGAGAGGCCTTTCGATACCTCAGGTAGTTCTTCTGGTTCAGGGCGAGCCATGGCGTGGCGAACCTGTAGCTCTGGATATCTGGAGAGCAGCCGAACTCCTCGCTTCTGAGGATCACCCCGCGCTCCATGATGGAGTATCTGGACTCGCCGAGCTTTATCTCGTCGAACTTATCGTATACCTCCTTCAGGACCTCTGCGCCCTCGTTGATCCCCAGAATGAGAGGGCTTCCTTCGATCATCTTGTACTGGATGAGGGGGTATCGATAGACCAGCTTGTCTGTAACGTGCTGGTGGAGGAGTGTGTGTTCGTTGAAGCTGGTAGCGAAGAAGCCGCGGAGCTTGGCGGCGTCGCCGCGCATGGGGGCGTCGGAGTGGAGGGTAAGGCGGAGGATTTTGAGGAACATGAGAATTCCCTTCATCAGAAGATCAACGAGCCTTCTCCGGCTTTATCGCGCTTGAAGCCCGTCTCCATGTCGTAATAGTTGGGCAGTTCATCAAATGAGATGTATCCGATATTGGAGCCATCAACGATCAACGAATGTCCAGATCTCTCCGGAACTGATATTATGTACTCACTTAACTCCTTCTTTATCTTCAGATATTTTTTCGACCGTTCTAGATGGTCATTCTCAGATTGCATCTCTTTATAACGTTTCCATATCTCCACAGCGTCGCCGTCCAGCTCGATAAAGACGTTCACTCTAGGATAGTCTTCTTCTATTAGCTTGAAGCTCTCGCTTAGATCCTTAAATGCCAATCCAGCAATGCATTCTAGACTGTCCTTTGATTCCTTATCTCCCATGCCTCTTTTCACAGCTTTGAAATACTTGCCGTTTAGGTCAAGGAATTCAGACTCTTTTATCGTCCCTTCAATCGGCCTCAGTATGTCCAGCGTCTTGCTTATCAAGAAGGGATCATAGATATATTTATAAAACTCTTTTCTATCATCTCTCAAAATGAAAATATTTACAGTCCCCTTTTCACCTTTGGCGGAGTTCCTGTTGCATCTGCCCGCCACCTGGTTGATGGAGTCCAGTGGAGCAAAATCCCTGTAAACAACATCTGCGTCGATGTCAACTCCTGCTTCAATCAGCTGGGTGCTGACTATGACCTTTCTCCTTCTTTTCGCATTCTTCTCCTTGATCTGATCGATTCGCTCAAGCCTCATCTTTGGGATCACGTTGGTGGAGAGGAAAAAACACTCAGTATCTCCAAGCTCCAGCCCCTTAACGAACCTGTAAACATCCTGGGCCGATCCGATGGTATTGAGAACAATAAGAAAATCCTTACCAGGAGTTTTCGTCAGATCGTTTTTAAGGAAGGCCTTGAAGTCATCGAGGGTGAGGGCTCTATCAACTCTCGGGAATAGCTGAATTCTATTCAGGCCCCGAAAATACTCCTCTTTCCTCTTCGCTACCTCTTTTATCTCTCCTTCCACCTCATCAAAGATGAGCGGCTGGGTCGCGGTGATGAGGACCACATAGCTATTGAACTTCTCGCAGAGCATATTCAATGAATCGTGTATCAGCTGCCAGTACTGGTGAGGCACAGCCTGAACTTCATCTAGAATTATTATGGAGTTGACCAGTTTGTTAAACTTGCGAAGCTGCTTATTTTTGTTGGAAAATAGAGTGTTAAATAGCTGCCAGAAGGTTGTAACGATTATCTCTGAGTTCCAGCCTTCCAGAAGAAGCAGGCTTTTATCGACATCATACTCGTTCTCTGATGTCTTGTATTTCACTTCTGCTAGATGGTGATGCTTGAGAAGAAGCCTCGAATCTTTGTAATTCTCTCTATTGGCTACAACCTCATCGAAGACTTTGTAGTTTTGATCGATAATGCTCAGAAACGGCAGTGCATAGATTATTCTGGGCTTGATTCTTCGCTCATTTTCCAACCTCACTCTTAGCTTCAATGATAAGGAAAGTGCGGCCAGAGTCTTGCCCGTCCCTGTGGGTACGTTCAGGGATAGGATTCGATCGTCAAGATTCCAAGCCGTGATGCTCTCGATGGCGTCTTCATAAATCTGATTCCTAAGGTCATTGATGTTGTTTTTATTGGAAGAAAACCCTTTTAAATCTCGATATTCGTCAACAAGCTTTGATGAAAGGTCCAAGCGGTCCAGATGAGCGCCGTCCAAGCCTGCGTCGGTCTTATCAGCGTCTAAGAGGGCGGAATAAATAAACTGCGAGATAAAATAAGGATATAGGTCATCTCCTTCACTCAAGCGTCCAACGAATCGCTTCTCTTTTCTGCCGATTTCTTTAGGGGATTCTTTTAAAAAATAATTAGTTATTTTATTTAAATCAACTTTTATGTTGATGTTGCCTTTTTGCAGAAGCGAAGCCAAAATCTCGCTGATTTCTGCCCTACCGATAGAATCAATAGAATTTATCTGCTCTTCTGCTACCTTCAAGATTTTTTCTTTATCAGCATCAAAATCTTTTATCTCGTCCATGGCGTTTAGAAGATTTCCATGATGCCTTTTGACAGCCAGGAAAGACAAGACGGGTAGATAATCGGCCAATCCACAATTACGCTCCGTCTGCCCCAAGTACTCCTTGATAACTGCATAAGTAAAAAACGCGGATAGCAGACCGTGATGTGTAGTATCCCTTGACTTGAGAGATTTTTTCTTCGTCTCATCCTTTTCATTGATATATTCCTGGAAAAATGCAGTCGCCTTCCCAAGGTCGTGAGTTATTCCTATGAGATATGCTGCATCCTGCAAAAGGTCGGGGTTATCTATGTTCAAGGATCGATCTGCTATGGTTTTCTTGCTCAACTCGCCCACATGCTGCAGATGATCCACCAGAAGCTTGTCTGGATGAGATTTCAGCTTAAAGGAATAAGATTCGCTCGCCATGCTCCAGCTCCCACAACTCGTTAACCTTAGCTCGAATGCTCTTTCCGTTCCGCTCAAAAAGAACCTCTCGATAATCAGTTACCACTCTTGCCTCACCCATCTCGCTGGGCATAACCTCAGAGAAGTATTCCTTTCCCTCCTCAAACTCCGTCTCCTGAATGAAATTCCCAGGTACAACGCTATCAATTCCCTGGATCCCTCCCCCAGCAGCCTTTAGCTCATATTCGCCTACACATTCAAAATTACAAATGAGCTGGCTCAGTCCAAGACAAGGAGTGTAAATCGACTTGTGATATGAAAGGTTCTCCAAGATGTTTTTATAGAATTCATCGTCGGAATGCGTGAAATAAATCCTGTATTTAGGATCTTTCACAAATTCAAATCGGATCTGAGTTCGGTTCTTGATCAGATGCATTTTTAAGGCGCTCTTGGTATCGATCAAGTTCTCGCCTATTCTTACCTTTTTTACTGGGCTCATGATCCTGCAGCCTATAGAAGCATCTTCTCTGAAGAACTTAGCGAAATAATCAGATTTATCGAGGCCAGCTATCGCTCCTATCAGTCCTGAGAGCGCGGTGCGGGGCGGAAAAGAGTAGGTGAGGGGGGAGCTTGTAGAGTAATTCTTCCTGAAATGAGCATAGTCCCCCCACACATCGAACACAATTACTCTATCCTTCATCGGGACCTCAGAAGGTTATCTGCTTCACGGCAATGCCTGTAGCCTCTGCCAGATGCCCAATCGAAAAATCCGCTCCTTCTTTGCAGAAATTCACTCTATCATCCGAGCAGATCTCGATATCCTTGATGGAGCCCTTCTCCGAGGCTAATTTCTCGACCAGTTCAAAGATCTCAATTTTGAAGTCTTCTGTTCCACGAATGCTCTCGTGAGGGATCACAGTAGTCAACTTGAGCATCTTGTCAAGATCGCCGATGTGATAGTTCTTTTTGCTGTAGTTCACTTTTAGAAGCAGCCTTGGAACCTGCCCCGCCTTGGTCCTGGAGATCAGGTTCTTGGTTCCGTTCCAGGTCCCTTCCAGCAAGAGCTTGATATCGTCTTCCGTAAGGTGGGTATGCTTGGCAGCATTTTCATTAACGATTCCGTAAAAGAGGATCAACGAATACGGCAGTATATCCTCTTCGCGGAATGTTTCCTTCTTCGAGCCCTCTTTTGAAGCGAAGGCTCCCGTTCCTTTGATATGCTTCATGGTTACTCTATGAAGCGATCTGCCCATCTTGAACTGAACCGGACCCGTATACGTTATGGAGTCCTCCTTGAGAGGAATCACTCCGCCAAAGAGGCGGATATCGATGCAATCGTTGAGAATTTTCTTGGCATCGTTACCAAAATTAGCGGCCCTCATCTTTCCATCCTGAACATGACCCTCTTCGTCATAAATTACTTCCCTTACGAAGATCTCTTGGTCTTTGAAATCGTGCAGGTAATCTCTTATCGTCCTTTTCAATCTCACATCAGTTACAATATTGACTCCTGCCTCTTCATCTATCCTGGGCTTGTTCTCATCCAGGGGGTCGCCGTTAGGATTTCCGTCTCGGATATCGTAAATGAAGAGAATCTCGGATCGATTCTTTACTTCTTCACTCATCTCTATTCCACCTCCCCTATCTGTTCTTCGTCTTCTTTCTCATTCTTGAATAGCTTCTGCATATCCATACCAAGAACAAAGTAGAAGCTAAGCTCATCATCAGTCTCTTTCCAGTCGATTCCAGCTAAAATGAAGTGTTGAGCGATAATTGATTCCAGATCTCGATAGTAATTCTTTCCGTATTCTTCAAGCTTATTTTGAATCTCCGGAAGAAGCCTCTTGATGAGGGCCTCGTTCATCTTCAAGCCATGGAGCTTTGTGCGGAATGGCGTAGCCTTTTTGTCCCGCCACTGGATATTGAGAAGCTTTTGGGAGAGTACACCTTCCAAGAATGTCGCTTTCTTGGCATCGCTTGTAAAGAACGATTTATTTGCGTCGAAGATTCTCTCTACCTTTTGCTCCATAGTAAGACCTTCGAGATTTGCGATAGATTTCAGTTTACCCATTTCATCCATATCTCCCGTAGCCTCCTTGTAATTTCTGAAAAGATTAAGTTTCTCTAGATAATGCAATAGCAGAAAGCCGTTCAATGTTAGAAGCTTGGTTTGGCGGCCATTGATGAACTCATCTCGAATCTTTCTCATTATGAACGTTATAATCAGATAGTAATCAATTGGATCTCCGACAAATGTCTTGTTCACAATCTCCAGGAAGATCTTGTCGAAGGTCCTATTCTTCGACTCTTGAGGGAAAAATCTCCTCACCACTCCGAAATTAAATTCGAGGTGAATCTTTTCACGCTGAGCCTCGCTCAAGAGAAGATTGCTGTAGGTCTCGAATCTTTTATCGACATCCTCTTTAGCATCGAACAGAGCTTTCAATCGAGATGGCAGAATCCCCTCGATTAGAAGGAGAATCCTGTAAGACGACTGATCTTTTTTATAAAATACTAGGCTGTTGCTGATGAAATCCTTCATGTCCTGGACTATATCAAAAATCTCTTCTTCATCCGACGTTATGCTCTTCCTTACTTCGCCAGATAAGTTCTGCTTTCTCTTTTGATCCTTTCCGCCTAAGATGTGTAAAACATCCTGAAAATCTCCCCCTAACGCCAGCTTCGGCACTAGCAAATATCTGAAGCCATAAAAGCTAAAGTCGAGTCTCTCCTCAATGTATTTCTTGCCCATCTCCAAGTTAGTGGCACATTCGCTACAAATTGGTGTATCTTTCCAGGACTCGGTTACGTTAAATCCCCCTGCGATAAATCCTGGTTTATCAAAAGTATGGAAGGTCCACGGAATCGCAAAACCATAAACTTCATCCTTCACTCTTTTACATATGGAACAAGTGGCATTTCGTCCCAAGGATTCCGCACCGTATCTCTTATAGAATTTTTCATTATCATTAAGCAGAATATTTCTGAAAGTCGGACAGTTATTAAGATAGCTCATGTTTCCGTCCTGTTCGATTCCGAGTGTGATGATACCATTTTCTCCTGGATTTCTGTGTGAGTACTTTTCCACAAGATATGATAAAATTTTATTTTTTTCTGCGTTTATTGCTGTTCCCATCAGCATTAAAGAATGCTTTTCTTTTTCAGATATTGAATAGTCTTCGTATTTGTCAAACCATCGAAGAAATTTCTTGTTGAATGTTTTCTCCATCTCGGTTATTTTGCAAGTAGGGGTCGCATCTGTAGAATTGCCCTTCTTGCCTATATATAAATAGTTAATATAATCCTTCATCCCCTCTAGCTCTACACGATCAAAGGAGTAACCATCTGATTCTTCTTTTAGTACAATCACTAACACATGCTTGTATTTGCCATTTGAATTAGGATTTTCTATAAGAGGACGAACGTCATCCGTTTTGTTCATCTTATGCACATATTCCCCGATTCTGTTTACAGCCTCAATCACTCAAATCACCTTCTTCAAACACACATATTTCTATACGTGCAGTCCACACACCTGGCCTTCTGCTTCGTCCCATCGGGATAATATCCCCTTTGAATTATCATAAATATCTCGCGCACCATTTGCCTCGCTCTCTTATAATCTTTATCCCCGAGGTTGATCTCCTCCACATGATGGTTGCTCCTGGTGTAGCACACAAAGCCCCTCTTCACATCGACGCCGTAGTGCTCCATGATGAGAAGGCCATAAAGGGCCGCCTGGTACTTATGCGTCCTGTAAACGGTCTTCTTCCACTCCGCGAACTTGTAGTCCATCGGCGCAGCGGTCCCGTCCTCCAGGAAGAGAACCTCATCCACCTCTCCTTTGAAGTGATGCCTTCGCGACGTAAGATAGACCGAGATTTCTTTTCTCGTGCAGTTGAGCCTCTTTCTCACGTAATCCCGGTTCACCTTCTCGCGGCTCTCGTGAAGCTCCCTCCCCTTCAAGACCTTGTACCTCCTCTCCTGATGCTCAGGTATCATCAGGCACCGCTCGAAGAATATGAACCGGGGACAGAATAGGTACTCCAGGGCATCGGAGACCGTGATGAAGATCTCCTCCTTCTCCTCCTCGGGCGGCGAAATCTGGACCTTGGCCTCTGTCTCCATCCTCTCCTCAGAATATCTTGGTGATGGTCATCCCGCTCACAAGCTCCCGATCGAAGCCCTCGCCGATCAGCTTGATCTTCTCGAAGCAGCCATCGCACATTGGAAAGACGTAGACCGAGTCCGACTCCTCGATGATCGCCTCGCACTCAAGGGCCAGCGAGTCTGACTCGTTCCGGTTGAGATCCCCCAGAAATGCGCTCTTCTGGACCCGGAAAAGGCCGTAGTTCTTGCAGATCTTCGCCACCCGGCTCCGGATCTTATCGTCGGTTATATCGTATATCGTCCAAACCAGCATCAGAAACCTCGATTTGGGTTTATTTTAGGTTTATCTTACTTGATTTTTTATTCTTCTTATTCTTCTTCAGCTTCCATGACGTCCATATCAAAATCCTCCGGCAGCTCAGTGCCCGGCCGGATCAGAGAGTTGGCGATCCTGTGACACTCCATCGAGATGGTGTTCCTCGCCTTCACGTTCCGCCCCCGGTAGAGGATCGGCACATCCAGGGAGCCGTTCACCGACTCGATCAGCGCCGCCTTGCCGTCCTTGGAGAGGCCCACCCCCTGCTCCAGCGGCTCGAAGAATTCGTCTTTGATCATACGCCGGGTGAATAGGTGGACGACGGCCTCATCGATGTAGATCCGAAATATCTCGATGATGTCGAAGACGAGAGACTTCTTGTTGTATGAGTCGGTATGCAGAAACCCCACGTAAGGGTCCAGGCCCGCAATGATGCAGCCCTTCTCCACCAGCGAGTAGAGAACGCCGTATCCGTAGTTTAGCATGGCGTTGAACTCGTCTTTGGCGGGGTTTCTGCTCCGTCCAGAAAACCTGTATCGCTCAGGCATGACCGAAGAGATGGCGCCGAAGTAGGCCCTAGACGCCATCCCCTCCAATCCTAGCATATCCTGACGCCTTCCTTCTATTGTGCCCCGAAGCCTTTTCATCTGCTCTCGTGAGCGCTCAATCTCCTGGATGTAGGTCTCCAGATCGTCTTTCTTCTCAGGCCTCGCCTTCCTCAATCGGCTCAGCAGAGCTATCTGATTGTCAAACTTCTTTATGCCCCACTCCCTGGCCAGGTTCAGCCCCTCTGACCCGTCATAGATCTCCAGCTGCCTTCTCCGGATCAGGGTCGTGCTCCCCAGCTTCGGATGCCAAACTCTTCCGAAAGGGTCCCCGTGGGCGTCGAGAAAAACGATGTCTATGTTGTTGTCCACCGCCATCTTGATGGCATCTGTCGTGATATATGCAGCCGTTGTGATCAAGACGCTGTTTATTTTGCTCGCCGCCACCTCAAAGCTCTTGTCATCCTTCTTTACCAAAAAACAGTTCCCGCTCTTTCTCAAATATGAGCCGTATGTATTGATCACGAGCTGCATCTTATTTATCACAACCTCAATATCCAGGGAATTTATTAAAATTTAAGGGTTTTGGTATGGGACCCACAAAATATTCTCCTCTTAAAATCCAATTTAAGATGAATGATAAACTGCTTATAGCTAAACTGTAATCGAGAAATTTATGGATATAGTACTCCGCGATCGGTTCACACTGCATTATGGCAGAAGTACTTCCCGGGGGCGGAACTTCCCATAACCCTGGAGTTCCGAAAAGATTCCAGCGACGTGCAGAAAGTTCCGCCGCCCGGCGGCTGGAGCTGCCTCATCTGCCAGATCAACCGGGTCAGGAAGGGGACGCCCCTCGTCTTCGATGCAAATTCGATCACCTGCCCGGGCGGGCTCATGTATTCGGGATATTCCGCGGAGCGTCCGCCCGAATTCCGGTACTTCCTCTCGTACGGCAAGCCCGGCGTCCTCGAAGGGGAGCGGTACAAGCAGACGCCGGAGATCGTCGACGCCTGGGAGAAGATGATCCCCGAGATCTCTTCAGACGGAATGAATATGCACTTCACGAGGTGGGACAAGCTTTCGGAGACGGACGATCCCGAGGTGGTGATCTTCTTCGCCCGTCCCGAGGTCCTCTCCGGCCTCTTCACCCTCGCCAACTTCGACCAGAGCGATCCGAACGGCGTCATCTGCCCCATGGGCGCAGGATGCAGCTCCATCATCCTCTATCCGATGCTCGAAGAGCAGAAGCAGAAGGACGGGTCGAAGGACGAGCCGAAAGTCGTCCTGGGGATGTTCGATCCGTCGGCCCGCCCCTGCGTCCCTCTCGACGTCCTGACCATGGCCTTCCCTATGAAGAAGTTCGAGAAGGTGGTCGGGTACATGGAGGAGAGCTTCCTTTCGACGAAGGATTGGGCGAAGGTCCAGAAAAAGATCGAGCGGAGCGGGGCCCTTTATCGAAAGGAGTGAAAATGGGGGGTACGAACCCGCCCCCTCAACGCTCCCGGCGCTCTGGATGCGATGCCGACGGCGGCGGCGCCTACCTTCCCCCCCCGCTCTTCTCAGATTCTCAGAACATGATCCCGCAGTCGTAGGGGACGAGGACCTCTGACCTCTCCTCGAGGATCAGGTGGGGTAACTCCTTCTCCATGACGATGGACCTCCTGACAAAGCCGCCCCAGTCGGTGAAAATGACGACCTCGACCTTCACCAGATCTCCGCTCATGGAGACGACGGGAGCGAGGTCGAACTTCCCGAGATCCGCCAGAAGCGCTTCGACCGTCGGTTCGTCTGCGCCGAACAAGCCGCCGCCCAGGCTCGCCCGGGCGTCCTCCAGATCCGAGACGATCGCATCGTCGTTGTAGGCCGCGTGCCAGAACTGGTAGAACTGCTCCCCCTGGATCAGGAGGAGGGCGAGCTGGAAGAACCCCTCCGGCGTCCCGTCGGTTTCGATGTATCGGAGGTAGTAGTCCTCCCTCACCTCGGGCTTCACCGCGGAGTCGGCGGCGATGTACTCGGAGTAATTCCTGTAAGGTGGCGCGACGGCCTTTCTCGCGTAGAGGACCGGGGCGCCCCCGATCCCGGCGTAATCGTAGACGTAGTCGAGGACCCGCCCCCCCGTCATGCTGAGCCGGTCCAGAACGGTGAAGTAGAGGCTGACGTCGAAGTCCCCCTCGGCCTTCTCGGCATCCTCAGCCATCAGGTGGTCGGGAAACTCCTGGGAGCCAGTGAGGGCCTTGAAATCGGCGACGAGATCGCTGGAGTAAGATGGAGAGATCGTCGTCACCAGGAGCCACGAGGGCTCGATGATCTCGATAATCTCGAGGTCATCATCCGCCATCTCGCTCTGGGAGCCGGACGGCTGGAGGGAGACGGCGAGGATGAAGAGGATGAGAAACGTCTGCATGATAGATTTATAACTCATCATATCGCCCCAAACGTTTTTTGAGAATTCTCTTGAGGGCGTTTATTACTATCCCTATTATTTAATGGTATTCTGGGGTGGATCTCGGGAAGGGTGAGGCGACAAATCAGCAATTATAAGCGATGATGAGCTTTAACCAGAGATGAGACGATGGATCGAAAAATGTCCCGCAAAAAACTCACCGCCACGATCTGGGAAGAGGAGGGCTCATACGTCTCGCGATGTACCGAGCCGGAGGTCGCAAGCTTCGGAGAGACACCAGAGGAGGCCCTCGAAAACCTGAAAGAGGCCGTGGAGCTTTACCTCGAAAACGCCGAAGAGCTGGGCCAAATCGGCACAGGAGCCGACAGCCCTTTCAATCGGTCCACGACCTTCAGCTGATTTTAACCTTTTCAAAAGAGATATATCCCTTGGGCTCATTTTCGGTCACGAACGGCCCGAAGGCGATGCCATGACCGAGGATCCCACAACGATGCATTCAGATCGCCCCTCTCTCGACGAGATCGTCCGGGCACTGAGGGAGATTATGCCCGATCTTGCTTTGCGCTACGGAGTGAAGCATCTTGGCGTCTTCGGCTCTTATGTCAGGGGTGAAGCGGACGAAGAAAGCGACCTCGACATTCTGGTGGAGTTCGAAGATCCGCCCACCCTCTGGGAGTTCATCCGGCTCGAACGAGAGCTGGGGGATAAGCTGGGAGTCAAGGTGGACCTGGTTATGAAAAAGACTCTCAAACCCGGAATCGGAGAGGCTATCCTAAAGGAAGTGGTGGCTGTTTGAGGGCCAGAAGGGACTTCAGGGATTATCTCCGAGATATCGCCCGTTACGCAGAGGTCGGGGAGAGGATGGCGGAGGGCTTGGATTTCGACGAGTTCGCAATGACGAAGTGAAGGTCTTGGCAGCTCTACAGGTCCTCGAAATAATCGGTGAGGCATCAAAAAAGGTGCCCGATTCCCTCAAGAGCATGTATCCTGAAATCCCCTGGAGGGATGCGGCCGGGACCCGGGATAAGCTCATCCACGGCTATTTCGATGTAGATTTGGAGATCGTCTGGCGTTCTTTGCTGGAGGATCTGCCACCTTTGAGGAAGACCGTCGCCAGAATGCTGATGGATCAAAAAACGCCTTCGGAGTGATATAGATCTGATAAAATAGATTTGGTCCCGGGGCTTCGCCTACCCCAGGATCTCGTGCAGCTTGAAGAGGTGCGGCCCGAGCTTCCCCTCGAAGTTCCCGGCCGAGATCTTGACGACGCCGGGGACCTTGCAGGCGGCCAGGATCCCCGCCCGCATCGACTTTTCGATCGCCTCCCGGCTGATGCCGTTGATCACGACCTCGTAGGATGCCCTGATCTCCTGGGGCAGGATGCAGACCCCCTCGTCTTTGAGGGTCGGGCAGAACCTCTCGTTCGTCGATGCCTTCAGGAACTTGTAGCGGCTTCCCACCTTCGAGCCGCTGGCGACGACGCCGCCTGGGAAGGGGGTGATCGTCCCCTCCTGTTCTCGAATGGCGTCGACGGCCGCCTCGGCGGCCATGAGGGCGGACGCCTGGTTTTCGGCCATGATGTAGAAGTTTCCGCCGGCGATCCCGTCGACGGCCCCGATCTTCTCCTCGACGATGAAGTCGCCGGACATGACGGGGATGCTGCAGACCCCGCGCTCGCAGTAGGCCATCTCCTTCTGGAAGCCATCTCCGAAGAACTTCAGCTTTGCCCCCGTATCAAACTGCTTCTCCGCGTCGGGAAGGCCGTTGAAGACCGCTGTCGTGGGGGCTGTGAGGACGCACTGCCCGATCCGCGAAAGGAGCGAGTTCTCCAGGTTCTTGAATCCCATGTTGCAGATCTGGATGTAGACGCCGGGCCTCCCGTCCGGGGTCTCGTCTCTCTTCGCAATCCGCTCGATCCCGGCCTCCGCCGGGCACATTATCACAGAGGTCCCAAATCCGGTGGCCTCCCGGGCCGCCTCCATCGCCCACCTCTCGGTGATCGCCGTTATCAGGACCCTGGCCACCTTTATCGGAAAGCCCTCCGCAAAGGTCTCCTCAATCTCTACGCCGTTTATCTCCATCCCGTCCACTCCTCAAAATCAGATCGGTTTAAATTTCATAATATTATAGATTCAATCAATCTCCGGGTTGTAGACCGCGAATTCGAAGCCATCGTCGTCTTCGAAGGCCGCCGCCGAGCAGACGGGAAGCTCCAGGTCCAGGTCGAAGGCGGCCTTCGCCACATCCCCGGCGTCGTCTCCGGCGACGTTAACGGCCTCAAACTCCGCCTTCTCGTAGGTGGCGACCAGGAACGCGGAGTCTTCGGATAGGTCGAACTCCTTCGTTCTGATCTCCCCTTTCTTCGCGATCCCAAGCCACCCCCGGTCTCCCATCACGACGCCAGCGATCCGAGGGGTGTCCAGCTCGTCCCTCTCGTAGCCGTAGGCCGTCAGGCTGAGGGCGATGGCGTCGAGGGGCCTGGTCCCGTCACTGATCTTTTCTGCAATCATATCGGCCTGGGTCCCGTTGGCGACGACCGCCGCCTTCCCCGCCAGGCGGATGCAGTTGTAGGCGATGTAGGGGTTTTTTTCCAGGTCTTTCGGGTCCCTCGGCGATACGAGGACCGTCTCCCCTCTGATCTGGGCCCGGCGGTTTGGAAAAGAGCGGGACGATACCCGATACCCCACCCAGGAGCGGCCTTTTGTCCTGCCTATGATCACGATCCTTCCAACGTACATATTCTATCTCCAAAAAAGGTTTGAGACCGAAGGGGCTATAGGCCCCTTCAGTCGAGAAGGCCGAACTTCTCGGCGTTGGCGTCCGCCATGGCCTGGATCTGGGCCAGAACTTCAGCTCCCCCCTCGGCCTTGAAGAGGTGCTTGTACCTCCCCTGGGTCTTGAGGTAGTCCGTCACGGGCTTCTTCCTCCGGACCTTCTTGACGTCTGTGAGAACGCCGTCAACGTACTCGTATAAAGGCCAAAGGCAGGTCTCGACGACGAGCCTCGCCTGCTCGATGGTGTCTCCGGCCTCGAAACTCCAGCCGGTGATGCAGGGGGCGTTGATCTGGATGTAAGCGGGCCCGTCGGCCTCTAGAGACCTCTTCACCTTCCGCCGGAGGTCGGCGGGGTAGGCGATGGAGGCCGTGGCGACGTAAGGCACCCTGTGGGCGACGGCGATGGCCGGCATGTCCTTTTTCGGCCTCGGGTTTCCAAGGCTCAATTTTCCCGTCGGGGTAGTGGTCGTCTTGGCACAGAAGGGGGTCGACCCGCTCCTCTGGACCCCGGTGTTCATGTAGGCCTCGTTGTCGTAGCAGACGTAGGTGATCCGATGACCCCTGTCGAACATCCCCGATATCGCCCCGATCCCTATATCGAAGGTGGACCCGTCCCCGCCGATGACCAGGACGTTCGTATCGGTCTTTCCGAACCTCTTGAGGGCGACCTCCACCCCAGAGGCGACGGCCGCCGCGTTCTCGAAGAGGGAGTGAACCCAGGGGACCCTCCAGGAGCTCTCCGGGAAGG
>ERZ795048.130-NODE-130-length-80975-cov-7.036839_pt1 | contig 80975 bp, 79 predicted proteins | sample MGYA00375132_ERZ795048 | MGnify/ENA primary metagenome ERZ795048 (study PRJEB30177, sample SAMN05720225) | activated sludge metagenome | isolation source: Anaerobic digester | place: Hong Kong | collected 2014-12-17 ...
GGCTTGTTGTAATTTTATTTATGCCGGATGAACCGCTTTCCGGTGTCCATCGGCTTATTTGCCAGTTCTGGCAGAAACGGCATCTCAGTGTGCATCCGGCAAAAAAGATTGTACCTGAACCGGAATAACCGGTAAGAAAAGGTTCCTCTCCTTTATGGAGACCGTAATGAGCAATATATATGTGATCATCAATTCCGCAGCGCCCTTTTTTAATGCTCCTGTCAACGCCGCATCTGAAATTACATAAGTTACATATCAATTATTCACCTCAGTATTTTGTACGATTTAAACTATCATGTTCTTTATCATTCTGTTACAGTATAACATATAATTTTGACTGAATAGATTAAGACAACAGGAAGTCTACAAAAAAAACACGGTTTTTTAAATATTAAAACATTTTAGAAAAATTAATGTTATATTAAATACTAATGATTAAGAGGGGGGAGTATGGATAAAAAAAAGGTACTGGTTGTTGATGATGATTCGGATATTATATCTTCAATGAAGGCAATACTTGAAAAAAACGGACATTATGTGGAAACAGCAAGAAATGAAAATGAATGTATGGAAAAATACGCCTTTTTTTCTCCGGATATAATATTTCTTGATATGATGATGGAACGGATGGACTCAGGTTTCAGAATCTGTAAGGATATTCGTGAGAGTGATCAGCGGGTGAAGATTTTTATGCTCAGTTCTGTGGGCAGTGATAATGCCGGTACAACTGATGTGCATGAAGTGGGATTTAACGGCTCTATAGAAAAACCGGTAAGCCCGGAATACCTTCTGGAGATGGTAGAATAATTGAAACTGTTTTCCCCCTCTGTAATACAGATACGGCAGAGAGGGAAAAATGGAATTTGTTCTAAAATTAAATTTTTATTCCCGCATTTCTGAGTTTTTCTAAACCGGCAGATCTGTCTATATACTCCGTGTGAAGCAGCTCATGCGCTTTATGTGAATTCGGATGCTCAAGAAAATCTTTGTATATCTGTTTAATCATCGGATTGTCCTGTGATTTACGGAGCGGCATCCTTTTATCCTGCTCATAAACACCATCAATTCTTGATTTCCGAACTGTGAGCCCGGCGTATATTTTTTTAAATGGTAAAGCCAGTAATGATAAAGCGATTGCGGCTTTTCCGGCTGATTTCAGAAAATATTTCCGTGTTATTGAAACTGTCATTTTTTTCTCCTTTATTTTTTTTCAGTTAAGAGATGAATGTATCACGCGGGTCCAGGGGTTGACCTCCGCCGTTAACGCAACCTCCGGGGCACGTCATCACTTCTATAAAGTGGTATGGTGACTTGCCTTTTTTAATTTCCTCAATAACCGGCCCGGCATTTTTAAGACCGGATACGACACATACCTTTACTTCAGGCCCTCCGGGAATTTTTACTGACGCTTCGCGTATCCCGCCCATCCCTCTAACGGCCGTGAGGTCAACAGATGTTAATTTGCGGCCCGATACTGCTTCATATGCAAAGCGAAGTGCTGCCTCCATTACTCCACCTGTAACTCCGAATATTGTTGCAGCACCTGTTGACTGGCCCAGAAGAGGATCTGCTGTTTCATCTTTCATCGCATAGAAATTAATATTTTTCTTTTTAATCATGTATGCAAGTTCTCTCGTATTTATTGTGGCATCAAGATCTCTGAATCCGCTGTCATTCATTTCAGGACGCATTCCCTCGTACTTTTTAGCAATACATGGCATTATTGAGACTGTGTATATTTTCTTCGGATCAATTTTTTTATTCTTTGCTCCGTAGGTTTTTGAAAGTGCACCCATCATGGCTACCGGGGATTTGCATGAAGATAAATTAGGAATGAGATCCGGGTGAAAGGATTCAACATATTTAATCCAGGCAGGGCAGCACGAGGTAAACTGAGGGAGCGGCCTGTCCATCTTTCCCGTAAGTCTTGCTATAAGTTCAGAGCCTTCTTCCATTATCGTGAGGTCAGCTGCAAATTCGGTATCCCAGACAATGTCGAATCCAAGAGCTTTTAACACCGCATTCATCTTGCCGCCTGCAAATTCTCCGGGCTTCATACCAAAGGATTCACCTATTGAGTATCTCACGGCAGGAGCAGGTAGGGCGACGACGATTTTATCCGGGTCATTTATTGCATCAAAAACGTCATTGATAAATGAAACTTTTTCTTCAATTGCACCATAGGGACAGTTTACAAGGCACTGTCCGCAGTTTACGCAGCCGTCCGGACTGTAAACCCTGTGAAGTCCCCCCGGATCTTTGCTGTCTATTATGCCTGTGGGGCAGTTGATTGTGCATGTATGGCATCCCTGACATTTGTTCTGGTCAACCTGAACAAAATATGTTTTATCATATTCTGATATATCAGGTGAATCCATTGAGGTGTAGATAAATTCTACTTTTTCCTCATTTTTACAGGATGTAAGTGTCTGTGAGGCAACAAGACCTGCAGCAGCACCCCCGGCAATCTGTAAAAATCTTTTTCTGTTTATACTCATTATATCCTCCAAAGAATTGTTGTATCAATTTTGGCATATTTAAATTGTTTGTGTTATAAATGTCAATTAAATATGCGTTATTGAATATTTTTTATAAAAACGTGTTATTTATGTTGACTTTGAAAACTTTACATTTTATGAGGTACAACAGTTAATTAAACAGGTTATTGGTTCTTTTTTATAATTTATAATCATTGTTTAATTGTAATAAAGCACGTTTGTTCAATGAAAGACATATTATTTATGGGGGGCAGGCATTTTACCGGTAAATGCCTGCGGCCCTTTTTTTTTAAAAATATCGATTAATATTATTAATACATTAAATAAATATATTTAATAAAATGCAATATAAAAATTTACGTAATATTGCATTCCGGTTTTTTTTAAATGTTATATGAAAATAATAAAAACAAAGAATAGACATTTCAGGAATGTCTCTGGCGGAGTTGTATAATTTTATTTATGCCAAAATTGACATAAAAAATTCAGGAGGATTATGAAGTGAATTCAACAGTTGCGGATGCAATTCAGAAACATGGTAGCAGTAGAGAGGCTCTCATGCCTGTTTTACAGTTTATTGTTCAAAAGGATAACTGGCTCCGTGAGGAAGTTATGGTGGAGGTTGCGGATGCATTTGGTATTTCCGCTGCAGAAGTTTATGGGGTTGCCTCTTTCTATTCGTTTCTTGATGTAGAGCCTAGAGGCAGATATATTATCAGGTTATGCCGTACAATAGCATGTGATATGGCAGGTAAAGGCGCGGTTCTATCTTCAATCAGGAATGAGCTTAAGGTGGGCTCCGGCGAGACAACTCCGGATGGCATGTTTACTCTTCTTGAAACAAACTGTATAGGATGGTGCCATAAGGGGCCTGCAATGCTTATAAATGACGATGTGTTTACAGAACTGACGCCTGAAAGGGCGGTCTCAATTATTCAGGAATACAGAGAGAAAACTCAACAGTAAAAACGGAACGGAGGAAATCAGATAATGTCAAAAAAGAAAATCCTTGTTGTTGATGATGATGCTGACATCATCGCGTCAATGAAAGCTGTTCTTGAAAGCAAAGACCATGCGGTTTTTACTGCCGTCAATGAAAAGGAATGTATGGAACAGTTTCTTAAAGAAAACCCGGACATCGTTTTCCTGGATTTGATGATGGAAAAGTATGATTCAGGCATTACCCTGTGCAAGGCTATACGTGAAAAAAACGTTAGTGTAAAGGTCTATCTTTTAAGTGCAGTGGGTGATGAAACCGCGGGTACACTTGATGTTCATGAAATCGGTTTCAATGGAGCTATGTCAAAACCGGTAACTCCGGCGGAATTGCTCGATCTTGTAGAATAAAAACAGGAATACCTTGATGTTTGTATGTATTCCGTATGAAGGAGAATTAAAATGCCAGATAAAGATAAACAGGAAAAGTTAAAACAGATGCAGGAAAGGGTCGACCTGATTTTCAAGGATGCAGACTGTCCGGTGATTCTTGATAAAGCTCTCTCAATGAAACAGGAGGATATAATCAGAATTGTCACTGAGTCAGGTCTCAGAGGAAGAGGCGGTGCTGGCTTCCCCACGGGAATCAAGTGGAAGGGAGCTGCTGCTGAATCAGGAAATACAAAGTATATTATCTGTAATGCTGATGAAGGTGAACCAGGTACTTTTAAGGATAGAAGTATCCTTGATGAGGAAGCTGATAAAGTCATTACAGGTATGGCTATATGTGCCCATGCTATTAAGGCTTCCGAGGGATATATCTATCTCAGGGGTGAGTATAACTTTATGAAGGATAAACTTCAGAGCACATGTGACAATTGGAATAATAAATTTAAATCAAAGAAATTGAATTTTACTGTAAATGTAAGGTCCGGGTCAGGAGCTTATGTATGCGGTGAGGAGACCGCTCTTATTGAATCAATGGAAGGCAACAGGGGTGAGCCGCGCAATAAGCCTCCGTTTCCTGTTGGAGCGGGTTATAAAGGAGAACCGACAGTAGTGAATAATGTTGAGACTCTTGCCTATGTTTCCACAATAATTGACAGGGGAGTTGAATACTTCAAATCAATTGGTACAAAGGATTCATTGGGGGGGAAGGTATTTTCTGTATCAGGGGACTGCCCTGTTAAAGGTGTTTATGAACTTCCTCTGGGAATGACTTTGCAGGAATTTGTGGATATTTTTGGTGATGGTGATACTAAAGCAGTTCAGGTTGGAGGTGCATCCGGCACATGCGTTCCGAGAAAAAATTTCGCTACAACTATTATCGGTTTTGAAGGAGTACCTACGGGCGGATCTATGATGTTGTTTAACAGTAAAAGATCAATGTTCCATGTGCTGAAAAATTATCTTGAGTTTTTTGAGGAGGAATCCTGCGGTCAGTGTACACCCTGCCGGGTGGGGTGTCAGCAGCTTTTAAAAGGGATTGAAGCTATCAGAAAAGGAGAAAGACCTGTTGTATATATTGATGAGTTAAGAAAGCTTGCTGTAACCATGTCTGTTTCATCAAAGTGCGGTCTGGGCCAGTCAGTTGCGGGTCCTTTTAATTCAATCACGGAACACTTCAGTGAAGAGATATGCTATTAAGACCTGGGAGATAGAATAATGAATAGTGTAACATTAACAATAAATGATATTAAAGTAACAGTTGAAAAAGGAGCTACCATTCTTGATGCTGCAAAAAAGGCAGGTGTTCGTATACCTACACTCTGTCATCACGAAGATCTCTGTGTGGCAGGCAACTGCCGTGTCTGTGTGGTGGAACAGAAGGGGACAAGGGCTCTTCAGGCGTCATGTGCAGTGCCTGCTGCTGAAGGCATGCAGATTTATACAAATACAAAAAAAGTCAGAGAAGCAAGAAAGACTATTATAGAACTTCTGCTGGCAGAACATGCCGGCGAATGTACTTCCTGCTACAGAAGCGGGAATTGCGAACTCCAGTCTATTGCCCAGGAGTATCTTGCTGATGGTAAAGCATTCATAGATGTGGCGGACAGAACTCCCATTGATATTTCATCACCTGCAATAGTTAAGGATGACAGTAAGTGTATAAAATGTCTCAGGTGCGTCAGAACATGTGCGGAATTGCAGGGAGTTTCAGCTCTCTGGTCTATTAATAAGGGTAACCATACTAAAGTTTCTACTTTTATGAGCAAACCGATGCATTATGTTGTTTGTACCAACTGCGGGCAGTGTATCAACAGGTGCCCCACCGGAGCTCTTACAGAGAGAAATTATATACAGGACGTCTGGAATGCCATAGATGATCCTGATGTACATGTCGTTGTACAGACAGCTCCTGCGGTAAGGGTAGGGCTTGGTGAAGCCCTTGGTATGGATCCCGGTAAGGTGGTTACAGGTAAGATGGTGGCTTCTCTCAGAAGGCTCGGATTTGATTCTGTCCTTGATACGGACTTCAGCGCTGACCTGACAATTATGGAGGAGGGAACAGAGCTCCTTACACGTCTGAAAGAGGCCCTTGCGGATAAAAAAGAAGTGGCACTCCCCATGATGACATCATGTTCACCGGGGTGGATTAAATTTATAGAACATCGCTATCCCATGCTCCTTGATAATCTCTCAACATGTAAATCTCCGCAGCAGATGTTCGGAGCTCTGGTCAAGACATATTACGCTGAAAAGAAAAAGGTCGACCCTGCAAAAATGGTATCTATTTCAATAATGCCCTGTACTGCAAAGAAATTTGAAGCAGCAAGGCCTGAGATGAACAGCAGCGGTTTTCAGGATGTGGATTATGTTCTTACCACAAGAGAACTGGGGCATATGATACGTCAGGCCGGTATCGATTTCGAGTCACTCCCTGATGAAAAATGTGACAGCATAATGGGAGAATCAACAGGTGCGGCTGTTATTTTCGGAGCCACTGGCGGAGTAATGGAGGCAGCACTTCGTACCGCATATGAAATAGTGACCGGACGCGAGGTTCCTTTTTCCAATCTGAATATTGAACCTGTAAGGGGTATGGAAGGTATCAAGAGCGCTTCTGTAAAGATTGATGATGTAAAGGATGACTGGAAATTCCTTGAAGGTGCAGAACTTAAGGTTGCAATTGCACACGGGCTTGCAAATGCGGATAAACTGATGAAAGAGGTTGAGGAAGGTAAATCCCCCTATCATTTCATTGAGATTATGGCTTGTCCGGGCGGCTGTATCGGTGGAGGCGGACAACCTATACCTACATCACCTGAGATCAGGCAGAAGAGAACTGACGCCATATACCTGGCTGACAGTAATCTTCCGCTTCGTAAATCACACGATAATCCTGAGATACAGATGGTTTATAAGGATTATCTCCATGAGCCTTTGGGGCACCATTCACATGAGCTGCTTCACACCCATTATACTCCCAGAAAGGGGAGAGGGTAAGTGATTCTGCTCTGTTCAATGTGAAAATATACTACCATGGGGTTAACGGGCTTTTTCGGGCCTGTTAGCCCCTCCTGTAATAATAATGAATAGAAGTGATTGCCAGGTTTGTGTAATTGGTTATGGCAACAGATTCAGGCAGGATGATGCGCCGGGTGCCGGGACCTGAGTATGCTGAACCGGCATTGTGAGAAGCTTTAGCTGATAATAAGATTTATTTCGGCTTTGTTATCGCGCTTTTAACTGTCACATGTGGGACAGCACCGAGTTTGCCTGTAAGGGAACCGATTTGATCAGTATCAGCATCAACAATGAGGGATATGACGCTCACATCCTTTTCCCTGTACGGGAGTCCCATGCGGCCAAGAATTATTTCAGCATGTTCGCTGAGTATTTCGTTTACTTTACCGGCTGAAGAACGGTCATCTATGACTATTCCTATGACACCAAGGCGTTTATCCGACATCAGGTTAAGCTCCAAAAATTATAATTAAATATAGATTGGTATGTTAAATGGTAATTTTGTCAATAATATATATTTAAAGTTTAAAAGCCGGGATAAGCAAATATTTAAAATTAAAAAATTTTAATCATTCAGTTTTTTGTTTGTTATATTCGGTGGCACGTATTGTTTAATTTTATTCATCTGATGTTATTTTTCTTGACAGTGATTTAATGAATTGTAACATTTTGAAAAGTTGAATTTATAAAATAATAATCGTATATAGCTGTTATGTGTCCTGAGAACAAGGTCGAGGCTGAGTTAAAGGGGTGCGAAAAGGTATAGTGTTAAATGAATAACGCCTGTCCTGCGCTCCGGACAGGCGTTTTTAGTTTTAATTCATATGTGAGGAAATTATATGTACGATATTACGGCATCTGCATCTTTTTTAATGCAGTCAGTGTTAATTACAATACCCGGCCTTATCACTCCGGGGCCTGTGATGGCTGTTACTGTTGAACGCGGCACAAAGTCACCTCACGCCGGGGCTTTTGTCACGCTGGGGCATGTGACTGTTGAACTGCCTTTTGTTATTCTGCTTTTTGCGGGACTGGGAAAATTCACAAAGGAACCTCGACTCCGTATTATTCTGTCATTAGCCGGCAGTATTTTTCTCTTTTATCTGGCATGGAAGACATTCCGGGCCCGCAATGTGAAGAGGACTCCTTCTGCAGGTGTTTACTCCTCATCCTTTCTTGCCGGTGCCATGATGACTCTGGCTAATCCCTTCCTGTTATTATGGTGGGGTACAGTCGGCAGCATGCTAATTATAAGGAGCATTGAACTTGGTCCGGCAGTAAGTGTTCTTTTTTATGTATGTCATGGTGTCTCAAATATTATATGGCTATATTTTCTTTCATGGCTCAGTTACGAGGGGAACCTTGTTATAGGGAAACGGTACAGGTATACGGTAGCTTTTATTTGCGGTGGTATTCTGATTGGTTTTGGAGGCTACTTCATTATTACAGCATTTAAAATTTTTAATTTAAATTATATATAGGAACAGGGAATTATGAAACATAAGTTGTCGCTTCATCTAGCGTTTTTAGCATTTTTAATTTTATTAGCAGGGATGCTGTCAGCACAGGATAATGATGAAAAAGAATATACATCGGATTCCGATGAGATTGTTATCAGCGCTTCAGGATATCCCAGGCCGTTAACTTCAACAACCGGCGGTATCGGGATAATAACATCTGAAGAAATTATGAAACGTGATCCTGTCAGCATAAGTGATGCCATGCAGGATATTACAGGCGTATATAAAACAGCGGATTCATCCTGGGGATCGGAAATAAGTATACGGGGAGCCACAAGGGACAAGGTGGTCATGATTATTGATGGTTCCAGGCTTAATACCGCAACGGATATCGGTGCGCAATTCGGTACTGTTAATCCCGCATCCATCGAAAGAGTGGAAGTCCTCAAAGGCCCGGTTTCATCTTTATACGGTTCAGGATCAATCGGCGGTATAGTAAATATTTTTACCCGCACAGGGAGGTTCAGTGAAACTCCGCAGTCAGACAGCGGAATAATCCTTTCAGGTGAAAATAATTCCACAGGAGTCAATACCTACGGTTACACTTCATATAACAGTTCAGGCTGGTATGCCTTCGGGAGTGGCAGTTACAGGTCTCATGAAAATTACAGTGATGGAGACGGTGACGAAGTTGAAAACAGCGGGTTCAACGACGCTGAAGGTACCCTGAATTTAGGATTTAAACCTGCCGCGGGCCATACTGTTGAATTAAGGTCACAGTATTACCAGGGATGGGATATCGGAATTCCGGGTGCAAGGGACTCGGTCCCTGTTACAGCTTCAAGTGCTGAATATACGAAAATGAGGAGAGGGCTTCTCTCTGCGGATTATAAAATTATACCAGACAGTTCATACTGGCTTGAAACAAAATTTCACCTTTACTGGCAGTATCTTGGCAGGGATGTTGAGATCAATAATGCTGTAATGAAGATTGAACCCGGGGCTGACCATAACACCACCGGTGCCCAGTGGACCAATATTTTTGGTTTGGGTAATAGTACAATAGTGGCCGGGGCCGATACCTGGATGAGAACTATTGAGACATGGAGGACGAAAACCAACACTGCAACAGGTGATGTTACTGAAGATACCCCTATACCTGACGCCCGTTATCTTTCATCAGGTATATTTTTTGAGGATGAAACCAACTGGGGAGTTTTATCTCTGACCATGGGAGCCAGACTGGATTCAATAAAGGTTTCGAATGATGATTCGGACAATTATGAGAAGAAGGATGTCGGTGAGTATTCATGGAACGGACATGCTGGTTTAAGTTATCAAATTATAAAGCCTCTTTCAACGGCAATACTTGCGGCAAGCGGCTACCGGGCCGCGTCTCTTGAAGAGAGGTATAAATATATCGCTCTCGGAGCAGTGGAACACTGGGGCAACCCTGATCTTGATCCTGAGAGATCGTATTTTTTTGAATATTCCCTTCATCTCAAGACTTCTGTGGTTAAAAGCGACGCATCGGCTTATATCAATTTCCTTGATAACCTGATAGCTGAGGAGGAGATATCATCTGTTGAGTACAGGTTGAAAAATATCGACAGGGCCCGCATCTGGGGTGTGGAGTATAATATTGCGGTAGAAGTATTATCGTGGCTGGAAATACACAATAACCTGACATATATACGCGGAAGGGACACTAAAGATGATGAAGACCTGCCCTCAATTGCTCCGCTGAGAACTATTACCGGTGTTAATATAAAAAGCGTTTATGGAATATCTTTATTCGGTGATTGTATATATACAGCAGATCAGAGGAGGGTTCCGGACGGGTATGAGAAATCCGGGAGCTGGGCAAGGTTTGATACCGGGCTGAACTGGGTTTTTCAAACCGGATATTTTCAGCATAAAATTTCACTAACATGCGTAAATTTAATGGATGAAACATATTACGATTATCTTTCGATGTCAAAAACAGGTTATGTATATAATGAACCGGGCAGAACTGTGAAATTAAGTTATTCAGTACTATTCTGATATATACTTGTTCTGCATGATGTTTGTTGCATAAAGTGCATTGTCGGGCAGGCATTTGTAATAATTAAAATTTCCGGCCGCGGGAAACATTGTTTTGTTTTCATGTCTTCTGTATCTTGCAGACAGGGAGTATGTGAAAAAATGACAGACAGTGTTTCCTCTCCGGAAAGGGGCGGATTATCAAAAAGTGAAATTATTCAATTCCTGTGCCTTAGGGGGGAGGAACAGAATGTCCTTCACAGGAAAGCAGCGGGAATAAGAAGAGAGACTCTTGGTAATATCGTTTATATAAACGCCCTGATCGAATTTTCAAATATATGCAGCAATGACTGCTATTACTGCGGCCTGCGAAAATCGAATAAAAAGATTAAAAGGTATGAGCTTACCCCGGAGGCGATACTTGCAGCTGTGGATGATGCGGCAGATGCAGGGATAAATTCAATTGTGCTTCAGTCCGGCGAAAGAAGGGACAGGAAATTTACCTCTTATGTTTCGTATACTTTGAAACTGATAAGGGAGAAACATCCCCGCATGGGGATTACACTTGCAGTGGGGGAACAGGAACGCCCGGTTTATGAAGAGTTTTATGAATATGGAGCGTCACGTTATATTCTACGTATCGAAACCTCCGACAAAAAACATTACAGTAAGCTTCATCCTGATTCAATGAGTTACAGTAACAGACTTCAGTGCCTGCATGAACTTCGTGATATAGGATTCAGGGTAGGTACAGGGGTGATGGTTAATTCACCGCACCAGACTCTTGAAAATCTTGCAGATGATATTTTTTTCTTTACGCTGTTTGATATGGATATATGCAGTCTCGGGCCGTATATACCGCACAGCGATACCCCCTTTGGCGGTATTGAGTATCTTCCGGGGGAAACCCTTAATCTCGGGTTGAATATGATTGCCGTATTGCGGATTGCCATGCCTGATTTGAATATAGCGTCATCAACTTCCCTTGACTCGCTTTCGCCTGAAGGGAGGGAACTCGGCCTACTGGCAGGGGGTAATGTCATAATTCCTCAGATAACTTCATTAACTCCGGGAACTGATGACCTGTCTTCCGGGCATAAACCCGGAGGTGCCATTGAATGCAGGGCTTTTTTTAATGCTCTTGAAAACAGAATTAAATCTATGGAATTTACCCCCTGTATGGGGGAGTCTGCAGGTACCTCGCGATATATGCGTAAAGCTTAAGTTGTTATCATTCTTAATGAAATCTTTTGAAATTAAATCAGATGGGGTGGATTTCATTTTACAGGAGCTGCTTTATGATTCCGGGGAGGGGGGATGTCTACCTGAATGCGTAGATTACCATCGAACTGGTAAGGGCAAAGTCTCCGAAATGGACTTTGCTTTTCATGTGATAGGCCGCTATACGGAGCCATGCACTGTAATCTGAGATAGAATTAAAGCCGCCCCTTGACTTCAGAAGTTTAGGGAGAAGCCCGAATTCAACAGGCTGATAGACTTTTATTTTTCTGAAACCTGTTTTTTCAAGAAGCATGGCAAGGTTTCTTTTGCTGAAATATGAAAGATGTCCCGGCATAAAATACTCGTAATTTTTACCGAGATCCCGGGCCTGTTTCCCCTCCATGTTGGCAGTCTGAATAAGAAGCAGCCCTCCGTCTTTAAGGAGACTAAAGCATTCCCTGACTGCTGCTGCAGGGTCCTCAAGGTGCTCGATAAGCTCAATCATTGTTATAACAGAAAAGCTTTTTTTGTCAAAGGGGTGATCTGACAGTGTACCTGTATGAATGGTGTTTCCGAAAATGTTTCCGGCATGGCTGCTGGAGAATTCAGACATTTCGATACCGTAAGGCGTATAAAACCTCGATGCAGCCTCAAGGAATCCGCCGAACGAACATCCCACATCCAGAAAGTTTCCGGATTCAATGAACTTATGTATAAACCTGATGCGGCTGTTCCATACATAATCGGAGAATTTCTTTGTGTTCCTTTCATCAATATATGAATAGTCAGCCTTTCCGCTGTAATATTCCTCAGAATAGAAGTTGCGTATAGTTTCATTATCAAAAAGCGGGTTCATGAATATAAAGCCGCAGACAGCGCATATGTCGGTGTTAAATTTCAGGTCGTATTTTTCAATAAGATACTTTTTCCGGATTTCACCGCTGCCGCACAGGGGACAGGTCTTTCTCCTCTCCCTGAACATCAGGCTATATCCTCGGCACTGAAATCCCGCCAGCTCCCGCCGTCAGCTTTTTCAAGTTCTGCTATCCAGCTGGAAACCCTCTCTTCGCCATAGGTCTCTTTCATGATATTGAGAATAATATCAAGAGGTATGTCCTGGAATTCCCCGTGGTATGAGAGATATTCCATGAATTTATTGTTATCGGAATTAAACTCGTGCATTATTGAATCATCATGTCCGTTGAAATCGAGCGGCTTGACCCTGAAATGCCTGCATAGATCAGCATTAAATGCAGGTGTGGCCTTGACCCATTTTCCTTCAAGCCATAATTCGCTGTAACCATGGGGCGCTATAATATTGGAGCCAAGGTATTCAGTAAACTGTTTTGTCGCAATATGATTTTTTACAGTGGCAAATCCTATTCGTGACGGGATCCCCGCAACACGCGCAGCAGCGCATAATAGTCCCGCTTTCTGAATACAGAATCCTTTTCCCGATTTGATTACACCGCTGGAGCGGTAATGTTCAGGCCTGTAAAAAGGGATGTAAGGGTCATACCTGATTCCGTCTCTTATGTGATAATATAATAATACAGCCTTTTCCACGTCGGTGATTTCTTTTCCTTCCAGAATGCTTTCTGTGTAGGAAATAACTTCGGTGCTGTCGCTGTCAATAATGGTTCCCGGTAAAAGATATTGCTCCTGTGAAGTCATGTCTGCCTCCTGAAATTAAACTTTTATCTTAATTACGGTTAAGTCAATTAAAATCGTTTTTTTATTTACATAAAGATTGTCATTTTAACATCATAAATAAATGATATTCAGGTATAAAGGGTTCATGATCGGGAATTAAATGGATTGAACTTCTGGTGAAAAATGGATAAGAAAAAAATATTAAGTTCAAGGAATTTGCAGAGGGTCTATCTGATAGACAATCAGCCACTGTACAGGATGGGATTTATCCAGACCGTGAGCAGGAGCGGCCTTTTTGACGTATGTCTTGAGTCGGAAAGTTACATTTTTGACAGTGAGGAATTCGCCTGGATTGATCCGGATATTATTGTTATGGATCTGATATATGACGGCAGAAGCCCTTTTGATTTTATAGTATGGGTACATGATAATTTCCCCTCTGTACCGATACTTGTTCTTTCCATGCTGGATGAAAAAATATATGCTGAAAGGGCCCTTAAAGCCGGTGCTACCGGGTATTTGATGAAAAATAACGATGGAAGCGGTGTGCTTACAGCGCTTAAAACTGTTGCTAAACATGAACTTTCGCTGAGCAGCAGTATTTCGTCACAAATAGTGAGTAAGTATGTAAGCGGAACCGAGAAAATTGAGCTTGAACCTACATCCGTTCTTTCAGACCGGGAGATTGAGATATTTTTTTATATAGGAGGGGGAAAGACCTCTCGTGAAATATCCCGTATTCTCAATATCAGTATAAAAACTGTTGATAATCATAAAACATCAATCCGCGAAAAACTTTCACTGAGGAATCATATTGAACTCTCACAGAAAGCCGTACTCTGGCGTGAAAGTTCAGGAGAGAGGAGATGAGTATTTTTAAGAATATAATTTTTGATCTGGACGGTACTCTTACAGATCCCGGGGTGGGGATAACACGTTCAGTCAGTTACGCTCTGAATAAATTCGGGATATCGGAAAAAACGGAAAACCTGTATAAGTTTATAGGCCCCCCGCTCCGTGATTCATTTACAAAATATTACGGTTTCAGCAGAGAAAAAGCTGAAGAGGCTGTGTTGTATTACAGGGAATATTTTTCAGAAACCGGAATATTTGAGAATGAAGTTTATCCCGGTATACCCGCACTTCTCTCTGAGTTGAAAAAATCAGGCAGGAATTTATACCTTGCTACAACAAAACCGATAATTTACGCTGAAAAAATACTTCATCATTTTGATCTTCACCGCTACTTCACCTCAACCGCAGGAAGCAATCTTGACGGCAGCAACGGGGAGAAGAGTGTCCTCATCGCCGGATTAATAAAAGGATACGGTATAACTGAGTTTACCCGTGCTGTAATGGTGGGCGACAGAAAATATGATATAGAGGGCGCCAGGGCAAACGGTATCGCCTCTGTTGGCGTGGCTTATGGCTATGCCGGGGAGGGGGAACTGGAGGAATCTATGCCCGATTATATCGCCGAAACAGTAACGGATCTGAAAAAATTTTTATTAAACTCATAGTCCCCGCTTCCGGCAAACAGTTTAGTATTTTGAAGCCAGTTGGCACGATTTTGCGGTAATAATCCTAAAAAAATCTTATGTCTCATGAAAAAGTACTTATCAAATTCCTGTTTTTACCGAATATGATAGTATAAAGGTATACAGGAGAGGTTTCAGATGTTTGACGGAAGCGGAATGATGAGTACCAATTATATACTTGAAAAGTCACTGGATGTTGAATCCCTGAGGCGTAAAGTTATATCAGATAATGTCGCCAATGTGGATGTTCCTCATTTTAAACGAAGTGAAGTGAATTTTGAGAGCGAATTAAAAAGGGCTCTCAATCAGAACAAGGCCACAAATGAAAACCGTCTCCCCGCGATAATGACAGAAGAAAAACATATTCCCTTTTTTATTGAACGGGATATAAAATCCGTATCACCAAGGATAAACGTGGATTATACAACATCCATGAGGAATGACGGCAATAATGTTGATATTGAAAAAGAGATGGTTGACGCATCAAAGAACATGATGAGGTACAATGCCCTCATAAGTGCGCTTAACCACAATTATAAAATGATAAAAATCGTTACCAGGGCAGTATAACAGGCTAAGGGAGTAGAAAATGGGAATGTTTGACAGTTTTAATATTTCATCAACCGGCCTTACGGCTCAGAGGCTGAGGATGGATGTGATAAGTGATAATATCGCAAACGCCACAACAACAAGGACTCCTGAAGGTGATGGCCCGTATGTTCGAAAAAGGGCTATATTCGCGCCTGTAAACATAAGGCCCAAGTACAAGTCTCCTCTTGTACCGGATCGTATTGACAGCGGAATCGGCAGGGGGGTTCGCGTGGTTAAAATAGAGAAGGATTCCAGCCCTTTGCGGCTTGTGTATGATCCTTCCCATCCTGACGCAATTCAGACAGGGCCGGAAAAGGGTTACGTAAGGATGCCAAATGTAAATGTTGTAACAGAGATGACAGATCTTATATCCGCTTCCAGGTCTTATGAAGCGAATGTAATGCTTGTAAATAACGCCAAGTCGATGTTTTCAAAGGCGCTTGAAATCGGCAGGACCGGCGCATAACAGGGAGGTAAAACATGTTCAGGGAAAGAACCATAAGAGATGAAATTAAAATCACGCATGACCTTTCAGGAAAGGTTAATGTGAAAAAGAGTGAAAAAATCGCGAGATTTGATGATGAATATTTCATGGATCTCAGAGTCGAAATGAAATACGCATAACAGACAGATATAAAGGAGTGTTAAAATGATAAACAGTACAGCCGTAAACGGTAATCTGGTAAGAATGTTTACAACAGATCCGCTTCACTATAGTGGTGAAGCACCCCGTAGAAGATCTTCAGATGATGTATCAGGTTCATTCGCGGATATGCTTAACAGCGCTGTGACGAAGACCAATGATCTTCAGGTAGACTCTGAAGCACTCATGAAAAAAATGGTAACAGAGCCTGAGTCTGTTGATATACACCAGGTGATGATTGCGTCACAGAAAGCTGAACTCGCACTGGGTCTGACAAAAGCAGTGAGAGATGGCGCGCTTAATGCTTACAGAGAGCTCATGAATCTCAGATAACGTGAAAAATCGGGTGTAAATGCTTCATTTTGCACCCGATTCTGACATTTAAAGGGAGTTTTTCAGGAAATTAATTGACATTTTTTGTTATTGTTTTATAAAAGTATTATGTCGCATTAGTCGAATGATAAACCCCCTGTTCCGGAGGCGTTAAATGGGTGATCTTATAAAAAGAATATTTGATCAGGTAAAAGAGATCTATGGCAAGCTTGACCGCACTAAAAGGATAATTGTCGGTGTCGTTCTTGTGTTGGTGCTTGTCTCTTTCGGCGTACTCTTTACCGTGTCGAGTAATGAGCCCAATGTGATGCTTTTTGCTGAACTTTCTTCCGATGATTTCGGCTCGATAACCAAAAAACTTGATGAAATGGGCTACAGGTATGAAACATCCGGGTCCACATCTGTTTTTGTCAAGCCGAAAGACAGGGCTCTTATTGTAACTAAACTTGCCCAGGAAAACATGCTCCCCAAGGGGGTTCCCGGATTCAAACTTTTTGATATTTCAAACTGGACGCAGACGGACAAGGAACTTGATGTAAAATTTATGCGCGCCCTTCGCGGTGAGATTCAGAGGCATATAGAATCACTGCAGAATATCAATAAAGCTGATGTTGAAATAGCGATGTCGGAGGAGAGCCTTTATTCCGACAAAAACACACCTTATACAGCAGCTGTTACTGTACATCTTGCTCCCGGATACGATAAACTTTCAACAAAAGAGATTAAAGGTATAGTCTACCTTGTTTCACGGGCTGTCGGCCCCAGGCTTAAGCCTGAAAATGTTACTGTAACTGACAATTCCGGTAAAATAATATCCGATTTTGACGATGATTTTGAAAACGAGAAAAAAGAATATACCATAATCGAATTCAGACGAAAAATAGAGGAACAGGCCAGGGTAAGGCTTCTGAAAGAGATTCGTGAAGGCCTGCAGAGAATCTACTCCTCCGACAGGATACAGATTGTCCGCCTGAATATGGATTTTAACTGGGATAAAATCTCGGAAGAACAGACCGAACATACTCCTGTTACAATGATTCCCGATGATCCAAGGACTCCTTATTCTGAAAGAAAGGTAAAGGATTCTCTTATCGTATCAGAAAAGACTACAAAAGAAAATTTCAAGGGGCACGGCTGGAATCCTGAGGGCCCTGCCGGTACTGAAGGCAATACGCCTCCCGGGTATAAGGCAAGTGATGACCAGTTTGCACAGTATGACAAACAGGAAGATATTAAAAATCATGCTATAAATAAAACTGTGCGGAATATTGCACGTGATCCTTATGATATAACGAGAGTAACAGTGGCAATTGCGATTGACGGGCAGCAGGATCTTCCCAGGTTCCCTGACGGTGAATACGACCTTGATCCTGCAAAAAAACCGGTTCAGATCGCCCTTAAAGAGGATGAGCTAAAGAAAGCAGAGAATATAGTTAAAAAAGCGATTAATTTTGATGATGCCAGGGGTGATCAGGTCGCAGTTGAGAACATAATGTTTGACAGGACTGCTTACTGGAATTCAATAAGGGAAGAATACAGGAGAAAAGAGCAGATAAAAATGCTCCTCCTGGCGTCACTTATAGGTGTCGTGGCCCTTTTTGTCGGATTTATACTTTTCAGGGCCATACAGAAAGAACTGGAGAGAAGGAGAAGGGCAAGGGAAGAGGCGCTTGCACTGGAACAGCAGCGTATGCGTGAAGCCGCTCTCAAGGCTGCAGAAGAAGAGGGTATTGATGTGGAACTCTCACTGGAAGAGCGTGCAAGGCTTGAACTTCAGCAGAGCGCCCTGCAGCTTGCCAAGGAGCGTCCGGATGATGTGGCCCAGCTTCTCAGAACATGGCTTGCTGAAGAATAGTTTTTAATTTGACAATTGTTGAAAAACTGTCGATAATATTATTGTAAATATTTATGCCGATACTATCGGCTAAACTTTTCTGTTATCAGGATTGCGGGGTTAATTAATGCATCAGTCGAAAAAATCCCAGTTAACGGGGAGGCAGAAAGCTGCCATATTTCTTGTTTCTCTCGGGTCTGATGTCTCGTCAGAGATTTTCAAACATCTCCGTGAAGATGAAATAGAACAGCTTACTTTTGAAATAGCCCGACTTGACAAGATTGAACCTGACGATAAAGACAGGGTTCTTCAGGAGTTTCAGGAAATGATGATGGCCCAGGAGTTTATCTCTCAGGGCGGTATCGATTATGCCCGGGATGTTCTTGAACGGGCACTGGGTACGCAGAAAGCTATTGATATTGTAAACCGTCTGACTTCATCGTTGCAGGTCAGGCCTTTCGATTTTATCAGGCGTACAGACCCGAGTCATCTTCTTAACTTTATACAGGGGGAACACCCCCAGACTATTGCCCTTATTCTCGCTTATCTTGATCCCCAGAAAGCGGCTATGATACTTGCTGAACTTCCTCATAATGTTCAGGCAGACGTTGCCAGAAGAATTGCGGAGATGAAGAGAACTTCTCCTGATGTACTTCGCGAGGTAGAACGGGTACTTGAAAGAAAACTTTCAACTCTGGCAAGTGAGGATTTTACCCAGGCGGGAGGTATCGATACGGTTGTTGAAGTTCTTAATAACGTTGACCGTGGTACTGAGAAGATTATTATTGAGGCCCTTGAGGAAGAGGACCCTGAACTTGCTGAAGAGATTAAGAAGAGAATGTTCGTATTTGAAGACATCGTTCTGCTTGATGACAGGTCTATTCAGAAGGTTCTGCGGGAGGTTGATACCCAGGAGCTGGCAAAGGCACTGAAAGGGGTTGACGCTGAGGTGCAGGAGAAAATATTCAGAAATATGTCTAAACGGGCCGCACAGCTGCTTCGTGAGGATATGGATTTTATGGGCCCTATAAGGCTGCGTGATGTTGAGGAATCGCAGCAGAAAATTGTTAACATAATAAGAAAACTTGAAGACGCCGGCGATATAGTAGTCGCGAGAGCGGGTGAGGAGGAACTCGTTGTCTAAACTTGTATTTAAACCGGGTGAAGTACATCATGCAACTGTTGTTAAACAGGTGGATCTCCCTGCCAAGTACCAGAAAAACCTCATAGATGCAGAAGAATATCATGAATTTGAGATGGATGAGGACGGGAATCCCATAGATGTTTACCAGGGCCCTTCAATTGAGGAGATGGAGGCCGAGCTTGAGCGTTATCGCCGTGAAACAGAGGAAGAAGTCAGGCAGATGCTTGAGCAGGCGAGAGCAAGGGCTGCAAAGATTGAGGAAGAGGGCAAGTCTGCGGCATTCACCGAACTTGAAAAAGTAAGAGAACAGATCAAAATAGAAAAAGAGAGACATAGATCAGAAGCTGAGCGTGAAATAGAAAAAAGCAAATTTGAAGCCGAAAAGATAATACTTGAAGCAGAAAAAAAAGTTTCAGAAATTGAACATGACGCATATATGAAAGGGCATGAGGCCGGTCGTGAAGAGGGTTATAAAGAGGGCCAGGCAGAGGTCATGAGGCTTATTGACCGACTCGGGACTATTGTATCAACAGCAGTGGATATACGGGATGATATAATCAAATCTTCAGAGAAACTTATGACTGAAATGATTCTAATGATTGCCCGTAAAGTAATCAAGGATGAGATAGTTGAACGACGTGAAGTTGTAATAAATAATATCAAGGAATCTATAAAACGTGTTAAAGACCGTGACAGGATCGACATAAGGGTCAATTTTGCCGACCTTGATATGACAACAGCGCATAAAGATGAACTTATTAAGATGATGGAATCACTTAAGAAGGTTAATATATATGAAGATTCCAGAGTTGAAAGAGGCGGATGTATAATTGAAACTGACGTTGGTGCCATTGATGCAAGGATATCGACTCAGCTTGATGCGATAGAAGAGGCGATAAGAAACACAAGTACTCTCTAATAGAAATACCGGATCAATGATCCGGTATTTTAAATAATGTTCAGGAGACATAATATTGATAAACATCCTTCCACATGAAAAAGTAGATATACTCTCCAAGTATAAGGAGATCATCGATGAAGTTGAGGTCATTAAATTCACCGGGCATGTGGAGCGTATTATAGGTCTTACAATAGAGTCTGTAGGGCCTGCCGTAAAGTACGGTGATTTATGTAAAATAAAAACCGGCGAGAGCCAGTACCTGTATACTGAAGTTGTCGGTTTTAACAGGAACAGGGTTATACTGATGCCCATAGGTGATATGAAGGGTGTCGTACCTGGAGCTGAAGTTTACGCGGTCGGTACCTCTCTGATGGTACCTGTTGGAAAGGAACTTCTTGGCAGGGTAATTTCAGGAATCGGCAAGCCCCTTGACGGCAAAGGCGAGATATATGCCCGTAACAGGTATCCCGTTGAAGGGAGGGAGATGAATCCGCTTAACCGGACTATTATCACTGAGCCGCTTTCTGTGGGTATCCGTGCCATTGACGGTCTTATAACTGTTGGAAGAGGGCAGAGAATTGGTATCTTCTCCGGTTCAGGTGTAGGAAAATCGACACTCCTCGGTATGATAGCGAGATATACAGATGCTGACGTAAACGTAATTGCGTTAATCGGTGAAAGGGGGAGAGAGGTTAAGGATTTTGTTGAAAAAGAACTGGGTACCGAGGGAGCGAAACGTTCAATTGTTGTTGCCGCCACTTCTGATCAGCCCCCAATGCTGAGACTCCGAGGAGCCTTTCTTGCCCATGCTATAGCTGAATATTTCAGGGATCAGGGAATGGCTGTAAACCTCCTTTTTGATTCCATAACAAGGTTTGCCATGGCACAACGTGAAGTTGGACTTGCAGCAGGTGAACCCTCGGCCACAAGGGGGTATCCCCCTTCAGTTTTTTCCATGATGCCGAGACTTCTTGAAAGGGCCGGTACAAGCAACACCGGCGGGAGTATTACCGGGTTCTATACGGTTCTTGTGGAAGGAGACGACATGAATGAACCGATAGCCGACGCGGCACGAGGTATACTTGACGGGCATATCGTCCTTGACCGTAAACTGGCTAATAAGGGCCATTACCCTGCCGTGAATGTTCTGGCTTCAGTGTCCAGGTGTATGAAAGATGTTGTTGATGACAGCCATCTTGACGCTTCATATAAATTCCGTGAACTTCTGGCCGCTTACACTGACGCGGAAGACCTTATCAATCTCGGAGGATATGTCCGTGGAGCTAATCCCGTCGTAGACAGGGCAATAAGCATGATGGGCAGCATGAACGAATTTCTTAAACAGGGAATTTATGAAAAGGACACCTTCCCATCCATAAAGGAGAAGATGGTATCAATGATTTATCCTGAAGAGAAAAAAACCAGGCAGCCGGCGGTTCAGGGCGGAGCACCAGCATTTGCCCAGGTGGTAAGGTAATCTGATTTATGAAAAAGTTTCAATTCAGGCTTCAGAGGCTTCTTGATTTAAGGGAGGCTAAAGAAAATGAGATTAAAAATGAACTTATGAAAGTCCTTTCTCTTCAAAATAAAGAACGTGTTCTGCAGGAGGAGCTGCGCACAAGGATAAATCATTACGAGGCCTCTTATGGCGAGATGATTAAAAAAGGGGGGTTTGACGCGGATAAGGCTATGTCTGTGTTACGTTTCGCTGATGTTTCACGAAGAGCTATTGATGAGGCGGAAAAGAGAATTGAAAAACTCGAGCCTGAGGCTAACAGAATCAGGGAAAAACTTGTTATTGCCTCCCGTGATAAAAAGGTTGTTGAAAAACTGAAAGAGCGGAAACTGGAAGAATATAATTATGAAGTTAACAGGGAAGTTTCAAAAGAAAATGATGATATGAACCAGAAGATTCATCATAAGAAGCTGATGTGAGGTCATTTTTTATGATAGATGAAATGTATAATGTGATGGCGCGTATTAATGAAATACGGAACAGGTTCGGCCTTAGTAAAAAAAAGGAAGTTGAAATACCGTCAGAAAATAAAGTTTCAGGTCAGTCTTTTCAGCAGATGACTGATAACGCAATTAGTACAATGAAAGGTGAACTTAATATAGATAACGATGCGGAGCTCACACAAAAGGAGATAAACAGAATAGCTGATTATTATGCATCTAAAAAGAATATACCCGCGGGTCTTGTCCGTTCAATAATAAAGGCTGAATCGAATTATAATGTAGATGCCCTATCGCCTAAAGGAGCTATGGGTCTTATGCAGCTTATGCCTGAAACAGCTATGGGGATGGGAATAGAGAATCCCTTTAATCCCGAACAGAATATTAAGGGGGGAGTAACTCTTCTTAAAGGTCTGCTGGATGATTATCACGGTGATTATAAACTGGCTCTTGCAGCGTATAATGCCGGAAAAGGTAATGTTGAACGTGCGGGAGGGGTCCCGGACTTCAGGGAAACTAAAGACTATGTGAAGAAGGTCATAGATTTTTATGTTTCCGATGAAGGAAAAATCAGTAAATAAAATTATGGAGTGAATATCAATGGCTGTATCAGAAAAGTCCAAGATTATTTATCTTTTAATATTAATTGTATTTCTTGCCGGTCTGGGGATTTTCTGGCTCGATTATATTGATCTTGTTAATATATCAAAACATATAAGAGTTTTTAAAAGTGAACCGGCACTGGTTGTTGATGCTTCAGGGGATGAGCCTTCCTTAATTGAAAAAGAGGAGTTTGAAAAGGAAAAGGACAAAATCCTTGAACGTATTGAGGAACTGGACAAAAGGGAAGCACTGATTGCAGAACGTGAAAAGCAACTTGAATCTGAAAAAGATGAAATTGAACAGAAAAAGAAGGGACTTGAGCTTGAAAAGAAAAAACTTGAAGATGAGAGGAAAAAGGATTCAGGTTACAGGAAAAATGTGCAGGTCCTTGCAAATAAAATGGCTAATATGCCTCCTGAAGAATCTGTAAAGATAATGGTCAACTGGGAAGATCCTTTGATTATTGATGTTTTAAGACAGATGGATGCTGATTCCGCTGCTGCGGGCAGGATGAGTATTACATCCTACCTGATAACACTTTTTCCCAAGGAGAAAGCAAGCAGAATAATGTATCTGATGACACAGCTTTAATTTTTAGACTGTTTACCTGATGAAAAATCATCTATAAGTGAAAGCAGTTCCTTGCGCCCGGCATTTGTTTTGGATGATGTTATAAATATAGAATCTGCGTTGATATTCAGAGTTTTACTTATATTGCTGATACTTTTTGAAAGTTCATTTTTTGATAATTTGTCGCATTTTGTCAGTGTGATGGCTACGGGAATTTCGTTTTCAACAAGCAAATTAATTAAATCCTGTTCATAATCGCCGGGTGTTCTCCTGGCGTCAACAAGTAGAAAGGCCAGCCTGAGATTATCTCTTGAGGTTATGTAACTTTTTATCATTGGCGCAAATTGTTTTTTTATACTTTTTGGGAGTTTAGCGTAGCCGATCCCCGGAAGATCTGCAAAAGAGGTATTGTCATTAACAATAAAAAAATTAATTGTCTGGGTTACTCCGGGTCTGGAGCCTGTTTTAACAAGGTTTTTTTGACTCAAAAGCATGTTAAGGAGAGATGATTTCCCCACATTTGATCTGCCGAAAAAAGCAAATTCCGGATAGGCGTATTCAGGAAATTGTGAATTTTTAACGCAGCTTTTTAAAAAATATGCTTTTTTTATATTCATGAAATATTCTTCTCCATAAGAATGGCGTCATCATCATTGTAATAATTTTTACGGGTACCTGCTATCATGAAACCGTTTTTCAGATAAAAGTCTATCGCGTCAGTATTTTTTTTTCTTACCTCGATAAGTATTTTTGAAATATCATTTTTGAATTCATTAGAAATAAGACTGTTCAGCAGAATAGAACCTATTCCTTGTCTTCTGAAATTATTACTGACTGCAATGCTGTTAAGCTGTAATTCCCCTGCTACATACCATGCAACGGCATATCCGGCAATAATATCTGAAACAATAGCAACAATAAACCGTGAGAAATTTCTTCCAAGTTCCTCAGTGAACTGGTTTAATGTCCAGGAATTAATGCTTTCATGTTCAATTGTATAAATCTTTTCTAAATCGCTGAATTCAGCATTTCTAATGCAGATCTGTTCCATGTTTTTTTCTAAAAAAGGGGGTCGGTTTTATCAACTATTTTAAATAAAAATCAAGAAAGCATACATCGAAGGGTATATGGGGAAACTTTTTTATCGATACCTCATTGAAACCATAATCGATATACCAGTTTTTCAGTATTTGGTTTTTATTCATTATACCAATTGAAATTTTATCACTACCAGCTGCTGACGCATATTTTACAGCAAAGTCCAGGATAGATTTACCGTAACCATTATGCCTTTTTTCAGGAACTATGCAGAGACGTTCAAGATAGGAGCTGCGGGCTTTCTGAGCAAATTCGATGGCAAAGAATCCGCATGGGATGTCATTTTCTATGACACCGAAGCATTGAGCTTTCTGCATAAGATCTTCAAGTTTTTCGATTGAAATAAACGCAGGGTTGGACGGAGAGTTTATTTCATTGAGGCCGAAATGATCAGCTACTGTTTTAAAAGAAAGTCTTATTATATTATGATAAGTTTTAAGCTGAATTGTATCTTTAATTTTATGGATCAAAGGAGTCATTACATCGTTAGTTCGTCAGGTTTTCAATGCAATCTAGAAGTTCCTTGTGGGTAAAAGGTTTTTTAAGAGTTGCATCTGCTCCAAGATATTTAGCTGTATTAAGGTAACTTTCAGAATCTATTCTTCCACCGCCTGAGATGGCAATGAGAATAATGTTCGGCATGGCTTTTTTAGCTTCGATAATAATTTCAATTCCGTCTTTATCAGGCATAATAATATCGGTTATCAAGATGTCGGGTTTGAATTCATCAACTTTTTTCATGAGATCAAGACAGCTGTCGATCGCCATGACCTGATAATTATTCATTTCAAGAATTTCTTTAAGACTTTCGCGAATTACTATATCATCTTCAACAATTACGATTTTATTCATTATTTTATTTACCGGAAAATATTTAATATAAATAGAATACTTCTTTTTTTTACAGTGTCAAGTAACTTATCTCCGGCACGAAAGACTCTTGCCTGTAATTATATGAAATGAACTATTGATCCAAAATAAAAATTTTTCATTTTCAAGTCCATATTTTTTTTATATTTTAATTATTGATAAATTTTAGTTGATTTTTTAATAGCTGAAGAAATAATGCGACATAACATAGGTGTTTATGAACAGAATTATATTGATAATGACAATATGTTTTTCCCTTGTTACAGCAGGGGGATTGGTATTTGCCGGGGATTCAGCAGAAGAAACAAATCTAAAAAAAATTGCTGATGATATGAAATTCGGTAATGCAATGGAATTTTATAAACTCGAAAAATACAATCGTGCCTTGAATGAATTTTATGAGTATATAGAAATATATTATGATGGTATTCATAGAAATGAAGCGTTTAGAAAAATTGCTGAAATACACATTAAAAATTTTAATTATAAGAAGGCAATAGAAGCTTATAATCATCTTTATCAGGAATTTAGCGGAACAGATGAGGGACTTGATGCCTATTTTCAAACTGCAGTCTGTTATAAAAAAATGGGTTTTGATAATAAGGCTGAAGAAATTTTTAAATATATTATTGAAAATCATCGGGGTACGACAGCTGCTTACAATTCAGAAATACAGATTGAATTATTAAAAATGGAAAATGAGTAAAATATATTGACAAAAAACCAACCTGAATTAAATATGCCCTTCTAATTTCAGTTGTTTATTATTTTTTATTTCTTATATTTTTATCACTATTATCCAGCATAAGAGCGTAAATATATCAATCCGCATCAAAACTGGCTGAATAGTTAATTACTTCTAAAATTAATTGAACATTGATAAATTAAAGTGTGAGGTATATATGCCATTACAGAAAATACGAAATATCGGTATAGCTGCGCATATCGACGCAGGCAAAACAACAACAACAGAGAGACTTCTGTTTTTTACCGGTGTTAACAGAAAAATGGGCGAGGTCCATGACGGTGCTGCAACAATGGACTTTATGAAACAGGAACAGGAGAGAGGAATAACAATTGCCTCTGCTGCAATATCATGTATCTGGAAGGATTATGGAATAAACATTATTGATACTCCAGGGCACGTGGATTTTACTGTTGAAGTAGAACGTTCACTCAGAGTTATAGATGGGATGGTGGCGCTTTTCTGTGCCGTTTCAGGAGTCGAGCCGCAGAGTGAAACTGTATGGAATCAGGCTGACAGGTATAAAGTCCCGAGGATAGCCTTTGTTAACAAAATGGACAGGGTCGGTGCAGATTTCAGTGAGGTAATCGGTCAGATGGACAAGTATCTCGATGCTAATCCTGTACCATTTCATGTCCCCATGGGTGCCGAGGAGTTATTTGTGGGATCAATAGACGTTATTGAAAATAAAGCTTATATTTTCGAAGAATTTGAAAGAAAAGAGATCCCGGTACCTGAAGAGTATAAAGATCAAGTTTACGAAGCAAGGCAGACTGTAATTGAAAAGTTAGCTGATTATAATGAGGAGATAATGGACCTCTTTATCGAGGGAAAGGATATTGAAAACGATCTGCTTAAAAAGGCTGCGAGGGAAGCAACAATAAAAATGATGATTACCCCGGTTTTCTGCGGCTCTTCTTACAAAAATAAAGGCGTGCGTCTTCTTCTTGATGCTATAATTGATTATCTTCCTTCGCCAATCGATATAGGAGCCGTTGTAGGTACCGATATTGACACTCCTGAAAAAACACACGCAAGGCATCCTTCAAAGAAAGATCCATTCGCGGCTCTTGCGTTTAAACTTATACACGATCCCTATGTTGGCCAGCAGACCTTTATAAGAATATATTCCGGTGAGCTGAAAACCGGTATGCAGGTATATAACTCAACCAAAGATAAAGAAGAGAGAATAGGAAGGATCCTCAGAATTCATGCTAATGAAAGGGAGGAGGTTGATGTAGCCGGCCCCGGTGATATCGTTGCGTTAATCGGAATGAAGTACACTAAAACAGGTGATACTATTTGCGATCCGTCACAGCCGCTTTATCTTGAATCGATTTTTATTCCACCTTCAGTAATCGAGTTGAAAATTACTCCTCCTACAAAGAAAGAGGAGGAAAAACTAGGTATTGCGCTTAGAAAGCTCTCAATGGAAGATCCTTCATTCCACGTTAGGTTTGACGATGAAACTAATGAGACAATCATTTCAGGAATGGGAGAGCTTCATCTTGAAATTATTGTAGACAGGCTTAAACATGAATTTGGTGTAGAGGCGCAGGTTAGTGAACCTTCGGTTGCGTTTAGAGAAACCATCACGGCGGAACATGAAATAAATTACAAACATTCAAAACAGACTGGTGGTAAAGGGCAGTATGCTCATGTTGTTATGAGAATTGAGCCTAATGACGGAAACGGTTTTGAGTTTGTGGATCATATTAAGGGCGGGGCTATTCCTACTGAATATATCCCCTCTGTGCAGAAAGGTATTGAATCTGTAATGGAAGAGGGTGTAATTGCAGGTTTCCCGGTTGTTGATGTTAAAGCTGTTTTAATAGACGGTTCATACCATGAAGTTGATTCATCAGATATGGCGTTCAGGCTTTGCGCTTCTGTTGCTTTTAAGCAGGCATTTATGAAATGTAATCCTATTCTGCTTGAGCCTGTTATGAAAATTGAAGTAAATACACCTGATGATTATATTGGTGACGTAATAGGTGATATCAACAGAAGAAGAGGAAAAATCGAATCAATGAGAAGATATCGAAAAGGTTCTCAGAAACTTAACGGTTTTGTGCCTCTTATGGAAATGTTCGGTTATGCGACTCAGTTAAGAAATATAACAAGTGGAAGGGCCAATTACTCAATGGAATTCCATAAATATATATCTCTTCCAAAAGATGTACAGGAAAAAGTACTGAAAAAAATTGAGGAAAAGAAGAAAGAGAATAAATAGGCAATCTTTCAAAAAGATTATTCCCCCTTGTGGCCCGCACATAATTGATGATGCGGGCCATATTTTTATTATTTGAGGAGGGAGTCTATATCTTTTGTCCAGTATTTACCGCTTGCATTCTCTTCGTGAAAATAAATAAGGAATTTATGAATTCTCTTACATAGCTCCGGAGTTATATGGTGCTCAATTTTACAGGCCTCGGCTTCGGCCTTTTCTTTTGGAAGTTTTAACACATTTGAAAAAAAATCGGCAAGACAGATATGTCTGCTTAAAACCCGTTCAGAGACTATGCTTCCTGTTTTGGTAAGTTCAATATAACCGTATTTTTCATACTCTATCAGCCCCAGTTCTTTAAGCTTATTAAGTGCTGATGTAACACTTGGCATTTTGATTTTTAGTTCAGCAGCAATATCCCTGACCCTGACAACACGATTGTTTTGGGAAAGAACAGCTATGGTTTCGATATAATCTTCCATATGGGGGGAGAGTTCTGTATCACCATAAAGCTCATCAATATCTATTGAATAAATATCTAACATTTATAAATTGCCGTTTTGTGAAGAATGAAATACTAAAATAGTATAGCTGATTAACAGGAGGTGTCAATTAAAAAAGATTTAAAATCCTTATTGCAATAGAAATGCCTATAGTCATTTAATTTAGTGTTCAAGTCTGAAATATCGTTTTTCTAGATGGTCGAGATCTTTTTTTACTATATTTTTTAGCGGAGAGTCTGCAAAATGTTTCTGACCTGAATCTGCTTTTTTCAGAAATGAACGGTAGAATTTTCTGGACATTTCATTGTCTTTCAGTATAGGGTCTCTTTCATAAATTCTGGCAATCAGGTAATAGGCGTCATCTATAGTCTCGGAATTTTTATAATATCTTACTATTTTAAGTGCGGATTCAAGAGCCTGGTATCCCTTTCTGTTTTTAAGATATAGCTTGCCGGTTATCAGTATCGAATCGTCAGCAAGTTCATTTTCAGGAAATGTTGATGAAACTTTCTGATAAGTTTCTATAGCTGTAACAATCTCTCCTTTTAGTCTTAATGCTTCTCCTTTGTAAAAAAGTGATGCCGGATATTCACCGGATTTTTCGTTTACAGCATCAAATTGTTTTATTGCGTTTTCATAGTCATATTTACGAATATAAATTTTACCAGTGTACATTCTCGCGCTATCAATAAACCTGCTTGAAGGATGATTTTTTATAATATCGTTAAACCTCGACAATGAGTGATCATACATCCTGCTTTCGAAAAGCTGAATGCCGGTTTTTAAAAGGATTTCATCTTTGCCGGACAGAGCGGTATTTTTTATTTCTTTCTCGTCATTCTGTTCGTTTTTATCTGGTTCAGTTTTATTGATGTCTTTTTGTTCGGAAGAAGGTACCTCTTCATTAGCTGTATCATTTTTTTTCAATTCACCATTTTTTACTGCTGATTCGGTGTTAGATTCATTCAGGATACTGTTAATCATCTCTTCTGTTTTATGGAAATCTTTGGCATAAGAGTCAATAAACGAAAATAATAGTATGATTAAAAATAGTCTTTTCACTGGCTTATTATACCCGAATCCTTATTGTATATTTCAGGTTTGACTGTTTTATCTTTTTCAAGAATTCTCACCGGTGACTTATCCTTTTCAGATTCAATTATTTTATTCTGATTTTCATTTTCGGTGTTCCTGTTTATTATAATGTCACCTTTATTCTCATCAGTCAAATTCTTTTCAAGTGGACGTACAGACTTCTCATTGTCAGTTTTGGTTCTGTTGAGGTCTTCGTCAATTGGGGTTTCAGATTTATACGGTTTTGTCATTATATCCGGTTCAGAAACCCTGTTATCTGAGTCTATAGGGGCCTTATCATATTGAGGTTTTAATTGTTCCCTTACCGGAAATTCTGCCTTCTCAAAGTTATTTATATCTGATTCTTTAATAATTTCATTTTCAAGCATTTCAGAAAAGTCAGCGGATTCCTTTTCCCGGTTAAGGTCGATTTTAAAGGTATCGTTAACAAATTCGGCAAATGGGGCACTTCGTATTTTGGCAGATTTTTTACCCATATTAATTCCGATAATTATTCCTATAATGCACATGACAAAAATCGTGAAGAAAAACCCTCTTCTTATGTTCTGAATAGTCTGAAGACTTAATGAATCAATAAATCTGTTCAAAGCTATTATGAAAGATGAGATTGCCTGGACTATAGGGTTCATTTAATCACCTGTCTATAATAAATATAACTCTGCATTTTTTTAAAAAATTAAGGTTAGTACTGTGGCTGTATATTCTTTTAATATCTTCGTCAGAAATTATGGGATTACCATTGAGAGATTTAAGCGCAATTGAGTAAAAAGGGTGTTTGCCTGCTTTTTTATGCTTCCTGGCATCTCTATCGTTAAATACATATGAAACCGGCAGGTATTTGACAGCACATTTACCGTAGATATTATTTTTACTGTATACAGCAAGACCTGTTTCACTTAAAACAGAAGGAAGAAGCATGGGCTTAATATTAAGGCCCCTTGTATCAATTATAAGTGATGTGTATTTTGTTGATATTTGAATATCATCTCTCAGGGGGAAATCATCTTCAGGAAATGTTATACCCAATGTGTTAATAATGTAACCGATATTCATTTGAAGTTCGCATGATGTTGCAAGATAGCCGGCCGGTTTTTCTCTGAATCTGGAGAATTCATGCAGATGGCGGGTAATGTTTTGTCTCACTTCCGGGGAGCTTAATATAAGATCATTCAGATTCGTTTTTGTATCAATTTTTAAATCTTTAATCGCAAGAACTGCATAATGAACGGCTTTATCTTTAGCCCTTGCGTAAGAAATATTCCTTGCTGATGAAATTGATATTCTGTTTCCCGTTTCATAGTCAACAGGGTTACCTTGGTCATCTATGTGATGTGTATATTTTCCATTTGAAACTATTTTTCCATTAATCCAGTCAAGCTGTCCCAGGCTGTTGCCGGAATTGACGGCATAAGAAGCTGAATAGATTATTAAAGCGGCCAGAGTGATTTTTAGTTTCATAATTTTCATTTCATTATATATTTTAACTTATATGCAGCCTGTCAATAAAGGATTTCAGTTTTAAAGAAGAAATTTTTATTTCATTATATAAAATTTCTTTAATCCGATTATCATCCATTGAATGACGTGAAATATAAAAATCAGTTTTTCTCATTAATGGTTTTAAGAGTGAATTAATATCATTATCGTCAAGGATCATGTCAATACCGGAATATTTTTCTTCATCGGTTGAATCAGATTCAGTAATTGTTATTATATCATTTAATTTTGATTTTACATCATTAATTTTTTGTAATAAAGAATTTATATTTTCAGTTTTAAATTTACTGAAAATATTATTAATAATTGATGATGGGGGAACAGATTTTGCCGGGAACTTAAGATCTTGAGCATATCTTTCTTCTGTATTGGCAATTCTTGCCCCTCCTGAATTTGAATTAATGACGGTTACTTTTATTTTTGCGGAAGAATCTTCAAACCATGATTTATAGAGATCAAAGACGAAGTCAGATATTACCTTGCCGTTATTATCGAATTTTGTTACGTATTTTATTTTTCTTTTTCTTATAACATTCTGATTGATAGTATCAAGATTTTTAAACCTGTTGATCTGCGGCAGCCAGTCATCATTATGATAAGTTCCGCTGCAATGGATTTCTCTTCCGGAGTAGGCAAGATCCTGGCCAAACAGTATTATGCGGTCGCATCCCATGTTAAGAAGGAGATCAAAGGCGCTTGTGGCGACTGAGCCTCCTGACTGTATATCACCGGGAGATTTTATATAATTTTCAACCCAATCCATGACAGGTGTTGTTTCACGTATCGTTTTACCTGAAGAGTCCTGATAGTATTTAGATGTTGTACTGATAATTTTTCTTCCCTGATAATAGTTAAGCACGGAAGGACAGCTGACTATATCTGAAACAAGGACTGATTCAGAGAAAGAAACTCCTGTAAAATGTTTAAAACTGTACTTCTGGGCATCCAGGGTCATTACGAAATGAGGTTCAATCCCGGATTTTGATAATACTTTAAAAGCTGTATCTACACAAACAATAACAGCCGAGTTTTTCAGGTTTCTAAGATATTCAATATCTTTCTTAAGCGAGGGACCTGCTGAAACGATAATCCCCGGGTATCCCTTAAAACAGTCGAAAAAAGCAGAAACGCCAGGAACTTTACCCAGCCATTTCATATTAAGAAAAATATTTTTTACCCATTTTTTTTCAAATTCAAAACGGGTCAGAAGGTCACTGACACGTGAAGAAATGAATAATTTCATATCAGATATAATATTATCATAAAATTGCGGATTAAGCTGATAGGAGGGGCGGTGTATATAGTGTGCGATTCCTTTGAATTCTGTAAGTTTAATTGATTCAAAAAAAGGGATAAGATCCTGCTCGGAATGGATACTGGGAATTCCATTAAGAGAGGAGGGATTGTGCTTCTGGCATAAAACTGTGACCTCAGGATCTTTTTCAAGTGCGATTATTTTAATATCCGGATATTTAACTTTTAATGCAGCTATATGATATCCAAGCGCTATACCTGACACGATAATTACGGAACATTTACCGGAGTTAAAGGCTTCTACATTTCTTTCTGCTTCTTTTATAGGATTATAAGCTGAATGAAGTTTTATGTCTCTATCGGAACCACTTTTACGTCCAATAATGGTTTTAGAACCCTCTCTTGTTTCAGAAACAACATAGTCAATCATAAGAATCAGCCTGTTGTTGTAATCTGGTTTGAATAGCCTGTTTTAAGCTTTTCATGAAATTCTTTCAGGTCATCCATGGAACTTATATTAAGCCACTCAAGAATATCGGTTTCTATGTAATAATAACTGTATTTGTTCTTTTCAACACCGCAAAGCATGTTCGCGAGATATACAGAAAAAGTAAGTTCCCTGAATTCGTTGTCAACATTCAGGGGGGAATGATGATGCTCAATGGCAAGCTTCAGATTGGGAGGGAAATTCCATTTATCAGCAATTAATCCGCCAAGTTCAGCATGGCTTATGCCAACTGAAATTTCTTCAAGTATAGAAGAGGATCTTAGCTGTTTATTCCGTGTAATCTCAGATATCGTGTTTATAATTTTGTCATCAGCAGACATTAGAATAATTTTACCGATATCATGAAGCAGCCCGGCTATAAAAGCTGAATCAGCAAGAGGGCCGAGTTGTTTGGATTTGGCGATGATTGTTGAATAATAAGCAACACGTATGCAGTGTTCCCATATAACTTCAAATTTTTTATATTTATTCTGCAATATCGTTTTGGCTGCGCTTGCGGTAAGAATAAGATTAAGATTTTTGAGGCCTATTATTTTTACCGCGTCTTTTATAGTCGAAATCCTTTTACCGGGAACGAAACCGGCTGAGTTGGAAAGTTTAATAACATCAGCAGTAAGTGAGGGATCAAGGCTGATTTTTGAAGATATAGCATCTATTGTCGAATCTTTACGGCTGCAAAGATTTTGAAGTTCTATTATGTTTTCAGGAAAAGTCGGTAAGGTTTCAACGTCATCAAGGACTTTATTTTTTACAGAAGAGATAATGCTCTCCTCTTTAAGCTGTTTTGGTATTTTTATTGTTACTGAAACACCTTTATCATCAGGTTCAATTGCAAGGTTATCAACTCCTATGCCGGAGTTTTTAAGGAGAAATACCATCAGGGCCAGCCCTAATCCTGCTCCTTCTGTTGAATCATAAATATCATTATAGGCTTCTGCGAGATTTTGATATTGTTTTGACTGCTCAAGACGTTTAGTAATTCTGTTATACTCTTCCTCTATAATTGCTACATTGTTAAAAACAGTTATTTTAAGAAAATTTTCAAATTGTTTAAAGTTGACCTGAATATGATAATTATCCTGGGAAGTAATTTCATCCTCTATTTCGTCAAGTCTGTACAGGTAGTCATCCTTGAAATTCTCCATAATTACAGCATACTGCTCTGTGTTATTAAGATCAACACCGAGTTTTTTAAAATAGAGCCGTTTCAGGTTTGCCTTAAATGCGTTGAAAATTATTTCACGTATAATTGTAATAAGTGTTTCAAGCAGGAAAATATTACCCTGAGTTGAGAGAATTTTTACAAGAATAGCATTTATAAGCAGTAGTGATTTTTCATCAACGAATTTTAAAGAGAATCCAACATTTTCACCTTTTATGATTCTCTCTGAATATTTTTTTCCTTCTGTAAATAACATGATACCTTCTACTGATAAACCTTTTTATTTTATTATCGGTTTATAAATACAAAAATAATATGAGTTTAGAAAGTAATAAGCCAATAAAATCTAATTTATCGGAAAAATAATTTTTATGTTTTCTCTTTCAAATGAACTTATAAGTTTTTTAAATTCATTATTAAAATCAGGTAATAATAAAAAACGGCATTCGTCAATTATAAAATAACTGCTTATCTTTTTACATGCCTGTATATTAGCTGAAGATGAATTATTTAATGTAATGTTTTTAATATCGATATTGAGCCTTGTAACCTGTTTTAGCAGAATATCTGCATCATCTTGTTTTTTAATATCCAGATATATTTCAGGCACATCGTTAAGTTCAATTTCAATTGAGGATTTATCTGAATAAAATGTTAGATTATTGCAGTGACTCATTGCGGGGATTTTAAAATATAATGTGCATAATACGATGGATAAAATTATCTGAATTCCTCTAAAATTCATGTTTCTCATTGAAGGTAGCAGCGGCATTAAAGATAATGAAAGCAGTAGTAATGGAATAAGGTAATTATCAAATATATAAAAATTAAAATTCAATTCTGAAAAGAAAGTAACAGCACCTGTAAGAGTTTTATAACAAAAAGAAGTTATACTTCCGGTAATACCGGTTAATATATTAAAAGTTGATGCTACTGAAAAAGACAATAACGCTGAATATATAAAAATTGCGGCGAGAGGAATAATTACGATGTTGCTGATAATTGAAATGGTGTTAATCTGATTCAGGTTAAACATTATAATCGGAACAGTGAAAATTTGTGCTGAAGCTGTCAGGGAAACAGATTTTTTTATAAATGACGGCAAACCGTTCATTGATTTCAGATATAAATCGTAAAATAGAACAATTCCCAGTGTCGCACCGAAACTTAACTGAAATCCCAGACTGAATATTTCATGGGGAGCATATAAATTAATCACTGTAGCAGTCAGCATCAAGGTATTTAATGCATTTGATTTTCTGTGAAACAATATCTGAATATAAAAGAGTCCATACATGAGTGATGCCCTTATAAGCGAAACAGGCATATCTGTTAAAAAGAGATAGAAGGCGACTACACAAAGAGAAATAAACATTACAATACGTCGTTTAAGATTGAAGATCAAAAGGAAAAGCGGGATAGCTGCCGCAATTCCTACATGAAGTCCTGATGCTGAAAGGATGTGTAGAACACCTGCATCTCTGAAGCAGGAAGTTATCACTTTGCTGATTGAACTTCTGTTGCCGGTGAATAAAGCTGTAATTATACCGGCTGTTTCTTTATCAAAGATTCGGTTTATTCTGTTTTTTAAGGAGGCTTTTACTCTTTCCCGGAAACCTTTTTTACCTTTTAAAATAACAGTTATATCGTTATCACTGACTGAAGATAGAAAATATATGCCTTTCTGATAATAGTTCAGGAATTTTGAATCATCAGAATTCCTGTTTAAGCGTGATATTTTTTTGTGAATAAAAATCGTATCGCCGGCATATAGATCTGTAAAACCTTGATAGTATAATGCGATCTTAAAAGGGGAGTTGGGGTATTCATCTGTCGGCTCAACGGTCAACCTGGAAAAATTTCTTTTGATATCGACATCGCAAACGACAGCTGAAAAATCAGCTATTGAATCCGGTAGAGAATCAGTTGCTGTTATTTTAGTTATATGTAATAGAATCAGTGAGAATGTAAAAACTGATGTGCCTAGAATCAATGATAAAGTTTTTAAATTGAGGCCTGATTCATTTATAAAAAAATGAATGTATCTTTTAATACATATAATCAAAAGAGCCAATGTGAGAACAGATATTATAATACCCGAATAAAATACGGTTTGAGAAGGAAAAATATGATTATAAGAAAATAGCGTTGAAGAGGCCGTAAGACCGAATAAAGAGACAGAGGGTACAGTTATTTTATCCAGTATTTTTTTATATTCGTCCAACTCTGAATATAAACCCCATACTGCATCCAAAAGAACTGAATTCAGTATCTTCGCCTACAGCAAAAGTGCCGTATTTAGCGAATATGTTTATGAAAAATTTTGTCTGGTTTGTTGTTCTGAACATAGCGCTGAGCGGAAAATATAAACCTGCGCTGCCATTATGTTCACTGCTTGAAGGAGGTGTCTCCATATATAAGCCCAATCCTCCACCAAGTGAAAAAATATCTCCAAATCTATAATAATAGATTCCTGCCAGAATAAACTCAAGACATGTAAGTGTTGTATCATATGAACTGTAAGAGTATTTAGCCTGGAAATCTCCGCACATATTATGTGCTAATATTTTCAGGTCAATGCCTCCGGTATATGAATTACCCGATACATTCTCAGTTTTTGTTTCATTGTCAATCCAGTCTCTGTATTTAGCGGTGTTCTGTGAATATGAAATTACAGGTCCTATATATGTATAGTTAAGAGATGACTCTTCACGTATTTCCTGTGTGAATGCATCAGGAGTAAGTGAAAATATCATAAAGCATAAAAGAAAAAAGAAAGAATTTATCTTAACGTACAATAGGTACCTCTGTTTTATTTAATATTCAAAGGATTTTTAACCACCTGAGCATTAGAAGGAACATTAAAATCAAATATACTGGGAATTACTGCCGCAGAAGTGCTGATATTGGACAGTGAGAAATTATATGTTCCGCCATTTTTTGATTTTAAGATTGCTTTTCTAAGAAAAAAAGTTGAGTCAACCATGAGTATTATTTCAGAGAACGATCTATCATTATTTTTCAGTTTTATCGTATAACCACCGGGCCCCTGGGCTGTAACTATTGCGAAATAACCTGAAGTAAGTGCAGCAATTCCGCCTGAACCGCCCCTGGCAAGATCCTGTACTCCGCAGATATTACTTCCGGAGGAATAAATCCATAAACTTTTACCGTTGGATACAATCGTCTTGCCAGCGGGAGAGCTGAATTTGACATATATTTTCCCCGGGCTTAAATATTTAAAAGCTCCTGTATATGTCTCTCCGCCGGAACGAGACCATGATATTATTCCGGTAAGTTTCCCTGAACTGTTCATTCTCGCTCTGAATTTTGCAAGGGCTTCATCACCTGTTAAAGCAAAAGCGGAATGGGCCGCATTAAGGATAAATAAAACAGTTATTGTTAAAAGTGATAATTTTTTCATAATTTGTGAATTCCTGTATGTAAAACGACTGCTAAAGGCTTAGTTGAAAAATTTTTTGATAAAATACTTTCTATAGGGTTATTTTTCAACAATAATATATTGATATACTTTTTTTTGATGGTATGATTTATGGAATAAATCTCTTACCTAATACAGCTGAACATGGATGGGGCGATTGGTTATATGAAAAAATTTTTAGTTATCGTTATTCTTTTTACAGGGTTGATGCTGGTATCTGTAGCCTATAGCGGCAGGGTTTACAGATTTTATATAAAATTTTATTATAATATATTTTACAGTGAGGATGAAATAGTCAAAAAAGGGTGGGAGTTGTATGACGGTGGGCGTTACAATGAACTTCATGATTTTATTGAACCTATACTGGAAGTATATGTCTGGAATAATGATATTAAAAAGATAGCAGGCCTTAATTTTATTAAACTTGGTGAACCTCTCAAGGGTGCTGATCTTTACGCGTCATCTTTTGAAAATGGTAATGGAGAAAGCGGTGAACTGATTAAAGTATTGAGGATACTATTCCGCAATGGGGACTATGGTGAAATAGTCTATTTCTACGACAGGAATATTTTGAGAAATAATGTGAATGTGGCATTTTATTATGGAGCTTCACTGTATTATCAGGGGAGGAGCGGAGAATCTCTGGAGAGCCTTGCATATGCCCGTGAAAATGGTTTTATCGGTGAGGAGATAGATTATTATACAGGGCTTGCATATGAGAAGGAGGGAAGGCTTAAAGAAGCGGCATATATGCTGCAGAAAGCTTATAATTCAAACAGGTATAATAAGGATATTAAGAGTGCACTTATCAGGGTTTACAGGCAGAAAGGTGATTTTGAAATGGCGGAAATGGTTATTAGAAAAAAATAATCATGATTTTTCTGATAATTCAGTTCTAAGAGAATTAATGATTTTAACAGATATCTCTTCAATATTACCGCCTGTTATTTCAGATTCTGCTGTAATCAGTTTATTGTCCTTTAAGGATATACCTCTGATCCAGGCTGTATTTTTATCATCATTAAAACCGATTATTATAAGATATTCAAACGACCCTCGATCAAAGTCAAGTGCCCTGTTTGTAAAATTTTCGATGGTCTTTTCAAAATTAAAGGCATATTTATTATATATATCTCTCTGTTGAATCAAATCCCTGTAATATTGTGCACCTGACCATGTCCCATGTAGAAGCTCAACCTCTGATCTGTCAGCAATAATTTTATAGCTGGCATTTTGAGTGTGGACAGTGTATAATGACATTATACTGTTTTCATCAAGGTGTGTGTATATTTCATTTCCCTGTACAGAGGAAAGTTTATATCCGTTTTTCATAAAGTTATAATAAAGAATATTAAGATCTTCACCTTCAATATTCGTTATTATGCTAACCTTGCTGTTATTCACGATAGTGCCTGCTTTATAAAGCATTGAATCAGAGGCGATGTTTTTTATTTTAAAAGTTATTCTGTCAACCAGACGGAAAATTTCTGTTTCAAGCCGTCCTTCCTCTGTGAAACTGAAAACTTTCGTTGTATTGGTTTTATGCACCTTGATGGTGAGCCTTATTCTGTTTCCCGAAAGAGGTGTAAAGTTTCCGAAAACGAAGTAATCAGCCCTTATATATGATGAAAGATCTATAAGGTCATTATCTTCAATTTCCTTTCCGGTATATTTACTCTCCTTGCTGTTTAAAATAGGAATCTTGCCCGGTTTTAATGAACTGACATTATGTTTGTTTTTTAATGCACTCGCGAATGAATTCGGGAGTACTTTCTGCAGATAGTCCATGCTGCTGCTTTCAGATTTATTTGTAAAATAACCGAATGCAACTGTTTCAGCAGAAACAGCAGAATGACACATAAAAATAATTATTAATGTGGCAGATAGTGATTTCAGGATATTTACAGTTGATTTCATTTTCCTGTTATATTGTTGGCAAAGTGAGAAATAATAGTTTCAATATTATCATTATATCCTGTAGGATAATTCTCAACGAAATCAATCTCAAATGTTCTGAGATTTACAACTCTTGCCCAGCTGACTTTTTCCCATTCATTCAGTTCAATAATGAGCATATAATCAACATCCCACTCATTCCTGATCTGCTTGAGAAATTCTGCTTTATTCAACTCGAAATTATAAATATGAAGTTTGTAAATATTATCGTAGGTCTTTTCAACGGTTGAAACATTCTGCTCATCAAGATTATAGGAAAGTTTTTTAAGGTCTGAGATATCATAAACATCTTTCATTGTGTATAAATCAGATGCATTAAAAGCCTTAACCCTGAAGCCCTTATTGAGGAACGATACAAGTACAACGTTTTTAAGGGTGTTAGGGTAATCTATTATAACTGCTATTTTTGCATTTGACGGGATTCTGTTGGCTTTATATACAAGGCCCTTTTTGGATGTACATGATGCTATATAAAGCACTATTAATGTCACAATTAAAAATTTTATTAAATGTTTTTTTGAAGACATCTTAAAACCTCATCTGAATGTTTATTATTGAGTATACAAAGTATATCATATAAGTCAATATTAATATAGATCGGCAGGATAAATAATATTTTTTATAATTAAAAGAGCCCCTTTAAAAGAGGCTCTAATCTAAAGGAGCTATTTCTGTGTGTTTTTCTGTTCTTCGCCTGCAGTTGCATTTTCTGAATTCTCTGTTTTTGTCCCGCTCTGTTTTGCCATATATTCCTTGAAACCGTCTTTATTGATGGCATGCTCTGCAAGGAGTTCAGCTACATATTTATTTGTTTCCTGTCTTGATTTCTGTTTGAAAACTTCCTGTTTTATGTATCTGGTGGCCTCTTCAGCTGTTCTGCCCGCGAACCTCGATCTGTTTTTGCTGTATATCATTTCAATTTCTTCATCAGTTATTTTGATTTTATCCTTGAGCTTCTTTGACAGAAAATATTGTGCTGCTGTCTGGATTTTTACCATTTCGAGAAGAGTTTCAAGCTCCTCCTGATCCAGAGATTTGTCGTCCATTGCTTTTTCATATAAAACTTTCTGTGCAATAAGGTGTTCAAGAAAATTCGCCTTATTAAGAAACGGGTGATTGGCATATGCCGGGTTTTCAGCAAGTTTGTCAATTTCCTCTTTGGAATCGATATTTGTAAGCATTTTGCTCTGAACGTAATAGAATTTATTTAGTTCTTCTACAGTTATTTTATCGCCATCAATTGTAGCAGCTGCATCTCCGAGCATGTTTTTGCATGATAAAAAAGATGTAATAATTACTGCCATTAGAGATAGAACAACAACAGTTTTTTTGTTCATAGATTTACCTTTTCTGATTATACTGTTTAAAATTTTGGGGAAATTATCCTGTATATAAATATCAATTGGTGATCAGAAATTGTTGCAACCATTTTTTAAGTTCCGGTAATTTTTTTTCAATTGTTCTTCCTGAAGGCTTGAAAACGAGGTTTTCAGGATCCTTGGCTGTTATTGAGAACCTTTTGTCCTTTGATATAGATTCAAGGAGCTTATCCGCCTGAATTATACAGTTTGAAGTTATTCGTATATTTATTTGCCTGTTGTCTTCAAGTATTTCGTCGATTCCGAGATATGAGGCTATTGCCCTTATTCTTTCCAGTTCAATAAGAATAGTAACTTCCCCAGGAGGGGGGCCGAACCTGTCAATCATCTCTTTTTCGAGCAGATCGACTTCTTCGGTTGTTTCACATGATTCAAATCTTTTGTAAAACTCGATTTTCTGTTTATCGTCGCTGATATATGATTCAGGGATATAAATATTTGTTTTAATAAATACTGATGTCCTGAAATAGTTTTTAACATCCTCTCCTTTCAGAAGCTTAATCTCGTCTTCAAGCATCTGGCAGTAAAGATCAAAGCCGACATCCATAATATTACCCGACTGTTCATGTCCGATTATATTACCGGCACCCCTTATTTCAAGATCCTTCATTGCGATTTTAAATCCGCTGCCGAGGTCTGAGTATTCTGAAATAACCTGCAGCCGTTTTTGTGCGTCTTCAGTTAATGCTGTATGACGCGGGTAAAAAAGGTAAGCATAGGCCTGACGGTTCGACCGGCCGACTCTTCCCTTTAACTGGTATAACTGGGACAGCCCGAAGGTGTCCGACCTGTTAATAATTATCGTGTTGACATTGGGCATGTCAAGGCCTGATTCAATTATTGTCGTACTTATCAGAACATCATACTTTCTGTTCATGAAATCTATCATTATATCCTCAAGGTCATGTTCATTCATCTGGCCGTGAGCTATACAGAAACTGGCTTCGGGCACGAGTTTTCGAAGCATAATCATCTGGGTCTCTATTGTCTGAACCCTGTTGTGAACATAAAAGACCTGGCCGCTTCTGTTGATTTCTGATAGTATCGCTTCACGAAGAATATCAGCATTGTCCTCCAGAACGTAAGTCTCTATTGAATGTCTGCTTTCAGGTGGTGTGGCAATTATGGAAAGATCCCGGATGCCGGCCATGGAGATATGAAGAGTCCTTGGTATCGGTGTGGCCGATAAGGTGAGCACATCAACCGTTGTACGGAATTTTTTCAACTGTTCTTTATGCCTGACACCGAAGCGTTGTTCCTCGTCGATAATCAGAAGGCCGAGGTTTTTGATATTAGTATCACCGGAAAGAAGGGCGTGAGTTCCTATAACAATGTCAATCTTAGCATCCGTCAGTTTCTGCCTGATCTTTATTATTTCACCCTTTGTCCTGAACCTGGAAACCATATCTATGGAGATAGGATATCCGTTAAACCTTTTTTTAAAAGTTTCAAAATGCTGCATTGCAAGTATTGTGGTGGGGACCAGTATGGCTACCTGTTTCCCTGCCATTACAGATTTAAATGAAGCCCGGATTGCCACTTCTGTTTTTCCGAAACCGACGTCCCCGCAGACAAGCCTGTCCATAGGCTTATCGCTCTCCATATCGTCTTTTACATCCTCTATTGCCGTCAGCTGGTCCGGGGTTTCTTCGAATTCAAATAGCGACTCAAACTCCTCCTGCCATTGAGTGTCAGGCGGGAACCTGAATCCCTTAAGTGCGCTCCTGTGTGAATATATTTTTATAAGTTCCTTTGCTATTTCTTCAACAGATTCCCTGACTTTTTCACGAATTCTGTTCCAGGCAGATTTTCGCCCGAGGGAGTCGATCCGCGGTTTTTTCCCCTCAATACCTATATATTTCTGCACCAGGGAAATCTGATCCAGTGAGACATACAGTTTGTCATCACCATCATACTGAATATGTATAAAATCCCGTTCAACTCCACCGGCGGACATCCGTTCTATGCTTTTAAAAATACCTATGCCGTGGTTAATATGCACTACGTAATCGCCGGGTTTAAGTTCAAGAAAGGATTCAATCGGCCTTGAGCCTTTCTTCTTAAACTGCTTCCTTTTCCTGTAGCTTTTACCGAAGATATCATGGTCGGAAAGTATCAATGTTTTTGTTTCCCTGAGCTCCACACCCCTGCTCAGCGGACAGAGTATTATATTAAATGGCTGGTCCGGATTGTATTCGTCAAAATTTTCATCAGGCTTAAATTCACTGAAAAGATCAAAGATCCTCCTTGCCTGGCCATCAAATGAGGTTGTTATTATTATACGCCATCCTTCAGAAATTCTCCAGGCTATGTCCTCCCTGACATTTTTTATCCTCCCCTGGAAACTTTGAAGGCTTTTCATGTTAAGTGAATACGCACCGGCAGTTGCTGTAAGGCTCTGGAGTTTAATACCCTTTTCAAAACCTTTATCAAGGGCCTGCATATCTATCAGCCTGTCAGGTGCCGGTGCATAGAAGGATTTATATTTACGGTTATATATATCGCTGTAGTTTTTTTCAGTTTTTGACGCCTTCGAGGTCAGTTCAGGCCATTCTAGCAGAATTATGCCTGAGTCTTCAGAAAAGTATTCAAGCAGTGAAACACTATTCATTATTTCATGGAAATAGTCCTCAATACCCGGAATTTTTTCAGGATCTTCATCACCTTTAAGCCATCCTGATATTTCATCAGGAACTTCAGGTGAATCACTGAACTTTTTTCTCAGTAAATCACAGAGTTCCCTTTTTTCTTTGTTAAACAGTATCAGCTCTCTTCTCGGGTATATTGTGATAAATCCGATGTCATCTCCTGAATATGAAACCTGTGTGTCCGCGTCAAATTCCCTGATTGAGTCGAGTGTATCACCAAAAAAATCGAGGCGTACAGGGTTTTCCCCTGTGGGTAGATAGATGTCAATAATACTTCCTTTTACCGAAAACTGCCCGTAGGCATCAACTTTTGCCTCCCTTGTATATCCGTACTGGACAAGTGTACCTATAATATCATCAAAAGGATACTCATCGTTTACCGAAAGGGTAAGGCCTTTTTTCAGAAAAAAATCTTTTGCAGGAATTTTCCTTGTTAAAGAATCAACTGTTGTTATAACAATGGCCGGTTCTTCTGATATTATCCTGTAAAGTGCTGTTATCCTTTCCCTTTCGGTCTGCTCTATGGGAGTCATGAATTCATATGGTATTGTTTCCCATGGAGGGAAACGGAACAGATACTGTTCATTGATAAAACATGTAAGATCGTTATAAAGCTCATTAAGCTGTTCTATGTTTTCAGATATTACGAGCAGACGGTCAATTCCGGATTTGAAGATTGCGGAAAGAATCATGGGAAATGAGGAACGCGATATCCCCTCCACGCTGAAAGAAGTTTGCTCTTTTATGTTTATACTCCTGAATTCATCAGAAGAGACTATATCTGAAATTACCTGTTTAAGGATCATATCAACCTGCGGTAAGAATTTAAATAAATAAGATGGAAATTTAAAATGTAATTTATTTTTTACAATGAATCAGTTATAACCTCTTTTTTTCAAGGAAAATATGAAAAGGCTTAAAAGCCTTAAAAAAATCTTGCTCTGGGAGTATATTCTATTTTAATAAATCAGGATTGAAATTATGAAGAACTTTATTCTCGCTATATGTTTAACTTTTCTGTCGGATTCTGTAAATAATGCAGATGCTGAATTCTCGGATTTTATGAAGGGTTATTCGGCTCTGAAGAGTTTAACAGGAAGCATTACCCAGTATATATACAATGGCCCGTCTGTTGAAAAATTTTCAGGAGAATATTCGGCTGTTGCAGGAGGCTGGTTCAGAATTGATTATCTCTCTCCTGAAAGGCAGATTGTAGTCCGTAATTCAAAGGGGCTTTACTGGTATTATCCCGGCAAAGAGCTTGTTTTCGTCGGATACGGCGGTATTGACAAAAACAATAATATAACCTGTCTCCCGGGCATTTCATTATCCGGCAGCTTCAGAGATGTAAAAATATTTTACGAAGGAATAAGGTTCTACGGATTTTTAAAATATGCCCATGTATATTCATTCTGTTCAGGGGCGGAGGGGGGGACTGTCCGTATATGGTTTGATCCCGGAAGAAAGTATATTGTCAGGAAATATATAACAGATAGTTCCGGCATGGAGATGATGAAAGAAGTTTATCATGAATACTTTTTTCAGGAGGGAGTTCCTGTCCCGACCGTTATTGAACTCTTCGCACGGTCTGATAACGGAATTGTTCATACCTTAACCGAGTATAAGGATCTTGTTATTAATGCACCAATTAATAGAAGAACATTTGAATTTAATGTTAAAAAAAATATGACTCTCCGCAGGCTGAATGAAATTCAAGATTAGATTTATCCATATTGCTATTTTGATTATTCTAACCATCACTGCTATGCCTGTTTTCCCGGCGTCTGTTGAAATAAAAGGGAAAAGGGCGGATGTTGATCTTTCGGATTTAATTTCAGTGCCGGACAGAGTTTTAACTGAAACAGAGATAAAGAAGTTGTGTGTCAGAATTACTGAAAAATATCACAATCTCGGGTATTCCGCATTCTATATAAGGGAAGTGAAGATTAAAAAAAACGGTGATATCGAACTTTCTTTATGTGACCCGGTGGTGGAGCGGGTGCTCATTAAAGGGGAGGGCGTTTTTGACAGTACGGCCTCTGTTATGATTTACCGCGAAGGTGCTGTGTTTAATGAATTTATTCTTAAGGGAAATATTGGTTTTTTTAAAAAACAATACTCTGTTAAAAAGGTCAGAGCCGATCTGAACAGAACAGAAAATGGAGACGTTGAAATTGTTGTAAATGTTACAGGGAATTCTTTAAGCGGTCAAATAACAGCCGCATCGGAACCTGTTTATGGAGGTTCCGCGCGGGTGGAACTCGCACATAAATCCCGAACTTCCGGAATCACGGGGTTCATGGAATATGCGGATGGCCCTGGTGATGCCGGATATAAAAATGGGGGGTTCAAATTTTCATATAGACCTGAAGGTGTGAAATATTCCCTGTCGGCCTCAATGGATTTTATTGACAGCGATGAATACCTTGATGATAAAGGGGATTCCACTTATTCTGCTGTCCGTGGTCAAGGGGAGGCCGGGATAACGGCGGATTATAAAGCATGGAGCTTTACGGGCGCAGTTGTTTCATCCTATGCAGAATATGATGATTATCCCCTGACAGGGGGAGGGGCATCCTTGACCGGTATTTCATTAAAACTGATGTACGATGATAAAAAATACAGGGTTGATCCTCTTGATGCCGCACAGGCAGTGATATCCTGCAGGTCTGGCTGGAATAATATTGAAAGCAAACAGGCTTTAAAATTGAATATGACCGGGAATATATCGTTTCCCCTTGTGGGTATATTCTCTGTCGGTGGCGGAGTATTTTCAACATACACAAACGAAGATATGCGTATATTCCATAGTTATATATATGACAGGGAGTTTCCCTGTAGAAATGAAGACTTTTCAACTTCGCCCTGGAGGGTTGTACCAAGATTCGGTATAAAGGCCGGCATTTATGACCGGCTGTTTTATATCTCACCTGAATATATTTCATGTCTTTATGATAATGACGGGAAAACCGGGTATCTCCAGGCGGCAGGTATCAGAATTTTATTGATAACTGAAAATTTCAGGTCAATGGCCTTATATACAATTGGGATAGGGGAAAAAATTTCAGATGGTGTTATTATGGTTTCAGCAGGCGCTTCTTTTTAGAAGTTGTTTTTATTAATTGTATATTCGTAGAGTTTTCTGTTTTTGGCAAGTATGTCATCCACTTCGGAAATAGTGTTACCTATGGAGGTCCGTGCATCAATAAATGCCTGTTTCTGGTGTTTGGCTATTCCCTGAATTTCATCCGGGTTTTTACCGTTTACAAAATCATCAACAGCGGATACATGTTTTTTTATATTGTTGTAGACTCTTTTGATATTGGCCGACATCTCGTAGAAAAAAATAAATTTCATTATTTTTTCTTTTTTAAGTCCTCCCATTGAGTCTATTATATTTTTCCCCTCTGTGTCTACTTTTGCCTGGTAATAGGTTATTGACCTTGGGTAGTTTACAAGTTCCCTGTAATAACTTTCTAGTTTATCAAGCTGTTGAATGCAGTCTATCTCTATATGTCGGGAAAGATCGTCAAGAGCTGTTGACTCAACTTTATTCTCTCTTGTAAATACGTCAGAGAGATCAATGTTCATCATTATTGCAGCAAGGCGTTCCCTGTGAACTTCTGAATCGGAAATGACGCTTTCAATGAAAACATCAGGTTCAAAAAAGATTTCTTCAGATTCAGTTTCAAAATCACGCTTTTCTTTTAATTCATTCTGAACGTTCTGGTTCTGCTCAATGTCTCTAAGTACCATGATCTTTCTCTGATACTGCAGCATCTCGCTGCTGTGGATTCTTTCAAGTTTAATAATTTCGACTTTACGTGTGTCACGGTTGTATTTTAAGCCGAACATATTACCTATGGGGTCTATATAACGATTGTTTAAATCATATACTGATATTTTCGACGTATCAATTTCAGAAACGTCTGCTATTCTTATAATTCTTTTTTTCATTTTAAGATGGTGCTGAAGTCGTAATTTAATAAAGGAGCGTCAAATTCAACAGCTATATAGTTTTCTCCCTTTGAGGCATACGAGGAAAACTTTTGTGCAATTTCACTCGGATTGTTTCTTAACAGGCCGGTTCTGACAATCCTGCCGTTTAATGTTAATTTTTCTTTATTTAACTGAAATTTCATGATTATAGGGAGCCCGGGGGAGACCTTTGAATTGCTTATCAGGAAAATACCGCCACAACTGATATCTATAATCAGACCTTTACCTTTTTCTGAGATATGAGTTTCCGGATCAATTTCATCTGGATTACCTTCAAAAAATTCAAAGCTGGATTTTATTGAACATGAAAATCGTTTGTATTTTCTTTTATCATTATTTTGCGTCATGTTAATCCCCGGATTAATTAAGAATATATTGCGTTTATATTTAAGCTATAATACTGCGTTAAGTATATTTTAATGTCAAGACTTGTTTGTATAAATATAATTATTACCTTAAAGATAATCAATTACCGGAAGTTAAATGTATACCTAATTATCAATTTTGTAACAGTTTTTGTATAAGTATTCAGTAATTTTTACTGAATACTTATTTTAGTATAAAAATTAAAAATTATATGCTCCCGCCGCTTTCGGCGACGGCGGTAAGAAAATATTTTATCTGAAATAAGTTAAAGAATAAACACTGATAAGTATTATAAAGTAGAAAATTTAACATAATTGTTATTTAATAATACGTATGTTCATGATTTCAGCAATAATTTTAGTTTACAGTATCTGGATGAAAACTAAAATGGTGACATAATTTTATAATATAAGCGGGTATGTATGTCTGAAAAAATTACGAGATATATATTTGTAACTGGCGGAGTCTGTTCTTCACTGGGGAAAGGGATTTCGGTGGCCTCGCTTGGAATGCTTCTGGAAGGCCATGGTTACAGAATATCAATAATAAAAATGGATCCGTATCTGAATATTGATCCCGGCACCATGAGCCCGTTTCAACACGGAGAGGTCTACGTTACTGAGGACGGGGCTGAAACAGACCTGGATCTCGGATATTATGAAAGATTTACCAATTCAAAGCTATCAAGAAAAAATTCGGTTTCAACCGGTCAGATTTATCATACGGTAATTCAGAGAGAAAGAAGAGGGGATTACCTCGGAAGAACAGTTCAGGTTATCCCGCATATAACAAATGAGATAAAAAAACGGATTTACGATGTATCCAACGGCGATGACCTCGATTTTGTACTTGTTGAAATCGGTGGAACAGTGGGTGATATCGAGTCGATTCCTTTCCTGGAATCTATCAGGCAGATAAGGCAGGAACTGGGCAGAAAACTTGTTATGAATGTTCACCTTACTCTTGTCCCGACAATATCTGTTGCAGGTGAACAGAAAACTAAACCGACACAGCATTCTGTGAAGGAACTTATGCAGCTCGGTATAATTCCTGATATATTACTTGCCCGGGTTCAGAAGCCGCTTGATGATGATATGAAATCCAAAATAGCTCTTTTCTGTAATGTTTCAGAGAGGAATGTTATTTCCGCAGAGGACATCCCCGGCTCCATTTATGAAATTCCCTATATGTTCAGGCGCAATGAATTTGATATTATAACTCTTGAGCATTTCGACCTTCCCGTTAATCAGGTAAAGCTTGCGAAGTGGGATAAGTTTATCAATACCCTGAGGAACCCGAAACGCAGGTTACGTATAGCAGTTGTGGGAAAATATATCCAGCTGCAGGATTCCTACAGATCAATATATGAAGCGCTCTTTCACGGGGCTGTAGCTAATGAAACTGAACTTGAAATAGTGAAAATGGATTCCGAGGAACTTGAAGCATGCGGTAAGAATGATTTTAAAAAGCAGTTTGATGGCATAGACGGTATTCTTGTGCCGGGTGGTTTCGGCAACCGGGGAATTGAAGGTAAAATTGCGACAATCCAGCACGCCCGTACACAGGGGATTCCATTTTTCGGAATATGCCTCGGAATGCAGTGCGCAGTAATAGAATTTGCCAGAAATGTGTGCGAACTCAATGATGCCAATTCTACAGAATTTAATCAAAGTACACCGTATCCGGTAATTTCACTTCTTGAAGAGCAGGAGATTGTTGCTGAAAAGGGCGGCACTATGAGGCTGGGAGCTTACCATTGTGAATTTACCACAGGCAGCATGATACAAATGATCTATGGGAAGGAATCTGTAATGGAGAGGCACAGGCACAGGTTTGAATTTACCTCCAAGTACCGGCAGATTTTTGAGGACAAAGGGATGAAGATAGGGGGACTGTACCCGAGGAATAACCTCGTTGAGACTGTTGAGATCCCGGAGCACCCCTGGTTCATCGGCGTGCAATATCATCCTGAGTTTAAATCAAAACCTGTTAAACCTCATCCTCTTTTTAAGGATTTTATAAGAGCCGCAATTGAAAAAAGAGGAAAAAAAGAACAGTAGAAGACCGCCTTTTGAAATATAATTGACATGTGATGTAAAAGAGTTATTCTGATTTAAATATGGAAATAAGTCAGAATAACAGAATCGGATCGCTGGAAAGGCAGGTTGAAAACCTGTCAAAACTGGTTGAAATAAATGGCATAATCAATTCAACGCTGAACATTAACCGTCTCCTTTCCATTATAATGGAAATGATTAAGGATATTATGAAAACTGAAGCCAGTTCTCTTCTTCTTTTTGATGAAGAGAGTAAGGAACTGGTTTTTAAAGTAGCACTTGGTGAAGCTGGCGACGAATTAATGGAAAAATACCGTGTTAAACTGGGGCAGGGTATAGCCGGCTGGGTCGCCTTAAATCGCAGGGATATCATTGCGAATGATGTTTACAGTGATTCCCGATTTGATTCGATGTATGATAAAAGTACCGGTTTTCTGACAAGAGCTATTCTATGTGCTCCTCTCCTTTTTAAAGGGAAGCTGCTGGGAGTCATACAGGCCATAAATCCTGTTGATCGCGATAAGTTTGATGATAGTGACATGTCTCTTTTCAGGATTTTTTCCAATCAGGCTGCTCTTGCGGTACAGAACGCGATATTCTTTCAGAAAGCGATTGAAGAGGAAAGGCTGCTGAGTGAAATTAATGCCGCAAAAGCCATTCATAACAAACTTGCTCCCCTTATAGAAATTAAAGACAGATTTATTACCGCAGCAGCGAAATCTTTTACTGCCCGCGAAGTCGGAGGCGGTTTTCATAATTTCAGGGAAATTGATGAAGGAATGTTTTTACTCACGCTGGGCAACCTGGACAATAAAGGAATACCGGGTGCTATGGGAGCATCAACTCTGTCAGGCTTAATGAAAGCTATGATTGAAATAAAGGGTTATGATCCGGAAGAGATTATCAGGATGGTAAACCGGTTCTGTGATGATGATATGAAATGCAATGACGGTATTTCTCTCTTCATAGCACGAATTGACGCGAAGAAAAGAAAAATGAAATTTGTTAATTCGGGAGACTGTTTTCCGCTTCTGATAAGAAATAAAAAAGTCTATTATCTGAGATTTGCTGAAAGAACCGGAGGTTACCTGGGTGAAAACGGGTTTTCAGCATCAAATATAAACTTTAAGCTGAATGAGGGGGATCGTTTTATCGTTTTCTCAGCAGGTATTACGGAACTGAAAAATCGCGATGGAAAACAGCTTGGCCTTCAGGGGATAATACGATTTCTTGAAGAAAATGAAGATGAACCGTGCGATATGATCGAATCAGTAATTAAGTATGCTGATGATTATACCGGTGGTACTGAAAGAAGAAAAGATTTAACTATAGTCTCATTTATGGTATAGGGAAAGGTTATCATGAGTGAATTTGTATCAGTTATCTTCTGTAGACGATGCGGTTCAAGATATGTTGAAATTAATGAATGGGCTCAAGGCTCGGCTATGGTCAGATGCAGAACCTGTGGTAACAGGACAGAGATGAAAGGTTTTACGCTGGGAAGGTGCAGCGTTTCCAGAAAGGAACTGGAGATTGCAAGGAATACCTCTGCCAAAATAAATGATTTTGAAAAATAGACAGCGTTTTACATAATTTCCTGTATTGAGTCTCTATCTTTTTCTTCTGAAAATTTTCCTGAACATTACTGAAATAACGAAGAGCACAAGCCTTAAAAGTCTGAGATATCTCCATGGTTTTGTTATAATCCTGTAAAACCAGTCCAGACCGTTCTGCATAAAGTAATCAGGGGCTTTCCTGATATCACCGGATATAGTGTCCATGCTCCCGCCGACACTTATAAATACAGCATTCTTAAATTCATGTTTAATACTGTTTATCCATCTGTCCTCTTTCGGGAATCCGAGACCTACGAATATTATGTTTGCTTCAGATTTTCTTATTGCTTCTATGACAGATTTTTCCCTTTCCTGATTAAAATATCCGCCATGACGTCCGACAATCCTTATTTGCGGAAAAGATTTTTTTATGTTAAAAAATACCCTTTCAGCAATTTCAGGTTTTCCACCAACAAAGAATATACTGTATTCCTTTATTTCAGCAAGACGTACTACCTCCATCATAAAGCTGAGTACACCTATTCTTTCAATAATGGGTGTTTTAAGCATTCTTGCAGCCCACTGGATACCTGCACCAGAAGCAAGATGCATATCAGCCCTGTCAGATATAAGCCTCAGGTCACTGTTGGATTTTATTTTTGCGAGTTTATATGGATTCAGGGTAATGACGTGATGTACGCCCTTATCCTCGATCATCTTTAATACTTTAAATACAGCCTGTTGCCTGGTAAGATTGTCTATACCTATATCAAGAATATTTACAATACCTGCATCTTCAACAGATATCTGGTTGTATTCAAGAATAAGATCACGGTCTTCTTTATACGAATTATAAAAATGGGAATCCTCAGACATGGAACTCCTCCTGATTAGTATTCTCTTTTCATAGCGCAGAATTCACCACACATTGAGCATTGATCATCTTCACGTGAAGGGATTTTTTCCCTGTATTTTTCAGCTTTTTCCCTGTCCATTGCATTACTATACATCTCTTTCCAGTCACGCTCTTTTCTCGCGATCGACATCCGGTCATCCCAGTTGCGTGCCCTGGTGCCAAGTTTAACTATGTCTGCAGCATGGGCTGCAATCCTGGAAGCTATAACTCCCTCTTTGACATCGTCAGCATCCGGAAGCCTCAGGTGCTCGGCAGGAGTAACGTAACAGAGAAAATCAGCTCCTGCTGAGGCCGCAATTGCCCCTCCTATTGCGCCTGTAATATGGTCATATCCGGGGGCAACGTCTGTAACCAGGGGCCCGAGAACATAATAAGGCGCTTCGTCACATAGCCTTTTTTCTAGTCTTATATTATCTGCAATCATGTCAAGCGGCATATGCCCCGGACCTTCAATAATTACCTGAACATTTTTTTCTCTTGCCCGTTTTGCCAGTTCTCCGAGAAGAATCATCTCATGTATCTGGCCTCTGTCATTTGCGTCATGTACTGCTCCGGGCCTGAGACCGTCCCCCAGACTTATTGTTACATTATACTCAGCAAGTATATCAAGTATGTCGTCATAATATTCATAAAGAGGATTCTCTTTATTATTGAATTTAATCCATTCCGCGAGAATTGAACCGCCCCTGCTAGTTATCCCAATTATACGTTCCTGTGAGTGAAGAGAGGCCACTGAGGATTTTGTGACGCCCGAGTGGATCGTCATGAAGTCTACTCCCTCTTCAGCCTGATCCTTTATAATTTGAAGAAAATCATCTATAGTCATTTCGACCATTGATTTTTTTTGGGCGACCATACGGACAGCGGCTTCATAAATCGGAACTGTCCCCAGGGGCAGGGGAGAGTGCTCAAGTATTTTTTTTCTGAAAAATGAAAGGTCTCCCCCTGTACTTAAATCCATTATTGCATTTGCACCGTTATCAACAGCTGCTTTAAGTTTATTCAACTCCTCATCAAGGCTGAAGAGATCGGGGGATGTACCAATGTTGGCATTAATTTTTGTGCTGAGTCCCTTGCCGACACCCACGGGAGTTATATTTCTTCTCAGATTTCTGAGAATGGTTATTTTGCCTTCGGCAAAGTCCTTGAGCACTGTTGAAACGGGGAGAGATTCGGCAGAGGCTACTGTCTTAACGTCTTCCGATATAATACCATTTTTTGCCTGCGAATATATGTTCATACTATTATTAATTATCCTGATTTGATTAAATTGATTGCTGCCAAAGTGCTGAGGTGTTTTAGTAATGCATGTTCCGGCAGTATCTTGGGAATATAAAATTGCATGTTAATCAGTGTCAATAATAATTCTTGAATATATCTATTCTTTTTTGGCGTTCTTTTTTTTAAACTTCTGGTATTTTAATTGAATATATTTAATATCGTTATTATTTAGTATTCACAATTAATCAAAATTCTTAAAGGATAATATATGGACAGGCTTAAAAGGCTTCAGGAGTGGAGTATATATGAATACGGGAAAAGGTTTTTTATAGAGCCTGAATCGCGTCATGATATTGTAATGAGTAAAATCCGAGATGTCGTTACAACGTATAAACCGAAAGTGATAGTTAAGGCCGGTCTGGGTAGCGGTACTATTCTAATTGATTTAATCAACGAGCTGTCAGATGTAACACTCGTAGTTGTAGAACCGTCGTTAAAAATAATAGAGCAATTCATTGAAGCAAACAGTGATAATGAAAAGGTTAAGGATGTCGGTTTTATAAACGGCGATTTCAGAAATTTTCCAGTAGATTATTATGCTTCTGACCTGATTATATCGATTGATAATCTCGATATACAGGAGACAGCTCCGGTTATTGATGAATTTCGCAGGGCGCTTCAGTTTGACGGTTATCTTCTTTTTGCAGGTGTTGTGCTTGAGGATGATGACATTGATGGTGTTTACGACGATTTTATGAGGGGGATATTCCCTCTTCATAATGACTATTACATCAAGGATGATCTTAAGACTTTTCTGAACCTCAAGGATTTTTCATTTATTAAGGGCAAGGGGGAATCTTTTGAGTATAATATAGATGAAATTGTTAAACATATTAAGGAGCTGTACGGGGACACTGAATTTGATCCAGCATCATTCATTGAGGAAAACCATGCGGCTTTTTCTGAGCTTTATCAAATGTCAGAAAAGAAAATATTTATACCGTATTTTACCGGTCTTTTTATGAGAAGGAAAATAAACTAGAATTTGCACATGAAGAAATTTAATACTACAGTAATGCTGACAATTTTACTCCTGTTATCACCGGTAGTGAAAGCGCAGGAGAGCGGAACTGTTGAAATCACCGCACAGAGTATACTTGCCCGAGTAGACAGAATAATGCAGTATCCTGAGGGAGAACTCAGGGGAAGAATGAAGCATATATTTCCCGACGGGAATTCATTTACCGTAGATTTCAGAGGAAATATTACCAGGCAGGATTTTCTTTTTCATTTCAGCAGCACGTCACGAGGAGAAAGCCTTAAAGTCCTTTATAATATGGGAGGTGAGGACATCTGGGTATATAACATCCATGCTCTTAAACTTTTCCATAAGATGGGAATAGATAAATACGATCTTCTCGCATCAACCAATTTTTCATTTATCGATATGTCAAATGCTGATTTTCAGAGTAATTATAATGCAAGGATAACCGGACGTACTGTAATTAAAGGTGTCGACTGCTACAGACTCTATCTTGAACCTCTATTTCCGGAAAGCATGTACGGGGCACTTACCATGTATGTGTCAGTTGAAAAGTATCATCCGCTGAGAATAGATTTTCATGACAGGGACAAGGTTATATTCAAATTCATGACACTTGCAAAAGTTATGGAGAAAGGAAACAAAAGCGTTCCCCTTAGATATGATATGCTGAATATAAAAGACGGGACAATTACCATACTTAGTTTTCTCAGGTTTGAGGAAAGCGTAAAGTACAGGAATGAGATATTCAGGCCTGAAAAATTAGGTGAGTAAATTGCCGCAGTTTTTTATTGATAAAGAAAACATTTCTAATGGAGTAGTGCGAATTACCGGCAGTGACAGTTACCATTTAAGCAGGGTAAGGAGAGTGAAGCCGGGTAGTACTATTCTTCTCAGGGATGAGGAGGGGAAGGGGTATTCCGCCAGGGTAACTGAAGTCACTTCTGATGAAATAAAAGCTGAGATAACAGACGAATTCAGCCGGGGCAGCACAATCCCGGATATCAGTCTTTATATGGCTCTCCTGAAAGGTGGGAATTTTGAATTTGTCATACAGAAGGCTGTAGAAATAGGAGTTAACAGGATGATACCCGTTGTTACCGAAAGAACAGTCCCTGATCCTGAAAAAATGTCCGGCAAGAAGATCGACAGGTGGAATAAAATTTCAGATGAAGCCTGCAAACAGTGTCTAAGAAGCACACCTGTTTTAATTGAACCTCCTTTGCGGTTTAAAGAGGTCCTTGGTGAGGATGTGACTGAGCCCCGGCTTATATGCCATCCCGGAGCGGATCTTCAGCTTAAACAGGCCCTTAAGGATTTCACTTCAAGGCAGTCTGTTTCAGTTCTTGTGGGGCCTGAGGGGGGATTCAGTGCAGGGGAGATTACTGAAGCGCGCAATGCCGGATGGTCAGCGGTAAATCTCGGTGTAAACCATCTTCGTGCGGAGACAGCCGCTTTAATTATACCTGCAGTAATAATATATGAATGGAGTTAATCTCACCTTTATCCCTGGTTTTCTCCGAAGTACATGTTAACCGGTGTTTCTGATACACTTGAATAATAAAGCCGGCAGTATATAATGAATGTTGAAACACTTATAAAAAAGCGTGATGAACTCCGTAAAGAATGGAAAGAAATACGTAACAGTCGTTTCATTTATAAAGGGAAATTAAGCAGTTCCGCAAGTCATGGTAAAAGTATAAAACGTGACAGAAAATATATTGAACTTAAAAAGAGACAGGCGCATCTGTCAAAAATGATTAAACATATAGAAAGAGATATAATCAGGAGAATAAATGGGAAAAGGGTCTAAAAAAAGAATCAGGAAGCATCTTGCTTACGCGGATGAGTCAGGAAATGTTTATGATTATTACGGTCTTGAAGGCGCTTTCAGATCCGGATACAGGTTTGTACCGGTGGATGAAAGTGAATTAATTCCTCTCCCGTACGGCAGTTACCTGTTCACTCTTCCTGAACGCTATCCCGTCACTTATGATGGCAGTGATTTTACTGTTGTAAAAGAATCCCCGGAAGGGACTGATATAAATGCAGTATCGTCATTTCTCGCTTCAGGTTATCTAAGAACCTATCTGCCCGCATTCAGAAAAAAAAGTAAAGAGTCAGTAATACTTCCTCTCTGGGCATACGCCGGGGTAGTTATTGATAAAAACCGATTTTATGTTCCTGCGATGAGAATTGATGAAGACCCGAGATCTGATCCGGCTATACATGAAAATCATTCGGAATTTAACCAGGCCAAAAAAATAGTAAAGTCTGAATATCCTGAAAATCGTCTTATAAACCAGCTTGAAATATGTTCAACCGAATATAACTGTCTGTGCGCGAGAAATTTTTTTCTCAGCAGATATGAATGTCCTGTGCCCAGCAGCCCGGCCTGTAATGCAGACTGCCTTGGCTGCTTTTCATACCAGGATGAATCATCCGGATTCTGCCAGTCGCAATTCAGGCTGAATTTTTCTCCTACCCCTGAAGAGATTTCAGAAATAATAATACATCATTTTCAGAAAGTGGAAAACGGAGTGGCAAGCTTCGGTCAGGGATGCGAAGGGGAGCCTCTTCTCAGGGGGAAAGATCTCGCAAAATCCATTGCACTTGTAAGAGAAAAAACGTCTTGTGGAACAATCAATGTTAATACAAATGGTTCCCGTACAGACACAGTTTCCGATATGATTGATGCAGGGCTTGATTCAATTCGTGTAAGCCTTAACTCTCCTACTGAAAAATATTATAATTCCTACCACAGGCCTGTTAATTATAAGTTCGCTGATGTACTCAGAACAATTGACCTTGCCCTGAACAGGGGAATATTTGTTTCAATCAATCTGTTTTTCACTCCCGGATTTACAGATTCTGTAAGTGAAGTCGAGAGTCTTTACAGTTTTCTTGAAAAGTTTCCTGTGAATATGATACAGACCAGGAATATGAATATAGATCCGGATTATTTTTTTGACAGAATTAATTTTCAGGATGAAGATGCCATAGGAATTAGAAACCTGATTGACGAAATCAGGCAAAAGTACCCCTCTGTAAGACTCGGTTATTATAATCCGCCTATAAAAAAGTAGATGGAGGACATATGTCTGATTATATCAATGATCCAGTATGTTACGCGAAAGAGGTTGTTGCGAAAGATCCGATGGCATTATTCCTGGGGGTCGAGACAGAAGAGGTCACAGCAGGTTATGCGCGCTGTTCAATTACGATAAAACCGGAATTTCTGAATGCTGTGGAAAGGGCTCATGGAGCCATAATTTATGCAGTTCTGGATCAGGCTCTTGCTGTCGCTGCAAACTCGACCGGAAATGTCGCCGTTTCATTGAGTGTAAGTATTAACTATATATCTTCAGCAATTGATGGTGAAAAAATTTTCGCTGAGGCAATTCCAGTCAACACAGGCAAAAAGGTGAGTTTCTGGAAACTTGAAGTCCGGGGAACAGAAGATAAAATTATAGCCACGGGGAATGGGGTTGCCTACCATAAATAGAAAATGAGATTCAGAATAAGTCTTGATGACAGGATTATAGTTAAATGGATGATAAAATATTACTGCCGGAAAAAACATGGCGGTAATGAATTATGCGATGAATGTTCTGAATTACTTAATTATGCTCTGATGAGAATTGAACAATGTCCTTATGGTAAAGACAAACCTGTATGTTCAAAATGCAGGATACACTGTTATAAACCTGAAAAAAGAGATAATATCAAAGGTGTAATGAAATTCTCAGGATCCGCGATTCTTTTAAGAAAACCAATAACCGGATTAAAATATTTGCTGAAAAAGAAATTTTATAATATAGAATAGATAAATGAAAAAATCCCCTTTAGAGAAAGGGGATTTTTTATTGTAGTAATGGTATTTTACTGTTCTCTTACAAGTTTGTTGTCTTCGAAAATACCGTCAACTCTGGAGGTGTCGGGCCATGTAATTGTGCCTTTTCCGTTAAGCTTCCCTTCTTTCCATTGTCCTTCGTACTTAACGCCTTCCGCCCAGGTATAAGTTCCGGTACCATCCATTTTACCGTCTTTCCATTCACCGGTATATGAGTCTCCATTTTTCCATTTATACTCGCCGGTTCCATTACGTTGATTGTCTTTATAATCACCATTAAAGACATCGCCATTATTGTAAGTATAAACGCCTTTTCCGCTTCTCTGGTTGTTTTCAAAGGTGCCGTCATATTTAGCGCCGTTCGGCCATAGCATTACGCCTTTCCCATCAACTTTGCTCTCTTTGAAATCACCGCTATATTCTGCACCCTGAGGGAATTTTACTTTTCCGGTTCCGTTAAGACAGTCGCCTTCAGTACATGAGACTCCTGCTCCATATGCCTTAACAACAGGTGTATCCTCTTCTTTTTGTGCCGATTCGCATGAAACAAGTGCAAAAACTGCCGCAATTGTTATGGGAGCAAGTATTAAATTTTTCAATTTCATCAATAACCTCCTGTTTACAGGCTTCCGGCCTGCCGGTAGATGAATTTAATAATCCGTATAATAAATATTTCCGGCAGAAAATAAGTATCTGCCGGAATAATAGTAGATTATTCTGTTATAAGCTTGATGTTTGTATCAGCAGGTATAATATCAACAAATACATCAAGAACTGCTGTTTTGCTTATGTTTCCAACACCATCTTTTGCAATTGCTTCAATTTTATGCTGCCCGTTAGTGTTAAACATGATTTCACCGGTATAAAGGATAAAATCACTCTTGTTGTCTATTCTGTAATAAATTGATTTAACACCGGATTCAGTATCAGCTGCAGTTATTGTATACTTGTACTCTTTTGATGCGACCAGAGTATTTTCTTTTTTAAAGAATTCCTTGTCAGCCTTAATCTCAGCAACTGGAGCTGTTTTATCAACAGCAATTTTTACATCTTCCATGCTCTCAGCAAGGAGGTTGCCGTTTTCATCAAGAACTTTGGTAGTATATTTTTTTGTGAGGTTTCCGACTTTATCTTCAGCAGCTACATCAATTTTAACAGGCTCAAGTGAATTAATCATGAAAGGCTTTACATATTCTTTATGTTCTTCACCTGCTGCTGCATAAGATATGCCGGCTACACCTGAAATATTATCTTTAGCTGCGATAGTATATTCATAGCTGAATTTATCTGAAGCGTAAATTGTTTCGCCTGTTTTAGCGAAAGGAGCTTTTACTATAACAGCAACTTCAGGAGCTGTTGTATCAACTATTACATTGATGCTTTTCTGCATCTCTTTGTTCCCCATTTTGTCAACACTGTAATAGTAAAGAACATGCCCGCCTTCCTCGTTAAGAGTAAATGGCTCGGTGTATTTCTGTTCAGCGTTTTCGTCCACTTTGTAGAACTTTGTGTCGGGCATAATATTGTCAACTTCGAAGAGTTCAAAACGAACTTTATCATTTACATAGGTATTATAACCGTCAGAAAATGATCTTGGTTTGCCTTTAAGTATCTGAACTTCCTCTTTTTCAAACACTTTTTCAGCATGCTCAGTAGCTGTGTCTTCAGTTGTAAGATGATCTGAAGTTGCCTCTTCTGTAGCTTCTGTTGTCTCTTCAGTTGCATCAGTAGTTTCTTCTGCTTCTATATCTGTACCAGTGTCAGTTCCATTTTCGATTCCAGTATCTGTTCCTGTATCTGTCCCTGCATCCTGAGAGATTGCAGCGCTGGTGATAAGAAGAAATGCTGTAAGTATAAATAGCATTAATATAGAAAACTTTTTCATTTAAAAAACCTCCAGTTTTTTTTTGCGATTTGATATGACAGAAATTCTTCGATTGTCTTATTCGAATATCTCCGAGTCTGTATTATTTATAATATTATATTAATTTAATCAATAAAAATAAATTAATATAATCAAAAATAAATTCAATTATTAACTTTAAATACGAATAAATTTCGGCAATTTTAAACTAAAAATATATATTTTAAACCATTAAGTCTTAATTCAATTAAGAACAGCTATTTTATAATTCAGAATAAAGCATGAAAGGATGAATTTATTCTTTGATATTGTAAAAAAAGCCGAAAAGGGCTGATTTTTCACCTGTAACTGTTGAATTCAATCCGGCACCGGACCATGTTTCAAATTTTACTTCATCACGGTGCTTTTCCCCTTTATCGTCAGTAACAATAAGATAAAATTTAGTTTCTGTACTGATGTTTCTGAAACTGTCCGGGTTTTTTTTCAGATTTTCCTCTTTTGTTTTAAAAGAGAGATTTTTATCACTGCCTTTGAATTCAAGAGGGGGTGCTTTTACCCATTTCATCATCCTGTATTTATATCTTGTCATATAGACCGGTACGTCCCTGTATTTTGTTTCCCTGTATGTCTCGTTTTTTGTTTCATAAACCGGTCTGTTTTCGTATATATCCTTAAAATATCCGTTACCCAGGTCTTTAACTCCCACCTTGACTTTTTTTTCACCTACCTTTACCTGAACCTGGCGTGTTTTTGTTTCATAGCCGTCAGGTACTTTGTCATAATGATGGACAGCCCTGTATTGACCGAGTTTGACAGCTCCAGCAGGCAGTGACCAGTCTTCCTCTGTTACCAGTTTATATTCATCAAAAGATATTCTGGCTGTATAATCAAATCCTGTAACTTTTACCGGTATTTCTGATGTGATCATGGAAAGCCCGAACATTACCAGAACAGCTAAAAATAAACCGGCGACAGTATAAAGTATTTTTTTTCCGGTTCCTGATTTTGCGGCTGTTTCCGGTACAGCAGGAGTATCAGGGAGCTCCGTACTGTCAAAACGAATTTCCCTTTCCTTCAGTGAAACATCCCCTCCTGCCTGATCTCTTTTATTGCCGCAGCTGACGCAGAACTGATCAAAAGCATTGTTCTGGGTTGAACAATAGGAACATTTCCAGTCAGCTCCTGCCTCAGCTTCCTTCAGCAGGAGTTCATCAGTCACTTCTTCTGCATCTTCAGGAAGATAGAATTTGACGTCATCAGGACGGGGGGAACCGCACGAACCGCAATATGAATCAGGTCCCCTGTTCCCTCTCCTTCCACATACACCGCAGTCCCATTTTCCCTCTCTAATAGCCATGGTTATTCTCCTTATGGGGTAATAAAATTTCTAAATTTAATCAGTTATAATTCCTGAATATATATTTTAGTGTAAAAAGTAAAATTATATACTGCCATCGCCCTCGGCGGTGAAGGTAATAGGGCATTTTTTACCTGAAATAAATTAAGGAATAAATATTAAAATTCAATATATTTAATAACTTTTAAAGGCAAATAAAAAGTTTTTCAACAATAATAACTTGATTTTTTATTTTCCGTTTAACAATAAAAAATAAAAATTATACGGATGTAATTATGAAACCGCGAAAAGGTCTTAAGCTTAAAGAACGTTATTTTTCAATAGAAACCCCTCCTGAACTGAACAACATTACCCTTTTCAGGTATGCCGGTACCTTTTTCGGGCTGTGGAATATTGACGGCTGTTTTATTCTTGTTGATAATATTTTTATAGACAGCGGCAATCCCAATTACAGCAGAAAGGACATGCTTGAATATGTCAGGACACTGGATAAAAACAGGGACTGGATTATTCTTAATACCCATATGCATGAGGATCATGTAGGAGGGAACAGGCTTATTCAGAATGAACTTGGCGCTGAAATATATTCTCCGGAGTCTGTTGAGGATTTCTCATTTGTATCCCTTATGATGGATTTATTCTGGGGCAGGCCTGAAATGTTCACGTATAAGATGCTAGATCGTAATGTTTTTACAACTGATATGGGGAGAACGATTGAAGTTATTCCCGCTCCGGGGCATTCCCCGAATCATACGGTATACCGCATAATGCCGGATAATATAATCTATTCCGGTGACGCGATTCCCGTCCCTTCCAGGAAGAGGTATGTAACTCTTGGGGAAAATTATATGTCTGAACTTGACAGTCTGAAAAAACTGCTCCCTTATGCTGAAAAAGGTACCCGCTTTATATCCGCTCATCATGGGATAGTTAAAGACAGTGTAAAGCTGATAAAAGAAAGGATATCAGGTATGACTGATGTTGTTTCAGGGGTGGAGGAGCTTGTAAGCAGGGGGATAACTGATAAAGCCGAAATAGGTATGGAGGTTTTCGGTAAACAGGATCTGCTTTACCGGAAGCTCGGGAATCAGATCCGGTGCAGGGAGGACTGGGCTATTGAGTCGATCCTTGAGGGTCTTGGTTGCGGCCTGGAGATACAGGCAGAAAAGTGTAATTAAAATGTTGACAGTTGCATGGCAGCGTTTAATTTATAGTTTAATATGATAAACAGTGATTTTGCTATAGCAGTTCATTCAATGCTCCTCCTTGCCGCTCACGGGGACAGACTTCTCTCCAGCTCAAAGCTTTCTGATATGATGAATGTTCATGCTGTGAGAGTGAGGAAAGTTCTCTCTTTATTGAAGGAGGAGGGGTTTATTGCCTCTAAAGAAGGTGTGCATGGCGGCTTCTCTCTTGCCTGCGAACCGGGAGAGGTGACCCTGCGTTCCCTTTATGAGCTCACTCAGCGGGATATACTTAAACCGAAATGCCACGACTGCAGCTGCTGCGATATAGGTTCTAATATTGAAAAAATTCTGGATGATATATTGATTGAAGCGGATGGGAGAGTCCAGGAATATCTTCAGGATTTTACTCTAAAAAAAATCCTCGATTTAATTTAACCTGAAAAATATTGACATTAAATATGTTTATTATAAAAATGTACCATGTGGTCAGTATAAAATGAGAAAAGGGACAGAAACAAAGGAAAGAATTATAGAGAAGGCCTTAACTCTATTTCACGAGAAAGGTTATAATCTCACAAGTATGAATGATATTGTTGAAGAAACCGGCGTAAAAAAGGGAAACCTCTATTTTCATTATAAATCAAAAGAGGAACTTGCAATCAGGGTTCTTAAAGAGGCCCTGAGGGGGTACGACAGGTTTATTTCATCCAACATGAAAGGGGCAACTCCTTTAATGAAACTAATTTCAATGATACAGGGGATCGTGGCTTTTCATGTTGAAAGGGGCAATGGGCGAGGATGCATTTTCGGAAACATGGCTCTGGAATCTAAAGGTGAGAATCCTGCTTTAGCTGAATATATCAAATCAGTATTTACTTCATGGGAGAAAAATATAAGCGAGCTGATAGGGAGCAGTATTGAACTTGGCGAGATTTCAGGAATTGATTCGCCTGAACGTTATGCAAGGATAATTTTAGCACAGCTGGAGGGTGCAGTTATGCTGTCAAAAGTATATTCAGAATTTGAACCGCTCAGAGAGAGCGCTGAAATAATTATAGAAGGATTAAAAAGTAAAATGCGGAGAGTCGATGTATGCTGACTAAAGAGGAGATCAGGGTAAAAGCTCTTGAAATAGGATTTGCTGACGCCGGAGTTGCCGGTGTAGAACCTTTCACCTCCCAGCTTGATTATATAGCGGTGGATGACAGGTATAAATGGACTGAGAAACTGGGCTTTAATCTTAAAAACGGTATTGAGCCACTTAATATTCTTGATAACGGCAAGAGTCTGATTGTGCTTCTTTACTCATATTTTAATAATTCAATACCTCCCTCTCTTGAGAAGCATTACGGACGCTGTTATCTCAATGATGACAGGGTGACAAAGGACGGACTTGCTGTGATGGTAAAAGGATTCCGTGGTTTTCTCAGGGACAACGGTATAAATACAAAGCTCGGTGTCTCAATGCCTGAAAAACTTTCCGCCATGAGGGCCGGGGTCGGTACATCCGGCAAGAACACATTGCTTTTCGCTTCGAAAAGTGCCATGAAAAGTTCTTTTATTTTCCCGATAGTAATAGTTACTGACGCTGAACTTGAACCGGACACACCCTCTGTCAGCAACGGATGTCCTGACTGGTGCAGAAACGCGTGTGTAGCAGCGTGCCCGACAAAGGCTCTGTTCGGAAATGGTAAAATTGATCCCTCAAAATGCATCTCATATCTGACATACTTCGGGAAGGGGGTTACGCCCCGTGAACTCAGGGAGCCCATGGGACTTTATATATACGGCTGTGACAGGTGTCAGAATGTTTGCCCGAGAAACGTTAACAAGATCACATCAGAAAAAGATGAAAATCCGAAGTTTGTTAAAATGGAGGAGGATTTTGCGCCTGAAAAGATCCTTCTAATGGATCAGGAGTATTTTGAAAAAAGAATCCAGCCGTTTATGTTCTATATGTCATATAAAAGCGTATGGCGGTGGAGGATGAATGCGGCAAGGGCCATGGGAAACAGCGGGAACAGAGAGTATATCCGGTACCTGAAACAGGCCTATGGTGAAAATGATGATGACAGGGTAAAGATCATGATTGCCTGGGCTCTTGGAAAACTCGGTGGAGACGAATCAGGCACGGCACTTAAAGATTATCTTAAAAGTGCTGAAGGGGATTTGAAAACTGAAATTGAGATATCACTTTCTGAGATGAAATAACAATCAGTCTGTTTTTTTGTTTTCTTCAAATATCACCGGCTGATCAGATTTAATTGTAATAACAAAGTAGACAGGCAGTTTTTCGAAAGTGGTAAAACGGATTCTGTATCTGGAAGTGCCAAGCAGAGAAAGGGGAGCATTCTTCATAGTGCAAATTTTTACAGGGGAATAAATTGCCCAGTCATTGTTAAAATTTCTCCCCAGAGGGGCATATTTTACATTATTTTTTAAAGATTTATGACTGAGAATGATCTCTTTCTCTATGATAAAGTATGTTTTTTTAGGGATTTTCTGTACTGGAAAGCTTTTCTGAAGATAAACAGATTCAATTTCTATTGATATACATTCAGTCTTCTGTTTTAATGAAAAAAATACCTGGTAGGTGGTATTCCTGTCGATACGTTCATCAGATTTCTCACTGTTTTCTGTTGAATTTCCAAAAGTGTAAACCTGCGTTTCCGGGGTCTCTCTTTTACCGGCTGTACAGCCTGTGATGAGCAGCAGGGATATTATCAGGTGGATTTTTACAAAGTTTTTCAATAAAATATGTCCTGACTGTATATTATTATAGATAATTCAGATATATTAACTTATTCTGGAACGATATTAATTAATAAAAAACAATAATAAGCAACAAATTAAATTTTGTATAATGATTATTAATGTTATTTTCGGTTCAATTTTTTGTTACAGGTTTAAAAATCTTCTTGCTTAAAGTCATGTAATTATTTTTTAGTAACAGATGATTTGACTGGGTTTAGTCTGAACAAATCCCGGATATTGTGCAGTATGTTTCCGGAATTCCTGCTCTTCCGATTAAATATACTTTTTCTTTAAAATAAATAAAAGTGGAATTATATGTTTCTTAAATCAATGGACATGTTCGGTTTTAAATCTTTTGCGGATAAAACGCATATTGAATTTGAGCCGGGTATAACAGCAATAGTAGGCCCCAACGGCTGTGGAAAATCTAATGTAGTTGACGCTGTAAAGTGGGTACTGGGTGAAAAGCAGGCCAAAAATATCCGCGGGCAGACAATGGAGGATATTATATTCTCCGGAACAGATCAGAGAAAGGCGCTTTCTCTTGCTGAAGTCTCTCTCTCAATAGACAATACAAACCGCATACTCGATTTTGATTCAGAAATGGTCACTGTAAGCAGGAGAATTTTCCGTGACGGCGAATCAGAGTATCTCATAAATAAATCACCTGTAAGACTTAAAGACATAGATAAGCTTTTTATGGATACCGGTATAGGTAAATCAGCTTATTCCGTTCTTGAGCAGGGTAAGATGGACCTTATACTTTCAACTAAAGCCGAAGACAGAAGGTATCTCTTCGAAGAAGCTGCCGGTATATCCCGTTACAAGATGCAGAAAAAGGAATCTCTTAAAAAACTTCAGGACACAGGGGAAAACCTTAACAGAATTAATGATATACTGAAAGAGATTGAAAGAGAAAAGGATCTTAAATCGAAACAGGCTGATAAGACAAAAGAATTTTTGAATCTTAAAGGTAAACTGTCCGAACTTGACATCAAGCTTAACCTGATTAAATTCCGCGAACTGGTTAAAAAATCCGATAAAAACCGGACTGACATTGAAAAGCTGAAAAGTGAACGTGAGCAGCTTGCAGGCAAAGTATCAAAAACGTCTGCTGAAAATGAAAAGGACGAAAAGAGAAAAAATGATCTTCAATACCAGCTTTTTGAAATCGAAAAGAAACTGGGTGATTACAAGGTAAGAAGAGAAACAATAGATCTTGCAACTGATAAAAACAGGCGCCTTGTTGAAGAGAATGCGGCCCGTAAAAATTCGGTAATTAAGAAAATTGAAGAGAGAAAGGAGAGCCTGGAACGCCTTGTTGAAGAGAAGAAAAAGAGTGAAAATACAGCAATTGAACTTAAAGATAAAATAATAGAGGATAAAAAGAAGCTTTCGGAGTTTTTTGAAAACCGGAAGCGAAAAATAGACTCAATACATAATTCCCGGGACAGGATTGAAGAGAACAACCGGAAGATAAAGGACAACGAGTTATCCCTTAAAAAGCTCAGGGAAGCACTTGAAGTTGTTATTAAAAAACTCGTTGATGCCATTGAAAAGAGGAAAATTGAACTGGAAAATTCTGAAAATGAAAGGCAGGAAGTTAAAGCCCTGATTGAAACAGAATTAAACCAGATTGAAATGGATTTCAACAATGCTCTTGACGAACTGAAAATTAAGTCATTTGACAGGGCATGGATGTTTATTGAAAAGATAAGAATCGATGTTCTAAGGGAACATATATATAAATTTGAAAGTTACGAAGATGGTTTCCGGTCAATACTTTTTGATAAAACAGGTATTCACGCGGAAAAAGAGAGTCTTGATAAACGTATTCGTGAACTTGTGCTTTCCATAGACGAAATGAGAGCCGATAACGGTATGCTTGATGAATTTATTCAGAACGAACAGCGTGAACTGGAAAACATTAATTCAATGATAACGCGGATAGAACGCGATATCGCAAAATATGAGAATGACAGCAACTGGATTGAAAAACAGGTAACTTCATTAACTCACCAGATTGATGATATAAAGAAACAGATAGACAATTTTAATGAGGATATGCTCAGAACTGATAAGATTATAAAAGATCTTCAGATGGAGATACGCGAGTCTGAGGATAAGCTTGTTCAGTTTAACGAGAAGAGTGAAGCTCTCAGGAAGAGTGTAAATGAACTTGTAGAACGCAGAAGTGAAATAGAAAACAATATAGCCAGAAGAAAGACTGATTCCCGTAAGGATGAAGAGGAACTTGAGAGGATACACGAAAGACTTGCGGCTCTTGAACGTACCGGTGTTGAAATATCCTTTAAAAGGGACGGGATACAGGACTATCTCTGGACTGAATATGAGAAAAAGGTCACTGAACTCGGCGAAGTTAAAGTTAATGAATCAATGACTGGTGAATTACAGGCTGAAATTCAGGATATAAAGAAAAAAATTCAGGATCTCGGCCCGATAAACAATCTTGCTATTCAGGAATTCAGAGATCTGAAAAAGAGATTTGAATACTATCTTGACCAGAAGACAGATATTGAAAAGGCACGTGAAGATATTATTTCCGTAATTGAAGACATAAATAAGACCTCTGTTGAAATGTTCATGAGTACTTTCAATGAAATTCAGAAGAATTTTGCAGAAATGTTTAAACGTTTATTTGAGGGAGGGGAGGCTTTTCTTGAGCTTTCTGAAGAGGAGAATGTCCTTGAAAGCGGTATTGATATAATGGTAAGGCCTCCAGGGAAAAAGTTTAAAAATATCAACCTCCTTTCAGGAGGGGAGAGGGCACTTACAGCTATTGCGTTGCTTTTTGCCACATACATGGTCAAACCGTCACCATTCTGTTTCCTTGATGAAATTGACGCTCCTCTTGATGAACAGAATATTGGCAGGTTTGTAAAAATGCTCCGGGAATTCTCTAAAAGTACCCAGTTTATCATAGTTACTCATAATAAGAAAACTATGCATATCAGTGAGTCAATATACGGGGTAACAATGGAGGAGCCGGGTGCCTCAAAGATTATATCCGTAAAGATGGACAGGCCTGAATAAACTCTTTCTATGTGCTTATTTTATTGACAAATTACCTGTTCAAATGTAACTTTGATACAGGAGTGTTGTAAACAAAGATATATATAGACACAAAGGAAGGTGTAAAATGAAAATAACAGCTGATGGTATTCTGGGTTCCGCCCAGAAAATTAACAATAAACGCAAAGTAGATGAAGGGAACAGTAAAGATAACAGAAAAGATATAAAAACTGATTCCCTTGCTCTCGGTAAGGCGATAAATTCTCGGATCGAGTCTATTGAAAGGGAAATTAAAGATATACAGACCTCTCTGACAAAAAACCAGATAATTCGTGAAGGTATTGACAACATCCTGAAAAACAGCTCACCGGAAAATATTAATCAGGCACTTGAAGTTTCATCTTTTGAAGGGAGAAAGATCCTTAAGGAATTTCTTGGTAATGATATGACCCCTTCCGCGCTTGAAACTAAGAAGAGTGAAATAACTAAGCTGATTAATAATGACATCAATAATCTTACAAAGGTACAGGTTGAAGTTGACAATATTATAGCTTCAAATCTTACGGGCAACAGGAAAGTCGAAAATCTGATGTCAAATATGAATGATATTTTCAGGAATACTCCATCGAATCTTGAAACAATATCAAAGCTTGATGCAGACAAAGTAATGAAACTTGTCAGGTGATTTATTGCCTGACAAAGGCTTTTAAAAAAAATAAATACATTTTTTGTGCGGGCCCTTCATCTCTTATGATTAAATCTGTTAAAATTTTTAAAATAATCCTGTTTTTCATTCTGCTCGCTTTATTTACTTCCCTGAATGCTGATGAAGCAGTAAAATCTGATAATAGCACAATTAAACAAGATGTCGAATTTCAAAGTATAGATCTTGAGGAGATAAAAAGGAGTATTAAGCCAGGAGCAGATTCTTCAGGTAAAGAAAAGGATAATCGTTCTGCTGAAACAGTGAAGAAAAAGGCATCGGATAAGTCCCTGAAAAAGGCCGATGCAGGAAATGTAAAAAAAGACAAAGCTGAATCAGGGAAAATTAAGAAACCGGGAAAGACGGATGAAGCAAAACCTGCCGGAAAATCCCTGGATAGAAAAAATATACCGGGGAAAGGAAAGAGCGATATACTCACTGATGAAACCGGAAAAGAAACCGTTAAGCCCGGAAAATCAACAGGCATTAAGAAGGTTGGCCCGCCTGATGATGTTGATGGAACATTAAGGGCGGATACCCTGTATATCAATCCGACTTACAGTTCTTCTTATAAAAATCGGCTCTATATAATGAACTATTCAGAGATTGCGAAGTGGGGAAAACTTAATAATTTAGTCCCTTATGAAGATTCAGCTCCTTTTATTGACGGGTTGGCATTTTTCATGCCGGATTTTTATTCTGAATTCACAGTCGAAAATTATGACAGGGAGCTTATTTATAAGATTGTTATTGATTTTGTAAAATATAAAGGCAGTCAGAAACCTATTAATTCTCTTTTGAAGATATGGGGGAGAGATATTTCAGGCAGGATGATTCTCATTGCTGAAATAAATCAGGAAATACTTAAACAGCGAGAATTATTTGAAGTATTAATTCCTTATGAATTGTCATCTCCCGGAAGATTTGATATTATTATCAGAGAATATTCTGATACTCCCGGTAAATGGGGTATCTGGGATATAATTGTTACTGCCAGGAAAATACAGCAGATTGATATTCAGAAACCTGACATTTCAGGGAAAATGAAAAGTGTTGAACAAAAAATTTTTAAATAGCAGTATAAAATATTTTGACAAATACTGACCTGTTTTTTTTGGTATTCAAAACGACCGCCGTTGTCCGGAAATTTCAGGTGGGAAAAGTTTTGGATGATAAATCATCGAAGAAGAAAGGAAAGGTATTATAATGAGTGACGATTACATAGAAAAAGATTTTGATGATGAAGTTTATGAAGACGACTATTATGAAGAACATTATAATGAGGAAGAGTTAACCGATCTTGATGAGTTTTCTGATGAAGATGATGATTCGGATGAAGGTGATGAGGAGCGTGGTGAACGCCGCGAAAGAAAAGTTCATATAAGCTATGCGTGTGAAGATTGTGATTATAGATGGGATGACGTCGTAATAAAAAAACGTGACGAATTTGAGGAAGATTTAGAGACTGATGTAATTTGCCCCATGTGCGGTTCGGCGAATATAACCCTTATATGAAAGACCGTAAAATAATAATAAAGGGGGCGAGAGAGCACAATCTAAAAAACATTTCGCTGGAACTTCCGAGGGACCAGCTTCTTGTAATAACCGGGCTTTCAGGGTCCGGTAAATCATCTCTGGCCTTTGACACAATATACGCAGAGGGACAGAGAAGATACGTTGAGTCACTCTCAGCATATGCGAGGCAGTTTCTCGGTTTAATGGAAAAACCGGATGTAGATTTTATTGATGGCCTTTCACCCGCTATATCTATAGAGCAGAAAACAACTCACCGTAACCCCAGATCAACAGTAGGAACTGTAACGGAAATTTATGATTATTTCAGGCTCCTTTATGCGAGGATAGGCGTCCCCTATTGTCATTGCTGCGGGAAGAAGATCACATCACAGTCCGTGGACCAGATCGTTGAATCACTTATGACTATGAGGAAGGGGACGAAACTTCAGATCCTTGCCCCTCTTGTTCGTGGTAAAAAGGGTGAACATGCTGATAAAATTGAACATGCCAGTAAAAACGGTTTTGTCAGGCTTCGTGTTGATGGTGAATTTTTCACTGTTGATGATAGCATCAGCCTTGAGAAAAACAAAAAGCATTCAATTGATATAGTTGTAGACAGACTTGTAGTTAAGGACGGCATAAGGCCGAGACTTACAGATTCTGTTGAGACATCGATTGATATGGGGGAGGGGCTTGTATCAGTCATTACTGATGATTCAGAACTTATATATTCCACACAGCTTTCATGTCCTGATTGCGGGATTTCAATACCTGAACTCTCCCCCAGGATGTTTTCATTTAACAGCCCGTACGGAGCCTGCCCTGAGTGTGACGGACTCGGCTTTATAATGCAGTTTGACCCGGAAAGGATAGTTTCAGATCCTTCAAAATCACTGAATGAAGGTGTACTTGAAGTATGGGGGAAAAGCACCAGTTACTGGTATCTTGAAACTGTGCAGGCCCTTGGCAGGAGCCTTGGCTTTGACCCTGACACTCCATGGAAAGATCTCACGGAAGATATTAAGGACGTTATCCTGTACGGTACCGGCGGCAGTAAGGTTAATTATAATATAAAACGAAAAGATTCGGAGTTTAAGTTTTCCAAAAGATTTGAAGGAGTGCTTCCGAATCTTGAACGCAGGTACAGGGAGACAAATTCAGAAGAGATGCGTATGTGGATGGAGAAATACATGGCAAACACAAAGTGTCCCGCCTGCGAAGGAATGAGGCTCCGTCCTGAAAGCCGTGCCGTTAAAGTTGCCGGTAAAAAAATAAGTGAAATTACTTCACTCTCAATATCAGATTCGTTCAGGTTTTTCTCTGAAATAAAACTTACTCCGACTGAGTCTAAAATTTCTGAACAGGTAATTAAGGAGATAAAATCAAGGCTTAAATTTCTTAATGATGTGGGAATTGAGTACCTGACACTTGACAGAGCAGCCGGAACTCTCTCGGGAGGGGAGTCACAGAGAATACGTCTGGCAACACAGATCGGCGCGAGCCTGACCGGCGTGCTGTATGTTCTGGATGAGCCCAGCATAGGGCTGCATCAGAGAGACAACGCGAGGCTATTAAAGACTCTGAAGCATCTGCGTGATATCGGCAATACAGTGATTGTTGTTGAACATGATGAAGAAACAATTATGGAAGCTGACTATGTTGTAGACCTGGGACCGGGTGCGGGTGTTAACGGGGGATATATAGTCGCTACCGGAATCCCTGAGGAAATCAAAAAATCTGAAAAATCGATAACCGGAAACTATCTCTCTGGCAAAAAAACCATACCGGTGCCTGAAACAAGAAGAACAGCTGAATCTTTCATAACATTAAAGGGTGCGAGGGAAAACAATCTTAAAAATCTTGAAGTCAGATTCCCGCTTGGTGTTTTCACTACTGTTACCGGGGTTTCCGGATCAGGAAAATCATCCCTTGTTATCGAGATTCTCTACAGGGCGTTATCTTCGCTTATAATGAAGTCAAAGGAGTATCCCGGAGCATTCAGTGAGATAACCGGCCTTGAGGCAATTGATAAAGTAATAGATATTGACCAGTCACCAATAGGCAGAACTCCAAGATCAAATCCGGCTACTTATACAGGCCTTTTTACTCCTATACGGGAGCTTTTCGCCAGACTACCAGAGTCAAAAATGAGAGGCTACAAGCCCGGGCGTTTTTCATTCAATGTTCATGGCGGCAGGTGTGAATCCTGTGAGGGTGACGGGGTTAAAAAGATTGAAATGCACTTCCTTCCTGACGTTTATATAACCTGCGATGTGTGTAAAGGTAAAAGATATAATCACGAAACCCTTGAAGTGAGATATAAAGGGAAGAATATATTTGAAGTTCTTGATATGACTGTTGATGAGGCGGCACCTTTTTTTGAGAATATTCCCTCTGTTAATTCAAAACTGCAGACGCTTCAAAGAGTCGGGCTCGGATATATCAAACTCGGTCAGCCGGCTACTACTCTCTCGGGCGGTGAAGCGCAGAGAATCAAACTTGCTACTGAACTGTCTAAAAGGGCAACCGGAAAAACTCTTTATATTCTTGATGAACCTACAACCGGGCTCCATTTCGATGACATAAAGAAGCTTATTGAGGTTCTTAATTCACTGGTCGAAAAGGGAAATACTGTAATTGTCATAGAGCATAATCTTGATGTAATTAAAACTGCTGACTGGATTATTGATCTGGGGCCTGAAGGTGGCGATGCGGGAGGAAATCTTATAGGTGAGGGTACACCTGAAGAATTAAGTAAAATCCGCGGTTCCTATACCGGTCAGTTTCTTGCAAAAATTCTGAAGAAGAAAAACAGGTAAACCTGGAATATTTATTCAGAAAAACACTCTCTGTAAATATATTATAACTGTTGATATCATCAATGTGCTGACTGTAACGAGCAGTCCTGGTTTGAGAAATTCAAAAAAAGTAATATGAACATTAAATTTTTTTGCTGATTCTATTACTATGAGATTCGCCATGGCACCGAAAATTGTAGCATTCCCGGCAAGTGTAGAAGCTGAAGCAAGGGCAAGCCAGATATAATCATTACCGGTCTGGTTTAAAACAGGTATCATAAATATAGTATAAGGCACATTACTGATTACCTGTGAAAGTACAAGGCTTGTGATATGTAATACGCTAAATCCCTGTAAATCCGGCCGTACCGGCCATATGTTAATCAGGTTCTGTATTATTCCCGTATTCTCAAAACCTTTTACTACAATAAACAGGGTCGAAAAAAAGAGTATCAGTACCCAGTCGATTTTTGAAATTATAATGGATGGTTTTATTTTTCCAAGAAGGAGCATGAATGCTCCTCCGGTAAGGGCAATAACAGGTATGGAAAGGCCGGTTATTCTTCCTGCAAAAAACATTATTATAACTGCGATAAAAACCGGAATTGAAAACTTCATTGAATAGAAGTTAAAATTATACTTTGTGCTGTCACATGTGACCTTTTTAGGCTCCCTGAAATTGCCCCTGTATATGAATTTCACAGAATAATAAATTATAAGCATTGAGATAATTGAAACCGGAAAGAGATGAATCAGAAACCGGCCATATGAAATACCTGAATTGATACCTATCAGCATGTTTTGAGGGTTTCCGGTAATTGTCATGGCGCTTCCTGCGTTTGAGGAAAGTATCTCGGCAATAAGGTACGGGACAGGAGGAATCCCTGAATTTCTGCATATAGATATAATTACCGGAGTATACAGTAGTACAACCGCATCATTTACAAGAAAAGCGCTGGATATACCTGTAGTGAATATAACAATCAGTAAAAGCCTGTTTTCATCACCTGCGAGTTTTATGGTATTGAAAGCTATAAGATCAAATAAACCGTCAAGCTCAAGGGTGATGATTATTATCATCATGCCTATAAGCAGTGTTATGGTGTTGAAATCAATTGATGCTATGGCCTCATCAAATGTAAGAACCCCGGCAACTATCATGGCAACAGCGCCGAAAAATGATGCTGAGGGGCGATCAATATTAACCCCGGGCAGTCTTGTAAAAATGATACCCGTATAGGTTATTATAAAAATGATTATTGCAGTTGTATTCATGATTCTCTATCGCTATTTAATTCACTGAATGTCAATTATTATTGACAGGAGCTGTTATAAAAGTATAATTATGTCATATTGAATTTCATCCAAATAGATACCCTGTTATTTTTAAATTTATTATATAAATGTCGATAAATAAAAAAGCAGGTCAGGGATTAAATAGATCATCATTTGAAGGAGATGAATGAAACTGAAAAAGGGATTTCTGATAATCTATATAGCTCTTTTTGTATCCACGCCTCTGCTGTCTGTTTATCCCGCTGATATAAATTTTATAAAATTTGAATCAGCAAGGGAATATTTTAAAAAGGGGACTGTCTATTTCAATAATATGCAGTACCTTGCAGCAGCGGAATTTTTCAAAAAAGCAATCCAGAATTATCCTGATTATTATACTGCCAGGGATTATCTCGCGCGTTCATACAGGCTTGCCGGTTTCAGCTCAAGTGCTGTATCGGAGCTAAATAAAATTCTGGAAATTTATCCTGAGAATATTTCAGCCAGGCAGAGACTCGACAGCATCCTTTTCAGAAAGGGGATTACAGAGGCGGGAGAGAATCCTGCTGATTATGTTCTTCATGCTGAGTATGATTCATCTGCAATGAAAAGATTCGCATTCCCCGATGCGACTGACATCGCAATTGACCGTGCAAGAAATATTTACGTTACCTCCTTCTCTTCTCCAAGAGTTATACGCATAGATCTTAATGGTAATGCTGAAGAGATAATAAGAACCGGATATACAGGCGGAATATACGGAATTGACTGTAATAACGGCAGGATTGCAATCAGTGATTTTAAGAATGATACTGTTTTTATTTATTCATCTGCGGGTAAAGTCCTGAATAAATTCGGAAGCAAAGGAAGTGGTGAGGGGATGTTTCATGGGCCGAAAGGTCTCTGTTATGACAAAAACGGGTATCTGTATATTGTTGATGGCGGTAATTACCGCGTTCAAAAATTTGATCCTGACGGGAATTTTAACCTTTCATTCGGCAAAAACGGAGAATATGAGGGGGAATTTAAAAATCCTTCTGATATAACCTCTATAAAGGATAGAGTATATGTAACAGACACGGCTCTGAAGAAGGTTGCTGTTTATGATCTCTTTGGTAACTATATTAAAGATATTTTAATGGATGAGATAACATCACCGCGTGGCATTAGTTCCAGGGGGGATAATCTTGTAATTTCAGACGAAAATAATGGTATTATAATTTTTAATGTTGAAACAGGTGAAAAAAACATATTCAGGGAATGGGGGGAGCGTAACCTTGTAAAAGCTATGTATTCTATATTCGACCAGGACGGTTTTTTCTATGTTCTTGATTCAGTACCGAACCGCATTTATTGTTTTTCCCCCGCTGTGAAACAGTATTCGAACCTTGAACTTGAAATAACAACGGTTGATTCCGCTAACTTCCCTGTTGTTGCCTATTATGTTAATGTAAGGGGGCGGGACGGTAAACCGGTTTATGGTCTGAAACAGAATAATTTTACAATTACTGAAGATAATTCCCGTATAATGAATTTTTATACTGATTATCTCAAGGAAAGGGTTAAATCTGCATCATTTGCACTTGCTGTTGACAGATCAGAAGAGATGGAGAAGAGGCATGGCGACCTCCCCTGGCTTGCTGATTTTGTTCTGAAATCAATGAGAACCAACGATTCGATTGAACTCATCAATTTTAATGATCAGGTCTGGACCGGCAGCGGTTTTGACTGGAGCAGGCGAAGAACTATAGCAGCAATTGAAAAAAAAGATTACAGGCCGGGTAAAAAAACAGGTGCCGCGCTTTATCAGTCCATAACAAGCCTTATTCCGCGAGCAGACAGAAGAGGTGTTGTGCTGATTACTGACGGAAGTATCTCGCCGGATTCATTCACCCAGTACACACCTGATACAATTATTGATTATGCCAGGGAGCATTATATTCCGGTATTTATAATATCGCTTAAACCATGTAATACAGAACTTGCAAGAATAGCTGAGGAAACAGGAGGTAAAGTAATTTTACCCTCTGATATAGATTCCTTAAGAAGTATTTATCCTTCCGTGAAGAACAGCGAAGAATACAGGTATGTTCTCGTTTATAATACCTTTAAACTCCCGTCTTTTAACGGCTGGTGGGTTGATGTGAAACTTGAAGTCAATTACAAGGGACAGAAAGGGATTGAATGGGGAGGTTATTTTGTACCTTAATGATGACAGAATGGTAAACGCCAGGCGTAATATGGTTATCAAATTGGAGCAGAGGGGTATTTCCTCCGGATCTGTTCTTGAGGCAATGTACAGGGTCCCGAGACATATGTTTGTCTCCGATGCCCTTTGCTACAGGGCGTATGATGATACATCTCTTCCTATAGGGTTCGGACAGACAATTTCCACACCTTCAGTTGTAGCTTCAATGGTCCAGTCTTTAAGGCTTACAGGTGATGAATCAGTACTTGATATCGGCTCAGGTTCCGGATATCAGAGCGCTGTTCTTGCCGAGCTTTCAGGTGCGGTTACTGCTATGGAAAGAATACCTGAACTGGCAGAACGTTCAAATATTGTTCTTCGGAAACTCGGCTATAATATAAAGGTAAAAAATTCTGATAATTTTAATGAAATTGAAGGCTCTTTTGATCGAATTATAGTGGCTGCAGGAGTAAAGATCTTTCCGGATGAATTGCTTGGTAAATTAAATGAAGGCGGGATACTTGTAATCCCAATTGATGAAAGCGGAAAGAACCATCAGATTAAAAGAATAGTAAAAAAGAAGAGTGAGGAATACTTTGAGGAGATTATAGGAAGAGCAACATTTGTACCCTATATTATGGGTGAAAGAATGGTGTAATTTAATTTTTAAGTATTTCCGCAGCAATCCAGTTGAGAGATTTTATTTTTTGTGTTTCCCCTCCCGCTTCATTTTCATCGTCAGGATATATTTCGATTGTCTTTTCACTCTGTACGTGATTAAAAAGCCCGAGTACGCATTCAGCCGGTGCTATAGTGTCTTTCAGCCCTGTTATAAACAGGGCGGGGATATTCAATTCGTGTGAAAAATTTATAATGTCCAGGTAGGATAGATTTCGTTTAATCTGATTTTTCTTTGCTCTCTGAATATTAATTATGTCATTGATTTCCTTTGCTGTATCGCTTTGAGAAATATTCTGACTTAGCGGGAGGTCGCAAAAAAGGGGGCAGTCAAGAACTATTGCTCCTATTCTGCCTGAATAAACTGCTGTAAAGAATGCTGCAGCAGCCCCGAATCCCTTTCCGTATATGCCTATTTTATTACAGTCAAGAGAACTGTTAAGCCTTAAAAAATCGATAGATCTGAAAATATCAAGATAAACAGAACGGGCGTAATAAGTATCCAGATCAATTATATTCTCAACAATAAATCCCAGGGACTGGTTTTCCTCTTCTTCAGTACGTTTCTCAATAATCTCATGGCCTCTTAGAATAAGTATGAGATGGGCGGTATTTTCGTTAAGATATCTCACAAGGCCTTTTTCCGGATACCTGTTATAATCGTGAATATGTATTATAACACGGAATTTTTCTTTTTTCCTGGGAACATAGAGAATTCCCCGTATTCTTGTTTTTAAAAAACCGTTATAAGATATATCAAAGGCTTTGAATTTTGATGTTGTTTTTTTGCTGTTTTCATGTATTTCGGGTTCAAGAGGGACTTTTCTGATATCGGAGAGTGATTTTTCCCAGTATTTATGAAAATCAGGTTCCCTTTTTATCTCCGGCAGGTTATAAAAATATCTGTCAAATGCTTTAATTGCCATTGATTATACTCCGCCGGAAATTTTATACAGATAGTAATAATTTGTATTAAAAAGTAAGTAAAGAACAAAAATAAGCAGTATAGATATAAAGAGAAAAGATAGAAACAGTCCGCCATAATGAAGAGGTCTTTTTAGCAGGTAAAATAATATATATATTACACTTAGTCCTTCATCTGCCAGCTTTCGGAATTTCCTTATAAGTGATAACAGAAGTATAATGATAATAAACAACATGAGGACATTTTTAAATATAAGGTTATAAATATTAACATTCTCCACCGCGAAACGGGTTAAAGGAAACACAATAAGATCCGCAAGAATGATAGAAGCAATCGCTGCAGCCAGTGTAAAAAGTGAAATGGCTGTTATTTCTTTTACTTTGCTTTTCAGGCTTTTACTTTCAAGGTTGTTCTGCTGTTCACTCTTTATCTTCATTTTCATCATCAGTTTCCGATGTATTTTTGCTGTTTTTATCTTTTTCAACCAGTCCCTTATCTTCAAGGGCTCTTTTTGCGGCTCTGCGTACCTTGCCACTTGGATCATATTTCATCTTGTATTTTAATATGTCAATTGTTCTTTCGTCATCAAATTCTTTTATTAAATTAACAGCTCTGTATCTGACATCAGCATTATCACTCCTGATTGAATTCATGAGAAGAGGTATTGAATCAGTATCACCAAGTGAAACAAGGGCTGTTACAGACTGCATGTAGAGATTGTAGTATCGTTTCTTTTTCTGGAAACTATAGGAATCGATTTCTTTTATAACTTCTTTAATAGAAGGAGCAGCATCATTAATTTTAAGTTTAGCGATACTTTTTACAGCATAAGATCTTATAGTCATATCTTCATCATCATCTTTATATATAGATAAAAGAAAGTCCTTCTGGGCCGGAGACCCGCATTTACCAATGAAAAGTAAAAGCCTTTCCCTTATCATTTTACTGTTTTTTATATCTTTTACACCTTTAGATGCGAAATCAATAATTTCAGGAGTATTTAAATCTCCCAGGGCTATTATTAACGCATCGGTATAATTTGAAGGGGAGGTCAAATCCTGTTTTTTAAGCATGTCAATCATTTTAGGTTTTGACTGAGTAAGTCCCATTTTGCCGATAGCGTAACATACCGCGATTTTTACATCATCACTTTCATCGTCGAGAGCCTTTATTACAGCGGATGAATTTTCAATTGATTTAAAATCACCGAGTGCAGTAACAGCAACTTTTCTGATTTCCATGTCAGCATCGTTGGACAGAATAAAAGCCAGTTTGGAGAGAAGCTTTTTCCTGAGTGATTCATCGTTTACTTCTTTTATCATGTTTACAGCTATTTTACGGTCTTTCTGGATTCCATAATCAAGTGTCTGGGAAATTTTATCATATTTTTTTTTATCATCAATTTTTTCTTTTTCCTGCTTATCCGGAACAGCGGCTTTTTTCTTGTCCGTTGAAGTTTTTTTATCAGTTGTATTATTGGCAACTTCAGGTGCTTTTTTATTATCAGCTTTCTGTGTTTGTGAAAAGAGTTGCATTGTGCAGAGAGAAATAGTCAACAGAACTGTTACGGATTTCAAAAAGAAACTTTTATTCATCGGATTACCTTGATTTAATTTTTCTGGTATTTTTATAATTATCGGAAAATTTTTGATGAATATGCCTGAATTTTTCAGTTCCGGTTAAGCAGTTTTAGCCGGATAATATCAGAATTATCGGTTCTTACTCCTGCCGGAAATGCTGGATAGCAAGATGATTTTATAAAGCGTTATAAATAAATTTTATTAATTAAAATCATTTTTTAATTATTACTATTAAACATGGTCACATTTTTTAATTCGATACCTTTAACTATATTATATAATGTTTCAGTAACAGGTACATTGAGATTATGATCGGATGCCGTTTTTATTATTGCACCATTAATACTGTC